>Ga0207647_10001169_pt1 | contig 20225 bp, 21 predicted proteins | sample KBSCornC2_FD_184295 | JGI IMG/M metagenome (GOLD analysis project Ga0207647, IMG submission 184295) | Corn rhizosphere microbial communities from Kellogg Biological Station, Michigan, USA - C2 (SPAdes) (version 2) | ecosystem: Host-associated > Plants > Roots > Rhizosphere ... | reverse complement strand
AACCGGGAATCGTGTCGAGTTCAAAGTGAATCGCGAGCGATGTGCCGCGCACACCGCCCAGCGGATCGTTCAGCGCAATCTGTTCCGGCCTGACAAAAGCCGTCACAGATCCATCCGCATTCACGGTTGCTTTTGAAAGTAACTTGAACGGCTTGCCGTCAGCCCGCGCCGCCTGCAGCGTTGCTGAATCGAGACCTCGTATTCCTTCACGGCGCACATCAGTTGGTAAGAGCGGCGCGCGCAAAATCACTCGCGCAATCGCACAGACTTTCATGATCGAGTCCCAGCCGTCGACATCGTGACTCGGATCGGTTTCTGCGACGCCGAGTTCCTGCGCAGTCTTCACACCTTCGGCAAAGCTTCGGCCTTCCTCCATCGTTTCAAGAATGACGTTTGTCGTCGAGTTGAAGACACCGCTGAAACCGCGAATTCTCACCGCCGGAAGAGTCTCGCGAAATAGTGAGAACACCGGCGCGCTGTCGAGCACGGTTGACTCAAACATCAATCGTTTGCCCTGCGCAACAGCGATTCTGCTCAACTCGTCATACGAATGAACAATCGGCCCCTTATTCGCTGTGATAGCGTGCGCACCGGCCTGAAGTGCCTTCTTGAGATGTTCAATGGCAGGCTGGCCTGTCTCGGGATTCAACGACGTAGTTTCGAAAACAACATCTGGTTTCGCTATCGCGAGCCACTCGTCCATGTTTTGTACCGCTGCGGTCTCATCATTGCCAGCCAACAGCTTTGCGACATCGATCGCACTCTCACTCGCGCGCCAACCCATCCGCCGCGTAGCAACACCCACTATCTCCCACTCGATCCCATAATTCTCACGCAGCTCGTTCGACTTCGCCATCAACAACCGCGCGAGCGCACGCCCAACGTTACCGAATCCAAGAAAGCAAAGTCTGTATCTTTTCATGTATGATTGTCTCTCGATATGAGACAGTATCACGAGCTGCTGCGATCTATATTAACCAATGGCTCCGAACATCGGGATCGAACCGGCGTCGGCACTATCTCACATTTTGGTTTTCAGACGCGATTCAATCTACGCGAAGGGTTTCCGATCGTGACGACGAAGCGTGTGCCGTTTCGCTGGGTGGCGGAAGAGTTGTTCTGGTTCTTGTCCGGGGACACCAGTGAAACAAATTTGCGTGAACGAGGTGTTGATATCTGGGCCGAATGGGCCGATGAGGAGCACACCGCAAAGTTCGGACGACAGGCCGGCGATCTTGGACCGGTTTACGGTTATCTCTGGCGATCGTTTGGTGGAAATTATCCGAAGAAAGATGGTGTGGACCAGATTGCTCACCTGGTGAAACAGATTCAAATAAATCCCGATTCACGCAGGTTGATCGTGACGGGTTGGGATCCACGCCAGGCTGACAATGTCGACCTGCCGCCGTGCCATACGTTGTTTCAATTCAAAGTCGAGCAGGGTCGTATTCACTGTCAGCTCTACCAGCGTTCTGCCGACGCCTTTCTCGGCGTACCATTCAATATCAGTTCGTACGCGCTACTGACACATCTCATCGCACATGCCACAGGACTCGAAGCCGGTGACTTTGTCTACACGCTCGGCGATTATCACATCTACAAGAACCATCTCGATCAAGTTGAGCAACTCTTATCTCGAGACCCTTTGCCGCTGCCGGAGTTGAAGATTAACGATCCGGAGAATGAACTGCGCGGACTCGAGGGTTTGCTCGCAGTCAAATACGAACATCTGAATCTAATTGACTACAAATCACACGGGAAGATCGCGGCTCCGGTCGCGGTGTAAAAGATGATCATCGGAATCGCAGCAGTCGACCGGAAAGGCGCCATCGGCAAGGGTGGCAAGCTGCCATGGCACTACTCGGCTGACATGAAATTTTTTCGGGAGACGACTACGGGACACGCGGTGGTGATGGGACGGAAGACGTGGCTCACGATTGGGAAGCCACTCAAGAACCGGCTCAACATCGTTCTCAGTCGCGACTCGAACATAGAGCCTCAGGAGTCGTTAATTGTTTTGAGTGACATCGAGTCCGTCATTTCGTTCAGCGAGAAACTCACGACAGATCTCTTCGTGATCGGCGGCGCACAGATCTACAGCGCGTTTCTGCCACACATCGAGAAGTGGATCATCACTGAAGTCCCGTTGACTGTGAGCGGCGCGGACGCGTTCATGCCGGAAGGATACCTGGAAGGATTCAAAAAGGCAGAGTCAAGAGATATCGGTGACGACCTTGTCGTGGAATATTTTAGCCGCAGATGAACGGGGATAAACGCGGATCAGAATAATTCATCGAGGGCTTCGTCTACAGATTTCACACCAACAACTCGCACACCTAACAATCGCTCAAGTCCGCTTACATTCGAAGCAGGCAGCACGATCTTTTTGAACCCGAGTGCCTGCGCTTCACGCGCGCGCACTGCCGCCTGCATCGCTCCACGGACTTCACCTGTCAGACCAATCTCGCCAAACACTGCTGTGTGCGGATCGATGGTCATGTTTTTGAAACTTGAAACGATCGCCGTCACGACACCGAGATCAGCGGCCGGCTCGTCGACTTCAAGACCGCCGGCAATGTTCACGAAAACATCGTCGCTGGTGAGTTGTAATCCTGAGCGCTTCTCGAGCATCGCAATCAGAAGTGCCACACGGTTCTGGTCCAGGCCCTGTGTCATGCGTCGACCGGTTCCGTATTTAGTCCCTGAAACCAGTGCCTGAATCTCAACCAGCAGAGGCCGCGTGCCTTCCATACACGCAGTGACGATCGATCCGGAGACGTTCTGCGGGCGTTCCTGCAGAAACATTTGCGAAGGATTCGCCACCGGCATCAATCCGGCGCCGGTCATTTCAAAAACACCGACCTCATTCGCCGCCCCAAAACGATTCTTAACTGCCCGGACGATACGATGGTTGTGATGTCGCTCCCCTTCGAAGTAGAGAACCGTGTCAACAATGTGCTCGAGAATCTTTGGACCAGCGATCGAGCCTTCCTTCGTTATATGCCCGATCAGAAAAATCGGGATGCCGCGATTCTTCGCCAGGAGAAGAAACTGGTGCGCGACTTCCCTCACCTGCGAAACAGATCCCGGCGCCGATTCGATCGCGCTCGAAAAAACCGTCTGGATCGAATCGACGATGATCGCGCCTGGCTTCAGACGCTCAATTTCGTTGATGACGTTTTCGAGATTAGTCTCGGGCAGGAGATAAACATTTTTGGCGTCGACCGCGAGCCGCTCGCCTCGCAACTTGATCTGGCGTTCGGACTCCTCACCGGAAACGTAGAGCACGAGCGCGCCGGCCGCACTGAGTTTATCGGCCACCTGAAGCAACAACGTGCTCTTGCCAATACCCGGATCGCCACCAATCAGGACGAGTGTGCCGGGCACGATGCCGCCGCCGAGCACACGATCAAACTCCGTGACGCCCGACGGAATCCGAACATCGTCCTGCGATTCGATCTCCGTGTAAGGAACCGCGGATACGTCACGAAGTTTAAAGCCGTTTCGACCGCCAGACCGCCGTGAGGTTTGCTCTTTCTCCTCGACGAGAGAATTCCATTCGCCACACTCAGGACACTTACCAAGCCACTTGCCAGCCTTGTGACCGCAGTGCTGGCAAACGAAAACTGTTTCTTTTTTCAGAGTAACTCCTTCACATTCTCCGTCGGTCGCCCAAGCACCGCACGATCGCCGCGTTCCACAATCGGCCGCTGGATCAAATCCGGATGCTCAATCATGATCGCAACCAACTCGCTGTCACTGAACTTGTCCTCCGACAGTCCGAGCTCCTTGTATGGCGCTTCACCCTTCCGCAAAAGCTCGCGCGGCTTCATGTTCATTTTGCGTAGCAGCTCAGTGAGCTTCTTCTTACTCAATGGCTGAATGTAGTAATTGACTTTGTCAAACGGAATGCCGCTCTCACGGAGCAGCTTGTCCATCTCGCGACACTTGGTTCAAGTTGGTTTTTCGTAAACTGTGATCGTATCTGCCATGACTACGGGAAAATCCCCCTTACACTTGTTGCTTCAACTACTCTGCCGACCGCCAGTATATAAGCACCGGTACGCATGTCGGTGTTGTAACGCTCGGCCGTCTCGTGCACTGAATTAAACGCCGTCTGGATCGTCGACTCGAGTGTGTCGTTGATCTGTCGTTCCGACCAGAAGAACGAATACTGATCCTGCACCCATTCATAATAACTCACCGTCACGCCGCCCGCGTTCGCGAGGATGTCAGGTATGAGGAAAACGCCCTCGTCCTCCAACACACGATCCGCGCCCGGTGTGGTTGGTCCATTCGCCAGCTCTGCGATGATCTTTGCCTTCACATTGCCGACATTTTTCATCGTGATCGCGTTTTCGAGTGCCGACGGCAAGAGAATGTCGCAATCGATTCCAAAGATATCGTCAGGATCAATTTCTTTCGCACCCGGCACTCCCGCAAGCGACTTCGTCTCAGCTTTGTGCTTCAACGCTCCGGCCACGTCGATACCGCTCTCAGCATAAATAGCGGCTTTCGAGTCGCATGCAGCCACGACTTTCGCCCCATCCTCCGCCACGAGCCGGGCGATATTCGCGCCGGCATTCCCGAAACCATGAACCGCGACCCGCGCGTCTTTCAAATTCATTCCTTTGACGCGACATGCTTCACGTAATGCGTAAAGACAACCACGCGCGGTTGCTTCTGCGCGTCCCTGCGATCCGCCAAGAGAGATTGGCTTACCAGTGACGACGCCGAGCTCCGTATGCCCGCGCACCATCGAAATCGTATCCATGATCCACGCCATCGTTTGTTCGTCAGTGTAGACGTCGGGCGCGGGGATATCTCGATCCGGACCAATGATCGGGGCGATCTCGAAAGCATAGCGACGTGTTAGCCGCTCCAGTTCGGCTCGCGAGAGGCTCTTCGGATCGCAGACCACTCCGCCTTTGCCGCCGCCGTAGGGGATACCGACGGTCGCGCACTTCCACGTCATCCACGAAGCGAGTGCTTTAACTTCGTCGAGAGTGACGTTCGGGTGATAACGAATGCCTCCTTTTGCTGGTCCACGGGCGATGTTGTGTTGCACTCGATAGCCTTCAAACACCTGCACGTCGCCGCCATCCATTTTCACCGGGATCGAAACAATGAGTTGCCGCTTGGCATTCTCCAAAACGTGTCGCATCGAGAGGTCGAGGTCGAGGTAGTCAGCCGCTCGGTTGAACTGCTGCTTAGCAATTTCGTAGGGATTTAGTTCTTCCTGAAACGCCCGTTGGGTCGCCATGCAATCTCCTCCTGGTAAGTGTGTAGGGCTCGGAGAGCGGCAGCAATCCTATGCCGGGCGCGAATATGTTTCAAGTGAGCGGGAACCCTCGGGGAGAGGCGGTGTCTAATTTGGCGAGTAAGCTCCTGCGACCCGAATGGCACCGGCAACAGAGCGGAGGAACTCGATGTTTAATAACCTGATTGAATCTACCTCGCATGTCAAAGAATTCAAGCGCCGCGGGTCGTTTGTACTGTTAACCACTGTCACTTATGGAGTGCTCCTTGTGATTGGCGGTATCGCCAGCGTCTATGCTTACGATGCACATCTCGATACCCAGAGCACTGAACTCGAAATCACGTTTATACCGCCCGTGCTGGAAGCAGCCCAGCCGGCGCCACCAAAGAATACAATTCCGCGGCCGGCCTCGAATAACGATCGAGCACCGACGCAATCCATGCGCACAGAGTATGTCGCCAGTACGTCTGATCCGAATAGAGTTCCGGACAATGTCGGGGTAAAAGCCGGTGACGTACCACCAGCACGAGGTGACTCGGTAATCGGCGATCGCAATTACGATCCACCCGCACCCGCATTCAGCGAACGCGGGATTCCAGGCGGCACCGGCAATCGACCGGCAGTCGACATTGAAACTCCACCACCACCGCCGGCTGCGACACCGAAGCCTGAGATTCCAAAGGTGCTCAAGGTTTCACAGGGAGTACTCACGAGTAAAGTTCTGAACTTGCCAAGGCCGAACTATCCGCCACTGGCAAAACAGATCAGGCTGCAAGGCTCGGTAAGTATTCAGGTGCTCATTGATGAGAATGGCAAGGTGGTTTCAGCGAAGGCGCTCTCGGGCCATCAAGTTCTAGTCAATGCTGCAGAAGCGGCGGCGCTGCAGGCCCGGTTCTCGCCCACGCTTCTTAGTGGCCAGCCCGTGAAGGTTTCAGGCGTGATCATTTACAACTTTGTGTTGCCGTAATCCTGCCAAGCAAAAAGAGGTACGGAAGATGATCCTTCCGTACCTCTCCCGCCTCAAAAAAGAAGTTAGCCACAAAAAGGCACAAGAAGCACATAAAAGGAATTTTCTGGATCCTTAAGGAAAGTAACCATTCCTATTTTCATGTTATGTGCTTTTTGTGCCTTTTTGTGGCTATAAAGATCGGATCCATCTGTCGATCTCGTCCATCGCGGCTTCGAAGATCTGATCGGGTGGCTTGCCGAGTTTTTTAGGCGCCTTGAAGGAGTGGTCGCCGCCGTCAATCGAATAGATCTTTGCGGCCGGACGAAGATTCTTGATGAATGGTTTGATTTCGTCCGGCGTGCCAAGAGCATCGCGAGTGCCCTGCACGAAGAGCATCGGCTTCTTGATGTGTTCGAGATGTTCGACCCGAAGCTTGCTGGATTGCCCGGGCGGATGAAGTGGATAACCAAGAAACACGAGGCCAGCAACGTCTTCGGCAACCGATTCCCTCTCTTCTCCTGCCATCACCTGCGACGCAATCCGTCCACCCATCGACTTCCCACCGAGGACTAGACGATTGCTCTTCAGCTTTTTGTGTTTCAGTGCCGCTGCGATTACGGCGAGGAAGCACCCTTCGAGCTTGTGCTTTTGATCGGGAATTGATCGGCCCTGCTCCATGTAGACAAAGTTGAACGTCATCACGTCGAAACCACGTGCAGCCAGACCCTTCGCAAAAAAGCGCATGAAGCCACTTTCCTGGTTAGCGCCCGCACCGTGGCCCAGAATGAAAGTCAGGCCCGCACGGTCCTTTTTCTCGGCAGGATAAAGAAGCGCAGTCACTGCCTCTTTATCGTTAACGTTGACGGTAAGTTTCTCAGCTTCGTCTGGCATCCGCAGTTAAACTTCCTTCGCTAGCATTGCCAGAGCGTCCTGCAACTCATTCTTGAACCTGTTTGCGACACCCTTCTGAACACTCGCAGAGCTCTTTGAGAAATAAGCCAGATTACCGTCGGCTTTCTTTTTGCCGCGCTCAGCATAGATCGCGCAAATCACCTGCTCATCGTATTTCGGATCTGTGTTTGCACATGAAACATTCGCTAACGCTCGGCCAACGATCGGTGTAGCACCTCCATGCTGAACGGCAGTGGACCAGATGACGTCCTGAAGCGCGCGTGATCTCGTGTTGACGTCGAGACCGGTGTCTTTCAATACCTTGGCGGCAAGCAGATCGTAATGCGATTTCTTGATAAATGCGTGCTGTGCTCTTTGAAACGCGTCAGTTTCGGCGGCGGCAATCCGTTTCCAGCATGCCGTAAATGGTGCTGTACCGGCTGTCAAACCCTGAAAATCCGACAGCCACGGAAACCCAGACTGCGTGACGAAACGAGTTGGAACACCCATCTTGCTCGCCATCTGATAAGAGCCATATGAAACACCCCCCGGATCTCCGGCGCCTGTCGACACCGTGCCGGGTCCGCGACCACCTGTTTCATACTTCGCCGAAAGCTCGCCCAACATACTAGCCAGAGCCTCACCCAACGCCCCGGCGGCCGCAGCAACGGCCGTAGTCGTTTTTGTAGTTTTAGTAGGAGGAGCTGGAGGGACAAAGTCCTTGGGGAGGGGTTTAGTGTTTTCAGTCGAAGTGTCCGGAAGATTGATTTTGTCACCAACCTTGATCTTGTTGGGGTTTGTTATCGTGGGATTCAGCTTCAGTAACTGTGCCAGTGTAATCCCATTACGCGTGGCAATCTTCGAGAGGGTATCACCAGCCTTCACCACATACGTCATTCGACGGGACTCCTTTTCCTTTTCGCAATCTGTGGTCGAGCAAAAGAACTGCTGCGGGGACTCGAATAGTAATCCACAGATAACACAGATTCAAATAAAATTAATGTGGGTAATCTGTGAACTAAACAAACAGTCTCGGCACGCGTTCACCGATACCGCATGTGACCTCGTACGATAGCGTTCCCACGATACGAGCCAGATCTTCCGCCGGTATTTTTGCACCGAGTAGCGTGACCTGATCGTCAAGCTCCACGCCCGGCACGTCGGTCACGTCGATTAACGTCAAATCCATCGACACTCGTCCCACCACAGGCGCAAACCTGCCACGCACGATCACGTGAGCACGATTCGAAAGCCCACGCATGTATCCGTCGTGATAACCAATCGGCAGCGTAGCAATCAAACTCCTTCGAGAAGCTTCGAAGGTGCAGCCATAACCGATCGTCTCGCCGGGAGGCACCCACTTCAACAGACTTATTCTCGTGTGCAGCGACATCACCGGATGCAGTTCGGGATCCGAAGTCGAAGTTGGAAGAACATCGCGCCACAAGCCGTACAACACCCCGCCGGGCCGGACCAGATTTCCCCATGAGTCACGATGTCCAAAAACACCTGCGGAGTTTGCAAGATGGAGATGCGTCGGGTGATACCCATGATCGCGAAAAACGGTCACGGCATTCTCGAAGCGCTGAATCTGATCGGTGGTCAGTGGCTGGCAGGCGGAATCGTCGGCAGCAGCCAGATGAGTCATAACTCCGTCGATGCGCACGTTGCGGAATTGGGCCAATCCGGGGATGAACTCGTTCAACTGATCGAAACGAATCCCTAACCGGCCCATGCCTGTGTCGATTTTGACGTGAACATCGACCACGACTCCCGCGTTCGCGGCGGCCTGATTCAGCGCCTCAATCATGTCCAGACGATAAACGACTGACGTCAATTGATGTTGAATGCAGGCAGCAGCCTGGCCCGGCCAGTAACCTGCAAGTAAAAGAATCGGCTCTTTGATTCCTGCCGCGCGTAGTTGCATTCCTTCTTCAGGCAGCGCCACGCCAAACCAGTCGGCGCCTTCACGCGAAAGCCGTTGTGCACATTCCACCGCGCCATGACCGTATGCATTTGCCTTGAGTACGGCCATGATCCGGGCGACTGGTGTGACGCGTCGCCGCACGCGGTGAAAGTTTGCAGCCAGGTTGTTGAGATCGATTTCGGCCCAGGTCGGACGCCGGGCGGCAATTTTTGCTTGGTTCTCAGCTCGAGACATGGTTTAGTTTACTGTAAGAAGAATCATTGACTGAACTGTCTCGCACACATAAACTCCGCCTCGCTCAATGCTCAACTCTCTTCCCTCAGAAAGGAGGGCAACAAAATGAAAAGAATGGTAGTCGCATTATTAATTGTTTGCCTTTTATCAGTGAATGGGTTTGCGTATGGACCACGGGGCCATCAGCTTGTCGGAGCAATCGCAGACAGGCGACTGGCACATAACCCAACAGTCGCAAAGAAAGTCCGAAAACTTCTGGATGGTATGACGCTCCAGCGAGCCTCTACTCTTCCGGACGAAATCAAGAGTTGGGAATGCGGGAAACAGCCTTCGGGTCCGAACCGCATCAATCGCGAGCTACAGGCTTTCGTCAACGCTAATTGCAGTAGCAGTCCAAAGCATGCTGAATTTCACTATACGGACGTTCCGGTGGCTGGAAATGAGAAATATGCCCCCGGGACGGTCGGACGCACCGATTTTGACGTCGTAAAAATGATTCCCTTCTGCATTAGTGTTTTGAAAGGTGAGACACCGGAGACAAACGACCGCGCAATCACGAAGTCGATCGCAGTGATTCTGATAACGCATTACATGGGCGACATACACCAACCGCTGCACGTCGGCGCAGAGTATTTCGATGGCAATGGACAACCGTTTGAGCCAACGCCCCAGAATCTCGGTTTTGCAGATCAGGGTGGCAACAAGCTCACGCTCTTCACTTTCGTTAATGGCCAAAGAAAAGCAGCGGGAAAGTTTCACGGGTATTGGGATGGACAGACAGTCGAGAATGCTTTCGGCACACAACAAGACGCCACAGTGGCGACTCGTTTAGGAAAGAAAGAACCGCCGGATTGGGAGTTAACCGGTGACGTCGCGACGTGGGCCGAGCAGTTGGCCAACGAGATCCTTCCGACTGCACGCGAGGCGCACGACCGTTTGCAATACAAGAGCATTCAATTCCAGAGTGGCCATCCGGACATAAATAGTGGACGTGCGGAAGAGAAAAACCACCCAGCCGGCGGAACGTTTTATGCACTGTGGGCCGCCGATGTAGTGAAGACCGAAATCCATAAAGGTGGCTGGCGACTTGCGGCTCTCCTCGAACAAGTCCTTCAGTAGAGGTTGAATGATGAAAGTCGTGTTTGGGTTGAAGGCCCACTCCGGCTGGGCGGCTCTTGTTGTACTCGGCACACAAAAAGACGATCTCGTAGTCGTTGACCGGCGCCGCATTGAGTTAGTCGAAGACCAGTGGGCCAGGCAACCGTATCATGCGGCGGAAGGCTTGAAGTCTGAGGTTGCGCGCGATCTGGTAAAGCGTGGCATCGATGCCGCGCATAAGATCGCGGTTCGCGAGATACGTGCAGCGTTGAAGCGTGAGACGGATCGAAAGAATGAAGTTAAAGCGTGCGCCGTGTTGGTTGGCAGTCCGATGCCGGATTGGAGTATTGACGAAATTCTTGCGGTCCACTTTCGCATGCACAAGGCTGAGGGTGTGCTCTTTCGCGACGCTCTCGTTCACGCCGCGAAAGAGTGCAAAATTAAGACCATTGAGATTCCTGAAAAGGACCTCTTGAGCCACGCCGAACATGAACTCAAAACTCCAGCGAACCAACTCTCCGCTCAGATCACTGCATTGGGGAAAGCCACCGGCCCGCCTTGGGGTAAAGATCAAAAAGAAGCCGCACTCGCAGCCTTGATTGCGCTGCGCACTCGTTGACCCGTCGACCCAGGTTCTGTGCTACACTGGCCTCAACCTCGATTAAAGGAGAATCGATCCTCATAATGACAAACGAAGAATGGGATAGAAAAGCAGAGTTTCTCTTAAACCAGCAGGCAAAGTTTGCTGCTGGTATGCAGGAACTGAATGAAGCCCAGAAAATCAGTAACGAAAAGATAGCAAAGGCTGCTGAAGCGGCAGAAGATGCGCTTGAAGGTGTGTCACAATTGGCGGACATTACCGCCAGCCTGATTACAACCATGACCGACGGTTTTCGCAAGGTTTTCAACAGTCTGGCCGAACTTTCCGAGAGTCAGAAGCACACCGATGAAAGAATGGATGCGCTTATTAACTCACAAATACGTGCTGACGAAAGATTCGAACGCCATCGTCGTGAAGACCACGGACGCCCCAATGGTGCTGAGAACTAGACCCACCGTCTAAACAACCCTTTACTGCTCTCCCCCGACAGAAAAGGACATTATGAAGATCTTCATTGCGCTGATTCTCGCCGCACTGTGTACTCTTCAAAGCGGCGCAGCACAGGCGCAGCCTCGTCTTATCGCAGGCCCCCAAACCAGAGACACGTGGCGCAGCGTCCGCACCAACAACATGTTCGTGATCGGCAATGCCGATCCGGAAAAGCTTCGGCAGGTAGCTGTCTGGCTCGAATTCTTTCATCGCTCTTTCGCACGTCTGATCTCGCGCAACGTTATCGATTCGTCGGTGCCCACAACTGTCATCGTCTTTCGCGACGAGGCTTCGTTTCGTCCATTCAAACCAATCTACCAGGGACGCGCGGCAAACGTTTCCGGCTTCTTCCAACCCGGAGACGACATCAACTACATCGCGATCTCACTTGATGAGCGCGATCGCGATCCCTTCGGCACTGCGTTTCACGAATACGTCCACCTGCATCTCAAGGACAACATTCCCGGAGCACCGTTGTGGCTGAACGAAGGTCTCGCCGAACTCTACGGCTCGTTACAGTTTTCGGGTAACGATGCTCTCCTCGGCGCGCCAATCCCGTATTACATTCAACATCTGCGCGGCGAAGGTCTGCTACCTTTGAAGACGCTCTTCTCGGTCGGCTTTGACTCGCCTCACTACAATGAGGACGACAAAACCGGAATCTTTTATGGAGAGTCGTGGGCGCTGGTCCATTACCTCATGCTTCGTGACTCCGGACGGCAGGAGCAGTTCAAACGATTTCTGCAGCAGATAAGCAGCGGCACGGAAGTCACCAAAGCCATCGAGAGTTCCTTTGGTGTCACTATCGCAACGCTTGAAGAAGAACTGCGCTCTTATGTACGTAACGGAAACCTGACACCACTACGCCTGGCCGCCAGCGACAACCCACAAACCTCTAGTTCCTACACCGCTATGCAACGCTCAACGCTTTCTGAGGGCGAAGTCAATTACTACCTCGGCGATCTCCTGCTGCACGGTGGGCGCGATAGTGATGCCGAACGCTATCTCAAGCAGGCGATCACGCTCGACCCCGGGTTCACTCCGTCGTACGCCTCGTTAGGTCTGCTTTATGTGAACCAGCGCCGCTATGCAGAGGCGAAGCAGTATCTGCAGAAAGCAACGGCTTCCCCGCAGACTGCCTACATTCATTATCTCCACGCATACGTGCTGAGTCGCGAAAACATCTCCGCGGACGGCCGCGTGTCGGGTTACTCAGCCGAGAATGCGGCGATGATGCGCGAGCAACTGCTACGCGCAATCAAGCTGGATCCGCAGTACGCGCCGGCGCCATACCTGCTCGCGATCGTCGATCTGGTAAGAAACGAACGGCTCGACGAAGCAATTGAGATGGCCCAAAAGGCGCGGCAACTCGAGCCTTCGAAAACGGGTTATGCGCTGCTGCTGGCACAGATCTACCTGCGACGCTCCGATCCCGCTGCGGCGCGACAGATTCTGGAGCCACTCACCCGCGATTCGGATCAGTCCGTAAGGGAGGAAGCAAAAGAGCTGCTGCAGTCTATGAGTGAGAATCGCGCGGGCGCGAATCCATCTCGAAGCGCATCGTCTACAGTCAACACGTCGATGGTTGCCGAGCCAGTTTCATCCGGAAAGTCACGGATGCTTGGTGGCGAGAGTGGCAGTGTGACAATCAATGATGGGCGGACAGTCTCAGCGTCAGGCTCGCTGCCGTCTGTTGATGATGTTCTCGCGAAGTATTTAGAGGCGATTGGCGGCGCCGCCAAAATCGATGCGATAACAAGTCGGGTCGTCAAAGGAACTGTCGACGTCGTTGGCGTAAGTCGAGGTGGAAAATTCGAAACGTATGCGCAGGCTCCTAACAAGATTTCAAGTCTCCTCGAAGCACGTCCGGTCGGACCGATAAAAGAGGGTTTCAATGGTCAGACTGGCTGGTCACGGACGCCCCTGGGCCTGGAGATATTAAAAAAGAATGAGGTGATGGCACTACAGCGCACCGGTGATTTTTATGGCCATCTGAAGCTCAAAGACGTTTACCCGAAAATTACTCTGGCAGGTACGAGCAAGATAGGTTATCGCGAAGTCTACGTGCTCGAGTTGCAAGCCGCAGGAGCGGTCGAACGACTTTACCTGGATACACAAACCTATTTGCCCGTGCGGAGTGACATACTCACGACGGTTGGAAAGGTTTCAGCAAAGGCCGAGATTTACTACGATGATTGGCAGGAGGTTGAGGGGATCAAATACCCGTTCAGTGTCAGTGCCAGCGTTTCCAAAGCGACGATGGTATTCACCGTGAAAGAGGTGAAGCATAACGTGCAGATCGATCCGAAGGTGTTCGAGCCTTAATAGAGGTCCTATTTGTCCTATAGGACCTATTCTCGATACAGATTATCAAAGCGCATGCTCGACGGGGTGAACCTCAGATCAACCGTCCCCGTTGGGCCATTACGTTGCTTCGCTATGATCAGCTCGGCGATGTTCTTTTGATCTTCCGGCATCGCTTCGCGTTCGTCGGGCGTTTTGTATACTTCCTCACGATAGATGAACGCCACCACATCAGCATCCTGTTCCAGCGCGCCCGACTCACGCAAATCTGACAGTTGTGGGCGGTGCTGAGTACTCGCGCGCGACTCAGGCGCACGAGAAAGCTGCGACAAAGCCACGAGCGGCACATTCATCTCTTTCGCCAACCCCTTAAGCTCACGCGAAATCTGCGACACTTCCTGTTGCCGCGACTCCACACGTTTTGACGAACCAGACATCAACTGCAAGTAGTCGACAATGATCAGGTCAAGCTTTTTCTGTTCCGCCGCGAGACGTCTGATCTTCGCGCGCATCTCCAACACGCTCAATCCCGGCGTGTCGTCGAGAAAGATCTTCGTGTCAGCCAGAACGCCGAGCGACTTCGCAATTTGTGCCCACTCGAGACGCGAAAGAAAACCATTGCGGAAACGCTGCGCATCGATGTTGCCCTGTGAACAGAGCATGCGCATCACGAGGGACTCTTTCGACATTTCGAGCGAAAACACGCCAACGACAGCGCCGGAAAGTATCGCCGCATTTTCCGCCAGCATAAGTGCGAAGCTGGTCTTTCCCATCGAAGGACGCGCCGCAAGAATGATGAGATCGGAATTCTGCAAACCCGAAGTCATCTTATCGAGATCGGCAAAGCCGGTGGTGAGACCGGTCAGGACTGCGGCCCGGCCTTCCATCTCCTGAATCTTCTCGAGCAGTTGCTCAGCAATCGGTTTGACGTGCATGAAGCCCTGCCGGATACGTTCGTCGGCAAGCTGAAAGATTGCCTGCTCGGCGTGGTCGAGAATGATCTCGGGCTCATCCTCTTCGGCGAGTGCTTCCTGCGTAATCTTGTTCGACGTTTTGACGAGTTGTCGCAGCATCGACTTGCCCCGCACGACCTTCGCGTAGTGAGCGATGTTGGTCGAGTGTGGCAAGCCGTAAGTCAGGTTGGTGATGAAACTGATTCCGCCGACTGCTTCCAGCGCGTTCTCTTTCTTGAGCTCTTCACCGATTAGAATCGGATTGATTTCCGCGCCGCGTTCGAAGAGCGCAATCATCGAGACAAAGATGCGGCGGTGCGAAGGAACGTAGAAGTCTTCCGGACGTAATTGCTCGATCGCCTGACTGATCAGTCCGTTGTCGAGCAGGATAGCGCCAAGAATGGCGCGTTCCGCTTCCGCACTATTCGGAAGCGCACGTTCGAAAGGTTGGTCACGAATTGGGTCTGGAGCTGCCATTTAATTCACCTAAAAAAGACGCCGCATGCTCTTAACATGCAGCGTCTTATTGTGGCAATAAAATTTTCGGTTTTTCAGTTTTAAATCCGTGGCCGTTGCATCCGTGTTAATCCGTGGCTTCAGGTTCTTCCGACTTCGCGAGCTCGGCTTCCTGTTCCGGACTCAGATGACCGACGATAACCTCGCCTTCCGCAGCCACTCTGACCTTCAGATCAATCGTAACTTCGCGGTGAAGTCTGACGGGTACCGTGTACTCACCAAGGCGCTTCAACGGCTCACGCAGATGAATGCGATGACGTTCGATCTCGTAGCCGCGCTCTCTCAAGGCCTCAGCGATATCCATTGAGGTCACCGACCCATACAGCGCACCCTGCTCACCGGCTTTGCGCTTGAACTCCAGATTGAGCGAACCCATTGTTTCGCTTTGAGATTCAGCACTGGCGCGTTCCTTCGCTTCCTTCTTCAACAATGCCGCGCGTTCCGACTCGATGCCCTTGACGTTTCCGGCAGTCGCTTCAACTGCGAGATTGCGAGGCAGTAGATAGTTACGCGCGTAACCAGCTCTCACTCTGACGATTTCGCCACGCGCACCGAGATCATCAACATCTTCACGCAAAAGTACTTTCGTGTGTGCCATTTCCTTCTCCTATCCCCTTAGTCGGTTGTGTACGGAAGCAGCGCGATGTTGCGGGCACGCTTGATCGCCTCCGCCAGCATGCGCTGATGCGTCGCACAACTACCGGAGATGCGTCGCGGCAGAATCTTGCCACGCTCGGGAAGGTAGTTCTGCAACAACCTGACATCTTTGAAATCGATGAGGTCTACCTTGTCGATGCAAAAACGACAGACACGTCGCCGGTGCATGCGACGACCGCCGCCACGACCGCCCATTGGGCGTCTGTCGCCATCGTCATCACTGTCATAACCACCGCCGCGCTGGCGGTCTTCATAATTGCTTGACATAAATTATCCTCTTACTCGGTCGGTCCAAATCTACTCGGCATCTACTCGCCGGATGTGTCCGAGAACTCCATGGCTGGTCCACGACGCGAAGGAGAGCTGCCGCCTCGTTCCGGACGCTTTGCCGCTTTGCGCGCGCGACGCGCTTTCAACTTTTCTGCGCGACGGCGATCCTCATCGACGCGCACCGTGATGTATCGCAACACACGATCGTTGACGCGCATGCGACGTTCGAGCTCGGCAATCTCACGGCCCGATCCCTCGATCTCGAGCAACACAAACGTGCCGTCTTTGTGGTGCAGGATCTCGTAGGCTAGCTGCCGTTTGCCCATGGTCTCGGCCTTGGTCACGGTGCCGCCCTGATCGGTTACGATCTGCGAGAAGCTTTCAGTGAGTTTCGGCACTTCTTCGTCGGCCGTGGGGTCTACTATGAAGACCACTTCGTACTGTCTCTTTTCCAAAATCAAACCTCCCAGTTTATTGCCAATTGCCGATTTCCGATTGCCAATTGAAAAACCGGAAATACGAAGGTCTTCAAATTGGCAATCGGCAATTGGAAATCGGCAATCAATTAAACTCGCTCATCGCTTTCAAAGCGCCATCCCGAATTATCGTTCGTATCGCCTTTGCGCTCTGCTCGAGCACTTCTGCTACCACTGTTCGCTCGCTGCGCGGAAACTCATCGAGCACAAACCGCTTCGAGTCTGAGATTGGGTGCTCCGGCTGAATACCGATCCGCAATCTCACAAACTCATTCGTACCGATCGAAGCGATGATCGACTTCAGCCCATTGTGCCCGCCTGCTGAGCCACGTTCGCGAATGCGAATCGTGCCGAGCGGCAATGCCAGGTCGTCCGAAATGACCACGAGCTGCTTAATCGGCGACTCGGTTTGCAGTTTCGCCAGCAAGCACGAAACCGCTTGTCCACTCAGATTCATGAAGGTCTGCGGTTTCGCGAGCCTTGTCACCGCACCTTCAATCTCACCACGACCTACAAGGGAACTGCATTCCTTACGTCCGACTGCGATTCCTTCGTCGTGGGCCAACTTGTCAATCAGCATGAACCCGAGGTTGTGGCGCGTCCACTCGTATTCTTTCCCCGGATTTCCTAAGCCAACAATCAACATGGGACAGGATTTACAGGATTTGATCAGGATTTACATGTAAATCGTGAAACAATCCTGTAAATCCTGTCCACAAACTTATTCGGACTCCTCGCCCTCGTCTTCCTTCTTGCCCTTGCCAATCACTTCGGGCTCGGCGGGCTCTTCACCTTCAGCCGGTACTGCGGGAGCGACCTCTTCCTTCACGATACCGACAGTCGCAATTACCTGTTCAGCATCAGTCAGAATCTCAATGCCCTCGGCGACCGTGATGTCGGAAACGTGTAAGAGGTCATGGACGTCGAGGTTGGAAACGTCCACATCCAATGTGTCGGGAATTTCGCGTGGCTCGCACCGGATTTCGATTTCACGAATGATTTGCTCCAATACGCCCTGTTTCTCTTTCACGCCAATGGGTTCACCAACCAGATGCAACGGCACAGTCACGTCAATCTTCTGTCCTTTAACAAGCCTCGCCAGATCGGCATGAATCAGACGGCCCTTCACCGGATCGATCTGTCGATCGTGAAACATCACTTCGCTGGCGCCCACGCCGTCGACGTCGATGGTGAAAATCGTATTTCGTCCAGATTCAGAACGAAGGATCGCAGCGAGGTCACGGGCCGGAGCGACGGCAGCAACTGTCTCTGATCCGCCGCCGTAAACTGTAATGGGCACCATGCCATCGCGCCGCGCGCGTCGCGCATCGTTTTTGCCGCGACCCTCACGCAGCTTTGCCTGCACCTTGAAATCTTTTTTCTCCGCCATGAGTTCTCCTTACAAACTTTCAGCGACAGGACCATTGCCAGTTGTCGATTGCCAATTGCCAATTTGTTAGCTCGTTAAGAGCCCTCAAATTGGCAATCGGCAATTGGCAATCGGCAATTGCCTTGTCGCTGATGGTCTTCGTTTAAGCCATCAGTGTTTGCCCTTCGCTACACGAAGAGCGAAGAAACAGAAGTTTCCTCGTGGATCGACTTGATCGCTTTCGCCAGAAGCGGCGCGATACTTAGTACTTTTATCTTATCAAGCTCGCACGCGTGATCGCGTAGCGGAATCGTGTTTGTAACGATTACTTTTTCAATGTCCGACTCGCGCAGTAGTTCCACTGCCTTGCCGGAAAACACCGGATGCGTGAAGCACGCATGTATTCGTTCAGCGCCCGCCTCTTTCAAAGCACGCGCCACCTTAGTCAACGAACCGCCGGTGTCGCACATATCGTCGACGATCAAACAACTACGGCCACGAACGTCACCAACCACGTTCATAACCTCGGCCACATTGGCCTTTTCGCGACGTTTGTCGCAAAGAGCAAGATCGGCTCCGAGCCGTTTTGCGTATGCCCGGGCGCGTTCAGCGCCGCCGGTATCGGGAGCCACCACCGTCAAATTCGGCAGCGGGTGTTCCTGATAATAGCCGATAAAAACCGGTGCAGCATACAGGTGGTCCACCGGAATATCAAAGAAGCCTTGAATCTGAGCGGCGTGCAAGTCGATTGTAAGTAACCGATCGGCGCCCGCCACTGCAATCAAATTAGCGACGAGTTTCGCTGAAATCGGAACTCGCGGCCGATCCTTTTTATCCGACCTCCCGTAGCCGTAATAAGGAAGCACGGCTGTAATGCGTTCCGCTGATGAGCGACGAAAAGCGTCGAGCATCACCAGCAACTCCATCAGGTGCGCATCGGTTGGAGGGCAAGTCGGTTGCACGATGAAGACGTCGCCGCCGCGTACGTTTTCGTCGATCTGAAAGTTGAACTCGCCGTCAGAAAAACGTTCCGGGAACGCCTTACCCATGTCGCAGGTCAAATGGCGGCAAATCTCTTCCGCCAGTTTGGGATTCGCATTTCCAGAAAAGATCTTGATGCCGCCGGTTGTGCTCATAGCTTCAGTTCATTTCCGATTGCCAATTGCCGATTGCCAATTTTTTGACTCCGGGAGTTTTCAAATCGGCAATTGGCAATCGGCAATCGGCAATAACTTGGCTGGGGCGGGTGGATTCGAACCAACGAATGCCGGTTCCAAAGACCGGTGCCTTACCACTTGGCTACGCCCCAGTATCTGTTTGTCTGTTTGCAGTTTTAAGAGAGCGTAAAAAGCGGGAACCCCGATGAATTCATTGCCTCGAAATACTCAACGCGTGAAACGGTCTCACAGGAAAATACTCGCCATCCTGCTTCACACTTTAGATTGTCAAGGGCGCGATCTCTCGCCGCCTCGTCATCAAAGACACCAAACACGCTCGAACCGCTTCCAGCCAACAAAGCGCCCCGCGCACCTGCATCAAGCAACGCGACTTTTGCGCGCTCGATCTCAGGCTCTATCTCAAAGATCACCCCTTCAAAATCGTTTTGCAGAGGCCATCGCCCACTGCCGGCGGAAAACATGTCCGCAAGGGAACTTGAAAGAATAGAGTTCGACTCTGAAGTTGTCAAGGAAGCAGCATTTAGAGCGGCGTATGCGTTGGCAGTTGCGACTTTCGCGTTCGGAGTAATGATAATCAGGCACCGTTTCGGTGCATCGTGAACCGCCTTGATGGTGCTGCCCGTTCCAATTCCAATGCAGCGACCGCCCAGCAGAAAAAACGGCACATCGACGCCCAGGCTGCGTCCAATCAGCCGTAGACGCTCTGGTTCCAGCCCCGCACTCCACAACGCGTTCAGCGCCAGGAGAGTCACTGCTGCATTCGAAGATCCGCCTCCAAGGCCGCCCTGCGCCGGGATTCTTTTCGTCAGCGTTATTTCTGCGCCGCGAGAAGACTGGAGATGCTTGCGCAAAGCGACCGCTGCATTGGTGATCAGATTGGAGTCGTCGACCGGGATCGCAGGATCATCACAATGAACGACGATCTGGTCGTCGTCACGCAAATCAAAGACGAGCTCGTCACTGAGCGAAACCGTCTGCAGGAGCGTCACGACTTCGTGATAACCATCGGATCGCTTACCTAAAACACGCAGGAACGAATTGATTTTGGCGAAG
>Ga0207647_10001166_pt1 | contig 20260 bp, 12 predicted proteins | sample KBSCornC2_FD_184295 | JGI IMG/M metagenome (GOLD analysis project Ga0207647, IMG submission 184295) | Corn rhizosphere microbial communities from Kellogg Biological Station, Michigan, USA - C2 (SPAdes) (version 2) | ecosystem: Host-associated > Plants > Roots > Rhizosphere ... | reverse complement strand
CAAGCCAATATTCCTGCTTTTGATAGGCCTTGTAACCATACGTGGTAATCGCGACAAGAAATAGCCATTCGAAAAACGTCATGGAATTTATAGATTACAGCTATATTTACAAAATAGCGTGGGCTTATGTAAAAATAAAAAAATGCAGTCAAAAATCCGACAAGTGAAAATATGTAGCGGATTAAAAATGGGCGCGGTGTAAATCCGCAATACTCACTGACTCATCGGCCTAAGAAGCATTGGAAACGGCCGATATTTCATTGATTTGTATTCCGTACACGACGTTTATCAAATAGAAAACCTAATTTAATTGCCCATAACTTTTTAACCGGTTACCTGTATGTATAAGGTGAGATTGACAGCATTGACATTTAATAAAAAGTTGACCGGTGGTTTTGTGATCACCCTACTACTGCTATGTGTCCTGACTTATTCAAGCTACCGCGCTATCAAAGAAACGGAAAGTGCCCATAAATGGGAGACTCATACACATTCGGTCATTAACGAAGCAAACCAGGTCGTTGAGAAACTCACAGATGCGGATGTCCATCAATTGTGGTATTTGATTGACAAGCGCAATGAAGATTTATCGACTTACCAGCTAAGGATTATTGAAATCCATCGAACGGTTTTCCGTTTAAAGTCTGAAACTAATGATAACCCGCTCCAGAAAAAGCAGATCGATTCCCTGCAATACTATCTTCAACAGAGGATGACGGAAATGGATCTTCTCGTTAAATCCGCTATCAGATTACCTCCAAATGCTTCGATTAGTAGAAGCACATTAATGAAAGACGGGCTTGAAGACAAATGCAGGCTTTGGCTTAACCGTATTATATCAACGGAAGAAAAATTGCTTATTTCCCGTCAGAAAGCAAGTATTGGATATGGGGAAAAGGCCAGCGAGATTATTGCATGTAGTGCTGGTATCAGTATCGTTTATCTGATCCTGTTATATTTGCTGATCAAACGAACATTTGCCGCTAAACAAGCTATAAGAGAAAGTTTGGCGTTAAGCGAAAATAAGTTTCATAATGCTTTTGAATATTCAGGTATTGGAATGGCTATCGTTTCTCCTGAAGGTAAATGGATTGATATTAATAGCCACGTCTCAGAGATGCTGGGTTATTCCAAAGAAGAACTGCTGACCAAAACTTTTCAGGATATTACACATCCTGACGACCTGCTTACTGACCTTTCACTCCTGAAACAGTTACATAACAAGGAAATTGAAATGTACCAGATGGAAAAGCGATACATTCATAAAGAAGGTTTTATCGTTTGGGCGTTGCTTACCGTATCGCTGATCTGGAATCCTGACAACACCCCGAATTTCCACATCTCTCAGATCATTGATATTACTGCTATCAAAAAACTGATGGACGAACAGCAATTAAAGAACCAGACCCTATTGCATACTTCCAGCCAACTCAATGATGAGATCAGACAATTGAGGGACTTCAATGGGATAGTTACCCATAATTTACGGGGCCCAATAGGTTCAATCGTTAATTTGACTGATATGATCATGACCGAGGATTCAGAGCAGGAAAAACAAGAACTGGTCGAAATGCTGTCCACTTCTGCAATTGCTTTAAATGACACGCTCGGCGACTTGATGCAGATTCTGGAAGTGAGATTGAACGGTAGTATTTCGGGCGAGCAGTGTTCCTTGCAAGAGGTATTAGAGACGACTTTGAACATGTTTACCTCAGAGATTATCCGCTCTCATGTAGAGGTGATCTCCAGATTTGATGTAAGCGAAGTAAACTTTCCAAAGTTCTATCTGGAGAGCATTTTCCATAATATGATCAGTAACAGCCTAAAGTATCAAATGCCAGAAGTTAAGCCTATCATTAAAATTTCATCGTCCGATGCAAACGGCCGGACACAAATCATATTTGAAGATAATGGAATAGGAATTGACCTCGATAGGTATGGCAACGATATGTTCAAATTCAGCAAAGTATTCCATTCTGGCTATGACAGTAAAGGCGTTGGCTTATTTATTACTAAAAATCAAATTGAAACTTATGGAGGGACGATTGCAGTTGAAAGCAAGCCAGGCAAAGGCTCTAAGTTTATCGTCACCATATAAGGTATAGAATGGCGTAAAGCGTTTTCACAATAGCGGCTATTTTTTAATTAGGATAGCGAATAAAGACAAGAAGCAAAATAGCAGCAAATCCTTTCCTGAATGCAAAACTGGTATTTGAGATATGATAAGGTGTATAAACTGCTCCCTTGTTTAAAATGTCAGCGGGGACGCTAAAAAACAACATGAGGCATAAAACCCATTTTGGATAAATAGGTTCTTCATGTACTTCATGCAAACAATCTAATTTACTATGCTTGTTTAAGACATCTAAAAGTACGTCTCCCAGAAGCGTCAACAGAAATATGCTACACAATTAACCCCGGTGCAGGAAAGTTCTCGGACAGTTGCTAAACTAAAGAGATCAATTCATTCAACTCTTCGGCTGAAGCGCCTGCAACGATTAGTTGGCCGGTTTAAGGATTGAAGTTTTTTTCGAATCGCGGTATTCATTTTTTATAAGAACATCAAAAATCACGAAAAGTTCCATTGAGAAAAATAAACCGGTTATCCAAAGAGGTTATAGTACTATAAACGTCAATAAAATGCTCATTTCCAAAAATATAGTCGTAAGTTTGATTTCACTACACTGTAAGAATTTTTAAAAATTCTAATTCCGCTCTTTAAAATCCTGCCATGCTGAAAGCTGACCCTCACCATATTATTGCTATTGGTGCCTCTGCGGGCGGCATGGAAGAGATCAATTCTTTTTTTGACCATACGCCTTTAGATGGGGTGTCTTATATTATTGTGCAGCATTTATCTTCTGATTTTAAAAGCAGGATGGTTGAATTGCTGGCCAAACATAGTAAGCTGAAAGTTGAACAAGCTGAAAATGGAATGACTGTTCTATGTAACCAGGTGTACCTTATCCCAAGTGATAAGTTCATGACCATACAAGACAATAAGTTATTTTTAACGACTAAAGAAGAAATTAAAGGCCCTCATTTAACGATAAACACGTTCTTTAATTCACTTGCTGAAGATTACGGCAAAAAGGCAATTGGCATTATTCTGTCCGGCTTAGGTTCTGATGGTACGGAAGGCGTTAAGGCAATTAAGCAGGCAGGGGGCATGGTGATGGCCCGTGACCCCGAAACTTCGGAATTTGGCAGTATGCCATCTCATGCAATCGCTACCGGGTTGGTAGATTTTGTCCTTGAACCTATGGCCATGCCGGATGCAATTGAAGATTATATAAAAAATGAAGGAAGTTTAACTATTGATCAGGCGGATGATGAAAAGAACCTCGCCGCAATTATTGAACTGATCAAAGAAAGATCGCCACTTGATTTTACGGACTATAAATTACCTACGATATTACGAAGGACTAAAAGAAGGGCTTCCTTTGGAAATTTTACAACGCTGGGAAATTATCTTGATTTCCTGAAAGCTACCCCTAAAGAGGTAGAGGCCCTGACCAAAGAATTTCTGATCAGCGTTACTTCATTTTTCAGGGACAAAGAAGCATTTGATTTTATAAAAAGCAATGTATTACCCGGCATTCTTGAAAACTTAACCCCTGATGAGGAGCTGAAAGTATGGGTAGCCGGTTGTGCAACAGGCGAAGAAGCTTATTCAATTGCCATATTGATAGCCGAGCAGTTAACAGGCAGAGTAGCAGATACCGTAGTAAAGATTTTTGCTACCGATATTGACAGCGCTGCCTTAGTACATGCGGGCAAGGCGGTTTATAATAAGAGCGTTTCAAAAAATGTACCTGCTGAACTGCTTGAAAAGTATTTCTTAAAAGAGGGGGATAATTACAGGGTAAAGCCAGTCATACGCAAGATGCTGATCTTTGCACAGCATGACCTGGTGAAAAACCCGCCCTATTGTAATATGCATTTGATCAGTTGCCGTAACCTGTTGATTTATATGGCACCGGTCTTGCAGAAGAAAGTATTTGCCATGTTGCTCTTCGGGCTTAAAAAAGGCGGGTATTTATTTTTAGGTTCAAGTGAAAACCCTATGCCTATTATTAAAAACCTGCAAGTAGCCCATAAAAAGTGGAAGATCTATAAGAACCTGGAAACAAAGCGGGCCGTAAGTTTTGATGCCTTTTCAATGCCTGAATTTTTGGACACTAAACGCAAACCGTCCCGTTTTTCGCAGGAAGATGACTCTAAAAACACCAACCATTCATTGGCGGAAGCCATGCACGAAAGCCTGGCTAAAAAACTGGACTATTTCGCAGTTTGTGTTGATGAAAATAACCGCGTGGTCAAATCTTATGGCGACAGTACAAAATATTTACTCCATAAACATTTCAGTTCAAACCTGTCGGAACTGTTACCAAAGCCGCTTGCGGTAGCTTTTAATACCTTGAGCAAAAAGTCTTTAAAAACCAAAGAAAACGTTGTTTTAAGCGGAATAAAAATCAAACAAGGCCAGTATATCGTTAAGGTAACCCTGTCAGTAAGTCCTTTGGTATTAAAAGGAGAAGAGAAATTGTTACTGGTAGCTTTCAGTGAAGATAAATCAATTGCGCCTTTAGAAAAAGACACCGTGTTTGATGAAAAGATATACCTTGATCAATATGTTGTTAACCTGGAAGAAGAATTAAAGGAATCAAAAGACAAGCTTCATTTCTCCAATGAAAAGCTGGATGCCTCTAATGAAAACTTACAATCTTTCAATGAGGAACTGATCTCTGCCAATGAAGAAATGCAAAGTACCAATGAGGAAATGCAATCCGTAAACGAAGAGCTTCATACCATTAATGCAGACTACCAGCTAAAAAATAAAGAGCTCCTGGAAATTAATGATGACCTGAATAACTATTTCAGGAGCAATATCAACGGCCAGTTATTTATTGACAATGAACTTCGTTTGATGAAATTTTCGCCGGGTACGGTCAAGCAGATCAACTTACTCGAAACGGATATCGGCAGGCCGCTCAGCAATATCTCTACCAATATTAAATTTGAAACCATTATTGAGGATGTTAAAAAAGTATTGGCCGATGGCAGTGTAATCACCAAAGAAGTTGAAACGAATAATGGAAAGTGGTATCAGGTAATGACGATGCCTTATGTGCAGCAGGCAGAACATAAAAACACGGGCGCTATTATTACCTTTAATGATATCACCGAATTGAAAAAAATACAGCAGGAATTAAACATCAGCAATAAAATGCTGGGTATAGCCATAGATTCCGCCGCAATGGGCATGTGGTCAATAGACCTCCAAACCCGGGAATTTGTTCCGTCTCAACGGCTAAAGGAAATATTTGGTTTTCATCCTGATGAGCAAATGACTTATGAGGCGGCTATTGGCCAGATTGATAGTAAATATCAAACCTTAGTGACCGATGCAGTTGAAGCGAATATCAGCCAGGGTATTAAATGTGATGTGGAATATCCACTGCGGGGATTTCACGACGGAAAACTTCGCTGGGTAAGGGCCAGTGGAGACCTTTCCTACGATCAGGACGATAAGCCAACCTATTTTACAGGTGTACTGCATGATATTACTATGCATAAACAGGACGAGATCCGGAAAAACGACTTTATCGCAATGGTGAGCCATGAGCTTAGGACCCCGCTTACCTCACTCCAGGGGTATATACAGCTATTGACTTCCAGGGCAAAGAAAGCCGAAGACACTTTTAATGTGGTTAAATTGGATAAGGCGCATATCCAGGTAAAGAAAATGACCGCCATGATCAACGGTTTTTTAAATGTTTCGAGTTTTGAAGCCGGGAAAATCTATTTGAATGAGCAGACATTCGAGATGAATGCCCTGTTGAATGAAATAGTAGAAGAGGTTACGCTGATAACCGCAAGCCACAACATGGTGGTACTGTCATGCCCAACGGTATCTGTTAAGGCGGATAGGGATAAGATCGGCCAGGTGATCAACAACTTTCTAAGTAATTCGATAAAATATTCACCGAAAGGGAAAAATATTGAGATTTCCTGCAAAGAAGTAAATGGCACGGTGCAGGTAAGTGTAAAGGACGAAGGTATAGGTATAAAACCGCAGGATCAGGAAAAGTTATTTGACCGTTACTACCGGATAGAAAGTGTGCTTACGCAGGCTATCTCCGGTTTCGGGCTTGGCCTTTATTTGTCTGCCGAAATCATCCAACGGCATAATGGTAAAGTATGGGTGGAGAGCGAAATGGGTAAAGGGTCAACGTTTTATTTTAGTTTACCGCTATTTTAGTAAGTTATCATTTGCATGGGGATGCAAATGATAATCGCAATAAATTTTTATGTAAACTTTATATTGGCATTATATTAGCGATAAATATTAAGTCTTCGTCCCCCCAAATTTATGAGTAAAAAAATACTGGTTCTTGATGATGATCCGGACATCTTGGAAATTCTTTCTTTAATACTGGTTGAGGGTGGGTATGAAGTTCGGATGTTATCTTGCGGTGATACCGTATTTGATGACATAAAAGATTTTCAACCCGACCTGGTATTAATGGATGTAATGCTGGCTGGTATGGACGGCCGTACGATTTGTAAAAATATAAAGGAAAATCATTTGACCTGTTTCCTGCCCGTTATTCTGATTTCAGGGACACACGATTTGGTAGAATCACTTCTTATGCCCGGCGCTCCAAATGATTTCGTTGCAAAACCTTTTGATATTGACCATTTACTCGAAATGATTGACAGGCAATTTGCCGCATGAAAATTGAATGAATGATCTTATAAAGAAATCAGACCAGCGTGTTAATGAACGTTGCTAACATTGAGCTGAGAGATTAAGAGCAATCTCATCGCGTTGTGGTAATGCCAGAATAGCCATTTTTCTGCTTCTCTAATTAATAATAGTTCAACAATATCGTTCCTGCCAAACATAAAAGCAAACATCAAGTCTGTCCCACATTCCCGTGCTGAGGGTTAATACTTGAAACATTTTTTAACACTAACCTTGCGATATTAGGGAAGTCCGTGACAATGGAGTCATCTTGCAAAATTAATATTCAGGCGGATTGAAGTTCAGCATTAACTATTTTTGGATAAATCGTATTGATTTTTTCCAGGTCACCAATCGCATTGAGCAACGTTTGTTCCAGATTTTTATCAAGCACAATGCCCAGTACAATGCTCCAGTGTTTACAACTACCAGAAATCCAGCATATAGGTGAGGTGCACAAGAAAGATGGTAGTACTACTTTATATAGTATCTCATTTCCGGCATATGTGCATTTACCTGCCTTGATCGGGATTTCGTTTCCTTGATAATCAATGATTAATGAGAATATTAAAGGCTGATTCCTTTTCATTATATATATGAACCCGGAAATTAATGATTTGTTTGTCAAAGGTTTTTGCCAATTGAATAAGCGAGGTACATTATTAATTGTAAAGATCACTTTACACAAAAAGTGAAAGTATGCAGCAAAAGAGATACCCATGTTCTCTTTAGTGGTTTTTAGTTTATGAGTTTAGGTCTTTTGATCTGACTAAATATGTTTTAGTGTAGCACCTTTATGTGCAGCAATGTGATCCGTTTTGTCGCTCTTAATTTCATATTGCGGGTCATTTTTGGTCGCATGATGGGTATATCCTTTGTAATCAAAGTCAGTAGTATGAATTTTGATGATTTTTCCTGAAACATGTCCTGCCTCTGAATTCCAGCTTACATGATCGTTTATCTTAAATTTATGAACCATTTGTATGTTTTTTAAATTAAAGAAACAATAGCGCCAAGAAGGTGCAATGCTATGTTTATTATGACAATAATAACTTCAGATTCAATAGCTTTTAACATGGTCCGGTTTTGACCTTCCGGCTATCTTTTAACACTTGTCATACGCTGTTGAATCGCGTTTTTGGGTTTTACCTTATCCATTTGATTTTTGATTTATCTGTAGCGTGATGGCCTTGTTCATTTTCCTATAGAACCATCGTTTAGCCAGTTCGGCACTTCCCAGGTAGAGTACAATGATCAGCAGCATCCAGCCATAGTAAGCTAAGGGCAACCTGGTGAATCCGAACCACACCGCTAAGGGTGTCAGCGGTAATACTAACACCAGGAGCAAAACCAGCACGGTAGCCATCGCCAGATATTTCCCTGGTAAGCTTTTAAAGAACGGTAGCCTAGTGCGTACAACCAGCACGATCAAGGTAGCAGAGATGACAGATTCGACGAACCACCCGGTTTGAAAGAACCGCTCATTGGCACGAAAAATATATAATAAAACACCAAACGTCAGGTAATCAAATACAGAACTTAGCAAGCCGAAAATAATCATAAAGCGCTTGATGAAACTCAGGTCCCAGCGTTGCGGCGACTGGATATTGATCTGATCAACGCGATCAGTAGCGATGGTCATTTCGGGGAAGTCGGTTAGCAGGTTGGTCAAAAGTATCTGCTTAGGTAACAAGGGCAGGAATTTTAAGAACAATGAGGCCCCGGCCATGCTGAACATATTGCCAAAATTTGCACTGGTTGCCATAAAGATATATTTCATGGTATTGGCAAATGTTTTGCGCCCTTCAATGATACCCTGTGTCAGCACATCCAGACCTTTACTCAATAACACAATATCTGCCGCTTCTTTTGCCACATCAACGGCAGTATCTACGGAAATACCGACATCCGCGATATGTAAAGCGGGTGCATCGTTGATTCCATCACCCATAAAGCCCACCACATGGCCTGCCTTTTTTAAAATGGCGATGATCCGTTCCTTTTGGTTCGGTTCCACTTCTGCGAAAATATCAGTCAGTGGAGCCTGGTGCATCAACGCAGTATTGCTCATCTTTTGCAATTCATCACCGGTTAATATTTGCGGCACTTTAACTCCGATCTGTAGTGCAAGGCTTTTAGCCACCAGGGCATTATCCCCGGTGATGATCTTCAGCTTTACGCCCAGCTTATCCAGGTTATCCAGTATAACAGCCACATTTGCCTTGGGCGGATCAAACAGAGTAATGAAACCCAGGAAGATCATGTCCTTTTCATCAGCCTTTGTAAAATCGCGGGTAACTTCGGCGGGCTTATAGGCTACACCTAAAGTGCGGTATCCTGCCTCGCTTAATTGCTGATATTGCTTTAGGATAGCTGTTTTTCTATTTGCCATACCGGTTATCTTGCCGTCCCCGGATTCTACCTTGCTGCAAATAGCCAACATGATATTTAAAGCGCCTTTGGTAATGGCAAAGTTCTCTTTTTCGTTCTTTACCTGTATCGTTAATCTTTTGCGAATGAAATCATAAGGAATTTCGGTCTGCACGGTGTAGGTCTGCTTTGGTCCTTTATATCCCGAACAGATCGCCTCGTCAATGGGATTATGGAAACCTTGTTGCAAAGAAGCATTCAGCCATGCATATTGTAATACCTTATCACTGTGCCGGCCGCTGCTATCCAGGGTATCTTTTAGGTTGACTTTGCCCTCTGTTATGGTGCCGGTTTTATCAGAGCAAAGAATATTCATGCTGCCGAAGTTTTCAATGGAAGACAACCGTTTCACAATCACTTTTTGCTTAGCCATACGCCTGGCGCCTGTTGCCAGGTTGACACTTATAATGGCAGGCAAGAGTTGCGGAGTCAGTCCTACTGCCAGCGCCAGGGAAAACAAGAAAGAATCCAGCACCGGTTTATGCAAGAATACGTTGATGGCAAAAATGATGATCACCAGCAGCAGGGTAATCTCCATCAGCATATAACCGAACTTACGGATACCTTTTTCAAAATCTGTTTCCGGTGCTTTGGCCTTCAATCCTTCCGAAATTTTACCAAACTCGGTTTGCAGTCCTGTTTTGATCACTAATACGGTGGCCTTTCCGCTGATCACATGGCTGCCCATAAAGATCGCATTGGTTCTCTTCGCTAAAGGGGTAGCGGCAGCTAATACGCCTGCGTTCTTTTCTACCGGGTAAGTTTCACCCGTAAAGGCGGCTTCATCCACAAATAATTCCTGGGATTCCAGGATCAGACTATCGCCGGGTATTATATCACCGGCGGAAAGAACGATCACATCTCCAGGCACTACTTCTTCTACCGGGATTTCCTTTTGCTGCCTGCTCCTTAAAACTGTGCAATGAAGCTGTACCATTTTTAACAGCTCGCTTACCGCGTTGGCTGCACCCTTTTCCTGCCAGAAGCCCAGGAAACTACTAATTAGTACAATGATCAAAATAATGACAGTATCTGCCACATCACCCAGTCCAGCTGATAATAGGGCCGCTATGATTAGCATGATGGTAACCGGGCTTTTGAATTGAGAAAGGAATAAAAGAATTGCTGAAGACTGAGAGCCCGCTTTTATGGTATTGGCACCATATTCCTTTTTTCTTTTGATAGCTTCCTGCTCATCAAGGCCGTCCTGACTTGCCGATAATTGTGCTAATGCTTCTTCCTTGCTTAAGTGCCAGAAATCAGGCCGATCCATTTTGTTTTCCATAAACAATATTAAATTTCAGGATAGACTATAAGACATGATTAGGTTAGACCAGTATTTTACTAATCGCGCCTAATAATTCCAAAGCGTCCTTTTGATAGTTCGAAACGATAGTGGTTTTTTGAGCGGGGTCCTTGCTTGCCTGCCTGGTACTTTGTATAAATGAAAGGACTTCCATTTGACGATTTTTAAATGCCTCCAAAACATAGCTTATCTGGGTCGCAGATTTGCTTATCTCTAATTGTTTGGCGGCTAAGGCTTCTTTAACCTCCGCAATAATGCCCTCTAATTCTTTCATGTTACTTTTATGTTTAGTTCAGCTTTTAGCTGTTCATTTTTCAGAGCCTATCCATTTGCCATTTTTTTAACAGTATATATTTGAGCAAATCGTTCACGGTGAATGAAACAACCGCAGTATAACCGATCACAATTAAAGTATCCCTGAGCGGAATAGCTTTAAAAGTCAATAAGCCGATAGTTGTTAAAATTACCCCCAGGATCATATCACCCAGAATCAGGAAAATCAATGTTTTACTCGGCCATGAATTCCAGAAGTGCCTTTTTTCCCGTACAACGAACAGTGAAAACAATCCAAAATAAAGAATGATCTCAAAACTATAGGTACTGAGTGCAGCATTGTTAGTATTCAGGTTTAAATAATGCAAACCATAATAAAGCAATGGGAAAGCCTCGATGGTCATCACCAGTCCCAGTACCAACCCTACTTTAGCCAGCCCGTTGATGTTCCATACTGCCGGTTTTTTGGAAATAACGACATTGTCGGTAGCCAGGGATACTTTCACAAAATCGGTCATAAAGATAATGATCAGAATAGCAGAAGCAGAGATCACATATTTACCAAACACCAGATAGGCAATTACTACGAAACAGGTTTTAAAGATGGAACGGGTGATCTTGTTGAGTATCCAGATATTAATCCGCTCAAACATCTTGCGCCCGGTAATGATCGGCGCGGGGATACTGGACAAACCCTCTTTAGTCAATACAATACTTGCAGCACCTTTCGCAACATCTGTGGCGTTGCTGACCGCTATTCCGACCTCAGCCTGCTTTAATGCCGGTGAATCGTTAACACCATCGCCGGTCATGCCCACAATATGCCCGTTGGCCTGGAAAGTTTTAACGATATTATATTTATCTTCCGGGTAAACGCCTGCAAAACCGCTGTTTTGCACCAGCAGTTCAATAGCCTTCTTAGGGTCTTTTAAACAATCTTTAAATATGGAGGCATTTAATATTTTGTCCCCAATAGACAGCGTTTTTGACATTTCTTCGGCTATCGGCAAGGCATCCCCCGTGAGCATTTTAACCGTTACGCCCAGATCCTTTAAATCTTTAATGATCTGCATAGAGTCAGCGCGAGGCGGGTCATGTAATGCTACCAAACCTGCAAATTGTGTTTTGTCAGCTTTAGCTTGCGCGACAGCAATAGCCCGATAACCGGATTTCGCCAGTTCATCGATTTGCTTGTTCCAGTTTGTAATGGCTGTCGCATCCAAAGTACAAGCCTGGTAAAGGGTTTCTGCCGCGCCTTTCATTACGCTGAAATGCTCGTCCCCATTTATGATACTTGCCTCGGTTTTGCGTGTTTTTGGATCAAAAGGAACAAAACTCTTTTGTACAAAACTGTCAGTGATGATTTTCTTTTCTTTAGCAGAACCTATCATGGCCATATCGATGGCATCATGATCTGCCTCTTGCGAGGCTAAGGCGCCATATAACAACACCTGGTCTTCTGTAAAGCCTTTCGCAGGCAAGAGTTTGGCGACCGTTAGTTTATTAATAGTCAGCGTACCGGTTTTATCTACGCATAAAATATCCATACTGGCTGCGTCATTAGGCGCATTCAGCCGGGTAACTAAAACACCCTGGCCAGACAGGTCTTTTGAACCAAGCGCCATGCTAATGGTGAACATGGCGGTTAGGGCCACAGGAATAGCACCAAGTAATAACACCAGCATTAAAGGCAATAATTGCAGTGGATTCATTCCACGGATCAAAGAAATGACAAAGGCTATAATTAACAAAGTCGCCACTATGTATAATAGCCATCTAACTACTTTCGCCAATACCTCATCAATGTGTGATTTGGGAGCAGCTGATTTAACCAACTGGGCCGTTTTTCCAAAATAGGTATTCAGCCCGGTCAAGGTTACGATGCCGGTAGCTTCGCCTTTGGTAACGACAGATCCGGAATAGATCGTTTTCCCGGTTGGCATATCCACTTCGCCGGATTCACCGGTCAAGGCAGACTGGTCAACGCTTAATTGGCCATCCGTGATAGCAAAATCGGCCGGTACAAAATCGCCTATCCTTACGCGGATCATATCACCGGGAACCAATTCGCGTGCAAGGGCAGTTTTCCATAACCCGTCCCGGAGCAGTTTGACATTAACTTGCAATTTCTTTCTTAACTCCGCAACGGCGTTAGCAGCACTTTGCTCCAAAGTGAAACTAATGAGGGCATTTAAAACCAACAGTCCGCCCACCACGTAGGCATCAGATAAGTTATGCAGAAATATAGAAAGAACGACAATAAATTCCAGCATCCAGGCGGTAAGTCCCCAGAATTTGGATAGGAAATTAAGCAACGGATGGGCTTTATTCTCCGTAATCTCATTGTAACCATATTGCTTGAGCAAGGCATCCGCTTCCGTCTGGCTTAAACCCTTACCCTTAGTCTCCGTAACGGGCTTCTTTGCATCCTGCAAATCAGCTTTTAAAAGGGTGTTTGTATCAGCCATTGTTGATTTAAAGTAAATTCATTAAAAAACAGGAAGTGATTGCGTGGGAAAAGGATAAACTAATAAGGGCAAACTGATTTGCGTGGCCATTTTTTGCGTGTCACTTTGGTTAAAAAGCTCTTCCCAAAAGCTTTTGTGCCGGTGTACCATAACCAGCAGGTCATAAGTGTTATTTTCATCCAGCCCGGTAATTTCTTCCATGACATGGGTACTCACCATTTTCCGGTAATAGATATGCGGGTAATTGATCTTGCCGGAAACCTCGGTCATGAAATTTTTAACATTAGCCTCATGGGAATTTTTCGGGCCAATATGGACTAAGGTGATCTGTGCGTCCGTAAATTTTGCAAAGCTTGCAAGAGATTGCAGGACGTCAATGTCTGTTAATGAAAGATCTGTTGCGAAAGCAATATGCTTGATCTTTTTGAAACGATGCTGGTCACGGACAATGAGTAAAGGCAATGGCGTCCTGTCGAGCAATTCCCGCACATGATCACTTAACAATAGCGAAGCGATACTCTTATCATGATTGGCCATGACCAGTAAAACAAGTTCTTTATTGGTTAAGAGTTCACCCAAATCAGGTGAAAGATCGCCGTCATGGCATTCACAAGTAATAATAGGTTTAAATGTAAATTGTTCACCGTTGCTAAATTCCTTCCTCAATTTACCGGCAAAAACTTCCAGTTCATTTTCAGTGTCTTTATATAACTGGTCATAATCTTCCAGCGGCCAGGCGATCTGGGCTGCTAAAGGATTGGCTGACGGCACTAAAAAAGAATCATATAAGATAATGTTTGCTTGTAATGATTGAGCGAGACGATAAGCGTAATTTGCAGCATTTTCTGCCCGTTCCGAAAAATCGGTTAATATGGCGATTGTCTTCATTGTTTTTAATTTTAATTGTCCGGATCAATTGACCCATTTCCAGTCGAGTATTTCGGGCATATCCTTACCATGAACACTGATATAATGTTTATGCTCAATTAGTTTATCCTGCAACAATTGTTTTAGGTAAACGCCTTTGGTGCCAGTTTGCGGTAAACGGTCGATCGCATCCATGACCAGGTGGAACCTGTCCATTTCATTCATTACAGTCATGTCAAAAGAAGTGGTGATCGTTCCCTCTTCTTTGTACCCCCGCACATGCATATTGACGTTATTCGCCCGGTTATAGGTTAGGCGATGTACCAACCAAGGGTAACCATGAAAGGCAAATACTACCGGTTTGTTGGTGGTGAATAAAGCATTATAGTCTGCATCAGTTAGTCCGTGGGTGTGTTCCGTGCTTTTTTCCAGCTTAAATAAGTCGACTACATTAACCACCCTGATTTTTATCTCCGGTAAATGTTCGCGCAAGATCGATACCGCTGCCAATACTTCCAATGTAGGTACATCACCACTACAGCCCATCACTACATCAGGCTCGGCCTCCTGGTCATTACTGGCAAAATTCAAAATACCAATACCACGCGTGCAATGTTCTACAGCTTGTTCCATGTTGAGCCATTGGGGAGCCGGATGTTTACCAGCTACAATGACATTTACATAATGATAACTGCGCAGGCAATGATCCATCACCGATAACAGGCAATTTGCGTCCGGCGGCAAATAAACGCGCACAATGGTTGCTTTTTTATTTACCACATGATCAATGAAACCAGGGTCCTGGTGTGTAAACCCATTATGATCCTGCCGCCAAACCGTTGAGGTCAACAATATATTTAAGGAAGCGATCTTTCTTCTCCACGGCAATTCTGAACTTGCCTTTAACCATTTGGCATGCTGGTTAAACATGGAATCAATAATATGAATGAAAGCTTCGTAACAATTAAATAAGCCATGTCTGCCGGTAAGCAGGTAACCTTCCAGCCAGCCTTCACACTGGTGTTCACTCAGCATTTCCATTACACTGCCATCCGCAGCAAGGAACTCATCATGTTCGACTATTGGGGCCATCCATTGCCTGTCCGTAGCTTCGAATACAAGATCCAGCCTGTTGGATACTGTTTCATCCGGGCCGAATAGCCTGAAGTTGCGCTTTTCCTGGTTCTCTTTTATTACATCCCGCAGGAAACGGCCGGATACATAGGTATCGCCTTCGCCATCCGCGCCTGGTGCATCAACGGCGACCGCATAATTCCGAAAATCAGGTAAACGCAGGTCGCGCAAAAGTTGTCCGCCATTGGCATGCGGGTTAGCACCCATCCGCCGTTCGCCTTTCGGTGCAAGATCCTGAAGTTCGCATATTAGCTTTCCTTCGCCATCAAACAATTCCTCCGGCTTGTAACTTTTCATCCAACTCTCCAGCATTTGTAAATGTTCTGGAGGCGCGGAGGCCGAAACTGCCAAAGGGATTTGGTGCGCCCTGAAATTACCCTCAATCTTATACCCGTCGACTTCTTTTGGGCCAGTCCAGCCTTTCGGAGATATCAAAACAATCATCGGCCAACGTGGACGGCTGGTATCTTCTTTAGCCAGTGCATCGCTTTTGATCTGGTGGATTTGCGCGATAACTTTATCCAGTGTTGCCGCCATTGCCATGTGCATCAATTCCGGGTCATCCCCTTCAACAAAATAAGGTGTCCATCCATAACCAAGGAAAAGCTGTTCCAGTTCCTCATGCGTTATCCTTGCTAAAATCGTAGGGTTGGATATTTTGTAGCCGTTTAAATGCAGTATAGGCAGCACCACACCGTCTGTAATAGGGTTCAAAAACTTGTTGGAATGCCATGCCGTTGCCAATGGGCCCGTTTCAGCTTCCCCGTCACCGACTACACATGCGGCTATCAATTCGGGATTATCCAGTACCGCACCAAAAGCATGGCTTAAAGAGTAACCCAGTTCACCTCCTTCATGAATAGAACCCGGTGTTTGCGGTGAGGCATGGCTGGATATACCGCCCGGATAGGAAAATTGAGTAAACAACCTTTTAAGTCCGTCTTCATCCTGTGTAATATTGGGATAGACTTCTGTATAAGTACCTTCCAGGTAAGTACTGCCGACAACGGCAGGGCCGCCGTGACCAGGCCCCGAAATATAGATCATGTTCAGGTCATACCGGTTAATCACCCGGTTAAGGTGCGTATAGATAAAATTTTGCCCTGGCGTAGTCCCCCAATGCCCCAGCAGCATATTTTTGACATGCTCCAGTTTAAGGGGTTCTTTTAACAGCGGGTTATCCCGCAGGTAAAGCTGTCCTACAGACAAATAGTTCGCAGCTCGCCAGTAGGCGTGCATCTTTTGCAGCAATTCCGGGGAAAGAGTTTCTTTTTCTACGGATGTATCTTCAATTATATTATTCATAATGCTTCATTTATAGGGATAAATATTTTTTATTAAGCTTTCATCATTTTATTTACGATCTCCGCGATCATCAATTCTTCATTGGTTGGAATGACATGCACAGCTACCCTGCTTTTGTCTTTGGAAATCAGGCCGGCATTTTTATTATTCCGCTTCTTATTAAGTTCAATTCCTAAAAAGCGTAGTCGTTTACATATCCTCGTCCTGATCAGCGGTGCATTTTCACCTATGCCACCGGAAAATACAATCGTATCTACACCGCCTAATGCAGCAGCAAAAGCGCCGATCCATTTTTTTACCTGGTAACAGAACAGGTCAATGGCTTCAGCTGATCGCCTATCTTTTTCTTCCTGGCTTAACAATTCACTCATATCTCCGCTGGTTTCCGAGATGCCCAGCAACCCGGATTCATGGTTGATGATGTGATTAAATTGCGTAGGAGAAAGGTTTTCCGTTTTCATCATGATCCAGGCTACGCCGGGGTCGAGGTCACCTGAACGGCTGCTCATTGGTATGCCTCCCGCTGGGGTAAAACCCATACTGGTATCTCTGCTTTTCCCTTTATAAACGGCGCACAGGCTGGCACCGCTCCCTAAATGCGCCAGGATTATGCGGCCACGAGCTGCTTTTTTCCCGGCGATATGGGCCAATTCCCTGATTAAATATTGATAGGATAAGCCATGAAACCCATAACGGTGAATACCCTGTTTATCAAAACGGCGGGGAATAGGCAGCAATTTAGCGACCATTGGCATCATTTGATGAAAAGCGGTATCAAAACATGCAAACTGCCTGGTTTGAGGATAATGTTTCCCGAATGCTTCGATTAGTTTTATTTCAGCAGGTAAATGTTCCGGATCATAAGGAATGATTTGTTTAAGTTCTTTCAGCAGTTGTGTGGTGATCAAACAGGGGGCTGCATGTTGCATACCATGAACTACCCGGTAGCCTATGGCTTTTAAATCTGCGGTATTTACATTTTGTGCAAGCCAGTCGGTCAGGCAAGCAATCGCCGAAACATAGTCTGTTGCGGTACAGGGAAGCGAGGCTTCCTTTTCACTTAACCTAAAAGATATGTTCGCCGAGCCTATCCGGTTGATATGTCCCGAGAAAACCTTTGCGGGGTGCTTGCCGGTTTCATAAAGCGCGAATTTAATGCTGGAAGAGCCACCATTGACCGCTAAGATCATGATAGTCGGATATAATTTCGCTGTTTCATGCTTTGGTTTCTTTTAAGATTGTCAGTGAAAGCTTAAATATCACCGTAGCAGAATACTGGCAATTCCTAAGTGTAAGTGATAATAGAGAAATGAAGGCTGTTGTTAATCCATGCCTTCAACTTTGTGTAAAACAGGCGTTGATTTTTATGTCTGTTCTTTATGAGCGTTATACTTAAGATAACTCCGATTAATGACAATTGTTTTTTATAATAAATTGATATGATCAGGAAAATCAATCACCCTTTTTTACATTAAAACACCTATTTTAAATCACGGGTGCTATCGGTATTGACTGTGATGGTCTGGTATATATTTATTAAAAAAACTTAAAGTAATAAATAACGTTGCCCGTTTATGGGACTTGTAAGTATATGCTATAAATTACACCTTTCTAAACGGTTCCTTTATTGTGAGCCATAAAAAATCAAAGCGCTGATTCACTAAAATATACGCTACCACTAAGCGCCCTACAATATATAGCTTGCTGTAAAACCAGGTTCATCATTTAATCTTAGTTAACGATGTTTACAAACTTTAACGAAGCAGAACGGGCTGTGAGATTCCCGCAAGATAGGCGTATGTTTATAGGAATAAATCCCTATGCCTTTGTTATACTTTTTATACTTCTGCTGGCGACAGCAGGCCTGGCATGGTTACAATATCTTGTATTTGGTTTACCATCTGACCCTTCCTTAATCCTGCCGGCAATTACTATGGCAGATCCAAAAGGGTTCCCGCTATGGCTATCCCTCAGCCATTGGGTTAATTTCTTTTTTCTTGCACTCATCATCAGGAGCGGGTTATCTATTTTAGCGGATCATCCCCGTCTTTACTGGAACCGAGGCTGTTCGCCGCAGTCAGAGTGGTTACGTTTTACACCCATAAAGGTACCGAATGACCGGATTTATACCGCAAAAGAAGATGGAAGATATTTAAACCCGGTAGCAGGCCTGCCGGGCTATCGTCACTCAGTAGGAATAGCCCGGTCATGGCATTTTATAACGGTTCCATTCTTTCTGTTTAATGGTGTGGTATTTATGGCATTCTTATTTTTTACTAACCAGTGGAAAAGGTTGGTTCCTGCATCCTGGCAGGTATTACCGGATTCCTGGAATGTATTCGTACACTACGCAACTTTTCACATGCCCGTTGAGCCAAACGGATTTTATCATTATAATGCCCTGCAGCAAATTTCGTACTTCGCTGTAGTCTTCGTTTTAGCGCCCATTGCAATGCTTAGCGGAATGTCAATGTCTCCCGCTATTGAGAACAGGTTTCACTGGCTTCCAAAACTATTTGGCAACCGGCAGGGTGCCCGTTCCGTTCACTTTTTGGTTATGTTAGCTTTTGTAGTCTTTTTGATCATTCATGTAGCGATGATTGCAGCAACAGGGCTGACGAGGAATATGAACCATATTACGATTGGCACGGACAATCCCGTTAATCATACAGGCTTGTATATAGGACTTAGCATTGTTTTATTTACACTGGCATTTGGTTTCCTGGCACACTGGATCTCCTGGCAAAGACCCCGTTCACTGCAACAAACAGAGGCCGTTATTAACGGCACTTTATGGCTTAATTCTATTAACAAACTCAAACCTAAAGTTTACTATAAGCAAAAAGATATATCTCCTTATTTCTGGGTAAACGGCAAAATGCCGGTATCAGATGAGTGGCGGAATCTGGCGGCAAATAATTTTAAAGATTATAAGCTTAAAATAGGCGGCATGATTGAAAATCCCGTTGAGCTATCACTCGAAGATCTTAAAAAGATGGGAATAGAGCAAAATATTACTATGCATCATTGCATACAAGGCTGGTCGGGTATCGCTGAATGGGGTGGTTTACCAATTAAAACAATAATAGAACTGGTTAATCCACATTATTCTGTAACAACGGTAGCATTTTATTCTTTTGGTGAAGGACTTTATGGGGGGACGTATTATGATACGCATAGTTTGGACAATTGCCTGAAACCCGAATCCATCCTGGCCTGGGAAATGAATTACCAGGGGCTTCCCGAAAAGTATGGCGCACCACTAAGGCTCCGCATTGAAAACCAGCTTGGTTACAAAATGGTAAAATGGATCAATAAAATAGAATTTTTAGATACCAATAAACATATCGGTAAAGGCTTTGGCGGTAAAAATGAAGATGATGAATACTTTGACATTCTGGCAGATACTTAGCGTTAAAAAAAGATGTTTTCATAGTTTGGACTTCAAAAAAAATTAGATCATAAATAAGCGGAGGCTTGTCAACTGTTCGCGGATTGAAAGGAATTTTTCCTGTACAGCAGTATCATTCGCCGCCGGCAAATGATGAGCCCGGCGCTTATGATGGAAGTAATAACTGCGTACGCATGCTTCACGATCATTACTTGCAGCAAGCCATACATGTGTTTGAAAGCCTTTTTCCAAACTGTCGGGCGCACCTGCACCGCCCATTTTTGTTGGCACCCAACCCGGATCAATGGCATTGGCATATACGCCGGGCCGTTTGA
>Ga0207647_10001162_pt1 | contig 20284 bp, 19 predicted proteins | sample KBSCornC2_FD_184295 | JGI IMG/M metagenome (GOLD analysis project Ga0207647, IMG submission 184295) | Corn rhizosphere microbial communities from Kellogg Biological Station, Michigan, USA - C2 (SPAdes) (version 2) | ecosystem: Host-associated > Plants > Roots > Rhizosphere ... | reverse complement strand
CAATTCCGTCCTGGACCTGAGAAAATCATGTCAGAAATCCCAGGTGGTTGGGTTGATGAAGGCGAGGAGCCTGAGGCTGCTGCCCACCGCGAACTGCTCGAAGAAACTGGCTATAAGGCAGAGAAAATAACCCCTCTGGGCGTCTTCGGCCGCGATTCAGCCATTAATGGTTCGTGGTATTATTATTTAGCGACCGGTTGCGAACGCGTAAGTGAGCAGGCGCTCGACGACGATGAATTTGTCGACATAGAACTTGTCAGCATTGATGAATTTATAACAAATGCTAAAAGTGGCAATATGACCGACCCGTTTGCAGCGCTGGGCGCATACGACGAACTAGTGAAAATGAAAGGGGCAAATTAATGAAACGACCAACTAAAGCAATTATTACTGACGCAGGATTTGCGAGCCGCTACCTACCAATCACTAAGACAATTCCAAAGGCAATGCTACCGTTCGGCAGCAAGCCAATCATGCAGCTTGTTGTTGAAGAATGCGCCGAGGCGGGTATTCGTGAAATTATTATTGTAGCTACGCCTGAGGGCAAGCCGATCTATGAAGATTACTTTAGTAACGCGGTCAACCACATCCGTAAGCAGCTCATGTCACAAGGCAAGGTCGATCGCTACAACAAGACAGTACTGGAAGTACTCGATCTTCCAAAGATTCGTGTGATTACTCAGGACCCAACGTTACCATATGGCAACGGCTCTCCAATCGCAAGCGCCAGCGATTACTTTGGTGACGATGAAGCATTCATCGTTATGTACAGCGATGATGTTGTCTTTGGTAGCTCAGATGCCAAGAAGCTTGTCGAAGCATTCGATGAACACCCAGATGCAAAAGCCATCATCATGGCGCAGGATATCCCAGAAAATGAAGTCGATAAATACGGCATTATTTCACTCAAGGACGGCGATAAGCTTGACCACATTGTTGAAAAGCCAGAGGTAGGCAAGGCACCGTCAACGCTCGCATCGTATGGTCGCTATCTTGTGACTACTGAAATTTTCGACCTACTCAAGCCAGGTGCCGAAGGCCTCGATAACGAACTCTGGACTGTTGATGCTATCACAAAGCTCGCAGAAACCGGTGATGTCCGTGTTGTGAAGACCGAAGGTGAGTGGGTGACAACTGGGGATCCAAAGAACTACTTCCTCGCGCATATGAAGTATGTCATGAACAATGAAGATTACGCAGATGTCATCCGTGAGGCTGCGCAAAACTAGCGAGCCACAATATAAGCTCGAAATAATGTTAAAATAGAATATAGACACTACTTAGCGAAAGGAATACGTAACCATGGAATGGGCACAAGTACTGGTAATTATCCTGTCGGTATTCTTGGCAATCTTTTTATTGCTTGGCATCGTTCTTGTCGTGCTCCTTATCAAGGTGACGCGTCGGATCAAATCAGTTGCAGGTGCAGCTGAGCGCACAGCATTGAAGTTTGAGAGTGTTGCAGGGCAAGTTGCGGCGATTTCGTCACCACTTGCAATTGCAAAAACAATTGCCGATATCGTTATTAAGGCAAGATCTAAGAAGAAATAAGGAGGGATATGTCAAAGGGTAAATTTGCACTCGGAGCTATCATTGGCGCAGCAGCAGGCCTCGTCGCTGGTGTACTTACGGCACCAAAGGCGGGTAAGGAGACACGCGCTGATATCAAAGCAAAAGCTGGCGAGCTTAAGGCTGATGCTGACAAGAAGTTAAAGGACGCGAAGAGGACCGGTGAAAGGACTGTAAACGACGGCCGTCATATGGCTGAAGACTACGCTGATCGCACCAAGCGCGCACTAAATAGTGCAAAGCGTGAATTCGTCGCTGACGATACTAAAAAGAAGTAAGGCTTGCAGCTGAATGTACAATCATGGCATACTGAACATAATCAGTATGCCATTTTGTTTAGGGGTAGTTAATGAAATTATTGAATAAAATCAAGCGTCGGGTTCGTGAGGACAACGAGCGAGGCGCTCGCGAAGCAGTAATAGAAGACCTTTTTAACGATTTCAACCGCAGTCGGTTTACAATCTACAAATTCAATTTTTTTCGTGGCATCTTCTTTGGTCTAGGGTCAGTTCTGGGCGGCACCTTAGTCGTGGCGCTATTGGTTGGCCTGCTTAACTTTACCGGCCATCTTGTGCCAGGTATTGCAGATTTCCTCAATAGTATTATCGACATGATGCAGCGTACGCATCGATAACATAGGCTTTTTTACGACATTTTTCTCTTTCGTAGGGTGCTATAATAGATAGCAGCAATGGGGGAGAATACAGCAACATCTAACGGCGGTACTACGTCGCTCAAAACGAGCGATTTTGTACATTTACACAACCACACGCACCACTCGGTGCTTGACGGTCTGACAAAAATCAACGAGCTTGCCGAAAAAGTAAAAGAGTACGGCATGGAGGCCGCCGCCGTAACCGACCATGGTACGATGAGCGGTATTCTTGATTACTATAAGGCCGCGAAAGCCACGGGCATCAAACCGTTACTCGGCATCGAAACCTACGTCGCGGCGCGTACCCGATTCGACCGTGACCCAAGTAAAGACAAAGCCCGCTACCACCTCACGGTGATAGCTATGAACAACCAGGGCTACCAAAATCTCATGCAACTCTCGACGCGCGCAAACCTCGAAGGTATGTATTATAAACCTCGCGTTGACCACGACTTGCTCGAGGAATACAACGAGGGCCTTATTGTTCTCTCGGGCTGTGCGAGCGGTGAGGTTGGCGAGAGCTTGCGTAACGATGATTATGCCACGGCACTAGAACACGCCAAATGGTACAAGGGTATCTTTGGTGACCGCTATTACCTTGAGCTCCAAGACCACGGTCATCCAGATAGCGCTACGCACTGGGACGTTCAGGCTAAGATCAACAAAGGTCTTAAAAAGATCGCGAAAGAGCTCGACATTGAAATGGTTGTCACCTGTGACGGTCACTATTTGACGCACGATTACCTTGATGCGCATGAGATCTTACTTTGTGTTGGTACAGGCTCATATCTCAATGATGAAAAGCGTATGAGTCTAAAGGATTTTGAGCTCCATCTTACTGACCCAAAAGATATTATCAAGCGATGGGGCGAAGAGATGCCAGAGGTGATTCTCAACACCAAAAAGATCGCTGACCGCTGTGATGTTGATATCGAACTTGGTAAAATCCTGATTCCAAAGTATCCCGTGCCAGATGGCTCAAGCGAGCACGACTACCTCGAGCGCCTGGTGTATACCGGCGTTGCCGTCCGCTACCTTGGTATGAAGCGCGAAGATGCCGAAGCGCTCTCGCCAAAAGAAATTTCCGATAAGCTCACCGACGAAGTCCGTGGCCGCACCGAGATGGAAATGGGCGTCATGGGCACGATGGGTTACGAGGGCTATTTCTTAATCGTCCAGGACTTTATTAACTGGGGCAAATCCCAGGGTATTATCTTTGGCCCGGGCCGCGGTAGTGCTGCTGGAAGTATTATTGCATATGCCCTGAATATTACCGATCTCGACCCTCTCAAGTACGGTCTTCTTTTTGAGCGCTTCCTAAACCCAGACCGTATCAGCATGCCGGATATCGATGTCGACATTCAGGATACGCGCCGCGACGAGGTGATTCAGTATTGTTCCGATAAATATGGCGCGAACCGTGTATCAAACATTGTTACGTTCGGTAAGATGGCAGCTCGCGCCGCTGTACGTGACGTCGCGCGCGTGCTGCAGGTGCCATATGCCGAAGCTGATCGTCTTAGTAAAATGATTCCGCCTCCTGCGCAGGGGCGTCATATTCCACTCGCAAAGTCAGTGGTAGAAGACCTTGACCTAAAGGCCGAATATGAATCGAATCCGTCAGCAAAAGAAGTTTTCGACTATGCAATCCAACTTGAAGGTACCATTCGTTCGCACGGTGTGCACGCCTGTGGTGTTGTGATCGCGCCGGATGACCTCGTGAAGTTTATTCCACTCGAGCAAGCGCAAAAGGGAGTGGTAGCAACACAGTTCCCAATGGGAGAAGTAGAAGAGCTTGGGCTCCTCAAGATGGACTTTTTGGGTCTTTCTAACCTGACGATTATCAACAACGCTATGCGTATTATCCGCAAGGTATATAAAGAAGACGTCGATCTCTCTAAGATCCCGCTCGATGATGTGCCTACCTACGAGCTATTCCAGCGAGGTGACACTACTGGCGTATTCCAGCTTGAATCCGCGGGCATGAAGCGCTACTTGCGCGGCCTCAAGCCGACCACATTCGAAGATATCATTGCGATGGTCGCCCTGTATCGCCCAGGGCCAATGCAGTTTATTGATAGCTTTATCCGCCGTAAGCACGGCCAAGAAAAAATCACTTACCTGCACGAGGGTATGCGCAATTCGCTCGAAAACACCTACGGTATCTTGGTTTACCAGGAGCAGTTCATGCAGATCTCTAAGGAATGGTGCGGATTCACCGGTGGTCAGGCGGATACGCTCCGTAAGGCAGTAGGTAAGAAGAAGATTGACCTCATGCGCAAAGTTAAGGTCGACTTCGTTGAGGGTGCTATTAAAGTTGGCGGAGCCACCGAGGAACAGGCCGAAACCTTCTGGGCACAGCTAGAAGAGTTCGCGAACTACTGTTTCAACAAGAGTCACGCAGCTTGTTATGGCCTGATTGCCTACTGGACAGCTTACCTCAAGGCGCACTACCCAGACGCATTTATGGCAGCAGTCATGACAAGCGACCACGACGATATCGACCGTCTCGCAATTGAAATCACCGAATGTAAGCACATGGGGCTTACAGTACTTAACCCAGACGTTAATCAGTCATACCTTGAATTCGGTGTGGTGCCAGCGGCAAAGCAAATCCGCTTTGGTATGGCAGCGGTGAAGGGTGTCGGTACGGCGGCGGTCGAAGAAATTATCCGTGCCCGTGAAATCGACGGCCCATTCAAGAGCATTGAAGATTTCGCAAAACGCGTCAGCACCCAAAAGGTCAACAAAAAGGCCTACGAATCACTCATCAAGGCTGGTGCGTTCGATAGCCTCGGTAGCCGCTCTGACCTCCTATTTAATCTTGAGTCAATCCTTGCGTTTGCAAGTAAGCTGCAAAAAGAAGCGCTAAGCGGTCAGACTGATCTATTCGGTGCATTGGGCGGCGACCAGCTCTTGCCTTCGATGGAGCTCAAAACAGCGCCAGTCAAATACACCGATAAAGAGCAGCTCATGTGGGAGCGCGAACTCCTTGGTCTATATATTTCAGCGCACCCGCTCGATAACTACGATGCCTACTTTGAAGAGCAAACAATTCCGCTTCGCTCACTCACGCCAAAAATTGATGGCCAAAAGATCACTATTGGCGGCTTAGTCACGACAGTCCGCACTATTGTGACAAAATCCGGCACGAAGATGGCTTTTGTGGGCATCGAGGACAAAACTGGCGAAGGCGAAGTGATTGTCTTCCCGAAGCTCTACGAGCGCCTCAGTGGCGAACTCAAGCAGGATATCATCCTCAAGATCACGGGTAATGTCAGCGCCCGCGACCGTGACGGCAATATGGGCGACGAAGCCAAGATGATTGCCGATGAATGTAACGTTGTTAGTGATAAAGAGCTTCGTGAATATGAAAGCCATGGTACAACTATGCGCGCACCTACAGGGCAGGCGATGGTCACGCGCAAGCGCTATCCATCTAAGGCTTCCACGAGTGGCGCTGGCGCAGCAAAGCCTGCGACAACATCATCAAAGCCTGCAGCTGCAGCGCCGGCTCGTCCTGCGCCGTCGGTTGATGTGCCAATAGAGACCCTCAAAACCATGTATGTTCGCATCCAAAATCCTAACGATCATGAGCAGCTACTTTCTCTCAAAAAGATCTGTAGTCTTTACCCTGGGCAAAACACCATCGTCATGATGCTTGGCGACAACAAATCAAACGCTATCCGATTGCCATTTAGGGTGGACGTACAAGCTGCTGATCTTACCGGCCAACTTACAGAACTCCTTGGTAATGAATCGGTTGTCATAAAGTAAAATTCTCTGAGAAAATGCTATTGTCGGCGCAACTCTTTGTGCTACACTTACGGTACATAAGGAGGCGACGATGGAACGACCGAACGGCAAGAAGCAGCCTGTTGAACGGCGGGTTACGGCTGAAATGGTGTATCTGTATGACCGTTGGAAAAACGGCCAACAGCCCGAGCAGTACAGCGCATTACCTGAAATGGCACGACGTATGTACGAAGAAGACGCAGTGCTACTAGTTAATCTTGGCAGGCAGGGAACAATACTCGATACGTATGAAAAGTATGATGTACGCTCCGACTTAAGCCGCAGCTGCGAAGCACTCGCTACTGAGCTTCTAAAGCTTCATGGGGGCTACTCGAATGGTATGCAAGAAGACTTCGAAGTGGTGTCGCTCCCGCAGGAAGTGCTTGCAAAAGTCCGCTCCCTACATGCAGGTGGTTTATTGGCAGAAGATGGCGAGCAACTTGCAATACCTTCCGGCCCGGATGGCGAGTCTACGCTTGATATCCGAAAGCAGGACGCCACTCTAACAGGTGTTTACCTTCGGGTGTCAAAGTACACTGCCGATAGAAAATATGCAGTGACGAGCGAGTCTGGTGTCAAGCCTCAGTATCCGCGCGACTATTTGGTATATCCGTCAGATGAAGTGGCGTATCGGTATCTTATGGAAATATCATTCGAATATTATCATCCTGCCGCAAGGGTTATCCAGGAGACGGTTGGCCTTCATGTCAATGAGCGTGGGGAGCTGAGCGTCGACCGTGATATGTATGTTTCCGGCTTCGGCGCGGCGGCAAGCGAGGGGATGTTTGCGAGGGGTTTCGATAACATTACACAGCAAGATGTTGCGGCATTGGCTGACATTATTGCCGAAATCGTCGGTGACACGCCGACTCCAACGCGGGATCACGATAATTATGATTATGTTAAAGACTACATCCGCACCGTGCCAAATGGATTGACTCGTGTATATCTTAGGGAATGGTTAGATAATACCTCGCAACCCTATGTCTGGCGTCAGCTCGCGGCATCTACATCAGATGGGTCTACACTGCGGGAATCTTTGGTAAATGCTACTGATACGGACGCCCATAACGCAGTCGCCACGCTGGTCGATTATGATCGGCAAGTGCACAACGAGCGAGCCCAAGCCGCGCGCCTTGATGGGGTAAATACGGCACTATGGCGTGATCATGCTCAGCGCTAGTCGCTGCCAAATAAGATCGCATAGAGCGCAATGCCGGTCGCCACGCTCACGTTAAACGACTCTTTCTTGCCGCGCATCGGTATCTCAATTGCAGCCTCGCAGTGCTCTAAATATTGTGGTTCGATGCCATGAACCTCTTCACCGAGAAGTAGCGCAAATGCAGCAGGTGTAGTAAACTCGCGTGGCGTCACTGAATCTGGCGTTTGTTCAAGCGCAACAACCGGAAGAGCATTTTGTGCGAGCCATTCATCAAGCGTTTCAAAATGGCTAATCTGCAGCATCTCCTCTGCGCCAAGCGCGGTTTTGTGGATGCCAGAGGTGATCTTATCGCGAATGTGCGGCAAGCGGGTATCTCCGGCAATTGTTGGGTATGGCGTGTAGCCGCTGCATATGATGTCGGTCACACCAAACCCCTCAGCGCTCCGTAAAATACTGCCAACATTGTGGATACTGCGAATATTATGGAGAACAAGAGTGATTTCAGGCTTCATTTCATCCATTGTACCACTATAAAAACCATAGGCGATTTGCTACACTAAGTTTATGGATGAAGATGAAGTTCAGCAACGCCGTCGTGAACAAGACGAGCATTCTACAAAACAGCGCGGTGCGCTGCTAGGGCTGGACTATCTTGATACTCGTGAATTCGAGTCTGAACTGCCACTTGCACAAGATGTGATGCCCATTGAAAAAATGCACCAAGACAAGATGGTACCTCTCGTTAAAGGCGGTGGCGATGCAGTTTATCAGTTTGGCGTGACCACCCAGACTCCACAGTCGGTGCTCGAAAAGATGCGCCGTGAATATAATGATCGCGGCGAGATTGTCCACTTTTCACTTATCAGCCTCAGTGGCTACCGCGCACTTATGCTTCGCTACGACCCGCCAAAGAAGGTGATTTACGACGATATCGAAATCGCCAAAGAAGGTGACAGCGACACGATTACCGAGGTAAGTAAAACACTCAATAGCGTTTCGTCTGAAGAGCTCTTTGATTATTTGATCCGTCAGGCCGACAAACTTGGCGCGTCCGATATTCACATCGAGAACGAGCGTGATAGCATTCGTATTCGCATGCGCGTTGATGGTGCCTTACACCCTGTAGCCCTTATCGAGCGCGAACGCTATCGCGTTATTATGGGCGAGCTTGCGAGCCGTGCTGGCGTCTCTACCGCATCGAATGAGTCACAATCGGGCCACATGCAAAAAGAGATTACTACCGATCAAGGCACGCACTTACTCAACCTTCGTGTCGAAACAGTGCCAACAATGTATGGGCAGGATGCTGTACTACGTCTCTTTAACTTTGATGAATCGCTCCTTAACCTTGATTTGCTTGGTATTCCAGAAAAGCAGCGCCATGAAATTGACGAAATCGTTAGTCATCCGCGCGGTCTCGTGCTCATGGTTGGTCCTACAGGTAGCGGTAAGTCAACTACGCTCTACAGCATGCTTAATGCGCTCAATACGCCCGACCGCAAGCTCATCACACTAGAAGACCCTATCGAGTACGGACTTACGGGGATTTCCCAAATTCCAATCGACACCACGCACGGCCAATCATTTGCTGATGCGCTCCGTAGTGTGCTGCGCCTCGACCCAGATGTTGTGATGGTTGGCGAGATTCGCGACACCGACACTGCACGCACGGCGATCCAGGCTTCAATTACAGGTCACCTGGTGCTTTCAAGTTTCCACGCTAACTCTACCAGCACCGCCTTCAGCCGTATGATCGACATGATTGGCGTCAACCCAATCTTTAGCTCTGCTGTACGCCTTATCATTGCTCAGCGCCTTGTACGCCGCTTGGTTGATGACACCAAAGAAGAATACGAGCCAGATGAAGCAACACGCAACTATGTAAAGCGTGTGCTCGAGGGTATTCCAGAAGATACCGATCACCCTGATCTTGATAATTTCAAGCTATGGCGCCCTAAGCCAAGCGAGGACGCGCCGTTCGGGTATAAAGGCCGTATCGTGATTATGGAGCAGCTAATTGTTGACGAAGAAATCCAGAAGTTTATCCGTGGTGATGTTGCCGAGGTTCACCCAGAAGCAATCGAGAAAACTGCCCGTGGACGCGGCATGCTCACGTTAGAGCAGGTCGGCGTGCTTGCGGCATTGCGCGGTGAAACAACACTCGACGAAGTTGGTCGCGTAATCTAATTATCTCCATGTAATCAAAATCCGCCTCACCGGGCGGATTATCCTATTGCTTGGGCTATCCCCGGCGCCGTCCCTGGGTGGGGCGGTCACCGGGGCACCTGTCAGCATGGTGATGAGCTCACTGGCTGGCCAGCATCGCCTCGATCGCAGCGTGGCCTCCTTCGAGGTACTGCCCGAGAAGGCCATTGATCTGGACGACCTGGTCAACCAGGCGAACGAACTGCTCGATGTCTTCCAGCGGGCACCACAGCGTAACGCTGTTAGTGTCGCCCGCAGGCAGAATGACACGGACAATCTTCTTCGACCCCTTACGCTTGATTCTGGTGTCGCCCAGGCCGTAGTTCCGGCCAGGGTGCCTGAGTGCTGCGTGGAGATCCTCGGCAGCAAGCTGCCAAGCGAAGCCGCCATCCTCCTGAAGGATGATCAACTCCACCACGAAAGGATCGCCGAGCGCGAGCTGCAGGCGGATGGTGACCGGACCGCTTTCGCCGTCCTGCCGCCGCAGCTTTGCGTTGAATTGCGCGGAAATCTGAAGCATTGCAGGTGCTCCTTTCGCACGATCACCTCGTCGATAGGTTTTGCTATAGTAGATGGTTTCTGGACTCATGTCAACCTAGCCGTAAAGGTACAAAAAAGACACCTCTGAAGGCGCTATATATAAGGAATTTTTCTTGGGCTTTTCCTGGCCGCTCCCATGGATGCGGGAGCGGCCAGGGGCCTGTCAGCATGCGCGCGTCTCAGACGAAGCAGGGCATCTCACCTTCGTCGATTGTTCCGGCAAAGGCGCGCCCATCTCCCCAGGTTGCGAAGGGAGTGCTCTTCGTCATGGCGACGAACTCTCTCGCCAGTGTGACATGGAGCTGGATGAACGCGAACTCCCCATTCAGAGGGAGGGTCATCACGATGCTCTGGCTTGTGGCCGTAACCGTGATATCACCTTCGGGTATGTCGACGTCAGGGTGTGCCAGCGCATTGGTCAGGGTGTCCATGGAGATGATCCAGCAAGGACCTTCCAGAAACGCTCCTGTCAGTAGCTGAAACGTCCTGTCGTCGATGAACGGCTGGTAGGCGAGTGTCGCATCGATTTGATAGCTCTCTCTGCTTGTCGCAAAGGTCGCGACAGTACGGGCGAAAGATCCTATAGCAGACAACGAGGTGCTCCTTGACGGGTGTGCTGATTAGGCAACTACATTGTATACCATTTATGCTAATATGTCAATACGTCACCTCTGTCGTGCTATCGAATAACATGAGCGATAGCTGGTACGAGTCGCTCGTCAAACACGCTTGGGATAATTTCCTCGGCGGTCGGTGTGTCAACGAGGGCGGCAATCGCTTCGGCGGCTGCAATTTTATGGTCGTCAGTGATCTTACGTACACTATTATCAAGTGCGCCCCTAAAAATTCCAGGAAAGGCGATGGCATTATTAATTTGGTTGGGGAAGTCGCTACGACCAGTCGCGATGATTGCAGCTCCGGCTGCTTTTGCGTAATCTGGCATGATTTCTGGGGTTGGGTTTGAAAGCGCAAAGATGATAGGGTCTTTCGCCATGGTACGCACCATATCTTCCGTTAGTAGCCCCGGCTTTGATACACCGATGAATATGTCGGCATCACGAACGGCGTCCTCTAGGCTACCCGACACGGACGTGTCAAGATATGGAAGCAGTGCCTTCTTCTCATCATTTAAATCACCGCGCATGTCACTAATAATGCCATGTGAGTCAACAGCAACAATCGAGCCAACGCCGTACTTATGGAGAAGTTTCATAATAGCAGTGCCCGCAGCGCCGGCGCCAATTGTGACAACCTTGCAATCCTTGAGGGTCTTGCCGGTAATACGCATCGAATTAATCAGTCCGGCAAGAGTAACGATGGCAGTCCCATGCTGGTCATCATGGAATACCGGAATACTTAGTTCCTCCTTAAGTCGTTCCTCGATCTCAAAACAAAGTGGTGCAGCAATATCTTCTAGGTTAATCGCCCCAAAACTTGGCGCGATTGCCTTTACGGTAGCGACAATTTCGTCGGCTGTATGTACATTGAGTGTAATTGGCACGGCATCGAGCTCAGCGAAGTGCTTAAATAGCAGCGCTTTGCCCTCCATTACGGGCATACTACCCTCGGGGCCAATATTGCCGAGGCCAAGCACCGCTGAGCCGTCGCTAATAACCGCTACGAGGTTATTAGTCCACGTATATGTAGGTAAAAGGCTATGGTCGTCTGCGATAGCTTTACTGACGGCAGCAACGCCTGGTGTGTAATACGCGCTTAATTTAGTGCGATCAAGCTCACTTTCATCGCGTAATTTCGTCGTAATCTTACCTTTAAACTGTTTATGTAGATCGAGTGCAAGTTTGTCATAGTCCATATATCTAGTATACGCCTCTACTTTTTAGCGTTAACCCCTTTCAAAATCCGCCAAACTATGCTATAGTTGATTATTGATTGTATGTAGTAACCGCCGAGAATCACTGGTGTGGAGCCGTAGCCGTACAACTGCGTGGCCAGCCAATCCGAATCAGGCAATAATTAGAGGAATAATTTAATGAGTTTTGCACTTATTCAAAAGGTCAACGACGAGCAGAAAAAAGCTCAGGTTGTTGACGTTCGCAGCGGTGACACCGTACGTGTTCACCAGAAAATTAAAGAAGGTAACAAAGAGCGTATTCAGATTTTTGAAGGCGTTGTTATCCGCACTGACAACAAGGGTCAGCACACAAGCCGCATCACTGTTCGTAAGATTGCCAGCGGTGTAGGTGTTGAAAAGAGCTTCTTGCTTCACAGCCCACTCGTAGAAAAGGTAGAAATCGTACGTCGCGCTAAGGTTCGCCGTAACTTCCTTAGCTTCCTTCGCAACCGCAGCGGTAAGAGCGCTCGCCTTGCAGCGGTGCAGTTTGACCGCGAAGCAGTTAACGCAGTTGTCGACAAGCACGCTGAAGAAGAGGAAGCCCGTCTGAAAGAAGCTGCTAAGGCTGAAGCTGAAGCAAAGGCTGCAGAAAAAGCAGCTGAGCAGGCTGAGCTCGAGGCTAAGCAAAAGGCTGTTGAAGAAGCTCACAAGGCTAACGGCTAATCGCTTATTTAAGCAAACGAAAACTCCCCTAGCAATAGGGGAGTTTTATTATAGTCTGAATAACTCAACAGATTAGAGCGCTGCCGGGGAGGTGACCGCGATGGCCACGCTCCCCAGCGTTCTCACCGCTCATCGACGACACCTTCGTCGAAGCCTACGTACACCGCGATCTCGTGGCCGATCCGGCGGAGCCCCAGGTAGAGCAGCGCGAGAAGGATGACCACGAGCGTCACCGGTGACAGTGCCAGTGCAGAGATGCCGATGGTGCGACGCGTTCGCAGTTCCTGGATGCGGCTCTTGAAGTCCCCATGGTGCAGGACTGCTGCCACGATCCAGGTACTGAAGAGATACGCCGCCAGAACGAGCTCGAGCACTTGTGTACTTGACACTGGAGCGCCCCAATCTGTCGAGGTGCCCGGTTGGACACCAACCGATACTGAAGCGCATTATGGCACATTTTATGCAAAATGTATATACTTTGGCGCATCAACACGAAATGACGTACACTAGTAACATGATTTTAGGGATTGATGAAGCAGGCCGTGGGCCATGGGCAGGGCCACTAGTGGTTGGTGCTGTGGTGCTTGGCTGCGAGATTGATGGTCTAAATGACAGCAAAAAACTTACAAAAAAGCGGCGTGAGCAATTAGAGCTTGAAATTCTCGAGAAGGCACAGGCCGCAGCGACCGGCTGGGTAACTGCAGCCGAGCTTGATGATGTGGGCATGAGCGAAGCCTTGCGCCTTGCAACGCGCCGCGCAGTTGAGCAAATTGCCGTACCGTATCATGAGATTATCATTGATGGCACAGTCAATTTCCTGCGCGATACGTCTAAAGGTGGCTTCGTGACAACTCTGCCAAAGGCCGATGCGCTCATACCGAGTGTGAGTGCAGCGTCCATTATCGCTAAAGTTGCGCGCGATAGGTACATGACTGAGCTTGGCGAGAAGCATCCTGAGTACGGGTTTAAAAGCCATGCGGGCTATGGTGTGGCCAAGCATCGTGAAGCAATTGAACGAATCGGGGTGATAGATGAGCACCGATTAAGCTTTGCGCCACTGCAAAAATATCGCGCCACGCCAATGAAAGAACGCCCGAGCAAAGGCTCAGGCACTCAGCGAACCACCCGTATTATCGGGAATGCGGGTGAAGATGCCGCTGCTGAAGAGTTAGTCCGCCGCGGCCATATAATTATCGATCGCAACTGGAAAACAAAATACTGCGAAATCGATATTATCTCTAAAAGAGGCGATACAATCTACTTCACAGAGGTAAAGCACCGTAAAAATGCCACACACGGCGATGGGCTCGACGCAATCACGCCAGCGAAGCAGCGCCAAATGACGTTCGCCGCCCGAATGTACGTGCAGGCTCACAAACTTACGAATGTGAACCTGCAGCTGCTAGCGGTTGCAACCGCTGGTGAAAATCCAGTCGTAGAATTAGTCGTCGAGATCGTGTAGCTTCGCACGAACCGCGTTGCCGTCGCTCGCTAAAAGCTCCAGTCTGGCGGTAATTTCAGAAACACCCATAGTGATTGTGCGCGTGAGCGATGGATTGTCGAGCATCGGTTCAAAGAATTGCTTGTATTCAGTAAGCTGCGCATCGGTCATTAGGCCACTTGCCGCATAACGTGGGAACTCATCGAAGCTCTTGTCGCCGCCATAGGTCGTAAGGATCCAGTCCCAGCTATTCTGTAGCCATTCCCAGGCGACAGTGCGAGTAAAGCGGTTGCGTACGAGGTAGACAAACCATGGTGAAACATCTTGTGGGCGTACGATTTCTGAATTCTTACAGTCGCCAAGTAGACGCGCAGCGACTTCTGGACTACGGGTCGAGGTCATTGCTGCCATAATATCCTCTTTCAGCTCAGCAGATGGCGTGTTCTGATAAGTATCCATTAACTGGTCAATGACCGCGCTGTCGTCGGTGTATCGTACAACTGTGGCAATAACGAGTGAACGAATTTCCGCAGGCAGCTCAGCAAGTGTCGCCATATCAAATCGTGACATCATTCCATCAATAATCACCGCATCCTCGCCATACAGCATCATGCCAAGAATAGTACCGCGTAGCTTCGTATCAGTAACAGGCTCGCCATCAATCGGCTCAAAGCCGAGACGTTCAAAGTTGCTGCGGGCAATGTGGGCTGAGAGCGCGCGAAGCTTTTGCTCTGCTACACTGTCGGTTTCTACGAACTTTTTTAGCTCACCTAAAGTCATTGCCATAATATCCCATACGGCATCGTTTGTTTCGCCTTCGTAAAAGCTCAGCAGATCAATAAGAGATGCCGATGATTCGTAGCGTCCGCGCACGAGCAATGTTTGATCATTGAGTAGTGTTAAGCGGTCGATAGTCGATGCGCTATGGATGTCGGAAAGCAATGTTTTGAGATGATCTGGGCTGTACTGAGTTACAAAGTGGCCATTATCATTGCTGTTAAAGCGCTGCGTGGGCTCAACAGCCACGGTAAGCTCCTTGTCATACATAATCTCAGGTGCATCGCCAGTTGGCTCAGCCCCAAGTAATACTGGCCAAGTTTGCATACTTGGTTTATGCTCGCCGATAAAGAATTGCGTTTGGCTCAAACCTTCTGGCTTAACAGTTACTACTGGGTAGCCTGGCTGGGTAATCCAGGTGTTCATAAACGCCCCAACGTCTTTGCCGGATGCCTTGCTGAGACAAGCCCATAAATCATCACCCTTCGTATTGCCGTAAGCATAGGTAGTGAAGTACTCTTTAAGCCCAGCGCGGAACGCGTCCTCGCCAACAAATGCCCGGAGCATCTTCATGAGTCGAGCGCCCTTGCCGTACACAATGGCACCATCAAAAAGTGTCGAGATCTCATCAGGATGTTTTACGGTAACCTGTACCGACTGCACGCCTTCGATCGCATCGCGGCGCAGTGCGGCAATGCCTCGTGACAAAATGAAATCAAGCCATGTTTCCCACTCTGGATGCAGCGCGTCAATCGCAATATGCTCGACAAAGTCAGCAAAGCTTTCATTAAGCCACAGATAGTCCCACCACTCCATAGTGACGAGGTTACCAAACCATTGGTGTGCGAGCTCGTGCGCAATCACACTCGCGATCAAATGCTTACCGGCAGGGCCGGTGGTTTTAGGGTCAGCAAGCAAACAAACCTCGCGGTACGTGATAAGCCCCCAGTTTTCCATCGCGCCACTACTAAAGTCAGGAAGCGCAACATGGTCGCACTTAGCGAGTGGGTAGTCAACACCGAAGTACTCTTCATAAAAATCAATAATTTGCGTAGCGCTTTCGAGCGCAAAATCGAGCGTGTTGGCATGCTGTGCAGGACTAGCCCAAATATTCACCTCGATTCCACGCTTGGTTTTGCCAGACTTTTTATGAATATTGCCAACCACAAAGGCAACAAGGTAACTGCTCATTTTAGGAGTAATATCAAATGTTGTAAGTGTCGCATGGTCGCGCGCATCAGTCGTGGCTACAGGCATGTTACTAAGCGCTACATGTCTCGTATCGTGCGTAATCGATACCGAGAACGTTGCCTTAGCTTCCGGCTCATCAATGCAAGGGAATGCTTCGCGGGCGTGGTGGCTCTCGAACTGCGTCGCATAGAGCTCCTGTCGAACACCGTCGTGCACAAAGTAGCAAGGGTAAAGCCCGTGCATTGCATCGGTAAGGGCTACATTAAATTCAATAGCAAGCGTAACCTGGCCAGGCGTATGGTGGGGAATAACAAGCTCGTCTGCCTCGGCGTCTAGGGCGAAATCACTCACAGGCACGTTATTCACTGATACGCTTTTCACGGTAAGCTCGTGTGCGTGTAACCGAATGGTATTGGCACTCTTTTGCTCACCGCTAATAGTTACGGTTCCAGATATCGTGCGGTCTTCTTTTGCTTTTGTGAGATCCCAGTGGATATTGTAGTGATGAGGGATAAACTGAGTATAAAGACGGGTAACAGGTTGCATACTATCCAGTATATACTAAAGGTATGCGACGGCGGCGGGTAGTAACGATGATTGTAACGGTATTAGTGGCTGTTTTTTGGATACTCTTACAGCAGTTACAGATGCCTGCGACGAAACCAACTCCTGAAGTAAAATCGACGACATCAGAAAATAGTAAAAGCGCTCTCTCGGTACTTGATAGCTTGGCGGTAAAAGGTCGTGCGCCTAAAACAGGGTATGCGCGTACGCAGTTTGGTAATGGCTGGACTACAAGTGGCGGGTGCGATACCCGTGAGCGCATTTTGCAGCGAGATATGGTGAACGCGGTAATGAGTGAGGGCTGCAAGGTAATGAGTGGGTTGCTGCACGATCCGTACACGGGCAAAGATATTACGTTTACACGCGGTATCGATACAAGCAGCGCTGTGCAGATCGACCACGTGGTGGCGCTTAGTGATGCTTGGCAAACAGGCGCGCAGCAGCTATCGGCCAACCAGCGTGAACAGCTTGCGAACGATCCACTCGAGCTCCTTGCAGTCGACGGTCCGGCCAACCAGCAAAAATCCGATGGTGATGCTGCAACCTGGCTCCCGCCAAATAAGCCCTTCCGTTGCCAATATGTAGCCCGGCAAATCGCTGTGAAGGCTAAGTATATGCTGTGGGTGACGGCTGCCGAAAAAGAAGCGATGCAGCGGGTGTTGGCCTCATGCCCAGGCCAGGCAGCCATAGATTAGCTTGTCTTATTAACTAAAAGTTAAATTGCTTTAGCTTATTCTTGTAGTTGCGCGTGGAGTCATTCATACTCTATCCAAGTGAGAACGAATGTGAAAGTCATTCGTGCTTTGTCGTGTTACGTTAATATTCATTTCTCTTGGATATTAGCTGCATACATCTCGCACCCACGGTGTATCCGCGGGTAGTCTTTATACAGCTAATTGTTCAAGGGGATTCAATGATGAATGATATTAACCGTGCCAGCTTGCCACTAGATACAAATTTACTCGCCGTTGCCGATGCGCTTGTTGAGGCGGGGAATCTTGATGCATTGCACGCACTACGTGGGGCTCTGACAAAGCTAATTCTAGGGGATATAACAAGTGCCAGCCTCGTTGAAATAAACGAGTACGTGACTGAAGCTGTTAACTTGCTCGAAGGCGGTAGGCCTCCCGAAGCAATAAAAGTGGCGACGATTCGTGAGCTTATTGATAAATAAAATGACTTTTGGTCTGGCATATGTTGAGTTACTCTGGCGGGGATATTTACATTGACAAATTTGCTATTGTTTGGTACCATGAAAGAGTAGTAATCCGGCCGGCAGGTCGGCATTTTTCGTATAAGGTAATAGAAAGGATACATACATGGAAGACTTGAACATCAAGCAGCTGACCCTTGCGGTACGCACGATTGCTGACGAAAAGAACCTCCCAGAAGAGACCGTTATGGACGTTATCGAGCAGGCGATTGCTGCTGCATGGCGCCGCGATAACGGTGAGCGCGACCAGAACGTTCGCGCAGAGCTAAATATGGTTGATGGTACCGCTAAGGTATTCGTACAACGTGAAGTTGTTGAGGATGTGGTTAACGACCTTACAGAAATCAGCCTTGAAGATGCGCAAAAGATTAAATCTGATGCGAAGCTCGAAGACATTATCGAAGATGAATTCGACGTAGTAAGCTTCGGCCGTGTTGCCGCACAGACTGCAAAGCAGGTTGTATTGCAGCGCCTCCGCGAAGCAGAGCGCGAAGTTGTGCTCGCTGAGTTTGAAGACAAAATCGGCACCGTTATTACGGCCATGGTTTCCCGTGTGGAAGGCATGATCGTGCGCTTGGAGCTTGGCAAGGCTCAAGGGATTATGCCTAAGAGCGAACAGATCCAAGGCGAACGCTACTACCCCGGGCAGCGCCTGAAGGTCTTCCTGAAGGACGTCGAGCGCGGCCCGCGTGGTCCGCAGTTGGTTGTTAGCCGCGGTAACCGCGAATTCCTGGAATTCCTGTTCCGCGCCGAAGTGCCGGAAATGGAAAGCGGTGCGGTAGAGATCAAGAACATCGCCCGGGAAGCCGGTGTTCGCAGCAAAGTTGCCGTCGCTAGCACCGTGCCTGGTGTCGACCCAGTCGGTACCTTCGTGGGTGGCCACGGTACCCGCGTGAACGCCGTCGTGAATGAGATTGGCGAGCAGGAAAAGATCGACATCATCGTATGGAAAGACAACATCCAGGAGTATATCGCCGAGGCGCTGAGTCCGACTCGCGTTACACGCGTGCAGGTCGATGAAGCCAATAAACGCGCCAAAGTCATCGTTCCGGAAGATCAGCTGAGCATTGCCATCGGCCGCGGCGGCCAAAATGTCCGTTTGGCTTCCAAGCTGGTGGAATATGAACTCGATATCGAAGCCGAAAAAGCACCGGAAGTCGAAGGTACCGTAGAAACGGTAGAACTGCCAAAGCAGCCAAAGCTAAAGAAAAAAGAAGCGTTGGAATCTTCATTGCTCGAAGCCATCGAAGAACACGGCGAATAACTGTTTGTAAATCGCAAAGCCAAAAAAGAGAGGTCTAAGCGCCTCTCTTTTAGTATATATTGACAAATATTATAATAAAAAGTATAATATATTATTGACTTGTCATTGTCCCTACTTCCGGAAACGGAGCACAACCATCAAAGTCGTACATTTGGCATCCTGAAGCGCCTGGGACTTGTTCTGAGCTCGATCCTGACAGTGCACATTGCCGCGAGGCTGTTCTGGCATTACGGGCCTGACATGCGCAGTGATGATCTGTTGGATTGCCAGAACAACTACGGTGATCCGCAGGACTGGGTGTATGTCCCGCATAACCTCTCGGGGCCGGTACTACCGTACCCCTGCCATGGTCTGCTCAGCTCACCGTGGTGGAGCTACCACCCCACCATAGTTTCGGGTTGGCTTGGTACTCATGTGGTCGGACTGGCCCTCGCCTGCGTTGCGGGCCTCATACTGTTCTGGCTCGCCTCGTTGACACAGTGGATCTTCACTGGACGCGGCTTCTTCTACTCCGATTACGTCGATCCGTGCAAGAATCACACGAAGTGCCCATGCCCCCGGCATCGAGAGGAGGAGCGTGAAGCGCAGGATGCTGCCATGCTCGCTGCTGGTGTTGCTGTTGGCGCTGCGACCGGCACGATCAGCGCATCAGGGAGCTAGGTGGTAGGGGTGCATACACCTCTTTAGCCGTTAGGCAAACGTATGGGCGTCCTTAGGCCATGACACCTTCGCGAGAGCGATAAAGAAACTGGCCTGTTTTACTATGCATTTATCATAAATTAGCACTCTTGACGTTAGAGTGCTAATAGGCGTACAATAGTTGTGGTAGCTTTTAAAGCTCACTGTCATAAAAGGCGCAGCACATAATCTTTCTTTTTATATAGACCACGAACGCCTAAAAGATCCCTCTGCTTCGCTTGGAATGACAACAATGAAAACGGAGGATATAACGTATGGATTCAACAGAACGAACTCCTGACTATCAAGAATTTTCTAACTTCCTGACTGATAACGCCCGGGCTAGTTTAGCGCATGCCGGCACAATTGCCCGTGGGCTCGGCAATGCTTATGTAGGGACCGAGCACTTGCTGCTGGGACTGCTTGCTCAAGATTCATCTATGGGCGCGAAACTGCTTGAGGGGGCAGGCGTGACGCTCGATAAGGCGCGCATTGCCCTTAACCTGACGCCAAAAACTCTTGTTATTAATATGGGGGCTAAAGGGTATAGTGAAACCGCAAAGCTGACGCTGAAAATGGCCTACGATGTTGCGCAAGATTATAACCAAGATTTTTGTGGTACTGAGCATATTCTCTATAGCATCCTCAGTCAAAAGAATGCCCGGGCGACTATTTTGCTACGGGATATGAATATTGACATCGACCGGCTAACCGG
>Ga0207647_10001161_pt1 | contig 20303 bp, 19 predicted proteins | sample KBSCornC2_FD_184295 | JGI IMG/M metagenome (GOLD analysis project Ga0207647, IMG submission 184295) | Corn rhizosphere microbial communities from Kellogg Biological Station, Michigan, USA - C2 (SPAdes) (version 2) | ecosystem: Host-associated > Plants > Roots > Rhizosphere ... | reverse complement strand
CGGAGTCGAGGCCACTGAGATCGACCTGATCGTCCTCGCGACGGCCACTCCGGACCAGACCTTCCCGTCATCGGCGACCAAGGTCCAGGCGGCGCTCGGAATCCCCGATTGCATCGCTTTCGATGTGCACGCCGTGTGCACTGGGTTCCTCTACGCCCTCAGCGTCGCCGATTCGATGCTTCGGAGCGGCAATGCCGGGAAGGCGCTCGTGATCGGCTCCGAAACTTTCAGCCGGATCCTGGACTGGACCGACCGCGCCACCTGCGTGCTGTTCGGCGACGGGGCGGGCGCTTTGGTGCTCGGCGCGGAACCGACCGAATCCGGGATACTCGCCACCAGGCTTCACGCCGACGGCCGCCACAACGACCTTCTGTTCGTGGACGGAGGCCCATCGACGACGGGTACGGTCGGCAAGCTTAGGATGAAGGGCCGCGAAGTGTTTCGCCACGCCGTGGTCAATCTCGCCGACGTGATGAATGAAGTTCTGGAGGCCGCCGGACTGACATCGGCCGACGTCGACTGGGTCGTTCCGCACCAGGCCAATGCGCGAATCCTCGATGCGACAGCGAAGAAACTGGGACTTCCGCGGGAAAAAGTCGTGGTGACTGTCGACGAGCATGCAAACACGTCCGCGGCGTCGGTTCCACTGGCGTTCGACACCGCCATTCGCGACGGCCGGATCAAGCGCGGCGACGTGGTTGTGCTGGAAGCGATGGGTGGCGGCTTTACATGGGGCGCGGCAGCGCTCAGATATTGAAAAATATCGGCAATCCGTCAAAAGTCGAATTGCCGACATCATGGGTTTCCGTTACGTAAGTGTAATCTAAACGGCGGGGGGTACGCCGTGATAGGCTGGAGAAAATCATGGCGGATCTCGGGATCGCGCGTCTCAACAAGGAAACGGGTATGAACGGCACGCTGACGCGCGCAGACCTCGCCGACGTTGTCCATCGCAAGCTCGGGCTGTCGCGCGCCGAATCGGCCAATGTCGTTGAGCGCGTCCTCCATCACATGTGCCACGCGCTCGCCAAAGGCGCGAATGTGAAGGTTTCCGGCTTCGGCACCTTCATCCTGCGCGACAAGGGGCAGCGCGTCGGCCGCAATCCGAAGACCGGGGTCGAGGTGCCGATCGCTCCGCGGCGGGTGATGACCTTCCGCGCCAGCCAGATCATGCGCGACCGGATCACGAAGGGCTAAGCCGGACCGTGGCCGCGGCCGGAGACAAAGACCCGGACGCGCTCAAGACAATCGGCGAATTGTCCGAGGAGCTCGGAGTCGCGCAGCACATATTGCGCTATTGGGAGACGAAGTTCCCCCAGCTTCGGCCGATGCAGCGCGCCGGAAATCGCCGCTATTACCGCCCGACCGACGTCGATCTCGTACGCCGCATTCACCGGCTCCTGACCGAAGAAGGCTATACCGTCCGCGGCGTGCAGAAGCTTCTGCGCGACAAGGGCGCGCAGGCGATGGAAGTCGCAATTGCCGCCCGCGCATCGCAAGAGGCCGCCCCACCTGCCGAGCACGAGCCCGCAATCGACGTCTTCCGGCTGATCGAACTCCGCAACCGCCTCGCCTCCGCCATCGAATCCTGACTCCCCGCGGAACTGGTAAACCGATCGCAAACCACGCCCGTTCAGCCCGCTGTTAATTGATCCACGTTAGACTGCCAGCTTGGACGTGGAACCGGTGCGGGCGGAGTGGACACCATCCCCACCCAATGGTCGAACCGGGCACGAGTGTCGGGCCTGGCGAAGGCGGACGCGTCCCTGTGCGTTAGGGGACTGAGATGCGAACGAATGCGAAATCGACGACCGGCAGCTACCTCAAGCGCGATCCGCGCATCGCGGTACGCTGCGAAGCCGTGCTGGTCGAAGGCGACGGATGCACACTCGACGTCGTGATCACCGACGTGTCGCGCGACGGATTCCGGCTCGAGTCGAAGAGCGAGCTCGAGGTCGGCGCTGAGATCATCCTGCTCGTCACCAAGCTGGCACCAGTCAAGGGCCTGATCCGCTGGACCTGCGGCAGGGAAGCCGGCGGCGTCTTCCTGGAGCCCGCGGCGCTTTAATCACACCCGCAGTGCCGCAGCCGCTTCGGCCTCGCGCTTCAGGTTGCGGGCGAGTTGGCTCATCCCATTCAGATACTGCGGCGGGACGTGCACATCGCGATAGTCGAGCTGCGCGGCGGCGCGGAGCGTCCAGAATGGGTCGACGAGGTGCGGGCGCGCCAGTGCGACCAGATCCGCGCGGCCGGCGGCCAGGATCGAATTCGCATGATCGGGCTCATAGATGTTGCCGACCGCCATGGTCGCCACACGCCCCTCATTGCGAATCTTGTCGGAAAACGGCGTCTGGAACATCCGGCCGTAGACGGGCTGCTGATCGGCCCAGGTCTGGCCGGCGGAAACGTCGATCAGGTCCGCGCCCTCGCGCGCGAAAGCCTCGCCGATCGCAACCGCATCCTCGGGAGTCACTCCGTCCTCCCCCGCCCAGTCCGTCGCCGAGATCCGGACCGACATCGGCCGGTCCTTGGGCCAGGCGGCACGCATCGCCGCGAATACCTCGAGGGGGTAGCGCAGGCGGTTCTCGAGCGACCCGCCATATTCGTCGGTGCGGCGGTTCTGCAGCGGAGTGATGAAGCTGGAGAGCAGATAGCCGTGGGCCGCGTGGAGTTCGATCATGTCGAAGCCGGCTTCGAGTCCCATGCGCACCGCTGCGACGAACTCATCGCGCACCGCGTCCATGTCCGCGCGGGTCATCGGCCGTGGCACCTGGTTGGCCGGCGACCAGGGTACGTCGCTCGCCGCCATCACTGGCCAGTTGCCCTCGTCCAGCGGGAGATCATTCCCTTCCCAGCCGAGCTTCGTCGAACCCTTGGGCCCCGAGTGGCCGAGCTGGAGACAGATCTTCGCCTTCGAGTTGGCGTGGACGAAATCGACGATCCGCTTCCACGCGGCGACATGATCGGCGTTCCACATGCCGGTACAGCCGGGGCTGATCCGGCCTCCGGGGGAAACGCAGGTCATTTCGGTGAAGACGAGGCCCGCACCGCCCAGCGCCCGCTCGCCGAGGTGCACGAAGTGAAAGTCGTTCGGCACCCCGTCGAGGGCGGAATACATCGCCATCGGTGAGACGGTGATCCGGTTTTCGACCTCCATTTCGCGGAGTTTCAGCGGAGCGAACATGGGCGGCGCGGTCGTGTTCGATCGGCCGTCGGTCGCGCGCTTCCAGAACCAGCGCTCGACGCCTTCGAGCCATTCGCGGTCGCGCAGGCGCAAATTCTCGTGGCTGATCCGCTGCGAGCGAGTGAGCAGCGAATAAGCGAATTGCAGCGGCTCGAAATGGAGGTAGCGCTCCAGCGTTTCGAACCATTCGGTCGAATTGCGCGCGCTGTTCTGGAGCTTCAGCACCTCGAGGTTTCGCTCAGCGACATATTCGTCCATCGCCGCTTCGAGGCTGAGCCCATCGCGGTTCAAGACCTCGGCCAGCTTGATCGCATCTTCGAGCGCGAGCTTGGTCCCGGAGCCGATCGAGAAATGCGCGGTGTGCGCCGCATCGCCGAGCAGAATGACGTTGCCGCTCGCCCAGCGCTCGCATTTGATCCGCCGAAAGTTGAGCCAGGCGGCCGACCCGACCAGGTGGGTCGAATTCGACTGCAGCGAATGGCCATCCAGATATTTCGCGAACAGCTTCTCGCACGCCGCGATGCTTTCGTCCTGGCTCATCCGGTCGAAACCGAACTTCGCCCAGGTCTCCTCGGAACATTCGACGATGAAGGTCGAGCAGTCGGGAGCAAAGCGGTAAGCGTGCGCCCAGATCCAGCCGTGCTCGGTCTCTTCGAAAGCGAAGGTGAAAGCGTCGAACACTTTGGACGTGCCGAGCCAGACGAACTTGTTGCGGCGCACATCGACGTCGACGCCGAACGCATCGGGCGCCGCATCGCGGAAACGCGAGTTGGCTCCGTCCGAGGCGATGACGAGATCGTAGCCCCGCCACTTCGGATCGGCGGGGTCGCATTCGGCTTCGAAGTGCAGCGTGACCCCAAGCTTGCGCGCGCGGTCCTGCAGGATTTCGAGCAGGCGCTTGCGGCCGATCCCGATGAAGCCGTGCCCGCCCGACGTGATGCACTGCCCGCGATAATGGACGTCGATGTCGTCCCAATGCGCGAACTCTCCGGTGATGGTCTTCGCCGAAACCGGATCGTTCCTGCTGATATTGTCGACGGTGAGGTCGGAGAAGACGACTCCCCAGCCGAACGTCACGCCCGGCGGGTTTCGCTCGAACACTTCGATCTCGTGGCCGGGATCGCGCAGCTTCATCGAGATCGCAAAATAGAGCCCGGCCGGCCCAGCGCCGATGCAGGCGATCTTCATCGGCCAAATCCAACAAAGTTGACGAAGTTGACGCCTACCTGCGCGCGTGAGGGATTGGGCCAACGAGCAGCGGACGCAACAAGCCTATCCATGCGCTCGAAGCCGAGTTCGTGAATGCCGACCCGCATCGCCCCTGCATGCCACAGCAACGCGTCGGTAGGACAGCGGAATGTCTGCTTTGGGTGGAAAGCGGACATGACGTTAACCGGACGCAGAGTTGATTGCCCTAAGCGCAACGTGGGAGATCGATTCATGAAGTTCGTTTCGTTCAGGTCGCGCGGCGGCGATTATCTTGTGATTGTGCAAAACGTCGCATGGCTGCGCTCCCACGAAGATGGCCAGACCAAAATTGGCATCATCGGCAGCGAGGCGATCTTGGTTGCCGGAACTATCGAGGAAACGGCCGCCACGATCTTGGCTGGTTAGAGATCGCGAATGTCCGCAATGGGTCGAAAGCGGACATTAGCCGCTCACTTCGCGCGCTTGAAATCCATGATCCAGTTGGTTTCCCAGCTGTTGCCGGCATCGAAGGAGAATGACTGCTCCCACCGTGCGGAGCTGGGTGAGAGCTTTCGCCACAAGAAGCGGACCTTGATCGGCTTGCCCTCATATGTGTCGTCGCCTTCGAACCGGCCCTCGGCGCCCTGAAAGCCGCCGTAAACGGGCGGCCCCAGAAGCCCGTCGCCGTCGCCGACCCAGTAAATCGCCCAGCGCCTTGCCGAGCGATCGTAGCAGCGCAGCGCCACGCCGGAATTGCGGCCGCTGATCCGATGTTCCTCAACATTGCACAGCCCGCCAAGCAGCGGCCGCGTGTCGGCCGTGCCCTGATATTCCACCCATCCAGTGCTGCCCGCGCCGCGCGCCTTCAGCAGCCGGTGGTGGACCCGCCAGCGGCCATGAAGGAAATCGAAGTCGTGGACCCCGTCGGCGGCCGGCAGGCCGCGGATCAGCGAGCGCGATGTGGGCTTCAACCGAAGCACCTCGGGCGGCCGGGCGAACGAGGACGCGAGCGGTTTCGCCGCCGCTTCGATCGCCGCACTGTGCGCCGCATGGTCGGCGACATCCGCGAAGGCGGCGAGCCAGACCAGGACCTTCTCGCCCTCGCGCACCGGAAGCCGCGGGAAGTTGTTGGCCGCGCTCTCCGGGGCGAACCAGGCGAGCGGGTGGACCCCCGCTCTCTCGAGCGCAGGCTTCACTTGATTTTCGAACGTCGGCAGCGCCGCGACAGGATCGGACTCTAGATAATAAATGGTGGCGGCAACGAGGCCGCTTGGCGCCAACTCGCCGAGTGCCGGGCGAGTCGCGGGCAGAGCAAACTCGGCTCCTGAGCTCGGCGCGTGGAGAAGGAGCACGTTGTCGCTGTCGACCATCGTCGCATTGGCTTCGTTGCGATGCCCCTGCCAAACCGGCCCACCGTAGAATGACGTGAGACCGGCAAGCCGCGAATCCATGTCCCGGAATCCGCGCAGCCAGACGAAACGGTTCGGCCGGTCGATGTCGGTGAAGGTGCCGATGACCTTCATGCCAAGAGCCTCCTGGCTCTCGACGAACTCGCGCTCGAAAAGGCCGATCAGCACGTCCCGCTTGCCGTCGTGCAAGGTGTATTGCCGCAGCTCCACGACCGGGAAAGAGCCCTGCAGTTCCGCCGCGCCCGCAGCCTCGGGGGCTGTGCCCATCAGCGCCGCGCCGGCGAGCGCGAGGCGTACGCCATCAGTTACCGTTCCAGTCATGAAGCGATCCTCCGACTCCGAAACATAAAACAAACCGGTTGTCCTGTTTTTGTCAACCCACTAATCAGGGCGCATGGAACCGGTTATGTCGGAGGGCGTGGAGCAAGAGGCCGGAGAGCGGCGCGGGTACGTCCCGCGCCGGAAGAACGACCCGGCGGGGGTTCGCGCGCGAATCCTCGACGCGGCCTACGATTTGTTCCAGTCGCGGGGCTATAGCGCCACCAGCGTCCACGAGATCGCGGGAGCGGCCCGGGTCACGGGCGGGGCCCTTCACCATCACTTCGCGACGAAAAAGGCGATCGGCCTGGCGGTCATCGGCGACCGGGTCGGTGCGGCACTCGAGGAGACCTGGCTCGAGCCCGTCCGATCGGCCGCAAATGCCCGGGACGGCATCCTCAAAGTCCTCGATTCGCTCGCGCGCGAACTCGACGCCCAGGGTTCGGTCCGCGGCTGCCCGGTGAACAACCTGACGCTCGAGCTCGCTTTTGCCGACCCGGACTTTCGCGCCGAGCTTAAGCGGCTGTTCGATCTCTGGCGCTCGACCATCGCCGAGCGTTTGTCCGGACGAAAGAACGGCGAGGCGTTGGCAACGCTGGTGGTTGCCGCTTATTCGGGGGCGATGGCGATGGCGAAGGTTGAACAGCGCGGCGAGCCGCTGCGCCTTTGCGCCCGGGAGCTCAAGCCATTGTTGTCCGGCGCCTAGCGGCCGCTGATTTCAAACACCGATCGAGCGGAAGATCCAAGCATCTGCACGTCGGTGCCGGCAGACACCAGGTCGAAGCCTTGCTCCACACGGGCACGGGCGGCCTCGGCGCTGCCGCAGAAGATTCCAACGTGCTTGCCGGCCCCGTGAGCACGGTCGGCGATATGTGCGATTGCGTCGAGCACGCGCTCGTCGGTCGGGTCTGCGGCCGGCTCGCATCCGAGCGCGAGTGCGAGGTCGGACGGCCCGATGAACACGCCGTCAAGCGCCGGGACGGCGAGGATCGCATCGAGATTGTCCAGCCCGGCCCGGGTTTCGATCATCCCGAAAGAGACGATCAGCTCCGTGGTGCGATTGCGATAGTCCGCGCCCCAGCGGAGCAACGGCCGCCGCGGGCCCAGGGAACGCGTTCCGGTTGGCGGGTAGTGGATTGCGTCGGCGAGTGCCCGGGCGCTGCCTGCGTCGTCGACGAGCGGCGCGATGATTCCGGAAGCGCCCGCGTCGAGCAGCTTGCCGATCTCGGTGAAGCCGTTTTCGGACGGCCGGACAATGGGCTCGCAGCCCCGCGCTTCGATCGCGGTCAGCATCTCCACTGCCTGGAAAAAGTCGATGACGCTATGCTGGAGATCGACGACCACGCCGTCGAATCCGGCGGCGGCGATCAGCTCCGCGGAGAAGGCCGAGGGAATCTGGAGCCACGCGACGATCGCGGGCTGACCCTCCTTCCATTTTTGCCTGATGCGATTGGTCACCGGCAGGCCTTAGCCAGTAAATTCATCTTTCGCGCGGCGGATTTCGGCAAATGCTTGGGCAGGCTCAAGCACCGGCCGCAGGGTCGGCGCACGCAGGAACGGATTCGTCGCAAGCTCCAGGCCGACCGTCGTCGGCACGGTCGCCTCGCGAAGCGCGCGGGCTTCCAGGACAGCCGCCGCCCTCTCAGCGACCGCCGGGGAATCATCCACGCTGAGCGCGAAGTCCGAGTTCGCCAACGTATATTCGTGCGCGCAATAGACCTGCGTTTCCGGGGGCAAAGCGGCGAGCCGCGAAAGGCTGGCCCACATTTGTTCGGGAGTGCCTTCGAACAGCCGGCCGCAGCCCATTGCGAAGAGCGTGTCGCCGACGAAGACGGTCCCTGCGCCCGGAGCATAATAGCTGACATGGCCGAGCGTATGGCCGCCGGTATCGATCACGAAAAGCTCCGTCGCGCCCAGGCTCACGCGATCTCCGCCCTTGACGACCCAGTCGACATGCGTGCGCTCGGCAACCTCACCGGGGCCGACAACCATTGCTCCGGTCCGCTCGCGCAGCGCCTGGTTTCCGCCGATATGATCGCCGTGCTTGTGCGTGTTGAGAATGATGTCGAGGGCCCACCCACGCTCCTTAAGCGCGTCCAGGATAGGCCCGGCATCGGGCGTATCGACCGCAGCCGTCGCTCCCGTCTCTTCGTCGCGAACCAGGAAGCCGTAATTGTCATCGAGACACGGTACGAGGGAAACGCTGAGCGGCATCAGTCGCGCAGGATTTCGTCGAACTCGATCACATTGCCGTCCGGATCGCGGATGAAGCAAACCTTTCGCCGACCGTGGCCGAAAATGCTGGGTCCTTCGGTAATCGCAATTCCCTCATGCCGAAGCCACTCGACCAAGGCGTCCAGGTCATCGACGATGAACGCGGCATGGGTGTAGCCGGGCCATTTGTGCGAATTATCCATGAGGACATTGTGCGCAGTCGGCGCCGTGCCGTTGTAGATGAGGTTGATCCGCGCACCCGCCGAATTGACGAGCCCGATCGATTGCCCTCGAGGAGAATCTTCCTCGGGATCGAAGACGAAGCCGAGCTTCTCATAGAAATGTTGGGCGATCGCACGGTTCGTCACGCGAATCCCGACATGATCGATGTCCCCGAGAATAAAACTCATGCGCATTTTCTCCAGGCCGATTGGAGCAGCGGAGCGATGGCATCGGCGTAGAGCGCGCTGTGATCGTCGTTGAAGCCGGGCTCGCCGGCCTTTGTGAGGGTGATCCGCGTGGGCGGATCGAGATAGCCCACGGACTTATCCGATGGGCCCTCGTACCAACGAATGTTGAAAGCGCACATTCGGCGGAAGAATTGGACCTCCGCATAATGATCGAGATTGTCGCGGATCCACCAGCCTAGCGACTGCCAGTCGCCGCTGCGCTCAAAATGATCGACATATGCGGTGACGATGACGGTCGCGGTCGCTCCCAAATAGCCCGCTGAGTCGGGAACGTCCCAGATGTGATGGGCGAAATTATCCTCGTTGCACCCGCACCACGATTCCGGGACACCCTTCTGGTGCAGCTTGTGGCACTGGTCGTTGAGGGTCGGCGAGCGATAGGCGCTGCGGATTGCAAGATTGCCGAAGGCGGCGTGCAAGGGCTCGAGGACCAGCTCGCACAATTGCCGGCCGGCGGCGATCGCCAGCCCTGGATCCTCCGGAACGTTGGGAACGCCGTAAAGATTGCTGACTTCGCTATGAAGCATGTCGCGCATGTAGAAATGCTCGGACAGGCGATAGCGCCCCAGCTCGGCAAGATCGGCGAGCGTATCGATACTCTTCATGTGGGCGATTTTAGGTTTTCGCGCTCGCTCCGGCTCTGCACAAAATCCGGAATGAAGCAGTTCGTAGAAAATCTATTGAAGCCAAGGAATGAATTGATCCTACCGCCGCCGCTCTAAGCTGTTCGAGAAAGCGGAGACGAGCCGATGTACACAATTGCAGGCCTGTTTGCGCTCGCGATCTTCGCGAGCCCTGTATCGGCGACCCCGCAAGACAAGACCAAGACCGAGCTTTTGGCGAAAACGCAGGCGCTGGTAGATGCGGTCGCGCCTGGAAACAAAGCGCCCTGGAATGAAGACCTGGATCAGCGCTTCATCCAGATGGATGAGAACGGCGCCGTCCGATCGAAAGAAGAGCTGCTCCGCGAAATCGAGCCGTTGCCCGCGGGCCTGGTGGGACACATCAAGGTTGAGAATTTTCGCGTTCGTCAAACCGGCGCGCTCGCGGTCGCCGCTTATGAGCTCCAGGAATCCCTCGACTATCGCGGGCAGCCCCTGCACACGCGCTTTCGCTCGCTCGACACCTGGCTGCGCACGAAACAGGGCTGGAGGCTGATGGCGCAGCATACGGCCGCTGTGCTCAAGGACCCGCCGGCGATCAAACTCTCGCAAGACGAGCTTTGCGCCTATTCAGGCCGGTATCAGCTGACGCCCGAAATTCAGACGAGCATAAAGTGCGTCGCCGACGGGCTCGAGGCGGAACGAGCGGGGCGGCCAAGTGTCACGTATCGGCCCGAGGTCAAGGACCTGTTCTTTGCGCCTGGGCAACCTCGCTCGCGGCGCATCTTCCAACGCGGTCCTGACGGGTCGGTCGTCTCATTCGTTGATCGCCGCGAAGGGGAAGATATCCGGTGGGTGCGGATCGCCGGGCAGTAACCGCATTAAGCCAGTCTCGAATCCACGCCCCGGATGAAGGCGCCGACGAGCGTGTTGAACGTCTCGGGCCGCTCGAGGTTAGTGAGATGTCCGGCCCCTTCGATGATTTCGCAGCGGGCTCTCGGAATCAGGTGCGCCAACTCGCGCGACAGGGCCGGCGGGGTCACATGATCCTGGTCGCCGCACACCACCAGGGTCGGTACACGGATGTCGTGGACCCGCTCGCTTTGGTCGGCGAGCCACACGGCCTCCGCGCCGATTCGGTAGGCCGCGGGATCGATTCGAGCCATCGTTTCAACGACTTCGGCCCGGACCGCCGGATCGGCCGGCTGGGCGAGCAGCACGTCGACCCGCGCTTCGGCCATGGCGCGGAGGTCGCCACTGGCAGCGATCCCGCGTTCGTAAATCGCATGGCCGTCGGGATGCTGCGCGAACGTATCGGCCAGGATCAGCGACGCACAGCGCGCTGTAGCTTGCGCATGCATGGCGATTGCGACCACGCCGCCGAGCGAGAGCCCGCAGATGTGCGCGCGGTAGATTTCGAGCTCGCTCATCGCGAACAAGATGGCGGCCGCATAATTCTCGCGACTCGTGCCCCGCGGCGCGGGGTCGCTTTCGCCATAGCCCGGATAATCGAACGCGACCGCGCGCCGCTCGCCGGAAAAATGTTCGAGCTGCAGCCGCCAAACCGATTTGTCCGAACCAACGCCGTGGAGGAAGACAATCGGCAAATGCTCGCCGCCGCCGGCCTCCTCATAGCCGATCTCAATTCCCAGACTCGTCTGGACCCGCCCCATCAGCCTATCTTGGCACCATGGCTCCCACCGCGCTAGCGTCACGCAATGACGCGGATGACGGTCAACGGCGAGGCGGTCCATTACAAGATCGACCCCGATACGCCCTTGCTCTGGGCTCTCAGGGACGCTTCCAACCTCACTGGGACGAAATATGGCTGCGACAGCGGCGATTGCGGCGCCTGTACCGTGATCATCGATGGGCGCGCGGTGATGAGCTGCTCAGTCGCCATCCGCGACCTCGAAGGTGCGACGGTCACCACGATCGAGGGCCTGTCTGCCGACCGTTCGCATCCGGTGCAGCAGGCCTGGCTTGCCGAGCAGGTCACGATGTGCGGCTATTGCGAGCCGGGATTCATCATGGCGATTGCGGCGCTTCTGCAGGCAAGCCCATCGCCATCGAACGAGCAAATCGCTGCTTTGCCCAATATCTGCCGATGCGGCGCCTATCCCCGGATCCGGCAGGCGATCGCGCGGGCCGCCCAATCTCCGAGTGAACCTCCCAACTTACATAAGTGAACATACGCTTCCGAAACGGTTAAGCGCCGGCTCATCTCAAGAGTCGCAGAAACACGTAACATTGTAACGAGTCTGTTCGAGGAACGACCATGCGTAAGTATCTTCTTTTCCTTCTCGCCGGAGTGGCGGCTCCCGCGCTCGCGGCGGCCGATCCCGGCGACAACGACAACCATCGATGGCACCACGATTCGGGCCAGCAGAACCAGTCCGAAGATCGCGGCGACCACAATAGCGACCGGAAGCACATCAACCGAAGCGGCGGCGAACAGTCGCAGCCCGTGACGCACGTCGAGACGAACAACAACGACCGCCCGCACTTCAATCGGAGCAGCGGCGGAGATCAGCCGCAGCAGTCGCAACCGGTGACGCACGTCGAATCAAACAGCGGCGGAGACTCGGGCGAACATCACTTCCACAATGGCCTCCGGAGCCGGTTCAGCAGCGGCGAGCAGCCCGCGATCCAGCCGACCGGCGGCGACCAGGGCGGTTCGCCGGACAGCGTTCGAAACTGGCGCAGCGAAGAGCGGCAGCGGATGAACCGCGGGCCGAAGATCGTTGAGCCGACCGAGGTCATGGCGACGCCGACGCTCCGCCAGCCCGATCGCGAGGTTCCGAGGGTCTTCCGCAACCGCATCCCCGTCGTGAGCAATACGCCGCGCGAGGGCACGCAGCCCGCGCTTCGCACCGATCGCCGGAGGATCGAAACGACCAACTGGAGCACCCACTGGCGCAACAATCACCGGTATGACTGGCAGAACTGGCGGCGCCACCACCGGTCGACCTTCCACCTCGGCATCTATTACGATCCGTTCGGCTGGAATTACCGTCCGTACCAGATCGGCTGGCGGCTTTGGCCGAGCTATTACAGCAGCCGTTATTGGATCAACGATCCATGGCAATACCGACTGCCCTATGCGCCGCCGGGCTATCGCTGGGTTCGCTACTGGGACGATGCCGTGCTGGTCGATACCTGGACCGGTCAGGTCGTGGACGTGATCTACAACTTCTTCTGGTAGATCATCCGATCCCGTTTATCGAAGGGGCGTTGCCGTATTGCGGTAACGCCCCTTCTGCATTAGTGGACTAATACACCTTCAATCCGCTCCCCGGGGGATTCTCCAATGCATGTCTCCGCTCGCCTGATCCTGTCCGCATCTGTGCTCGCGTTCGCCGTGCCGGCCGCAGCCCAGGCACCGGCGCCTGCCCAGGCCGCACCATCTTGGGAGCCGGCACAAACCGCCGCCGCCGAATTGACGCCGGCTGAAGCCGCGAAAATTCCGGCAGTTTCCCAGCAGAGCGCTCACGACCGCCTCTTCCAGCTGTTCAAGGACAGCGACGAGGCGAGCCTCAAGCGCAATCCGATCAATGCCCTGTTTCGTGGCGACATGCGCTACGCCGATCGCCTCGGCGATTTCATCACGGACCAATATTATGCCGCCGAGCGAGCCGCCGCCGAGAGCGACCTCGCCGCGCTCCGAGCGATCCAGCGAGACCAGCTCAACGAGACCGACCAGCTCGCCTACGACGTGTTCGAATTCAACACGAAGGACACACTGCGGGGCCTGCAGCCCGACATGCTGGCGCTGACGGCGGTCCGGCCGATCAATCACTTCTTCGGAATCCACACCTTTTATCCGACCTTCGCGAGCGGCAAGGGGGCGGCGCAGTTCAAGACGCTCGAGGATTATGAAAACAACCTCAAGCGCCACAAGGACTTCGTGACCTTTCTCGACCGCGCGATCGGCCGGTTCAAGGAGGGCGAACAGTCGGGCGTGGTGGACACCAAGCTCACCGTTCGCAACATGATCGAGCAGCTGGACAACCAGCTCAAACTGAAGCCGGACGATTCTCCGTACATGGGACCGGTCAAAGAATTTCCAGCCGGCTTTAGTGACTCCGACAAGGCTCGACTGACTGCCGAGTATCGCACCGCGACGACCGACGAAATCTACCCCGCACTCACCCGCCTGCGCGACTTCTTCCAGAACGAATATCTGGCCCATGCGCGTGAGGGGGTCGGGCTGAAGTACATGCCCGGCGGCGACAAGCTCTACGCCTACCTCGTCCAGTCGACGACCACGACGGACATGACTCCCGAGCAGATCCACCAGCTTGGTCTCAGCGAGGTCGCGCGGATCACGAAGGAGTTCGACAAGGTCCGCCGGCAGGTCGGTTTCAAGGGCACGCTTCCACAGTTTTTCGACTACATGCGCACCAGCCCCAAGTTCCAGCCAAAGAGCCGCGAACAGCTCAACCAGGACTATTACAACCTCAAGAAGAAGGTCGACGCGCAGGTTCCGCGATTCTTCTCGCTGGTGCCGAAGACGCCGCTCAAGATTCAGCCTTACGAGCCGTTCCGCGAGAAGTTCGAGGCCGGCGGCAGCTATCAGCCGGGTACCCCGGATGGCTCGCGGCCCGGTACTTTCTTCTTCAATGCCTACGACCTGCCATCACGAAACACGTGGGAGGAGACGACCCTGTTTCTCCACGAGGGCGAGCCGGGGCATCACTTCCAGATCAGCATCGCGCAGGAAAATGCGGCGCTTCCGTCGTTCATGCGCTTTGGCGGGAACACGGCGTACGCCGAGGGCTGGGCGCTCTACGCCGAGACGCTCGGTTACGACATGGGCTTTTACAAGGACCCCTATGCGCGCTTCGGGACGCTCAATGACGAGATGCTCCGGGCAATGCGTCTGGTGGTCGACACCGGGATCCACGCCAAGGGTTGGACCCGCGACCAATCGATCGCCTATATGCTCGGCCATTCGGGAATGTCGAAGACCGAGGCGACCGCTGAGGTCGAGCGTTACATCGCGATCCCGAGCCAGGCGACGGCCTATAAGATCGGCGCGCTGACCATCCAGCGGCTGAGGAAGAAGGCCGAGACCGAGCTCGGGCTGAAGTTCGATATTCGCGAATTCCACGCCCAGGTGCTCGACTCGGGCGCGCTGCCGATGAAGATTCTCGAAGAGAAGGTCGACCGGTGGATTGCCGCGAAGAAGGGCGCCGCGCCGGCGCAACCGGCCAAGACCGAGCGCGGCTGAGCGGTTTTGCAGAATTTGCCCAGCGGTTCGTCGAGAACGAATCGGATTGAGGCTGGCCGCTGGATAGACTTGGCGCGGAGGAGCACGTCCATGATCCCGCTTGTGCGTACCCTTCCTGTCCTCGCCGCTTTCTGCTGGGTTGCCCCCCTTCCGGCCCAGCAGAGCGGCAAGCAATCGGATCACGAGTCAGGCTGCCCCTATGCGCGCGCCGAAGCGGAGCATGCCGAGGAAGTCATTGTGGTGAAAGCTGACTCGCCGCTCCTCGACCACCACGCGGCATCCGCGCTGCTTCCCTAGACTGTCGCGCTCTCCAGCGCTTCGGCGATGAGACGCCGCATATTGTCAATCCCGTAGAGCGCGATGAAACTGCCCATGCGCGGCCCCTGGGACGATCCGAGCAGGGTCTCGTAGAGCGCCTGGAACCACCCGCGCAGGCTTTCAAAGGGATGGCGCTTGCCCACCTCGAACACCGCGTGCTGGATCACTTCGCCGTCGGCGTCGGCGGGAAGCCTCGCAAGCTCTTCGTCGAGATCACGAAGGGCCCCGGCTTCCATCTCGGTCGGAGCGCGGCGCTTCAGCCCCGGAACCACGAAATCGCGAGCATAGTTGACGGCAAGATCGATCAGCTCGTCGAGCTCGGGATCTTTGGTCGGCGACGTGCCGGGCGCATAGCGCTGGACGAACTTCCACGCCGTTTCCTTGTCGTGCAGCCCGGGCAGGCTGACGAGGTTGAGCAGCAGCCCGTAAGTGAGCGGAAGCGTCTCGGCCGGCACTTTGCCTGCGTGGATGTGGTGCACCGGATTGCCGAGCTTCTGCTCGATCGGCTGGTTCGGGTAATTGCCGCGGAACTGCCAATATTCGTCCACCGCCCGCGGGATCACGCCGATGTGCAGGCTCTTCGCGCGCCTGGGCTCACGGTAGATGTAGAAAGCGAGGCTGGGCTCGCTTCCGTAGCGCAGCCATTCCTCCAGGCTGAGACCGTTGCCCTTCGACTTGGAGATCTTTTCGCCGTTCTCGTCGAGGAACATTTCGTAGTTGAAACCCTCGGGCGGGCGGCCGCCGAGGATGCGCGCGATCTTCCCCGACTGGACGACGCTGTCGATCAGATCCTTGCCCGACATTTCGTAATCGACTCCTAGCGCGACCCAGCGCGCCGCCCAGTCGACTTTCCACTGCAGCTTGGCCTGCCCGCCGAACGCAGACTGCTGAACGCGCTGGCCGTCCTCGTCGTCGAAGGCGATGAGGCCTGCTTCCGGGTCGATTACGTCGACCGTGACCTGGAGCACGCGCCCGCTCGCCGGCGAGATCGGGAGCACTGGCGAGTAGGTCTTGCGCCGATCCTCCCGAAGCGTCGGCAACATGACGCCCATGATCGCGTCCCAACCATGCAGGACCTTGCGGATCACGTCATCGAAGCGGCCGCTCAAATAGCAGTCGGTCGCCGACAGGAATTCATAATCGAAGCCGAACCGGTCGAGGAACGAGCGCAGCATCGCATTATTGTGGTGGGCGAAGCTCTCGTGAGTCCCGAAAGGGTCGGGGATGCGGGTCAGCGGCTTGCCCAAATTGTCCGCCAGAAGCTCCCGGTTCGGCACATTGTCCGGAACCTTCCTGAGCCCGTCCATGTCGTCGCTGAAGGCGATCAGCCGGGTCGGATTGCCGGCCAGCTCCCCGTAGGCGTGGCGGACGAAACTGGTCCGAGCGACCTCGTTCCAGGTGCCGATGTGCGGAAGGCCCGACGGTCCGTAGCCGGTCTCGAAGATGACCGGATCACCGCCCGCCTTGCCGTCGGGCCAGCGCTTCAACAGCTTGCGCGCTTCCTCGTAAGGCCAGGCCTTGGACGCGAGCGCCGTGGCGCGAAGATCGGAGAGGTCGCTCATCGGCGTGGGTCCTAGCGAAGCGTCGGCGGCGCTGCTAGCCAAGGCGCATGCGGCCGATCGCCGAATATGAGCCGATGGATCGCGCGACCTTCGAGCGCGAGATCGTGCCCAAGGGCGAACCGGCGGTCTTTCGTGGGCTGGTCGCGGACTGGCCGGTCGCCCGGGCCGGCAAGGACGGACCCGAAGCCCTGGCGGACATGCTGCGCCTGGCGGCGACGGACGAACCGTTCCAGGCCTGGTTTGCGCCGCCCGGGATCGATGGTCGCTTCAACTACAATGCGGATTTCAGCGGCTTCAACTTTGAGCGGAGGCTGGCGACGGTCGATCAACTGGTCGATTTGCTGCTGCGCCAGCGGGGACACGAGAAACCCTACTCAATGTACGCGGGCGGGATTCCGATCCGGAAGCACCTGCCGAGTCTGATCCCAAATATTCCGGTGACAATGCTGGATATGGCGCGCGAGACGCTCATCTCGCTATGGATCGGCAACCGCACGCACACTGCCACGCACTGGGACCAGTCGCAGAATCTAGCCTGCGTCGTGGCGGGCCGACGGCGATTTACGTTATTCCCGCCCGATCAGCTGAAGAACCTGTACGTCGGGCCGCTTGATTTCACACTGGCCGGCCAGCCGACCAGCGTGGTCGACATCGACGCGCCCGACCTTGAGACCTACCCCCGCTTCAGGGAGGCGCTGAAGACCGCTCGTCGAGCGGAACTCGAGCCGGGCGACGCACTGTATATTCCGGCCATGTGGTGGCACGACGTGCTCTCACTCGAGGATTTCGGGTCGCTGATTAATTTCTGGTGGCGCGACGGCGATCCGCCGCTGCTGACCCCACTCAACGCGCTTTATCACGCCGTTATTACGGTTCGGGACTTGCCGCCGAACGAGCTGGCGGCGTGGCGAAACATGTTCGACCATTACATCTTCGGCGATGACGGGGACCCGGTCGAGCACCTCCCCCCGAACGCGCGCGGACTCCTTGGCAAGCGCACGCCGGAACTGGTCGCACGGGTGAAAAAGCTGTTGATCGACGCACTTAGGAGCTGATTTCGTGTTCCACTAACGTTCCGCTTTGCCTTAAGGTGACGCGGTGCGTCCCCTGTCCCTCCCCGCTCTCCATGCAACCCACGCAGGGATTTGGCTGGCAAGCGGCGATGGCGGGGTCCGCGAGGCAAGCCGCGGCGAGGCGATCGCGCGTGCCGCCGAGACCCCGCACATCATCTTGAATGCGCCCCTGGTCGGCCAGCGTTTGGGCTATCCCGAATTGAGCGGCCTCGATCTCCTCGAATTGTTCGCCTTCGTCCACCCGGCGCGCTTTGCGGTGCCGACGGCCGCAGGCATGTGCCGGGCGCTCGGGCTCGAGCCGCCGTCGGGCGAGACGGACGCCGCGGCGGTGCTTCGGCGCATCGCCGACCGATTGCTCGCGGTCCTCGCCGATCCCGAATGGCGCGAGCGCGAGGGCGCGTGGACGTCGAATGCGACCCTGCACCGGCTCGGCTGGGGCTGGGCGCCGCTCATCGGGGCACGGCTGGAACGGCCGGAGCGCGGCGAACGCATGCTCTTTGCCCGGCTGAAGCAGTGGGAGGAAACCGCCGAGCGGCCGCCGCCACGGACAATCATTGTCGATCCGGACGCCGCCCGCTCGAAGCTCGACAAGCTCACCGGCCGGATCGAGCCGCGCGAGGGCCAGCGCGCGATGGCCGAAGCCGTGACCCAGGTGTTCGCTCCGAAGCGGGCGAAGGATTCGCCGAACCTCCTCCTCGCGGAGGCGGGAACGGGCATTGGCAAGACCCTGGCCTATCTGGCCCCGGCCGCGCTCTGGGCCGAGGAGTCCGGCGGCACGGTCTGGGTCTCGACCTTCACCAAGGCGCTTCAGCGCCAGCTCGACGGGGAAGGCCCGAAGCTCTTCGCCGACGCCACGGAACGGGCGCGCCGAATCGTCGTCCGCAAGGGACGCGAAAATTATCTGTGCCTGCTGAACCTCGAGGACGCGCTTCAGGGCGCCTTCGCGGGCCGGGCGGCGATCCTCGCCCAGCTCGTCGGCCGATGGGCCGCCTATTCCAAGGACGGAGACATGGTTGGCGGCGACCTGCCCGGCTGGCTTCCGAGCCTGTTCCGCCGCGCGGGAGCGACGGCGCTCACCGACCGGCGCGGCGAATGCGTTTACGCCGGCTGCCCGCATTACCGCCGCTGCTTCATCGAACGCGCCGAGCGGGCGAGCCGGGAGGCGGACATCGTCATCGCCAACCACGCTCTCGTCATGGTCAATGCCGCCCGGGCGCGCGAGGATTCCCCCGGACGAATCCTGTTCGACGAGGGCCATCATTTATTCGACGCCGCCGATTCGACCTTCGCCGTGGCTTTCGGCGGGCAGGAAGCGATCGAGATGCGGCGCTGGATCGTGGGTCCCGAGGGCCGTTCGCGAGGACGACGGCGCGGGCTGGCGGCGCGGCTGATGGATGTTGCCTCTTATGACGAGGAGGGCGCCCGGGCCCTCGATGCCGCGGTTGAGGCAGCGAAGGCGTTTCCCTCGGACGGTTGGCTCCAGCGGCTGATCGAGAGCGCTCCGTTCGGCCCGATCGAGGCCCTGCTGGCTGAGGTCCGCGGCACCGTCTACGCCCGCGCCAAGGCGCAGGAAGCAGGTTATGGCCTCGAAACCGAGCTCGCCGAGCCCGATGGTGCGCTCGTCTCCCAGGCTTCTGCTTCAATGGCCGCGCTCGAGGCTCTGCAAAAGCCGCTCGCAGCGCTCGCCCGCCGGCTCGAAGCGGTGATCGAAAGCGCTCCCGACTGGCTCGATTCGCAGGCGCGAGCGCGGGTCGAAGGCGCAATTCGGGGCCTCGGCTGGCGACGCGAGACCCTGGCCGCCTGGATCGCCTTGCTCGCTCGGGTGGGCGGCGAGGCGGACCCCGAGTTCGTCGACTGGCTCGCGGTCGAGCGCATCGACGGGCGCGAGTTCGACGTCGCCATCCACCGCCGCTGGCTCGATCCGACAAAACCGCTCGCCGCGGCCGTGCTCGCACCGGCCGACGGAGCGCTGGTCACTTCGGCGACGCTTCGCGCCGGCGAGGGATGGGCCGCGGCCGAAGCCCGCACCGGCGCTCTTCACCTACCCGCCCTTGCCGCGCATTTCGAAGCGGACAGCCCGTTCGATTATGGCGCCTGCTCCGAAGTCTTGATCGTGACGGACATCAAGGCCGGAGACATCGCCGCGCTGGCCGGCGGCTATGCCCGGCTGATCGAGGCGGCTCGCGGCGGGACGCTCGGCCTGTTTACCGCGATCCAGCGCCTGAAGGCGGTCCATTCGCGCATCGCCGATCACCTCGCGCGTGAGGGATTGCCGTTGCTTGCCCAGCACGTCGATCCGATCGACGCCGGGACCCTCGTCGACATTTTCCGCGACGATCCGCGCGCCTCACTCCTCGGAACCGACGCGCTGCGCGACGGGGTCGACGTACCGGGGGAATCCCTGCGGCTGGTGATCATGGAGCGTGTCCCGTGGCCGCGCCCGACCGTGCTTCACGCGGCGCGGCGCATGGCCGGCGGCGGAAGCAGCTATGACGATCGCGTCGTCCGCGCCCGCCTGGCCCAGGCGTTCGGCCGGCTGATCCGGCGCAACGGCGATAACGGGGTGTTCGTCGTGCTTTCCGCCGCATTCCCCTCCCGGCTGCTGTCGGCGTTTCCGCCGGCGGTGCCGATCCGCCGAGTGCCGCTCGATGTCGCAATATCGCGTGTCGGGGAAATCCTCCCCGGAACGGGGAGGTGGCAGACGCGCGACAGCGCGGCTGACGGAGGGGGCG
>Ga0207647_10001160_pt1 | contig 20320 bp, 16 predicted proteins | sample KBSCornC2_FD_184295 | JGI IMG/M metagenome (GOLD analysis project Ga0207647, IMG submission 184295) | Corn rhizosphere microbial communities from Kellogg Biological Station, Michigan, USA - C2 (SPAdes) (version 2) | ecosystem: Host-associated > Plants > Roots > Rhizosphere ... | reverse complement strand
TGGTGCCGCCTACAGGACTCGAACCTGTGACCCCCGCATTACGAATGCGATGCTCTACCAGCTGAGCTAAGGCGGCTCCGGCAGGGCTGCGCCTTATCAGCCGGCAGATTCGAAAACAAGGGCGAGGGGACGCTGCATCGGAGCGAAAATAATCGCCGCTTGGCGATCCGGGTGCCCGTTGCCGACCTGACTGACGCTCATCGCAGACAAGCATGAGAGCCGGCGCGGCTGCGGCGGCAATTAACCAAACATCAACCATGCGGTCCCAAAATGACACCGAGCCGGCATGGCTTAGGGACTGGGTGCATGGAAGATACAAATCCTTTCTCACTTGACCACGGCGTCGAGCAGGATTTTCCTGCCGCCGAGGAACCGGCGATGGAAGCACCGCCCGCGATCGGAGCGGACGAGCGGCGCATGCATGTGCGCGCTTATAATTACTGGGTCTCGTTGCTGGATGGGCGCCCCTACCCTTCGATCGACGATCTTGATCCTGATCATCCCGATTTCGGGCCGAACAGCGTGCTGCTGGATTTTACCCACGGCCCTGACAATGCGTCGATCCCCTTTTTGGGCAAGGCGCTTCACGAAGAAGGCGGCCTGGCAGGTGAGGTCCGGTCGATTGGCGATGTCCCGCCGCGATCGGTGTTGTCCCGGCTCACCGATCATTATCTCGAAATCCTAGCCAATCGCGCGCCGATCGGCTTCGAAGCCGAGTATGTCAGCCACCGCGGCCTGCCGACCATGTACCGCGGCATTCTGATGCCGTTCACGTCCAATGGCGATGAGATCGACTTCATCTACGGCGTGATCAACTGGAAGGATGTCGTCGAGGTCGACATCGGCGACGACGTGCGCCGCGCGGTCGAACATGCCCTGTCGGAACCTGCGCCCGCCGCGCCGGCCGCCCCCTTGTGGGCGGAGAGCCCCCAGCTGCCGCAGGCGCACCATGATCTTGGCCGCTTCGGCGCCCCTGGCCTCGAACCGATCGTGTTCGAGACGGAAGACATGATGGCGCCCGCCTCGGCGCTTTATGATCGGCTGGCGATCGCGCGCGAAGCCGCCGATGCGATGAGCTTCGCCGATCAGCGCAGCCGCGCGGCCCTTTATGCCGCGCTCGGCCAGGCCCATGATTTCGCGCTTGCCGCCGAGGAAGACGCGCAAACCTATGCCACCATCCTGGAGGATGCTGGCCTGAAGGCACAGGCGCGCGCGCCGATGACGCCCTTGGTCAAGCTGATTTTCGGGGTCGCGCATGACAAGACGCGGCTGGCCGAATATGCGGCGGTGCTCGCCTATGCCCGCCGCCTTGCCGTGCCGGCGGGATCGTTACCGGCGTTCCTCGAAGGCTTCGCCGGCGGCCTCAAGGCGGTCGTTCAGGCGGAACGAGCGCTGCGCCGCCCGGCTGTCGCGCCCGAGCGCGAAGCCGCCGTCCGCACCGCGCTCCGCAATACGGCTGCACTGGCCAGCGTGATGCTGCCCCCGATCGACGCGGACTATGTCAGCCTGGTCGCACGCCGCGAAGGCGACGGCAGCTTCTCCATCGTCACGATCAGCGAGGCCGCCAAGGCTGAACTGGCACGCGCAGCAAGACTTTTGAAACATTAAGCATCCATCTTCCTGCTCTGGCCACTGATCGATCAGAGGCCTATAGCCCGCAGATTATAAGACGCCGGGCTGGCGAGGAGAGCATAGATGAACGTCCGGAGCAGCTTTCCAGCGGGCGCATCCGATCAGACGATCGCGGAGGCCCTGCGCGCACCGTTGCTTGCGAGCGCACTGCCCGGAGATGCCGATAGTCTCGCCGATCACGAGATCGACCGGATCGTCGACTTCATAGCGGACACCGCTTCGCGCAGGGCACCGGGCGAGCCGGCGCTGCGGCTGCTGTCCTCGGGCCTGACCATCGATGGCGAGCGGCGGATGCGGCTCGCGGTGATCAACGATGACATGCCGTTCCTGGTGGATTCGGTCGCGCAGGCGATCGCGGCGCATGGCCTGGACATCAGCCGCCTGCTTCACCCGGTGGTTTCGGTGCGGCGCGACGCGAGCGGCAAGCTGGTCGCCATTCTGCCCGACAGCGCTGACGGCGAACGGCGCGAGTCGATGATCTACATGGAAATCGAGCGCGCCGACGCACGGCCGCGCCGATCACTCCAGGACGACATTCTGGCCGCGCTCGCGGACGCTCGCGCCGCGGTGGAGGATTGGCCGCTCATGCAGTCGGCACTCCGGAAAGACGCGGAATCGCTGCCGGACGGTGAGGGTGCTGCATTATTGCGCTGGTTCCTCGACAGCCATCTTACGCAGCTCGGGCATCAACTCGAGAACCCGGACGGCCGCACGTCCGAGCAGCTGGGCATCCTGCGCAGTGCACCCGGCCCGCTCTGGTCGGACGAAGAGCGTCGCGCTGCCTTCGCCTGGTTCGAAGATGGTCGCGAAGCGCCCCTCCTCCTGAAATCCGGACGCACCGCCACGGTGCATCGCCGCGTGCCGCTCGACCTGCTGGTCGTGCCCGTGCGCAAGGCCGGCAAGATCGAGGCGGTTTCGGTGCATGCGGCTTTATGGACGAGCGACGCCCTGAAAGCGCCGCCGGAAAAAGTGCCCGTGCTGCGCGCGCGCCTTCGCGCAATCGGTGAGAAGTTTGCGTTCGATCCGCGGGGACATGCCGGCAAGGCGCTGAATCACGCGCTCGCCTCGCTGCCGCACGATCTGCTGATCGGGTTCGAGCCGGCCGCGCTCGAGCGGCTGGCATTGACAGCGATGTCGCTCGCCGATCGGCCACGCCCCAAGCTCATCCTCGTGCCGGAAACGCTCGGGCGCCGCCTGTTCGCCTTCGTGTGGCTTTCGCGCGACGAGATCTCAACGACCCGTCGACGCATGATCGGCGACTTACTGGCGCAGGCCACGAAGGCGCCGCTGTCATCCTGGTCGATGGAACTGGGCGATGGCGATCTCGCGCTGCTTCGCTTCAGCTTCGATCTGACCGGTGGCGGAAAGCTGCCCAACGAGGCCGACTTGGATCGCCAGATCGCCGAGATGCTGCGCGGTTGGGCGCCGGCGGTCGAAGCGGCGCTGGCGGAGAGCCTCTCGCCGACGCGGGCGACGCGGCTGGCGCTCAGTTGGGCATCGGTCTTTCCGCCCGCCTATCGCGAACGCTATTTCCCGCGCGAGGCGGCGCGCGACATTCTCTGCCTTTCGGCTCTTGCAAATCCCGATCAGCGTGCAGCCCGCCTCTATCGCGCGCCCACCGATCGCGCGGAAACGCTCCGGCTCAAAATCTACCGGCTCAGCGGATTGGTCATGCTGTCGGATGTCGTGCCCGTGCTCGAGAATTTTGGGTTCAGCGCGCTCAAGGAAGTGCCCACCCGCCTCTCGACCGACGTCGAAGCCCAGATCTACGAGTTCATGGTGGGCGTCGAATCCGGCGACGTTGCCAGCCGGTTGCTTGCGCGTGCCGAGGTGAACGAAAGCGCCATCGCGGCGGTGCTGGAGGGCCGCGCCGAGAATGACGGGTTCAACCAGCTTATCCTTGCCGCCGAGCTTTCCCCCTCGGACGTTCTGCTGTTCCGGGCCTGGTTCCGCTACATGCGCCAGGCCGGGTTGACCTATGGCCTGCAGACGGTGGTGGATGCGCTCAAGCATTCGCCCGCCGCCGCGCGCGGATTGATCGCACTTTTCAAGGCGCTGCACGATCCTGCCAGCGCCAGCGAGAAGGCTGCCAAGGCGGCGGACGAGACGGTGGTGGCGGCACTCGCGTCGGTCAACGCGATCGATGAAGACCGAATCCTGCGCTGGCTGCGTGCGCTGGTGAAGGCAACGCTTCGTACCAACGCCTTCGCGCCCGCGGCTGACGAAGCCTTGGCCTTCAAGGTGGAGAGCGCTGCCATCCCGGGCCTGCCTGCGCCCGTGCCATGGCGGGAAATCTGGGTTTACAGCCGCCGCTTGGAGGGCATTCACCTGCGCGGCGGCCCGGTCGCGCGCGGGGGTTTGCGCTGGTCCGATCGGCGCGATGACTTCCGCACCGAAATATTGGGGCTCATGAAGGCGCAGGTGGTCAAGAATGCCGTGATCGTGCCGACGGGCGCAAAGGGCGGCTTCTATCCCAAGCAACTCCCCTCTCCTGCCGACCGGGATGCCTGGATGGCGGAAGGCACTGAAAGCTACCGCATCTTCATCCGCTCGCTGCTTTCCGTGACCGATAATATCGTCAACGACGTGATCGTTCATCCCGAAGGCATCATCATCCGTGACGGTGACGATCCCTATTTCGTCGTCGCCGCCGACAAGGGCACCGCGACATTTTCGGATGTCGCCAATGCGATCGCGATCGATCGGGGCTTCTGGCTCGGCGATGCCTTCGCAAGCGGCGGCAGCCAGGGCTATGACCATAAAGCGATGGGGATCACCGCACGCGGAGCGTGGATTTCGGTGCAGCGGCATTTCGCCGAAATGGGTATCGACGTTCAGACCCAGCCGGTCCGCGTGGCAGGGTGCGGCGATATGTCGGGCGATGTGTTCGGCAATGGCATGCTGCTGTCCAAGGCGCTCAAGCTGGTCGCCGCCTTTGATCACCGCCATATCTTTCTGGATCCCGATCCCGATCCGGCCCGAAGCTGGGAAGAGCGCAACCGTCTGTTCGCGCTGCCGCGCTCCTCCTGGGCCGATTATGACGAGAAGCTGATCTCGAGAGGCGGCGGCATCTTCCCCCGCACGCAAAAATCCATTCCGCTTTCCGCCGAGGTGAAGGCGCTGCTCGACATTGCCGAGGATAATCTCGATCCCTCGGCGTTGATCGCCGCCATCCTCAAAAGCTCGGTCGACCTGCTCTGGTTCGGCGGCATCGGCACCTATGTGAAAGCCCAATCTGAGGCGAACTCGCAGGCCGGCGACCCCGCCAATGATGCGCATCGCGTGAATGGACGGGAGGTTCGCGCCAAGGTGGTCGGCGAAGGTGCCAATCTCGGCGTTACCCAGGCCGGCCGCATCGAATTCGCGCTGCAGGGCGGGCGCATCAACACCGATTTCATCGACAATTCCGCCGGCGTCGATTGCTCGGACAATGAGGTCAACATCAAGATCCCGCTCAATCGCGAGATGATCGAAGGCCGCCTTACGTTCGAGAACCGCAATGCCCTGCTCAAGGAAATGACGGACGACGTCGCTGTGATCGTGCTCGAAGATAACCGCCTGCAGACGCTTGCCTTGTCGTTGAGCGAGAATGGCGCCACGAATATGCTGGGCAGCCACATCCGCGTCATCGAAATGCTGGAGGCGCAGGGCCGCCTCAACCGCGCGGTCGAGGGGCTCGCGCCCAATGATGTGCTCAATCGGCGCGCGCAGGACGGCCGGGGACTGACAAGGCCCGAACTCGCCGTGCTGCTCTCCTATTCCAAGCTTGCGCTCCAGGCTGCACTCGAACGTTCCGAAACGCCAAAGGACAAGCTGCTCGAGCCCTTGCTCGACTTGGCCTTCCCGCCTGCCATGCGCAGCCGTTGCGCGCAGCCGATCGCCCGGCACCGCCTTCGCAACGAGATCATATCCACCAAGCTTGCCAACCGCATCATCAACCGGCTGGGGTTCGTGATCCCGTTCGAACTTGCCGAGGAAGAGGGCGTTGGGCTCGCGCAGGTGGCGGCAGCCTATGTCGCAGTCGACACGCTGTTTAACGTGCAGAGTCTCTGGGAAGCCATCGAAAGCGCCGCCGTGACGGAAGGCAATCGGCTCATGCTGATGACCGCCGCGGGAAGCGCGGTGCGGCGCCACCTTGCGGACATGCTCCGCTCCACCGGCGGCCGCGGGGAACCAAGCGAGCTGGTCGGCCGCCTCAAGCGCGGCATCGGGCAGCTTGATGCGTCATTATCGACATTGCTCAAGCGCGAGGCGCGCCTCGAATCGGAGGCGCTGCGCGCGCGCTTGCAGGCCACCGGCGCCGACGATCGCCTGATCGACCAGATCATCAGGCTCGAAGAGCTCGACGGCGCGATCGGCAACGCCTTGCTCGCGCATAATTCGGGGATGGACGGCCTCGCCGTTACCCAGGCCTATGTGAAGCTGGGCGAAACGCTGGGGCTTGACTGGGCCCGTGCCGCGACGGCGCGCCTGCAGCCTTCGGATGCCTGGGAACGGCTGCTCGCAGCTGGCCTGGCGCGCGATTTCGAGCAACTCAGGCTGGATTTCCTGGCGCAACTGCCGTCGGGCGATCCGGTGGCGGCCATCGATGGGTGGCTTGCTCAGCACGCGACCGAGACCGACCAGTTCAGCGATCTGATCGAGCGGGCTCGCGCCGTGGGAGCGCCAAGCGCAGCCATGCTTGCGCAAATCGCCAGCCAAGCGCGTGCCCTGCTCAGCCGGCAAATCTCCACGTAGCCGGGCCCGAGCCGATCATATTTGCGCCGGCAGCGCCCAATCGATCGGCTTCTGCCCGTGCTGCTTCAGAAAAGCGTTGGCCTTCGAGAAATGGCGGCATCCGAAGAAGCCGCTATGCGCCGAAAGCGGCGAGGGGTGCGCAGCCTTGAGCACCATGTGACGGCCGCCCCTGTCGATGCTGTCGACGAAGGCCGCTTTCTTTTGCGCGTAGCTGCCCCACAGCATGAAGACCACCGGTTGCTTGCGCGCATTGATCAGACGGATCACGGCATCGGTGAACTTCTCCCAGCCGCGCCCCTGATGGGAGGCGGCCTGCCCCATCTGGACCGTCAACACGGCGTTGAGCAGCAATACCCCCTGCTGCGCCCAATGTTCGAGAAAGCCATGTCGGGCGTGCGGAATGCCGAGATCCGCCTCAAGCTCCTTGTAGATATTGACGAGGCTGGGCGGAATGCGGACGTCAGGCTTGACCGAGAAACATAGCCCGTGAGCCTGCCCCAGCCCATGATAAGGATCCTGCCCCAGGATGACGACCCGCACATCTTCGAGCGGCGTCAGATCCATGGCGCGAAACCATTCGCTGCCTTTCGGATAGATCGACCTCCCCGCGGCCTTTTCGGCCTTCAGGAAGGATTTGAGCGCCTGCATGTAGGCGCTTTCGAATTCCGGCTTGAGCGGCCCGAGCCAGCTCGGGTGCAGCCGGACTTCCCCGTTCGTTGTCGTCCCCTCGCCGCCCATGCTCCTGTCTCCCGACGCGCGAACCCTCGCCCGTTCGGCTTCCTATCGGACATGCGCCATCAAAATCTACCTTCGCAGCAACGGACACCTTGCTTCCCGCTGCTTACCAATTCTAGCAGGCGGCGGATCTCATGGCCGCATCCATCGCTTTGCTGGCAAGCTCTGCCAGCACAGGGAAGTTCTCCGCCCGCTCCCTGGCATGGGCGGATGCAGCCGTTCCCCGGATCACCCGGCCCTTGATACCGTGGAAGATCGCGGCCAGCCGAAAGAAGTTGAAGGCGATGTAAAAGGGCCAGTTGGCGATTTCTTCGCGACCGGTCCGGCGGCAATATGCTGCGATATATTCCGGCTCCGAAGGAATGTTGAGCGCATTGAGGTCGGCCCCGATCAGCCCGGCCACGATGTTCGGCGGCATATGGTACATGAGCGCGTGATACGCGAAGTCCGCCAGCGGATGCCCGAGCGTGGAAAGCTCCCAATCCAGCACGGCGATCACCCGCGGCTCGCTTGGATGGAAGATCATATTGTCACAGCGAAAATCGCCGTGAACGATTGCTATGTCATCGCCGGGCGGGATCGCGCCTGGCAGCCATTCCACCAGACGATCCATATTGGCATCGCGCCCGGCTTCGACATCCTCGAGATATTGTCGCGACCAGCGGCTGATCTGCCGCGCGAAGTAATTGCCGGGCTTGCCATAATCGCCAAGGCCGATCGCCTGATAATCAGCCATATGGAGCCGCGCGATCGTCTCGTTCATCGCGTCGAAATAAGCCGGCCGCTCCTCGCGGCTTACTTCGGGTAAGGTCGCGTCCCAGAAGATCCGCCCTTCGACCATATCCATCACGTAGAACCAGCTACCAATCACGGCATCATCGGTGCAGAGCCCGAAAATATGCGGAACGGGAAAGCCGATGCCCCCAAGCGCGGTCAGCACCTGGGCTTCCCGCTCGATTGCGTGCGCCCCTTTCAGCAGCTGCCCGGGCGGCTTGCGCCGCATCACATAATCGCGGCCCGGCGTGGACAAGCGATAGGTGGGATTGGATTGGCCGCCCTTGAACTGCGTTACCGTCACAGGCCCCGCAAAACCCTCGACATGGCTCGCCATCCAGCGGACGAGGGCAGCTTCATCGAACTGATGGCCTTCGCGGACTGCAGTAGTGCCGATATTGGCCTGTGTTACCGCATCGCTCATGATTGCGCGTTTTTCCAATCACGCTTGATCTTCTTGGCAAGCGACCATTTGTGAACTTCGGTTGGGCCGTCATAGATGCGGAACGCGCGGATTTCGCGGAAGACCTGTTCGACGATCGTATCCTGCGTAACCCCCGTGCCCCCCATCACCTGCACGCAACGGTCGGCCACGCGCATCAGTGCCTCGCTCACCGCCACCTTGGTCATAGAGCTTTCGGACGTACCGAGCGAACCGCTGTCCAGCACTGAAGCGCACCAGTTGATCATCAGTTCGACCTGCTTGAGATCGATGAGGTTGTCCGCCAGCATGAAGCCGACTCCTTCATGATCGATCAGCGTTTTGCCGAATGCATGGCGGCGATTGGCATAGCCCGACGCGATTTCATTGGCACGGGTGCAGGCCCCCAGCCAACGCATGCAATGCGATAGCCGCGCCGGCGAGAGCCGGACCTGGGCATATTTGAAGCCTTCGCCGGAGTTGCCGAGCATCTGATCCGAAGGCACGCGCAGATTCTCGATCGACACGACTGCATGTCCGCCTGGCATCGAACTGTCGATCGTGTTCGGAACGCGCTCGATGCGTACTGCGGGATCGGGAAGATCCACGACGAACATACATGCACCATCGTCCGACTTTGCCATAACGATGCCGACCTTCGCGCCGTCGGCACCCGTAATGAATGCCTTGCGCCCGTTGATCACCCAGTGATTGCCGTCGGGGCGGCAGGTCGTCAGCATCATCGAGGGATCGGAGCCAGCGCCCCCGTCAGCCGCCGGCTCGGTCATGAAAAAGGCAGAACGCGCCCGGCCCTCGACCAAAGGCTTCAGAAAGCGCTCCTTAAGCTGGGGACTGCCGACTTTGCCGAGCAAATACATATTGCCTTCGTCGGGCGCGTTTGTGTTGCAGGCAAGCGGACCCAAGGGGGACAGACCCGAACGCGCCAACACGATGGCGGTTTCCTGCTGTGACAGGTGACTTCCGTCGGGCAGAATGTGCGGCGTCAGCACACCGGCCTGGCGCGCCTTGTCCTTGAGTTCGAAAACCAACTCGTCGGTCGGGCCGTCGTGATGATCGCGGCGTGGATCCTTCTCATAGGGCACCACAATCTCGCGGACGAACTTCTCCACCCGATCGGCGATGGCCAGCGTTGCCTCCATCCCGATGCCGCTCATCTCCGCATGGTCCACATGACAGCGTCAAGAGAGAATATCTCCCGCTCCGACACAGAAATTTTCACGATAGCTTCCATCAAATCGCAGCTCCTCAGATATTCTCATGCTCGAAGAGGGTCTATCATGTGGGGCAAGTGGTGGTACCTGCGCAATTGATCAGAGCGCACATGAGACCCTCGCGTGAGCATGGCCTCCTGCCTGCGATGTTCAGCGGTGATCGAGCGGATAGCGTGCAACGATGGAGTAGATCGGGCCGTCGGTTCCAAGCTGGCTCTCGTACAGGCAGAACTCGGTGAATTCCGCGACAGCATGCGGGATGGCGGTAAATTCCATGAAGCGCCCGACGTCCCCGGCGGTTCGCCCGAACCGTGCGATCGTGATGTGCGGGAGAAAGACGCGCTCGTCGGGCGCAATACCGACCCGTTGAAGCGTGCGGTCGATCTTGTTGTGGAGCTGCCGGACGGGCTCATCCGGCGTTATTCCGACCCAGAGCGCGTCCGTCCTGCCCTTGCGGTCGAATTGGCCGAATCGGGTCAAGGACAGGGCAAAGCCCGGATGATGCACGCCACCCAGCGCCGCAGCGATATCCTCCGCCCGATGCCGATCGACTTCGCCGATGAAGCGCAGGGTCAGGTGAAGCTGATCGGCAGTCTGCCAACGCGCATGCGCAACTCCGCCCATCGCGGCAAGCAAAGCGTCCCGCATGACGGGTGGCGGCTTGAGCGCGACGAACAAGCGGTGCATCGAATCGGCTCCCTGGGGCTGGATTGTCCGGTTTCGCTTGAAACCTAGCGTCAACAATCCGATATTACATCGGACGGAAGCGGGAATTTTCCTCGCATCCGCTTATGGAGATTAAACGATGGCGAATTGGTCTGACCCCCGGTCGAACGCTGCGATGCGCGCGACGTCGGTCGACACGGGTGCAGCAGCCTATGATGCTGGCCTGCGCTCGTACATGCTTTCGGTTTACAACTATATGGCTTCCGGCGTGCTGCTGACCGGCATCGTCGCGCTGCTGTTCGCGAACAGCTCGGCGGCGCCGGCGATCCTGTTCGGCCCCGGATTACTGAAATATCTCATCATGTTTTCGCCGCTGGCGTTCGTGATGGTGCTCAGCTTTGGCATCAACCGGCTTTCCACGACAGCCGCTCAGGCCCTGTTCTGGGTTTTTGCGGTCGCGATGGGGCTGTCGATGGCATCGATCTTCTTCGTTTACACGGGGACGTCGATTGCGCAGACCTTCTTCGCGTCGGCCGCCGGCTTCGCGGGGCTGAGCCTCTATGGCTATACCACCAAACGCGATCTGTCGGGCTTCGGCACCTTCATGGTGATGGGCGTGTTCGGCTTGCTGATCGCGATGCTGATCAACATCTTCCTGCAATCCAGCGCCTTGCAGCTTGTGATCAGCTTCCTGGGCGTGCTGCTCTTCGCGGGGCTGACCGCCTATGATACGCAGCGCATCAAGAGCCTCTATTTCCATATTGCCGGCACCGACATGGTCGGCAAGACGGCCGTGATGGGCGCGCTGTCGCTTTATCTCGACTTCATCAACATGTTCATGTTCCTGCTGCAGTTCATGGGCAATCGCCGCTGATCTGCTGGCAGTTTGAAAGAGCCCGGCGGAAACCCCGCCGGGCTTTTTTTATGCGGGCTGTGGCTGGGGAATGAGCGCGTCGTCAATCTCCTTGGCCCGTTTCCAGGCAGGTCGCGCCTCGAGTCGCTGGACATATTCAGAAAATACCGGGCGCGGCTCCAACAGTTTGAAGCCCATCATGAATGCCAGCATTGATCCGACGTAAACGTCGGCGGCGCTGAACCGTCCGCCCGCGACATACTCCTTGTCCCTGACGGCGCTTTCGAATGTGTCGATCGCACGGTCATAACTTCCATATCCGAACATGCGCTGCTTGTCGGCATCGGGAACGAACCCGGCCGCCTTATTGCTGAAAGCTGCCTCGATTGGGCCGGCCGTGAAAAACAGCCAGCGATAATAGTCGGCGCGATCATCCAGCGAAGGCGCGAGCCCCGCCTCAGGGAACGCGTCAGCAAGATAAGCGCAAATCGCAGCGGATTCGGTCACCGCTTTGCCCCGATGCACGATCGCCGGAACCTTCCCCATCGGGTTGATGGCAAGATATTCGGGCGCCTTCATGCTGCTGGCATAGTCCAGAAGCTTCGTCTCATAAGGTGCGCCGACTTCTTCGAGCATCCAGCGCGCCACGCGTCCTCTCGACATCGGGTTCGTGTAAAAGACCAGATCAGTGCTCATGCCAGCTTCTCCCTGAGGAACGCGATCGTGCGGCTCCAGGCAAGCTCTGCCGCCGGCTTATTGTAGCGTGCGGCAGCCGTGTCGTTGTGGAACGCGTGCTCGACGCCGGGATAGGTAAAGCTGGTCACGTCGACATGGGCGGCCTTCAGCGCCGGCACCCAGGCTTTCGCACCTTCATCCACCCGCGCGTCATTACCGGCATAATGCAACAGCATCGGTGCTTTGACCTTGGCGGCCTCGGCCGGATCGGGGGTGGGACCATAAAAGGCGACGGCGGCATTGATCGCATTGCCCGCCGCCACGGCAAGCCGGTTCACCATCGCGCCGCCCCAGCAGAAGCCGACCACCCCAACCTTGCCATTGCACAGCGCGCCTTGCCGCAGCCAGCTCACCGCATCGAGACAATTGGCAGCCGCCGCCTGGAGATTGAGTTGGGCGATCTCCTGCCTCGCTTTGTCCTCATCCGGCGGCGTGCCGCCATAGGGCGAAAGCAGGTCGATCGCCAGCGCGCCAAAGCCAGCGACCGCCAGTCTGCGCGCGACATCCCTGGTATAAGGTTGAAGCCCGCGATTTTCGTGGATCACGAGCACATAGCCGAGCTTGCCCTTGTGGGCCGCGAAGTGCGCCATCGCATCGGCAGGCAAGGCAAGATAGCCGGACGGGCGCTGCGACGTATCCAGCGTCGCGACGCGCGACCAGATGCGAGGATCGTTGTCGGCAATGATGGCGGCCGCAGCGGGATCGGCGGCGATCGCCATGGCAAGCGCCTGCGCCGCAGCTACCCCGCCGGTGAGCTTCGTCAACTCCGTGAAAAAGCGCCGTCGGTCGAGATGGACATGGGTGAAATCATCATAAAGCGCGATTGCGCGGGCGCGCAGGGTTTGCTGGTCCATGTCCTCTCCTATGCCCCGGCGCGAGACTAGCGGCTTTTCGTGGAGGCTTGAACCCCACCGGCGAAACGAATCGCCGGTTCACTGCAGCATGCCTTTTGCAGACGCATGACAATGTGCCGGCACGAAAAAGCCGGCGGATTGCTCCGCCGGCTCGTTCGCGTCTCTGGTTAGGAAGTCTACGCTTTGACCTTGGGCTTGGCCGATCCGCCCTTCTTCGGCTTTTTCGGCGCAGCCGGCGTGATCTCGAACGCGAGTGCGCCATCCTTCATATGGACCTTCACCTCGCCGCCATGGACCAGCTTGCCGAACAGCAGCTCCTCGGCAAGCGGCTGCTTGATCTTCTCCTGGATCAGGCGGCCCATCGGACGCGCGCCGTACAGCTTGTCGTACCCGCGCTCGGTGAGCCAATCGCGCGCCTCGTCGTCCAGGCTGATATGGACTTCGCGGTCGGCGAGCTGGAGTTCGAGCTGGAGGATGAACTTCTCCACCACGCGCGAGACGACTTCGGGCGGCAAGTATCCGAACGGCACCACCGCATCGAGACGGTTGCGGAATTCCGGCGTGAACATCTTCCTGATCGCCTCTTCCTGCACATCCTCGCGGCTGATCGCGCCGAAGCCGATCGATTCGCGTGCCATGTCGGAAGCCCCGGCATTCGTGGTCATAATCAGGACGGTGTTCCGGAAGTCTACCGTCTTGCCGTGGTGATCGGTCAGCTTCCCGTTGTCCATCACCTGCAGCAGGATATTGAACAGGTCAGGGTGTGCCTTCTCGATCTCGTCGAGCAGCAGCACGCAATGCGGGTGCTGATCGACCGCATCGGTGAGCAGGCCGCCCTGGTCATAGCCGACATAGCCCGGAGGCGCACCAATCAGGCGGCTGACCGAATGCCGTTCCATATATTCGGACATGTCGAACCGCTGGAGCGGAATGCCCATGATGTTGGCAAGCTGGCGGGCGACCTCTGTCTTGCCGACGCCGGTGGGGCCGGAGAAGAGATAGTTGCCGATCGGCTTGTCGGGATCGCGCAGGCCTGCACGGCTGAGCTTGATCGCTGAGGAAAGCACCTCGATCGCCTGATCCTGCCCGAACACGACCCGCTTGAGATCGGTTTCGAGCGTCGCCAGCACCTTCTTGTCATCGGTGGAGACGGTCTTGGGCGGGATACGCGCCATCGTCGCGATCACGGCCTCGATCTCCTTTGGCGTGATCACCTTCTTGCGCTTGGACGGCACCACCAGCATCTGCATCGCACCGACTTCGTCGATCACGTCGATCGCCTTGTCGGGCAGCTTGCGGTCGCTGATGTAGCGCGCGGAAAGCTCCACCGCCGACTTGATCGCATCGGGCGTATATTTGACCGAGTGATGATCCTCGAACGCCGTCCGCAAGCCGGCCAGGATCTTGATGGTATCCTCGACCGAAGGTTCGTTGACGTCGATCTTCTGGAACCGGCGCAGGAGCGCGCGATCCTTCTCGAAATGATTGCGGAACTCCTTGTAGGTCGTCGATCCGATGCAGCGGATCGTGCCGCCGGATAGCGCGGGCTTGAGCAGGTTCGAAGCGTCCATCGCGCCACCGCTGGTGGCGCCGGCACCGATCACCGTGTGGATCTCGTCGATGAACAGGATCGCGTGCGGCAGCTTCTCGAGCTCGGTGACGACCTGCTTGAGGCGTTCCTCGAAATCGCCGCGATAGCGGGTGCCCGCAAGCAGCGCGCCCATGTCGAGCGAGTAGATCGTCGCCGGGCGCAGCACGTCCGGCACATCGCCCTCGATGATCTTGCGCGCGAGGCCTTCGGCAATGGCGGTTTTGCCAACGCCGGGATCGCCGACATAGAGCGGGTTGTTTTTCGAACGGCGGCAGAGGATCTGGATCGTGCGATCGACCTCGGGCCCGCGGCCGATCAATGGATCGACCTTGCCGTTCTTGGCCTTCTCGTTGAGATCGACGCAGAACTGCTTCAGCGCGCTCTCGCTTTTCTTGCCGCCTTCCGCCTTCGCGGCCGGCTTCTCCTCTTCAGCGCCCTTCACCTCACGACTTTCGACTGGAGTACCACCCTTGCCGACGCCGTGGCTGATGAAGCTGACGGCATCGAGCCGGCTCATATCCTGCTGCTGCAGGAAATAGACCGCGTAGCTTTCGCGTTCGGAAAATAGCGCGACGAGCACGTTGGCGCCGGTCACTTCCTCGCGGCCGGAGGATTGCACGTGCAGGATCGCACGCTGGACGACACGCTGGAAACCGCTGGTCGGCGACGGATCGGTGTTCGAATCGACCTTGAGCGCGTCGAGCTCAGTGTCGAGATAATGGGTGACCCCATCCTTGAGTTCGCCGAGATCGACGCCGCACGCGGTCATCACCTTGGCTGCATGCTCGTCATCGATCAGCGCCAGAAGGAGATGCTCCAGCGTCGCATATTCATGGTGGCGGTTGCTGGCAGCGGAAAGAGCGTTGTGCAGGGTCTGCTCAAGCTCGCGGGCAAATGAAGGCATGTAAAATTACTCCCACCGGCTCAGATGGAGCGCGGTAGTCCCAATATCGGGAGCCTCGCCCGCATCATCAAGGACGCCATCGTCGCTGCCAACTTGGTCCGGCAGGGAGCGACGATCGCCCCTCATTGCTTGAATAAACTCTCGGCGCTTGCGCGATGGTTAACGGCCTTTTCGATTTTGGCTCTGGTTCGCGCAATTTCCGTCTCAAGCGAAACGATTCTTGCCTTCAGTTCCTCAACGGACAGGGGATCCAGATCCTGGCGCTGAAGCGCGACCAGTGGATCATTGACACTCTTCGGAAAGAGATCGTCGGCGTCCATGAGAGGAAAGGTCGACTGATTCTAGCTGCTTGTCAATAAGGACCGCGAAGCGGAGCGCTGGCCGCAAACGGGAAAATTCGGTCTTTTATCGCGGACGGATGACTGATGGATGACCGCCGAATGACAGCAGCAGCCGGTCCATATCAGGCAACTGGTTCCGACCCTCTCGAGGGAAGGGGTAATCGGCCTCCCTGTTTGTCAATAAATTACAACTGTACACATGATAACCATTGTGCGCCGCACAACCTCACTGCAATTTTCCGATCGAGCAGGCGAAGAACAGGGGTTTGCCTTGTATAGATGTTGCAATCTTTCACACCCAGGGGAAGCGATGTGACATATCAGGATATCATCACGCAAAGCGAGCAACTGATCGGCAGCCATAAGGGCACATGGGATGCGATCAGCGCCGAAGCCGTTAGTCGTATGCGCTTGCAGAACCGGTTCAAGACGGGGCTGGATATCGCGCGCTACACTGCCAGGATCATGCGTGAGGACATGGCGGCTTATGATGCCGATCCCGCCAATTACACGCAGTCCTTGGGCTGCTGGCACGGCTTCATCGGCCAGCAGAAGCTCATCTCCATCAAGAAGCATTTCGGCTCGACCAAGCGTCGCTACCTCTACCTCTCCGGCTGGATGGTGGCCGCCCTCCGCTCCGATTTCGGGCCTTTGCCGGACCAATCGATGCACGAGAAGACCAGCGTCCCCGCGCTGATCGAGGAACTCTACACCTTCCTCAAGCAGGCCGACGCGCGCGAACTCGGCATGCTGTTTCGCGACCTCGACAAGGCGCGCGAGAGCGGGAATGAGATCGAAGCGCAGCGTCTGATCCACGCGATCGACAATTATGAAACCCATGTCGTTCCCATCATCGCTGATATCGATGCTGGTTTCGGCAATGCCGAGGCGACCTACCTGCTCGCCAAGAAGATGATCGAGGCGGGCGCCTGCGCTCTCCAGATCGAAAACCAGGTTTCCGACGAGAAGCAATGCGGGCACCAGGACGGCAAGGTCACCGTGCCGCACGAGGATTTCGTCGCGAAGATCCGCGCTTGCCGTTATGCCTTCCTCGAGCTCGGCATCGACGACGGCATCATCGTCGCGCGGACCGACTCGCTCGGCGCGGGCCTCACCAAGCAGATCGCGTTCAGCCGCGAGCCCGGCGACATCGGCGATCAGTATAACAGCTTCCTCGACTGCGAGGAGATCGACGTCAATCAGGTCGGCAATGGCGATGTCGTCATCAGCCGCAACGGCCAGCTGCTGCGTCCGAAGCGGCTGCCGTCCAACCTTTACCAGTTCCGTTCCGGAACCGGCGCCGATCGCTGCGTTCTTGACTGCATCAACTCGCTACAAAATGGCGCTGATCTGTTGTGGATCGAGACTGAGAAACCGCACATCGAACAGATTGCCGGCATGGTCGATCGTATCCGGGAGGTCATCCCGAACGCGAAGCTGGTCTACAACAACTCGCCTTCGTTCAACTGGACGCTCAACTTCCGCCAGCAGGTCTATGACCGCTGGACGGAAGAAGGAAAGGACGTCTCGGCCTATGAGCGCGCGAAGCTGATGAGCGTCGATTATGACGGCACCCAACTCGCCGCCGAGGCCGACGAGAAGATCCGGACCTTCCAGCGCGACGCCGCGGCACGCGCGGGTATCTTCCATCATCTCATCACGCTGCCGACCTATCACACGGCTGCGCTCAGCACCGACAATCTCGCCAAGGAATATTTCGGCGAGGCCGGCATGCTGGGTTATGTGAAGAATGTTCAGCGCCAGGAGATCCGCCAAGGGATCGCTTGCGTGAAGCACCAGAACATGGCGGGTTCGGACATCGGCGACGATCACAAGGAATATTTCGCCGGCGAGGCCGCCTTAAAGGCAGGCGGCACGCATAACACGATGAGCCAGTTCGCTGCCTGATCAACTTTCCTGGGGAGGAAAGGAACACCCGCCGGACCGATCCGGCGGGTGTTTTCTTTCAGAACGAGGCCGCTGCCGCCTTGGTCAATCCCGCCAGGGCGCGTCAGGCCTGCAGCGCGGTGTGCAACGCAGCAAGCGAGAAATAGGTCGCCGCCGCAGCCGAAATGCTAAACAGCGCCCAGGCTGCAATCACGAGCTGCCGCACGTGGGGCCGGCCTTGCTTGTGATTCCTGGTCATGCAGCTCAGCACGAACATCACCAACAAGCCGTAGAAAAACAAACCTTCTTCCGCCATCAAAGCCCCCAATACTCCACTCGCACCATCCGATGCAGTTCGCTTCTTGCCCTGACTATCTTTAGCGAAGATGGTTAATATTTGGCTATGGGTTATTTTGCGGTGCGTCGCGAAAAAATGGCTGAACATCGCCCTGCAGCTTGATGGTCAAGGCATTGCCTTTGCGATCGCGGCTCTTGCCCATGGCGATCCGAATCCAGCCTTCGCTGACGCAATATTCCTCGACATTGTGTTTCTCGATCCCATTCAGGCGGATACCGATGCCGCGGGCGAGTACATCGGCATCGAACCAGGGGCTGCGCATTTCGGTGGAAAGCCGATCTGGAGGCGTCGCGATATTGGTTGCCTCGGATGCAGGCTCGCTTGAGGTGGTCTCGTTCATTGCTATATTCCATTCTCCAATAGGCGCGCCCCTTACCCTGCCACGCTTGCGGGCGGCAAGCTCCCGCAAGACGCCTTTGGCGCACCGCGTTCGTCGGACCGCTTTCCTTTTCGAACGGTGGAGGTTAAGGCGGCGCGACAAGCGAACCCATACGAGGATTGATGGCCAAAGAAGAACTGCTCGAGATGCGCGGCACGGTGGTTGAGTTGCTCCCTAATGCGATGTTCCGCGTGAAGCTCGAGAATGATCACGAAATCCTCGGCCACACGGCCGGCAAGATGCGTAAGAATCGCATCCGCGTGCTGGTGGGCGATGAAGTGCTTGTCGAACTGACGCCCTATGATCTGACCAAGGGCCGTATCACCTATCGCTTCAAGTAACGCCGGAGCGGCGCCGGTGCGTCTGGTCCTGGCGTCGGCAAGCCCAAGGCGGCGCGATTTGCTCGGCCGGATCGGAATTGCTCCCGACATTATCGATCCCGCCGATATCGACGAGAGTCCGCACCGGGGCGAAACCTCGCGCGCCTATGCGGTGCGCATGGCTCATGAAAAGGCGGTGATGGTTGCGCAACGCCATTCGAGCGCGCTGGTGCTCGCCGCCGACACCGTCGTCGCGACAGGGCAGCGCATCCTGCCCAAGGCCGAGACAATCGAGCAGGCCGAGCAATGCCTGCGCCTGCTTTCGGGACGTAGGCATCAGGTCTTGAGTGCGATCTCCGTTATCGATCCGGCAGGTCATGAGCGGCAGCGGCTGTCGAGGAGCATCGTCACCTTCACCCTTCTTCCGGAGCGCGAAATCGCCACCTATCTCGAAAGCGGCGAGTGGCGCGGCAAAGCTGGCGGCTACGCGATTCAGGGCCGGGCCGAAGCCTGGGTGCGGTTTATGAGCGGCAGCCATTCGGGCATCGTCGGCTTGCCGCTGTTCGAAACCCGTGCCTTGCTGCTGGCTGCCGGCCATTCCCTTGGCTGAATGGTTTTATGAGGCCGGCGTCGGCGAAAACCGTGCCGCGCTCGTCGATCAAGGCAGCATCGTCGAAATCGCGATCGAGCGCCATGGTACCGCGCCACGCGCGGGATCGGTGCATTTGGCGAAACTGGTACGCCGCTTTCCCGGCTCGGACCGATCTTTGCTGACGCTGCCCGGTAGTGGCGATGCGGTCGGCGTCGTTCCTGCGCGATTTACGGAGGGCGCTACGGTCAAGGTCGTGGTGATTCGGGAGGCGATACCGGAGGCGGGAAATCCCAAGCCGCCGGTCGTGCGGATCGCCGACGAGGAGGAGGCGTCTGGTCCGGGTCCATCGTTGCTGGACCGGCTCAAACGCAGCAAGCTTTCGGTCAGCTACCTAATGCCCCACCAGCCGGATTTGCTGGAACAGGCGGAATGGTCCGAGTGGCTCGATCGGGCGACCTCGGGCCTGATCCCATTCCCGGGCGGCCTGCTGCGGATGTCGCTGACGCCGGCAATGACCCTGTTCGACATCGACGGAACGCTGTCCCCCTCCGAGCTTGCCGTGGCGGGCGCCGCCGCCGCCGCGCGAGCGATCCGGCTATTCGATATCGGCGGCTCGATCGGACTGGATCTCCCGATCGCTCAAACCGGCAGCAAGTCGATGCGGGCAGCGGCAGCGGCCGCCGTCGATGAATGGCTTCCCCAGCCGTTCGAGCGCACCGCCGTCAATGGTTTCGGATTTCTCCAGATCGTGCGGCAGCGGGTGAGGCCGTCGCTTCCCGAATTGATGCAGTCTGATCCCGTCACGGCGGCGGCGCTCGCGCTGCTGCGACGCGCAGAACGGACGCCAGGGCACGGAAAGCTGACGCTTAACGCGGCGCCGGCGGTGATCCGCCGAATCGCGGCCCAGCCGGATTGGCAAGAGGCACTCGCGCGCCGGCGCGGCTGCACGCTCCTCTTGTCCGAACGTCCGGGCGCCGCCATATCCGACATGGATGTCGAAACGGAATTCCCATGAACAGACCGGCAAGGGCTGCCCGCTGTGCGGCGAGCCGTCTTCGGCGGCGCATAAACCCTTCTGCAGTCAGGGATGCCGCGATCGCGATCTGCTGCGGTGGCTCGGCGAAGGCTATCGCGTCGCGGGGCCACCGGCCGACGACGATGGCCAAGAAATCGATGTCGACGGGCTGGACAGCAAGGCGTAGCCCCCTCTATAGCCCGCCGGCCAACGGCGTGCCCAGGTAGCTCAGTTGGTAGAGCATGCGACTGAAAATCGCAGTGTCGGTGGTTCGATTCCGCCCCTGGGCACCAT
>Ga0207647_10001157_pt1 | contig 20339 bp, 20 predicted proteins | sample KBSCornC2_FD_184295 | JGI IMG/M metagenome (GOLD analysis project Ga0207647, IMG submission 184295) | Corn rhizosphere microbial communities from Kellogg Biological Station, Michigan, USA - C2 (SPAdes) (version 2) | ecosystem: Host-associated > Plants > Roots > Rhizosphere ... | reverse complement strand
TATCGATCGTTGCGGTCCAGCCGATCCAGCACGAATTATCCGCGGTCGAACTCGCGGCCCAAGCGGATCTCGTGCGTGTGCTGACGCATGAGATCATGAATTCGATGACACCGGTCGTCAGTCTGGCGGAGAGCGCGGCGCGGCTTATGGCCCAGATTTCGGTCGAGGATCCGGCGATCGACGATGCGCGCGCCGCGGTCGTCACGTTGGCGCGGCGCGCATCCGGCATCATGCATTTCGTGGAAGCTTATCGTGCCTTCAGCCGCGCCCCTGTCGTCGAGCGGCGCCGCTTCCCGGCACTGCCCTGGGCCGAGGAGCTGAAGCGGCTGTTCGCGGCCTCCGACGCCGGTCGCCATGTTGAACTGGATCTAAGCGTCGATCCCGCGGACGTGATGCTCGATGCTGATCCCGATTTGCTGGCGCAGGTTGCGATCAATTTGCTCAAGAATGGTGCGGAAGCCGCGGCCGCATATGCCGCTTCGCCCCAAGTGAGTCTCTCAGTGCAACTTCTGGCAGGGGGACGCACGATGCTGGCGATCGGCGATAATGGTCCCGGCATTGCGCCTGAGTTGGCAGCCGAAATCTTCCTGCCCTTCTTTACAACCAAAGCCGGCGGCACGGGTGTGGGCCTCAGCCTCGCACGCCGGATCGTGACCGCGCATGGCGGAACGATCGCGCTCGGCCAATCCGATCAAGGAGCGCGCTTCGAAATCGTGATCTGATTGCAGAGCTTTGAAATAGCAGCCGGCCGGGGTACGGGAAGACGTGCGTACTTTGCTTAAGGGCATCATGCGTTCCGATCGCCGGTTCAATCGGCTGGTCGTGACCGCGGTAACTTTTGGCTTTGCCCTACTGATCGGCGTAGGCATTGCAGGCCTAGCGACCATATTGCAGAACCAAGCGAAGACGCGGCTGGTCGACCATACATATCGGGTCGAACGCGCGATCGGCCAATATCGTGTGCTGTCGGAACGGCTGGAGGCGGCGCGCCGCGGGCTGTTGTTGCGGAACGATACCGGCCTGCAAAACACCTTCACGCAGACGGCACAACAGATCGAGCCCGCGCTCGTCCAGCTGCAGCAATTGACGATCGACAATCCCCACCAGCAGCAGAATGTCGCGCACGCGATCACGCTATCGCGCATGCACCTGGCAACGCTGAACCGTTCGGTTGGGTGGCTGCGCCAGGGGCATCGCGATCGGGCGATCGCTTCGTTCAATATGGACGAGAGTCTGCCGCTCATCCGCAAGATCCGCACAATCGCCGACCGGATGACGGCGGAGGAAGATCGGCTGCTCCAAATTCGCGAGGCCGATCAAAGAAGGACGCTTGCCGCTTTCTATATCACTGTGGCGTTGGCAGCCGTGCTCCTGGTTATCGTAGGCGTCGGTTCGATCTGGATCATCGTCGGCTATACGCGCGACCTCACCAATTCGCGCGACGCGCTGCACCGGCTCAACTCCAACCTTGAGGGTGCGGTTCGGGAACGCACGATCGATCTGCAGCGAGCCAATGAGGAGCTCCAGCGCTTCGCCTATATTGTCAGCCACGATCTGCGCGCGCCGCTCGTCAACATCATGGGTTTCACGGCGGAACTCGAATCCGCGGCGAGCCGGCTGAGCGCGATGTTTGACAGAGCGGAGCAGGAAGCACCCGCTCTTGTCGATCAAGGCGCGCGGCTCGCAGTGCGCGAGGATCTGCCCGAGGCGATCGGCTTCATCCGCACGTCGAGCCAGAAAATGGACCGGCTGATCAACGCGATCTTGCGTCTGTCTCGCGAGGGGCGGCGTCCGATTACGCCCGAGCTTCTGGATATGCACGCGCTGCTCCAGGGTTTGGTGGACATGCACCGCCATCAGCTGGACGAGCGCGGAATCGCGCTATCCATCGCCTCGGACGTTCCGGATATCGTGAGCGATCGTCTCGCAATCGAGCAGATCGTCGGCAATATCGTGGGCAACGCGATCAAATATACGGCGCCCGATCGCCAAGCGCGGATCGACATCAGCGGGCGCGCTGACGGATCGCGCGCCATCTTCGAGATCGCGGACAATGGCCGCGGCATCGATCCGCGTGACCATGATCGGATTTTCGATCTCTTCCGCCGTTCCGGACAGCAGGACCAACCCGGCGAAGGGATCGGACTCGCGCACACCCGCGCGCTCGCTTATCGGCTCGGCGGAACGATCAGCGTTGAATCGGAATTGGGCAGAGGCGCCACCTTTCGCATCGATCTGCCGATCGTCTTCGGCGCAGAGCAAGGAATGACATCGTGAACACGCAGCATGCGGTGAACATCGTCATGATCGAAGACGATGAGGGGCATGCGCGCCTCATCGAGAAGAACATCCGCCGTGCGGGTATCTTCAACGACATCCGCCACTTCACTGACGGCACGAGCGCGCTCGACTATCTTTACCATGCCCCGGAGGGTCCGGCGCACAACGGGCCGGCGCTGATACTGCTCGATCTGAATCTGCCGGACATGAGCGGCACCGACATTCTCGCGCGGATCAAGGAAGAAGCTAATCCGTTGAAACGCACGCCGGTGGTGGTGCTCACCACCACCGACGACAAGGTGGAGATCCAGCGCTGCTATGAGCTCGGCTGCAACGTCTACATCACCAAGCCGGTCAATTATCAAAGCTTTGCCGATGCCATACGGCAGCTCGGCCTCTTCCTTTCGGTGATTCAGGTGCCGGATATCGCCGAGGCGAATGGCTGACGCTGAAGACGCCCCTCGCATTCTTTATATCGACGATGACCAGGGTCTTCGCCGGCTGGTGTCGCGCGCGTTGGAGCGGCGCGGCTTCCGGGTCGATTGCGCAAGTGGCGGCGTGGAAGGCGTCGCGATGGCGGCCGAGACCGCGTATGATCTGGTCGCAGTGGATCATTATATGCCCGGTCAGGACGGACTGACTACGCTCCAGCATATCCGCAAGCTGCCCGACCCGCCGCCCGTCATCTACGTCACCGGATCCGAGGAAAGCCGCATCGCGGTCGCCGCGCTTAAGGCCGGCGCGATCGATTATGTCGTGAAGACGATCGGCGAGGAATTCTTCGATTTGCTCGCACGCGCGATCGAGCAGGGGATCATTCGCGTTCGCATCCATGCGGAGAAGGAACGCGCCGAGACCCGGCTGCGCGAAAGCCACGAACGGCTTGAGGCCATGCTGCACGAGGTCAACCATCGCGTCGCCAACAGCCTCCAGCTGGTATCGGCCTTCGTGCAGATGCAGGCGCGCAGCCTGGACAATGACGATGCCAAGGCAGCGCTTGAAGATACGCAGCGCCGCATCGCCGCGATCGCGCAGGTTCATCGCCGGCTTTACACTGGCGATTCAGTCAATCGGGTCGATATGGCCGAGTATCTGGCGTCTTTGCTTAAAGAGCTGGAGGAAACCTGGTCGACGCCTGAGGCGCCGCGCCCGCTGCGGCTGTCCGCGGACCGGGTGGTGCTCGGCACCGACAAGGCTGTGGCGATCGGCGTGATCGTGAACGAGCTCGTCTCCAACGCGTGCAAATATGCCTATCCGCCCGACGCCGGGGGTGAGGTACGGGTCGCGCTTCGGGATGGCGACGGCGGATTCCTGCTCTACGTTGAGGATGACGGTTGCGGCATGCCCGCCGATGGAAGCGTCAAAGGCACGGGTCTCGGATCCAAGCTGGTGAGCGCGATGGCGGCGACGCTCAAAGCGTCGGTCGATTATGAGAGCCGAGACAAGGGCGTGCGGGTGACCATGCGGGCGGCGGCCTGACGAGCATGCGCCAAGCCTCCACCGCGCTCGAAATCTCGACCTCGGGGCAGCGTCTATACGAAATCACGCGGGACGTTTCGCGCTGGGTGGCCGAGCAGGAAATGACCGAGGGGCTGCTCACGCTCTTCTGTCGCCACACGTCGGCGTCGCTGCTGATCCAGGAAAATGCGGCACCGGAGGTGAAGGACGATCTTATCGCCTTCTTCGACCGCCTCGCGCCCGAAGACCGCGACCTGTACGAACATGACGATGAGGGTCCGGACGATATGCCCGCGCATCTCAAGACCGCGCTGACCCAGGTCTCGCTTACCATTCCCCTAGTCCGACGCCGGCTGGTGCTCGGTACCTGGCAGGGCATTTATCTGTTCGAACATCGCCGGCAGGCCCACCGTCGAAGCGTGGTGCTGCATCTGATTGGCGAATGATCTCGCCTGTAGCGGTTTCTTGCGACCCGCCTTGCAGTCCCCAGCCCCATTCTTTGCTTAAAACAAGAATATGGCCGGCCTAATTATTCCATACGACGCATTGGCTCCCGACCTATCCGAGCGGACACCCAGTTTGTCAGGGGCCGGCACCAGATTCGATCACCATAGACCCGCCCGCCCAGCTCAAAGGTGCAGTGGGCGACTTCGAAGAAGCCGTGCCGCGCATAGAAGCGCTTGGCGCGGTGATTGTGGTCAAAAACGGTCAAGTACAGCTCCGGCGCGCCGTTCCGCCGTGCTGCATCTATCGCCCACTCCATCATGCGATCGGCAATCCCGCGGCCATGCCATTCCGCCGATAGGTAGATTTGCTGCAGCTCCATTGCGCCCGCTGCCGCGCCTTTAGCCGAAGCGCGTAGTGGAGTGAGCTTGGCGTAGCCGACGGGTTCTCCGCCGAAGGTTGCCACCCGCCAATGCACATCCGACAGACCGAATTCGCAGCTCATCGAGCCGCCCGGGTTGTAAACCTCCTGGAGGAAAGCTTCGAAGGCCTCCGGCTCGAACTGCTGGGCGAAGGTTTCACGAAAAATGCGGCGCGCCACCGGCAGCAACCGCTGCAGTAACTTCTCGTCAGGTTGAACTATCGCAACCTGCTCACATGAGGCCGGTACATCACCCTTATGCAGGTAGACGTAGGCGCTGCGTCCGGATGCGAGAGTAACCAATGTTCGGATGTAGTTTTCGGCTTCGTAGCGGTCAGCGATCGCCAGCTCCGCCGGCGTCAGCGGTAGTGCGGAGCCCGCCACTTCGTCGCGTTCGTCGCTTCGTCGCAGCACCGGATGCCGATCGCTGCCGCTGGCTTGGATCACGGCCGGGTCAGTGATGACGAGGCTGTCGAGCGTGAACCCGCGCAAGCGGTCAACAACGGTCTCGATCCGCCGCCCGAACAGAGTCTGCTGCACGGCCGGGTCCTGAAGCGTACCGTAGGAAAAGAGCCATACCGGGTTTGTCATCGCCCCTCCGATCGCCTGGAGGGCGGCATATAAAGATTTCTTTATATGTCAATTTCGGGAGTGTTCCGTGCCACTCGCGGTATGGCCAGCGACCCAGCAACACATACAAATGCTCGGTTACGAGCAGCATACCCTTCGCGACAGATGATCAGGTGGAAAGTGGCCACTCCCGCCTGCGCATGATCCTGGCCTGTTATCCAACCTAGGCGGCTGAAAGCCGACAGCCAGCTAATGGCCACGACGCCGACGCACGCTTAGCCGTCAGGAGGCCGAGCCATCCTTCGCCTCAGCCGGCACACCCTTGAACCCCTGCGCGATCACGTACCATTCGGACGAATCCTTGCGACTCGCCGGCGGCTTGGCGTGCTTCACGGTCGCGAACATGCGCTTCAACAGCGCGACCAGATCATTGTCCGCGCCGCCCGCGAGCACCTTGGCCACGAAAGCGCCGCCGGGGGCGAGCACGTCTCCTGCAAAATATGCGGCGGCCTCAACCAGCCCCATCGTGCGCAGATGATCGGTCTGCTGGTGGCCGACGGTGTTGGCCGCCATGTCGGACAAGACCAGATCCGCCTTACCGCCCAGCTCTTCCGCCAGGATGGCCGGCGCGGCGTCATCCATGAAGTCCATCTGGAGGAGGGTCGCATCCCCGATCGGATCAGTCGGCAGCAGATCGATTCCGACGATCCGCACCTTGGGCTGGCGCCGCAACACCACCTGCGTCCAGCCGCCCGGTGCGACGCCCAGATCAACCACCCGCTTCACGCCCTTCAGCAGCCCGAAGCGTTCGTCCAGCTCCAGCAATTTATAGGCGGCGCGGCTGCGATAACCCTCCGCTTTGGCGCGGCGGACATAAGGGTCGTTCAGCTGACGCTCGAGCCATCGTGTCGATGCCGCAGTGCGCCCGCGCGCGGTGCGGACGCGTTGACGTCCGCCGGATCCGCCACGGCTCATCCGCGCAGCTCGTGCGCCATCAGGCTGCGCAATATACCTTCGCGTATGCCGCGATCGGCGACGCTCAACCGTTCGGCGGGCCACAGATCGAGAATTGCTTCCAAGATCGCGCAGCCCGCTACCACCAGGTCCGCGCGCTCATTGCCGATGCAGGCAAGTTCGGCCCGCTCGGCGACGGTCATGCCCGCCAGCCGCTGGCACATGCCGCGCATCGATTCGGCGGGCACGATCAGCCCATCGACCGCGCGGCGATCATAGCTGGGCAGATCGAGATGGAGACTGGCGAGCGTCGTCACCGTGCCGCTGGTGCCGAGCAGCCGCCCGCCACTCTGCGCTCCGCGCGCTTTGAGCGTCGCGGCGAAGGGCGCAAAGGCCGCGCTCAGCCGTGCGCGCATCCGCCCATAGGCCGCGCGCAGCTCCCCTTCGCTGCTGCCGATATGCGGCTCGCTCTCGCTCAGCGAAACCACACCCCAGGGTGCGGAGAACCAGTCGCCGACATTGGGTGCGCCGCCGCTTTCGCCCTCGAGCAGCACGAGTTCGGTCGAGCCGCCGCCGATGTCGAACACCAATGCGGGCCCCGTCCCCGGCTCGAGCAAGGCATGGCAGCCCATGACGGCGAGACGCGCCTCCTGCTCGGCGGTGATGATCTGGAGCCGGATGCCGGTTTCGGACAGCACGCGCGCGACGAATTCGCGCCCGTTTTCGGCGCGGCGGCATGCCTCGGTTGCGACCGACCGGACCAAGGTGACATTGCGCCGCTTCAGCTTTTCCGCGCAGACCGACAACGCCGAGATCGCGCGATCCATCGCCGCGTCGCTCAGCCGCCCGGAGCCGGCGAGGCCCTCGCCCAGCCGCACGATTCGCGAGAAAGCGTCGATCACCACGAAACCGTCGCCCGCCGGCCGCGCGATCAGCAGGCGGCAATTGTTGGTACCGAGATCGAGCGCCGCATAGGTGCCGCGCATCGACGACGCCCGCGGAGTGCGGGGCGGGGACGCGGAGCCGCGGCGGGGGCCGCCGGGCGCCTGCGCCGCTTGTTGCGCACGCTCTGCCATTCGCCGTTCTCTTATGTTCTCCGGAAATCGGCCATGCGGCCGCCGGTACTTGAGGTCTGATTAGTCCGGACCGGTCCGAGCGGCAAGGCCGGCGGCCAATGCGTTGACAGGCTCAAGCGGCTTGCCTATCTCGCGCGCCTTCGCTGCTGCCCCGTCGTCTAAAGGTAAGACTACGGACTCTGACTCCGTCAATTGAGGTTCGAATCCTCACGGGGCATCCAGCTTCCTCCGCAATGTTACACAGGTTTATCGCGGCACGCGGGGCTACCGTTCGTGCCGGGATAAATGTTTGTTAACGCGGTCGCGGATATGTGCGTGGGCTCCGGGGAAGGGCGCACATTATGCAGACCAGGTCACAACCCGCACGCGCGAAGGCCGTGGCGACCGCATTGGACGATGGCATACTGGCAATCTTCACAATTCCATTGATCATGATGATCGTGGTTGCCGCGGGCGCTTTATATGCGTTCGGCCGACTTTTCGGCTTCGTCGCGAATAACGGCTGATCGATAGCCGCAGCGGCGACTTGCCGTCGTTGAGGTTACCGCTTCAACGATTCGCCCCCCTGCCGCACGACTAATATGCGTGCTCGGTCCGGCAGGCTGGCAGCATATCCTCCGCCCGGAACAGGGATTGCTTCACATAGGTTATAGTCGCGCGGGGTCCACTCCCTGGTGCGGGCTCAGGTCCCCAGCGACGGAGCGCCCCGCTTTCCTTGTGATGGCGGGGCGCGAGCGTCAGGCGAGCGTCTTGGCCAGGATCAGATCCTCGAACGGAACATCACCGACGCAGAAGGTTTGGCGATAGCCGGCATCGGCGAAACCATTGCGGACATAGAAACGCTGCGCTCCATGATTGGCGCTGTAGACGCACAGGAAGAGCCGCGGTGCGCCGCGCGAGCGCGCCTCCGCCTCCACCGCATCCATCAACCTCCGGCCCCAGCCGCCCGACTGCCACGGCCCGAGCAGATAGATGCGCTTGAGTTCGAGGTCGCAGACGTCGGTCGGACAATCGAGCGCGGGCGGGGTTAGAACCGCGTAGCCGATCGGGGCGCCCAGCTCGGTTTCCAGGATCCAGACCGCGCAGGCCGGATCGTCCAGCAGCCGCGCATAATAATCGCGCGAATGATAGGCGTCGACATGCGCCACGATCGCGTCGCCGGGATGATCATGCGCGAAGCTGGCGAGGAAGGTGGCTCCGCCCAGCAAAGCGAGTCGCGGAGCGTCGGCGGCAGTCGCGCGCCGCAGGATCGGCTCACTCATATATAATCGGGGCCGAGCTCTGGATCGAGATCGCGCGGACGCACGAAACGGACGAGCGAGCCGCCGCCCTCGTCTACCTGCGACCAACGGTCGACCGGGAAGCTGATCTCGGCGATGCTGGCGGTGGGATATTTGATCGCCACCTCGCCGCGGGCATCGTCCACGCCGTGCGGCACAAGCATCAACACCAATTGTTCGAGCCCCGGATTATGGCCGACCAGGAGCAGGCTCTCCGCGCTGTCCGGTGCGCCATGCACCACTTCGAGCAATTCATCGGTGGTGGCGAGATAGATGCGTCTTTCCCATTGGGGTTTGAGACCCTCGCCGTATCCCGTTTCGACCTCCTGCAAAGTCTCCGCCACGCGCACGGCGGGCGAGGCGATCACCGCGTCGAACCGCAATGCGGCCTCGCGCATATGCCGCCCGATGGCGCGCGCGGCACGGCGCCCCTTGGCATTCAATGGCCGATCGAAATCGCGCGCGACCGTGCCGTCGTCACCCGATTTTGCGTGCCGGAGCAGCGTCAGCCGCTTCATGCTCACCCCATGATTATCTCGCCGCCATCCTGATGGCGCAAAGATCCAACGGAAGGAAGGCGTGACGCGATCCTGGCGATCGCTTCGTCCAGGCTAACGCGCGAGACCGCGACACCCGCCGGGAAAGCATCGAGCAAGCGCGAAGGCGTGGCTGCCGACAGCAGCACGAAGGTGCCGCGATCCCCCGCGCGTCGGATCAGCCGACCAAATGCCTGAGCGAGTCGCGCGCGAACGATGCGATCGTCATACGCCGTGCCGCCGCCTGCCGCACGGCGCGCGGCGTGCAGCACGGTCGGGCGCGGCCACGGCACCCCCTCCATCACCACCAGCCGGAGCGAATCGCCCGGCACGTCGACGCCGTCGCGCAGTGCATCGGTGCCGAGCAGGCTGGCGCGCGGATCATCGCGGAAAATGTCGACCAATGTTCCGGTATCGATCGGATCGACATGCTGCGCAAAGAGCGGCAGCCCGGCACGCGCCAGTCGATCCGCAATCCGCGCATGGACTGCCTTCAAGCGCTGAATGGCGGTGAACAGGCCGAGAGCGCCGCCGCCCGACGCCTCGATCAGCCTGGCATAGGCTCCGGCCAATGCCGCTGTATCGCCGCGTTTGATGTCGGTGACGATCAGCACCTCTGCCTGATTGGCATAATCGAACGGCGAAGGCGCTGCGAAGCGCATTGCCGCCCGCTCGAGATGGAGCGCCCCGCTCCGCGCCTCTGCCACATCCCAATTCTCGCTTCCGCGCAGCGTCGCAGAGGTGACGATCACCCCGTGCGCGGGCTTGAGCACGGTTTCAGCGAGCGGGCGCGTCGGATCGAGCCAGTGACGGTGGAGCCCGATGTCATATTCGCGCCCATCGACCCGATCCACCGCAAGCCAATCCACGAAATCCGGATCGGCGGGACCGCCGAGCCGTGCAAGCAGCGCGATCCAGGCGGCAAGCGTCTGGCTACGGCTGACCAGGCCGGCGATCGCGCCCTCGACCCGGGCACGCGCCGCGCTGTCGAGCCAATCGGGCGCGTCCTCCAGCACCGCCTGCAGCCGCTGCCGCAGTCGGGCGAGCGGGCGGACGAGCGCCTCGAGCGCTTCGATCGCGGGGGCGGCGGCTTCGATCAGACCGACGTCCAGTTCGGACGCGTGCGTTTCGATCCCGTAGCCCGCATCCGCCGCGCTAGCGCGAGCATAAGTCGTGCTGCGCACCGCGGCCAAAAGCTTCTCGATCGGCCCCAGCGGCAGCTCCTCGGCGAGTCGGCCGAGCCAGCCATCGCCGGGCAGCTCGCGCGCGGCAGCGCTCGCCTGCTCGATCGCGCGATGACCTTCCTCGTCATAAGAGGCGACGTCCAGCAGCCGCGCCGCCAATCCGCGCCTGCGCCCGCGCGCTTTCGATTCGGGACCGAGAATCCAGCGGCGAAGTTCGATCGTTTCCTGCCCGGTCAACGCTGCGGCAAAGGTTGAATCCGCCGCGTCGAACAAGTGATGTCCTTCGTCGAATACAATACGCGCGAGCGGCCGGCCCTCGTCCATCCGGCGTGCGCCGAGGATCATCACCAACGCATGGTTGGCGATCACCAGATCGGCCTGCTCCGAAGCGCGTGCTGCGCGTTCGATGAAGCATTTCCGGTAGTGCGGGCACCCTGCGTAGACGCATTCGCCGCGCCGGTCGGTCAACGCGGTCGAGCCCGCGCGGCGGAATAAGGTCGGCAGCCAGCCCGGAAGATCGCCGCCGATCATGTCGCCATCACGCGTATAGGCCGCCCAGCGCGCCACCAGCTGCGCGAGGATTGCCGCGCGATTCTGAAAGCCGCCCTGCAACGCGTCTTCCAGATTGAGCAGGCAGAGGTAGTTTTCGCGGCCTTTGCGGACCACCACCTTCTCGCGCCGCTCACGATCATCCGGGAACACGCGTGCGCTTTCGGCGGCGAGCTGGCGCTGCAGCGCTTTGGTGTAGGTCGATACCCAGACCGGGCCGCCGGCCTTCGCGGCGTGCAGCGATGCGGGCGCGAGATAGCCGAGCGTCTTGCCGATACCCGTCCCGGCTTCTGCCAGCAGCATGTGCGGCCGCCCTGCCATATCGCGCGGGTCGAACGCACGCGCCGCGGAAGTTGCATAAGCGCGCTGTCCTTCGCGCGGCTCAGCATCGCTGCCGACCAGCGACCCGAGCCGCTCCAGCGTCTCCTCCTCGCCCAAGCGATTCGGGCGCGGATCGGGGCGTGGAGGAGCCTCCTCCCACTGCGGCAGCTTGGAGAAGAGCCAACGCTCGCCCTGAATTGGTTTCTCGATCAGCGGCGCGACCAGGTTCGCCCAGGGCCAGCGCAAGCGGCCGAGCGATTGCGCGCTCGTCCAGGCGCCTTCACGCTCGGGCCAATCGGGATTGCCGAGCGTCCCGAGCAGCGCCCCTGCGGCTTCGCGCAGAAAAGCGGCAGCATCTCCGTCACTCCCAGGCGGCTCCAGCCGGAGCGCGCGCGCCATGCCGGCGGGCGTGGGCACTGCGAAGCGCGCGGGATAGACGAAGGCGTAGAGCTCGAGCAGATCGAGGCCGGAAATGTCACTCAGCCCAAGTCGCGCGGCGACGAGTGGCGCATTCAGGATGATAGTCGGAGTTTCGGCAAGCTGCGCGATCGCCTCACCGCGGCCGAGCGCGCGGGTGTCTTCGGCCGTTGCCAGCCAAATGCCGCCGTGCGTTGCATGCAGCGCGGGCAGGGATTCGACCGCCGTCCGACTCACGCGCGGCCGAGCGCAGCCACGAAAGCGGCGGCGTCGGGCAACCGGTCGAAATGGATATTGCCGTCAATGTCCGCACACGGATCGCCCGGCACCAGCACAACCGCGGCCGGCCCGTTTCCTCTTTTGTCGAGCACGCCGACGATCCCGCCCAGCACACGCTCCCGACCGATCTCCATCAGCGGCGCCCGCATCCAGGGCAGCGTCCAAAGCAGTCGCCGGTCAGTGACCGAAATGCGGATGAAGGGTGAACGCAGCACCGCCAGCAAGAAGCCGGGATAGCGACGCAGCAGCAGCAGGTAGACCGTCAGAATCAGCAGAACCAACACGCTCGTCGCGGTAATATCAAAGATATAATCGCCTCTGCTGGAAGGCGCGGGCCACCAGACTGCCCACAGCAAAACTATGACCGTGAATGCCTGCAGCATCGCGAATGCCGCCACTGCGCCCGCACCGGATGGCAGTGCGCGCAACCCCGGACGAGCCGCGTAAAAGGTCCGCTCCGGAATCGGATCGAGACGGCGGACATAGGGAATCGGAAGAGCGGCGTTCGGGGGGTAGATCTCCATCGCTTCGCCTACGCCTCCTGGACCGCGGCCGACTCGCCTTCTCTACACATGTTGTCCTTCAAGGCCCAGATGCTGCTACAGCAATCGCCACAATTGCGGCGGCGGGGTACGCACCCTAAAGGCGCAGACCTGAACCTTAGTGAAATCAGGAACAAATGGCAAACGAACTGCGCGAAGCCGCGCTCGCGTCGAAGGCATGGCCCTATGAGGAAGCGCGCAAGCTGCTCACGCGCTATCCGCAAGGCGCGCCCGCCAAAGGCCATGTTCTGTTCGAGACGGGTTACGGCCCCTCGGGGCTGCCGCATATCGGCACGTTCAACGAAGTGCTGCGCACGACGATGGTGCGTCATGCCTTCGAGGCGATTTCGGACGTGCCGACCCGACTGGTCGCCTTTTCCGATGACATGGACGGGCTGCGTAAGGTCCCCGACAACGTCCCGAACCAGAAGATGCTCGCCGATAACCTTGGCAAGCCGTTGACGCGTATCCCCGACCCGTTCGGCCGATATGAGAGCTTCGCGCACCATAATAACGCGATGCTGCGCGAATTCCTCGACCGCTTCGGCTTCGACTATGAATTCCTGTCGGCGACCGACTGCTACACGAGCGGCCGCTTCGACGAAGCGCTCAAGAATGTGCTGCGCCATTATGACGCGATCATGGGCGTGATGCTGCCGACGCTGCGCGCGGAGCGGCAGGCTACCTATTCGCCGGTGCTGCCGGTCGATCCCAAGACCGGCATCGTGCTGCAAGTGCCGATCGAGGTGGTCGATGCTGATGCGGGAACGATCCGTTACACCGCGCCCGACGGCGATCTCATCACCACCACCGCGCTTGGTGGCGCGGCCAAGCTCCAGTGGAAGGTGGACTGGGCGATGCGCTGGGTCGCGCTCGGCGTCGATTATGAGATGTCGGGCAAGGATCTGATCGATTCGGTGATCCAATCATCGAAGATCTGCCGAATCCTGGGAGCCAAGCCGCCCGAAGGCTTCAATTATGAGATGTTCCTCGACGAGCATGGCGAGAAGATCTCCAAGTCCAAAGGCAACGGCCTCAGCCTCGAACAATGGCTGACCTACGGCCCGCAGGAGAGCCTCGCTTATTTCGCCTATCGCGAGCCCAAGCGCGCCAAGCAGCTTCATATCGGCGTGATCCCCCGCGCGATCGATGATTATTGGAAGTCGGTCGCGGATTATCCCGAGCAGGGCCTGCCCCAGAAGCTCGGCAATCCGGTGCATCATATCCACAATGGCGCGGTTCCCGCCGACCCGCTGCCGGTGAGCTTCGGTCTGCTGCTCAACCTGGTCGGCGTGATCGGTGAAGCCGAGGCGCAGGTCGTCCGCGACTATCTGCAAGCCTATCGACCGGGCACGCAGCACCCCGCGCTGGAGGCGCTGATCGGCCATGCGCTTGCTTATCATCGCGATTATGTCGCGCCCACGCTCAAGCGGCGTAAGCCGACCGCAGCCGAGGCGACCGCGCTCCGCGAGCTTGATGCCCGTCTATCGGGGCTCGAGGGCAGCGAAGATGTTGGTGCCGCTGCGCAGAACGAGGTCTATGAAGTCGGCAAGGCCCATTACGGGCAAGAGAAACTGCGCGACTGGTTCAAGGCGCTGTATGAGACATTGCTCGGCTCCGAACAGGGGCCGCGTATGGGCAGTTTCATCGCGCTCTACGGCTTGGCCAACAGCCGCCGACTGATCGCAGATGCGCTTGCGCAGACGGCCTGAGGGATCGTTCGGCTGCCCTGCGCTTTGATCAAGCCGATGAAAAAAATAAAAATCGCCCTCGGGGCGGCGCTGATGAGTGTCGCGCTGACGCTCGCCGCTCCGGTCGCCGCCGCATCGCCCCGCGAAATTCTGACGCAGGCGTCGTTTCTTACCGCCGACAAGCAAAGTGCGCTGGCGCTGATCAACAAGGGGCTCGCAGCGGCGGAAGCGATTCTCGCGGTCAATCCCGATGACAAGGAAGCGCAGATGCAGCGCGGGGTTGCGATCGGCGACCGCGCCCATCTCACCCGCTCGCCGGGCGATGCCAAGGTAGCGCGTCGGATTTTCGAAAACTTCCTCGCCGCCAATCCGAACGACCCCGAAGCCCATCTTGCCATCGCCACTTGGCACCTCGACACGGTCGACGCGGGTTTTCTCGCTACCACGGTCCTGGGCGCAAAAAAGGACATCGGCCTCGCCGAGCTGGATCGGGCGGTCGCGCTGAGCGGCGGTCGCCCATTTTTCACCGGCTTTGCCGCTCTGATGCGGATTCGGCTCAACCCGGCGGATGTCGCAACCGCGCGCACGCTCGCCGAACAGGCGGCGGCCGCCCCCGCCCCGACGCCTCTTGATCGGATTGCAAAGCATCAGGCGCAGGCGATCCTGATCCCCTTGCGCTCCGGGGACGGCCGCACCGCCGCCCTGCTTGCGCGCAAGCTCCTGCCTTTCGGTCGATTATAGAAGAAGGCGATACAGAAAGGCCCGGGGGCGCAATGCCCCGGGCCTTTAGTTTACGCTAAGCTACAGAAATTAGAAGAAAAAGCCGTTATAGACGTCCAGCACACGACCATTGCGGATGTCGATCAGCAGAACATCGTTGCCGTAGCGGACCCAGCGCTCGTAACCGCGCACCGGGCGCAGATGGTAGCGGTAAGGATCGACCCAATAGCGGCGCTCATAGAAGGCCGGGGCAAACCGATAGCCCGGCGTCACGGGATGCCAGCGATAGCCGCGCGGACCGACCCAGGCCGGGCCGCGATAATGGTCGGGATTGCGCCTGCGGTAATCGCGCCAGTCTTCTCGATATTCGCGGCGCGCCGCCTGCACGTCGCGCCGTTCCTCACGCACCTCGCGCGGCGAGGCACCATGACGATAGGCGCGGTCGAGATCACGCTGCTCTTCGCGGATCTGGCGGCGGTCATGCCGCAGCTCGCCCGTCTGCGCTTGGGCGATGGTCGGAATGATCGTCGCGGCCAAAAGACCAGTGATGATGGCTGTACGCATTGTCTACTCCTTTCCCCTTAAGTCTACGGGAAGCTGAAAGACTAACCCGTCATTCATGGGGATAATGCTGATTCGCTGAACCGGCGCGGAATCGGTCTGTAAGGCTAGAGAAAGACTATGCCGACACTGCATGACGCAGTGCCGGCATGATGTTCTACCAGAAGAATTCCTGGATTATATCGACCACCTCGCCCGTGGTGACATCCACCAGCAGGGCGTCATTATAATAGCGCACCCAGCGAAGCGGCCATTCGACCGGCGGCAACCGATATTCGAACGGATCGGCCAGCCAGTAGCTCGACCCATAGAAGAAAGGCTCGAGATAGAAGCCGCGGTAGACCGGTCGGTAATGATAGCCGCGCGGTGCGGAGTAGCGCCAACGGAACAAATCATGGTGGTTGTTGCGCCAGCCGCGCCAATCGTAGCGGTGATCGTTGCGCCAGCGGCTGGGATCCCAACGATGGTTGTTGCCGGTCCATACATGGGTGCCGTCACGCCGATCGTCACGCCCCCACCGGCCATCACGGCCCTGGTAGCGGTCACGGTCCGAGCGCCGGTCATTGTCCCAACGGTGATCATTGTCCCGGCGCTGATCGTTATCCCAGCGGCGATCACCACCCGGCCACACGCCGCGATTGCGATTATCCCAACGGGAGTCGCCGTCGTGACGATCGCCCGCGCGATGATCGCGGTCTCGCCCATCACGACCCCACTGGTTGCGGTTATCCCAGGGTTGGCCGGGAACCCCAGCTTGCGGCTGCCCACCCGTCACGGCCTGCGGCGGAGTCGGACGCGCATCGGGGCGCTGCCGCCACTCACCGCCACGGTCGCCGCGCCCAGCGCCGCCCCCCGGCCATACGCCGCGCTCGGTGCGCTGCTGCGGCTGCTGGAAGCCCGGCTGTCCGCCGCCCCAGTTGGCGCGCGGTGAAGGCGCATCATTGCCCGCGCGTGGGGGCATCAGCACCGAAGTGCGTGGCGAGGGCGCCTGCATTGTCTGAGCCTGTGGAGGAGCCGGGCGCGCATCACCGCGGACGCGATCGCCGCCGTCCCCACCACGATCCCCTCGCTCGCCATGGCCATGCCGGTCGAACCTGTCTTCCGCATGTGCGGCAGCGGGAACAACGGCCAGCGCCGCAGCGACGAGCAGGGCTGTCCTGAGCGTCTTCATCTGCATCTCTCCTGCCTGCGGGAGGCACAGGCGTCCCGTCATTAGCGCACTTATGGATGATCACGCGTGATTGATCGCTGAACCGGTTCGTCAGCGTTCAGAAAGCTGGCGATGGCCCGGCCCACTCTTCTATTTACGAATGGGCGTGAGGGCCGGCACGGCAGCGGCGGCGTCAGCAGGATCGATGTCCGGCGGCGGGGCAGCCGCGATCGTCGCACCCCGCGCCGCCTCCGCCGCGCGACGAATCGCGCGGCGAATACGCGGATAGGTGCCGCAGCGGCAAAGGTTGGTGATCGCCTCGTCCATCTGTTGATCGGACGGAGTGGGGGCATGCTCGAGCAAGGCGGCGGCGGCCATCAGCACGCCCGGGATGCAATAGCCGCACTGGGGAACGTTCTCGGCGGCAAAGGCCTGTTGGAGCGGATGACTGCGATCGCTGCTCAGCCCTTCGATCGTGGTCACGAAGCTGCCCTCGATCGCGCCGATCGCTACCTGGCATGAACGGCGCGCCACCCCATCGACATGCACCGTGCAGGCGCCGCATTGCCCTGCGCCGCAGCCATATTTCGTGCCCGTCAGATTCGACGCATCGCGCAACGCCCATAAAAGCGGCGTTTCGGGATCCATCTTGTAATGGACGGGCTCGCCATTGACGGTGAAGCGGGTCATGCGCACATCGTAGAAAGCGCGTATCGAATTGGAAAGCGCGGGCGATGAGCCATCGAGTGCGGATCGTTCATCGCATCCTCTCGCACGCTCGACCGTTCAGGCTTGAAGAATCAGTGTCGCGCTGTTAGGGGCGCCGCTTCCCGACGCGAGCATCGTTCGCGGCGACAATCATTTATTGCCGGCTGATGGACGCATCGGCCCGACAGGAGAATTGGTTTTTTTATGCAGATCATCGTTCGCGATAACAATGTCGACCAGGCTCTGCGCGCGCTCAAGAAGAAGCTGCAGCGTGAGGGCGTCTATCGCGAGATGAAGCTGCGCCGCCACTATGAGAAGCCGTCGGAAAAGCGTGCGCGCGAACGCGCCGCCGCCGTTCGTCGCGCTCGCAAGCTGGAGCGCAAGCGCGCCGAGCGCGATCAGGCCCGGTAAGGCCTGACCTTATGTCAGACGTGACTGCGGTCCCGCTCCGCCCGGTGGGCAAGAGCGGGATTGTTGCGTTGTGGGCGGGCATCGGGCTCCTGCTCGCCGCCGGCATCGGCGGCGCCTATGTCGCGAGCGAGAAGGCGGTAATGACCGTCATGTCGCCCGAAGAGTTTATGGCGGCGAACGCCAAGCGCTGGGGCGTGCAGACGACGGCCTCAGGTGTCCAATATCAGGTCATCAAGGCCGGAAACGGACCGAAGCCGACCGCCAGCGACATTGCGGTGGTCGACTATAAAGGTTCGCTGACCAACGGCACCGTATTCGACGCATCCGCACCGGGCCATCCCGCGCGGCTCCCCGTCGCCGCCGTCGTCCCCGGCTTCCGTGAAGCGTTGATGCTGATGCCCAAGGGCGCCACCTACCGCGTCTGGATTCCGGCAAGTCTTGGCTATGGTCCGGAGGATAACGGTCCGATTCCGGGCAATAGCGTGCTCGTATTCGACCTCACGCTGGAAGACATTCAGCCGATCACGCCGGCCATGATCCAGCAGATGCAAATGATGCAGCAAATGCAGCAGGCCCAGCAGCCCGGCATGTGATCGGGCGCCTGTCCCCGGGGGGTTGGCAGACTGCTAGAAGGCATGCTCGCCTATTCCCGTCATCCCCGCGGAGGCCGGGATCCATAAGACCAATCGTCCAGATAGAGGCGCATGGCCTGAGATTACAAATTCCCGCCTTCGCGGGAATGGCGGATGGGCTTCTAGGTGCCCGCCTCTTCGGCCGCCAGCTCGCTCTTTTCTTCGAGCAGCACCTTCATCATCGCCACGATCGGGTCGGCCAGCGCGAGGCCGAGGATGCCGAACAGCGCGCCGAACAGGAGCTGGCAGCCCAGCACCAATGCGGGCGGCAGATCGACCGCGCGCCGCGCCACCATCGGCACGATCAGATAGCCATCGAGCGTCTGGACCGAGACATAAACGAAGATCGCCGCAATCCCGATATTGGTGCTGGCGGAGAAACCGACCAGCACGATCAGCATGCCGGACACGATGCTGCCGATATTGGGCAAGAAGGCGAGCAGCCCGGTGAGCACCCCCAGCAATGGCGCCATCGGCACGCCGATTATCGACAGCGCGATACCGACGAACAGCCCTTCGATCGACATCCCTGCCAAGCGTCCGGCCATCAGCCGGCGCAGCGTGTGCCCCATCTTGTCCGCGGTGCGATAGAAATCCTCGCGCTTCGCGATCGGCAGCATCCAGGCAATGCCGCGCTCATAAAGACGCGGCTCCATCGCGATGAAAAGGCCGAGCACGATGATTGCCACTAGGCTCGATAGTGCGCCGAGCGCCGTCCCGAGCGCGGCGGTAACCCGGCCCAGCGAGCCCACCAGCTGTCGGCTGACCTGCCCGGCGCCCTGATTGGGGGGCACCAGCCCGAACCGGTGGCCGAGATCGACGAAGTGCGCGAGCTGGGTCGTGACGACCGTCCTGAGCGCTTCGAACTGGCCGATCAGCTGACTGCCGGCGAGAAAGAAGAATCCGGCAAGGAAGCAGGCAACCAGCACCGCCACGATCGCCAGCCGAAATCCCCGGCGGAGCCGGGGAAAGGCCTTACCGAGCAAGCGGACACCGCCGTCGAGCAGGGCCGCGAAAACGACGCCACCGATAATCAGCAGGAGCGGCTGTGCCAGCAGCCAGACCAGGACGATCGCCACCGCCATTCCGAGCCACACCGCAGCCTTTTGAAATTCGCGATTCGTGACCGGATTGGTGAAATCCGATGGGCCCGGCTCCTCGTGCTGCGCCCCTGTCACCTTAACGCTCCTGCTGCGGATGAAGGCTGATGAATGCGCGGCCATGACGCAGTGCGGTGAACCAGCTCACCGGATTCCAGATCTGGCCATTGCCGTCATAGCTGTGGGTGATGGCCTCCGCGCGACCGCTGATCGCTTCCATCCTTATCGGTCCGTTCAGCCCATTGTCGTCGAACCGAACCCGGCTGTCGGCCGATTCGTCGCGATTGTCGCCCATCACGAATATATGGCCGCGCGGGACCACCGTCTCGGGATAATCGTCCGGCCCTCCGGGAAAATAACCCATGTCGATCGTGTCGTAGCTGACGCCGTTGGGCAGCGTTTCCCGGAAGCGGGGCAGCGCGCAGACCCTTTTCCCTTCCGGCGTGACGGTCAGGAAGCGCTGCTCCAACAGGCTGTCACAGGGCAGATTGGCGTCGACCGGCAGCAAGGCGGGCGTTTCTTTCTCCCGCTTCACCGGTGCGCCGTTCAGGACCACCACGCCCTCACGCACTGCGATGCGATCGCCGGGCAGGCCGATCACGCGCTTGATAAGGTCCTCGCCATCGCGATCGAGCGTGACCACGTCCCCACGCCGCGGCGTGCGACCGAACAACCGACCGGCAAAGGGATGCGGGTGCAGGATCAGCGAGGCATAACCATAGCCATAGGGATATTTGGTCACGACCAGCCGATCGCCCTTGGTCAGCGTCGGCATCATCGATTCGGACGGGATGTAAAAAGGTCGCGCGACGAACGTCCAAAACAACAGCACCGCGAGCACCATGAGGAGCAGTCCGCGGACTTCTTCGCGCCAACCGCCGCCCGCCGGCTTGCCCGCCGCCATGCCTCTACCGTTTCGCGCTCATCTGCCGGCCGCGTCGTGCTGCGGTCGCAGGCTGACGCCCGCGCGGCCGTGGCGCAGCGCGGTGAACCAGCTGATCGGGTTCCAATATTGGGTCGAGCCATCATAGCTGAAGGTGATGAACTCGGCGCGG
>Ga0207647_10001152_pt1 | contig 20358 bp, 18 predicted proteins | sample KBSCornC2_FD_184295 | JGI IMG/M metagenome (GOLD analysis project Ga0207647, IMG submission 184295) | Corn rhizosphere microbial communities from Kellogg Biological Station, Michigan, USA - C2 (SPAdes) (version 2) | ecosystem: Host-associated > Plants > Roots > Rhizosphere ... | reverse complement strand
CCGGCGAGTGAGCCGATCTGAACATTGGCGAAAGACGGAACGAGGGGAAAGCCCAGGATCTTGCCGGTTCCGTGTTGTAGCAGTTCCAGGCCGGCGAAGATTCGGAGGACACTCAAGAGATAGGAAGTAAGCGGCGTGCTAAGCGCGGCGAGTCGAGCGGTATTCATCGGGTTTCCTGCCGTTTTCGATCGCCCGAAATAACGGCTAGCCGCGCAAAACGCCCTTCAATCATGAACAGAAAAAATTCACATTGCCGTCAGCGGCACGTGATCGGCCGCTGCCTTGTCAGGCTGGTGAAGCCACGTCTGATTCGAAAGCGGCGCCGTGAACGGAGAATCGGTCAGACCTCACGCCACGAACCAGGGCGCCCTATCGCCATTCCACCTTGGCGATCTCGTAGGCCTTGGCGCCGCCGGGGGCCATCACCTCAACCGATGAGCCCTTCTTTTTCCCGATCAGCGCGCGCGCCAGCGGAGAGGTGATGGAAATGCGCCCTTTCTTGGCGTCGGCTTCGGGCTCGCCAACGATCTGCCACACGGTCTTCTTTTCCGTGTCCTCGTCGATCAGGGTAACCGTGGCGCCGAATTTGATGACGTCCCCGGAAAGCTTGCTGATGTCGATCACATCGGCGCGGGCGAGCTTGTCTTCCAGCTCGGCAATTCGGCCCTCATTGTGCGACTGCTCTTCCTTGGCGGCATGATATTCGGCATTTTCCGACAGGTCGCCGTGCGAGCGCGCCTCGGCGATGTGTTCGATGATACGCGGCCGATCAACGGACTGGCGCTGCTTCAACTCGCTCTCGAGCGCGGCGTAGCCGGTCGCGGTCATCGGAACCTTTTCCATCATCTCTTCTGTCCTTCAACCGTGCGCTCGGTGGGTGAGCGCACGAGATTATCGCTCGGTTGACATTATGCGGCGTGAACATGGACCGTCGCCATTATCGGCCCATTCGGGGCCAATACAACATCCGCAGGGGATGGCGAGTTCCAGACGGCCGGCCGTTTCAGATCACGTGACTCATAGGGCGCAGCTCGCATGAGCCGGACCGCGCGGCGGATACTTGATGCCGCCGACGATCAAGTTTCGGAAAAGTAGCTCTGTAAGGTGCGGACCTCAAGGTCCCCGCCCAGATAGGCCCGGATGCCCTGGGCAGCCGCCACAGCGCCGGAAAGTGTGGTGTAATACGGCACTTTATGCAAGAGGGCGGCCCGTCGCAGCGACCGGCTGTCGGCGAGCGCCTGAGGCCCCTCGGTCGTGTTGAACACCAGCTGGATGTCGCCATTGGTGATGGCGTCAACGATATGCGGGCGTCCTTCGAGCACCTTGTTGATCTTTTCGGTAGGCACGCCGCGGTCGGCGAGGAAGCGCTGGGTGCCGGAGGTCGCCAGTACCTTGAAGCCCAGCGAAAACAACAGACGCACGGCATCGACAATACGGTTCTTGTCGGCTTCCCGAACCGACACGAACACGGTGCCGGCGCGCGGGACGCGGGTACCGCCGCCCAGCTGGCTCTTGGCAAAGGCGATCTCGAACGAGCGATCGATGCCCATGATCTCGCCGGTCGAACGCATTTCCGGGCCGAGCACGGTGTCGACACCGGGGAAGCGGGCGAATGGAAATACCGACTCCTTGACGCCGACATGTCCGAGCACGCGCTTCTTCAGGCCGAAGCTTGCAAGCTTCTCGCCGGCCATGATGCGGGCGGCGATCTTGGCAACCGGTATTCCCATGACCTTGGCTACGAAAGGAACGGTGCGCGACGCGCGCGGGTTCACCTCAAGGACGTAAATCTCTTGATCCTTGATAGCATACTGGACGTTCATCAGGCCGACGACATCAAGGCCGAGCGCCAGTTCGCGGGTCTGCCGTTCGAGCTCGGCGATCAAGGCGGCGTCGAGGGAATGCGGCGGCAATGAACAGGCGGAATCGCCGGAATGGATGCCGGCTTCCTCGATGTGCTCCATGATGCCGACGACAAAGGTGTCGTTGCCATCGCTCAAACAATCGACGTCGATTTCAGTCGCGTCCGAAAGATAGCGGTCGAACAATAAGGGATTGGTGCCGAGCACCGTGTTGATCTGGCCGGTCTTGTCGTTGGGATAGCGCGCCTTGACATCACCGGGAACGAGTTCCGGCAGCGTGCCGAGCAGGTAGTCGCTGAGCTGCGAATCCTCCCGGATGATCTGCATCGCGCGTCCGCCGAGCACGTAAGACGGGCGAACCACCAGGGGAAAGCCGAGATCGGCTGCGACCAATCGCGCTTGCTCGACCGAATAGGCGATGCCATTTTTCGGTTGCTTCAGGTGCATCCGGTCGAGCACGCGCTTGAAGCGGTCGCGGTCTTCGGCGAGATCGATCGCATCAGGTGAGGTGCCGAGGATCGGCACCTCCGCGGCCTCCAGGGCCCGCGCCAGCTTCAGCGGCGTCTGGCCGCCGAACTGCACGATCACGCCATGGAGGGTGCCGTTGCTTCGCTCGGTATTGATGATCTCAAGCACATCCTCGGCGGTAAGCGGCTCGAAATACAACCGGTCCGCGGTGTCGTAATCGGTCGACACCGTTTCCGGATTGCAGTTGATCATGATGGTCTCAAAGCCCGCATCATCAAGCGCGAAACAGGCGTGGCAGCAGCAATAATCGAATTCGATACCCTGGCCGATCCGGTTGGGCCCGCCGCCGAGGATGATCACCTTCTTGCGGTCGGAAGGCGCGCTTTCATCGGCGTGTCCGCCACCGAAGGGGGCTTCATAGGTCGAATACATGTAGGCGGTGGGTGACGCGAATTCGGCGGCACAGGTGTCGATCCGCTTGAACACCGGGCGGACTCCGAGCGCCTGCCGCATCGTCCGGACTTCCGCCTCGGTGGTCTCGGTCAGCACTGCGAGGCGGGCATCCGAAAAGCCCATGCTTTTCAGCATTCGCATGGCGAAGGCATTGTCTGGCAGCCCGTTCGATTTGACGCGCGATTCCATTTCCACAATGCCGCGCATTTCCGCGAGAAACCACGGATCGATCTTGCAGGAGGTGAATATCTCCTCATCCGACCAGCCGAGCCGCATGGCCTGGGCAACCTGCAGGATGCGGTTCGGCGTCGGAGTGCCGAGCGCGGCGCGGATCGCGTTCTTGTCGTCGCCGCGGCCAAGTCCGTCGATTTCGATTTCGTCGAGGCCCGTGAGGCCGGTTTCGAGGCCGCGCAGCGCCTTTTGCAGGCTTTCCTGGAAGGTGCGGCCGATCGCCATGACTTCCCCGACCGATTTCATCGAGGTCGTCAGCGTGGTCGAGGCGCCCGGAAATTTCTCGAAGGCAAAACGCGGGATCTTGGTCACGACATAGTCGATCGTCGGCTCGAACGAAGCTGGCGTGGCACCGCCGGTGATGTCGTTGGCGATCTCATCCAAGGTGTAGCCCACCGCAAGCTTGGCGGCGACCTTGGCGATCGGAAAGCCGGTGGCCTTGGAGGCGAGGGCGGAGGAACGCGACACCCGCGGGTTCATCTCGATCACGACCATCCGCCCGTCGACCGGATTGACCCCGAACTGCACGTTGGAGCCGCCAGTCTCGACGCCGATCTCGCGCAGCACCGCCAGCGAGGCGTCGCGCATGATCTGGTATTCCTTGTCGGTCAATGTCAGCGCCGGCGCCACGGTGATGGAATCGCCGGTATGCACGCCCATCGGATCGAGGTTTTCGATCGAGCAGACAATGATGCAATTGTCTTTCTTGTCGCGCACCACCTCCATCTCGAACTCTTTCCAGCCGAGGACGGACTCCTCGATCAGGACTTCGTCGGTTGGAGAGGCGTCGATGCCGCGCTCGACGATCTCGATGAATTCGGCCTTGGTGTAGGCTATGCCGCCGCCGGTGCCGCCCATGGTGAAGGACGGGCGGATGATGGCGGGCAGACCGATATCGTCGAGCGCACGCAGTGCGTCGGGCAGGTTCTTGGTCTGGATCGAACGTGGGGTTTCCAGACCGATCCGGGTCATCGCCTCGCGGAAGCGTCCGCGATCCTCGGCCTTGTCGATGGCATCGGCTGTCGCACCGATCATCTCCACGTCGAGTTTGGCAAGCGTGCCCTGCCGGCGCAGGCTCAGCGCGCAGTTGAGCGCGGTCTGGCCTCCCATGGTCGGCAACAGCGCAAAGCCGCCGGGCCTAACGTAACGCTCCTTCTCGATGATCTTGGCGACAATCTCCGGCGTGATCGGTTCGATATAGGTCGCATCGGCTAATTCCGGATCGGTCATGATCGTGGCCGGATTCGAATTGACGAGGACGATGCGATAGCCCTCGTCCTTGAGCGTTTTCACCGCCTGGGTTCCTGAATAGTCGAACTCGCAGGCCTGGCCGATGACAATGGGGCCCGCGCCGATGATCAGGATGGTGGAGATGTCGGTTCTTTTGGGCATCTAAACTCGCGACTGGAAATCGGGCACAAAAAAAGGGCGCGCCGTTGCGCGTCCCTTTACCCGGCGCTTTGGATCAACCGCGCGCGCGGCTGGTCTTAGACCAGATTCCGCAGCCGCGAAAGACCTTTAGCCCGCCATCCAACGGGCAATTTGGCGGGGCCGGGGTCATAGCGGGCCAACGATTCCCGGTGCACCACGGTCTGTCCTGCCGCTAGCGGATTGTTTTATGGACAGATCGCAGCTTTTGCTGGGATTTCGGGGTCAACATCGCGCCAGACATTGGAGGCCCGGCCTGGATTTGAACCAGGATAAGGAGCAATGCACTGCTCCCGCGTCGACGCTTCCGCCACCGGGCCATCGCTATCATGACTGAAGGCGATACTCGCAGGCTACCGCCCTCGGTCATTAACCTTAACGGGCTCGGTAGCGCCAATCCGCTCGTTTGCAAGTTCGACGTTGGCGGCTTCGACTCACGCGGTGAATTTTGGCTCGGAAAAGCCTGTAGCGACCTGGCGCGGATGTTTGCTGTCCTCCGGTGCCAGCGGGTGCCGGGCCACAAAGGTCATTCGCCAGGGATTGTGGCCGAGATTGCCCGGGGCGCGGGTTGCCGAAAATCCCGCCCGCCTCAATCTATCAAGCATTTCGGCTTCGCCATAGCGCATCAGTCCGACGCGAGAGCGCAATTGGCGGTAGTCGGACAGCGCGGTGGAGATCAGCCCGATCATGGCGTCCTTGAGGAAGCCCTGGGCGGCGGCAAACCGCAGCAAGGCCAGTACGTCCCGGCCCATGCCGATTTCAGGGCGCAGAACGTCTCCGAGGATCAACCGGCCACCGGGCTTTAACAGACGCCTGATGGTCGCCAGCGCCGTCTCGAATTCCTGCGCTGTCATGTATTGGATCACGGAGTTCATCACCACCAGATCGATGGAATTCTCATCCATCTTGCGCAGATCCTCGAGCGAACGGACACGAATCTTGGTGTTGGGTGCAAAGCGGGCGATCAGCCGGCCGCGCACGCCGGGCGCCGGCTCGGCCAGATAGAGTTTTCCGCAGGCCTCGGCGACCTTGGCCGCTGACAGGGCTTCGCCACAGGCATAGTCCAGGACCACGGCGTCGGGCGAGGTGATGTAGCCAATGATATCCCGCGCAATGAGCGCGAAATGCAGGTCGCGATGCCGCTTGCTGGCATAAATCGTGTGCGTGGAATCGTAATAGTCGATCCAGTCGTCCATGGCTTCCACTGTCTATCAGGCACTTCGGTTCCAGCACGGAACCGGTCTGCCCGTCTCGCGTTGGATCGTCCGGCGACCCTAGCGGCCGTCCCCGGTTCCTAACAGGAAGGTTTCCCGTGAGCAAAGCCAAGACCGACATCCGAGCCGATAAAGCCGCCCCCGATCTGGATACGCCGACCGACCTGCCGCAGGCGGCGGTCGCTCAGATTTCCGCCTCGCTGAACGGGCTGTTGGCGGATTCTTTCGCGCTTTACATGAAGACCAAGAATTTCCACTGGCACGTCAGTGGCCGGCATTTTCGCGACTACCATCTGATGCTGGACGAGCAGGCCACGGCGATCTTTGCCACCACCGACCAGCTTGCCGAGCGGGTCCGGAAACTCGGGGGCAATACGCTGCGGTCGATCGGCCAGATCGGCAAGCTGCAAACCATTCAGGACAATAACGAAAGCTACGTGCCGCCGCGCGAGATGCTGCGCGAACTGATGGAAGACAACAAGCACGTGGCTGCGGCCATGCGCAAGGCTCACAAGCTGGCCGATGAGCACGAGGACTCCGGCACCGCCGGTCTGTTGGAGACGTTTATCGACGAAACTGAGCGGCGCACCTGGTTTCTGTTCGAGGCGAGCCGTCAGGAAGGCAGCAACGCCGCCTGAAGCGAACGGTGTGAGCTGGCCGACTGTGGCTTAGTGAGCCCATAGCTTCACCAGAGGTCCCTTGTCCCCGAGCAGCGGGTCGCGCTCGGGCATCTCGATGGCTGGAATGGTCTTCAGCGCCTTGGCGTGATTGGCTGGCGTTGGCCGGGTGATCTGCATCTTGGGACCTGGGGGATAGGCGCCGACGACAGAAAAGTCGGAACTCGCCTTGAGGCATTGGTGGCCGGTGCCTCCCGGCAAAATGGCGACATCCCCGGATGCGAGCTCAAGTGTCTCGCCGTGGTCTCCGCCAAAGCGCACCATGGCGTTTCCATTCGCGACACCCAACGCTTCGTGCACGGTCGCGTGATAATGCAAATAGTCGAAGATGCCGTTGCGCCACATCTGTCCCCAGCCATTGGCGCTGAACACCTGCTCGATCGCGTCCTCGTGCTTCTCGCTGCCGAAATCGATCACCTGTTTGTAGATCAGGAGCGGCAGCCGATTGTTCGGCACCAGTCCATCATCCTCGAACAGGAAGATCAGCGGTTTGGCATCCGGGCGAACAACCGGCATTCCCTTTGTACTCCCTTACGGAGTCAACGGGTGCCGGGCGGTCACGTTCCCGCAGGTATTTCGAAAACCAGACAGGTGGTGGTCGCATGCGCGAGCAGTCTGCCTTGCGCATCGGTGATCCTTGCCTCTGCGGTGGCGGCGCGCCGGCCGACATTGAGCGTGCGGCCCTCGCTGCGAACCGCACCCGTGTCCTTGGTCATGCCGCGAATAAAGGAAACCTTGAACTCGAGCGTGGTGTAGCCATTGCCGGGCGGCAGCATCGTATGCACGGCAAGGCCCATCACCGAATCCAGGAGCGTCGCGGCGTAGCCGCCATGAACCGATCCAATCGGATTGTAGTGCCGCATACCGGGTGTGCTGTACATCACCACGACGCCAGGCTCGGCACTGGAATCGAAGGGTTCGATGCCTTGCATGATCGGCGGCGCTGGCAGCCGGCCGTCGAAGATGGCGCGGACGAAATCGATTCCAGCCATCGACGCCATGGTTTCGATCGGGGTGACGCCGTAGGTCGGCGCCGTGGGGCTTGCAGTCATGAGCCTGTCCTTGTTGGATGATACCCATCATACAATAGGCCAATTTTCCGTGCCAGCCCAGATAATCCGAGCCGTCCCTTGAAGCAGGCGAGGAGAATGGGCCGATACGCCGGTCAGGCGCTTTTCCGGGTCCGCATCAACTCGGCGAAGCGCTGGAAAAGGTAATGCGAGTCGCGCGGACCCGGCGAGGCCTCCGGGTGATATTGTACCGAGAAAACCGGCTTGCCTTCGAGCTGAATGCCGCAATTGGAGCCGTCGAACAGCGAGACATGGGTTTGCACGGCGCCCTTGGGGAGGGTTGCCGGATCCACCGCGAAGCCGTGGTTCATCGAGGTGATTTCAACCTTGCCAGTGGTCTCGTCCCTGACCGGATGATTTGCGCCGTGGTGACCCTGATGCATCTTCCGGGTCTTGGCGCCGACCGCGAGCCCCAGCATCTGGTGGCCAAGGCAGATCCCGAAGGTGGGAGTGCCGGATTCGACCACCTTCTGAATCACCGGCACGGCATATTTCCCGGTCTCGGCCGGGTCGCCTGGGCCGTTGGAGAGAAACACGCCATCCGGCTTCATCGCCAGAATGTCCTCGGCCGAGGTCGTCGCCGGTACCACCGTCACCTTGCAACCGATGCCCGCCAACAGTCGCAGAATGTTGCGCTTGATTCCATAGTCGATGGCAACGACCTTGAACTCCGGCGCCGTTTGCTGGCCAAAGCCCTTGTTCCAGGCCCAGGGCGTTTCGTCCCAGTCAAACCGCTGGCCTGATGTGACCATCGGCACCAGGTCCATGCCTTCGAGACCGGGCCAAGCGCGGGCCTCTTCCTTGAGCGCGGGCAGATCGAACTCACCGTTGCGGGCATGGGCAATCACCGCATTCGGCATCCCCTTGCTGCGGATCAGCGCGGTCAACGCCCGGGTATCGATGCCGGAGAGGCCGATGATTCCCCGGGCGCGCAGCCATTGGTCGAGGTGGCGGGTCGAACGATAATTCGATGGATTGGTGATGGCGCTGCGCAGGATCACCCCCCGGGCGCCCGGGGTGGCGGCCATGTTCACCGTCTCGATATCTTCCTCATTGGTGCCGACATTGCCGATATGGGGGAAGGTGAAGGTGATGATCTGTCCGGCATAGGAAGGATCGGTGAGAATTTCCTCATAGCCGGTCATGGCGGTATTGAAACAGACCTCGCCCACCGCATGGCCTTCCGCACCGAGGCCGAAGCCCTCCAATACGGTGCCGTCGGCCAGCACGAGCAGCGCGGTCGGTCGATGATCCGGCCAGGCGGAAGAATTCTCATTGGTGATCATGAGCGCTCTACATAATGGCGACGATCCCCGGCGTCAAAGCCGAAGCCGTCGATTTGCTGGCATTCCCGGTCTTTTTCGCCCGAGGCAAGACGGGCGCCCCGGGCGAGCCAGACGGGGCTTTGTTCCTGCCGCGCGGCGGGCCCGGGGTGGCGACAAGGCCCATGAGTTGTCTCGGCAGGGGGAAGGGCCTAGATCAGCGGTTTCCAGAGATTGAAGAGGATCACATCGATGCTGCGCGACGACATCAATAATGCGGTCAAGGATGCGATGCGGGCGAAGGATGAGCGTAAGCTTTCCACGCTGCGGATGGTCAATTCGACCATCAAGAATGCCGATATCGCTGCGCGCGGCGAGGGCAAGCCGCCCCTCGGAGATGCCGACCTCCTCAGTCTTTTGCAGAAGATGATCAAGCAGCGCCAGGAATCGGTCGAACTTTACGATAAGGGCGGTCGGGCTGAACTCGCCGCGCAGGAGCGGGAAGAAATTGCGATCATTTCCGCCTATCTCCCGAAACAGATGTCGGACGATGACATCAAGGGGGCGATTACGGCTGCGATCACCGAAACCGGCGCCCAGGGCATGAAAGACATGGGCAAGGTGGTTGCCGCGTTGAAAGCCAAATATGCCGGCCAGATGGATTTCGGCCGGGCCAGCGGTCTGGTGAAGGCGGCGTTGACCGGCTAGCGCTCTCTGGAGCTGTTTCGGTGCACGACCTCGGGCAATTTGAGGACCTTGCGATGAACCGGCGCGAAGATCTCAGGGCGTGACGATGCCGAGGCGCTTCAACGCTTCGAGCATGCGCTCCGGCGGAGCCATGTGAATGGTGAGCGGCTGGCCGGTTTCCAGCAGGCTCTTCAGGCCGGACAGGATCACGGGCCAGCCCTGTCGGCCGCCGGAGAGGATGTCATCATCTAGCGGCCGGTCATGCGCCTCGGTCACCGTCAGCCGCGTGGCCTTGCCGGTCGCCTCGATCTCGTAAGTGACGAGGGTGGGTCCGATTATCTCGACCAGTGCTGGCCAGTTGACGTTGAAGGTCACGGCCAGCTTTTGCGAAGGCACGCATTCAACGACTTCACCGGAAATGTGCAGGTGACCGTCAGATGTCCTCACGCGGTAGGCGCCGCCGACATTCTGTTCGACTTCCACCGCATGGCCAAAGAAATACTGCCGGCTGAATTCGGCCGAAGTCAGCGCCTGCCAGATCTTTTCCGGGGTTGAGCCGACATAGATCGTATACACGATCGACGGTTTGAAATCGGCGATATTCATGCGCTGATCCTTGCAAGAAGCTCGTTTTCGATCTCGCTCAGTATTCGCGCCAGCCGATCCGCCCATTGTTGCTGACCAGCATCCTCAGCGATCAAATCCTGGCGGATTTCGATGCCGCTATTGATCAATCCCCGTGCCTCGCCATGCGCGGGAATGCTGTAATCGGTGTCCTCCCTCACCGCATAGGGCTCGTTGTCGCCGACGGTGAGCCCGGGCTCGGCCCGCAGATGCCGCAACAACAGCGGGGGAAGATTCTGATCGTAACGATACAGCGTTCCGACATGCCAGGGCCGCGCGATGCCTGCATAGACAGGGGTAAAGCTGTGCAGCGAGACCAGCACAGTCGGCTGGCCTTCGCGCAGCCGTTGATCGATCACTTCGGTAATGCGGCGATGATAGGGATCAAAGATCGCCGTCCGCCGGGCGCGAGTGGCCTCCCGGCCAAGTCCCTCATTACCGGGAATAAGAGTGGCCTCGCTGATCAACGGAATCGAACTTGCGGCGTCCAGCGGACGATTGCAGTCGATCACCAGGCGCGAATAACGCTGTGCGATCAGCTGCGCGCCAAGGCGCATGGCCAGGCCTTCGGCCACGCCCGCGATGCCGACATCCCAGGCGATGTGGCGCGTCAGCTCACTTTGGGGGACGCCGAGATCGCCGAGCCCACGCGGAATCAGCCGTCCGTAATGATCGCAGATCAGCAGGAATGGCGAGGCCGAGCCGGTGTTTTTCTCAAGGACTGGCGGAACCTCTTCGCTCCCGAGAAGTAAGGATGAGGTGCCGGTATCGTGAATATTCATGCGATGACGGCTCGTTTGCTTTACCAGAACAGACCGGACGGCGGAAGTCGCCCCTCAATTCGTCCCGGTATGGATCCGACAACCCGAAGTCAGGACCTCGCCAACGATGCCTTTGCTGACGATTCATCACAAGACCGAATATCGTTATCGTCAACCGGTAGTCTTTGGCGAGCACCGTATGATGCTGCGGCCGCGCGCCAGCCACGATCTGCGGATAGCGTCCGCCAGCTTGGAGATTACACCGCGGCCTGCCTCGTTGCGCTGGATCCACGACGTATTCGGTAACGATGTCGCTATTGCGACCTTCGACCGAAGGGCGTCCTTGTTGACGTTCGTTTCATCCGTCACCGTGGAACACCGCCCCGTGGAGGAATTTGCACTGGGCGCCGACGACCCCGGCTATTTCTACCCATTTCTCTATGACGGGGGGGAATACCCCGATCTCGTGCATTTCGTGACGCCGCAATACAGCGATCCGCAAGGGGAGTTGACCGCCTGGGCGCGCAGTTTCCTCAACCCGCAAGGGCCGACGCCCACCTTCCAGATTCTGAGCGGCATGACCCACGGCATTCGCGAGATGTTCACCTATCGCCCGCGCTACGAGCAGGGCACGCAGCACCCGCTGAACACAATGCAGACGCGATCGGGCACCTGCCGCGATTATGCGTTGTTTATGATCGAGGCGCTGCGCCGCCTCGGCATCGCCGCGCGTTTCGTCTCCGGCTATATCTTCGTGCCGGATCGGGCAATCGGTCAGGTCGATGGCGGCTCGACCCACGCCTGGGTGCAGGCCTATCTGCCGGGTGCAGGCTGGATCGAGTTCGATCCGACCAACGGTATTGTGGGTACGCGGGACCTGATCCGGGTGGCGGTGGCGCGCGATCCGCGCCAGGCTATTCCGCTGCACGGCACATATGTCGGGCCGACAGACGCCTTCCTCGGCATGGAAGTCAGCGTCGAGGTGATTCCGATCGGCGAGAAGGTAGCGTTCGAAGGATGACGGCAAGCCATCGCGTACGCTAAGAACGCGCATGAGCTCCGAGCACCTCTTTGTCTATGGCACGCTGATGCGCGGCTTCGATCATCCGATGGCGCGGCTATTGTCACGCGCGGCCGATTTCGTCGGCGAGGTCGGCATGGCCGGCCGGCTTTATCTCGTTAGGCACTATCCCGGATTGGTGCTGTCGGATAATCCCACAGAGACGGTATTTGGCGAATTATACCGTCTGCGCCAGCCGCGCGAACTCCTGGCTGAACTCGATATGTATGAGGCCTGCGGCGAGGGCTTCGAAGAGCCCACCGAATATGTCCGTCAGATGCTGCCGGTCAGGGCGCCGGATGCTTCGGTCACTCAGGCCTGGACCTATGTCTATAATTGGCCGGTCACTGGCCTGCCGCGGATCGTTTCGGGTCGGTTTCTCGAGAACTAGGCCGTTCGCGAAATCTCGTCCCGCACAAACAGCAACATCACCACGAGCGCCGCGCCAATCCCGGTGGCGCAGAACAGCGCAACGCCGCCACGCGAGATGGCAAAACTACTGACGCCTGAACCGAGGATCCCGCCCAGGAAGGCGAACGACAGGTAAAGCGCGTTGAGCCGGCTGCGGATGGGTGCCGATAGCGTATAGATCGCACGCTGTCCGGTAACGAAATGGGTTTGGCAGGCGGCGTCGAGCAGGATGCCGGCGATCACCAGGAGCCAGATATTCCCATCGCCGCCGAGCCAGGTCAGTGCGAAGCTTGCGCCGGCTAACAGGATCGCGATCGCAGTCATGGCCCGTCCATGCCCACGATCGGCAAGATATCCGGCCAGCGGCGCGATGAATGCGCCGCTCACGCCGCTCAGCATGAATGCCGAAAGCGCGAAGTGGCCCAGCGAAAAGGGCGGTGCTTGCAACACCACGGGAATGCCGGTCCAGAACATCGTGAACAGGCCGAAGAAGAAGGCCTGATATGTCCCGCGCCGGCGCAGGACTGGTGTCGTGACCAGAATCTCGAGGAGCGATCGCAACAGGGTGAAATAGGTCAGCGTATGCTCCGGCCGCCGTCGCGGGATCGTCAAAGCCATCAGCAGGATGAGGGCGCACATCACGGCAGCGGATATCAGGTACATCACGCGCCAGCCGAACTCGCCGCCGATCAGTGTGGAGACCGGGCGTGCCATCAGGATCCCAATCAGCAGGCCACTCATGACAGTGCCGACGCTGCGCCCCCGAATCCGCTCGGGCGACATGTGAGCGGCAAGCGGTACGATCATCTGGGTCGCGACCGTCGCCGCTCCAAGCAAAAACGAGGCTGCGATAAAGATCACGGCGTTGGACGCTGCGATCGAGACCAATAGACTTGCCACCACGCCACAGAGCGTCAGCAGGATCACGGACTTGTTTTCGAAAAAGTCGCCCAAGGGAGCCAGCAGCAACAGCCCCAACACATAGCCAAGCTGCAAGACGGAAACGATGAGACCCGCGCTGGAGAGGCCGATGCCAAAAGATTCGCTGATCGGGCCAATCAAGGGTTGCGCGTAATAAAGATTCGCGACGGTAATGCCGCAGGCGGTGGCCAGCGCGACGATCAGCCAGGCGCCGAGACCCTTCTGGTCCTCGGCGGAAGTTTCAGGCGTTTGCAGCATCGCGGCTTTCGAGGGGAGCCTTGCCAGGCGAGGGGAGGTGGCCAGTTTTTTTTGAAAGAATGCGCCAGAGCTTGGGCGCGGGGCGATCCAATGAGAGAGATAGACGCGCGAGACGACGTTATCAACGTTCCTAAATAGGGAGAGCCTGCCCTTCGACGCATAGCGCGCCGCGAAAAGAGCGCTTTGCCCTGTGAATAGCCGGGAGAAAGCGCGCAATCGTCGTATTTCAGCTAAACTACCCTATATCCATAGCCGGTTACCCAGCTGTTGGTGACGGAACACATCATTTGAGCCATGCGCTTCACGCCGCAATTTCTTGACGAACTGCGCGCTCGGCTTCCGGTTTCGGAAGTCGTCGGCCGTCGCGTCAAGCTGAAGAAAGCGGGACGCGAATGGAAGGGGCTTTCCCCTTTTCAGCAGGAGAAGTCGCCCTCCTTCACAGTCAACGACCAGAAGGGTTTTTATCACGACTTCTCTTCCGGCAAGCATGGCGACATCATCAGCTTCCTGATGGAAACCGAAGGTGTCGGCTTTGCCGAAGCGGTGGAGCGTTTGGCGGCGATGGCCGGCATGGCGCTGCCGGCGTCAACACCGGACGCGGCGCGTCAGGAGCAACGTCGCAAGACGCTCTACGACGTGATGGATCTCGCGGCGAAATTCTTTGCCGATATGCTGGCCTCGCGGCAAGGCGCCAAGGCACGGGGTTATCTCAGTGACCGCGCGATCTCGCCGAACGTGCAGTTGCGCTTCGGCCTGGGCTATGCGCCGCCCGATCGCTTCGCCCTGAAGGAGCATCTCGGCGCGCACGGCATTCCGGTGGAGGACATGGTGGAAGCCGGTCTTCTGATCGGCGGCGACGATATTCCGGTGCCCTATGACCGGTTTCGCGATCGCGTGATGTTTCCGATCACCGATCTGCGCGGGCGGGTGATTGCCTTCGGCGGCCGCGCGCTGGAAAAGGATGTCGCCGCCAAATATCTGAACTCGCCGGAAACGCCGCTGTTTCACAAGGGCGACAATCTCTACAACCTCGCCGCCGCGCGGAAGGCGGCCCACGAGGGGAACCCGCTGATCGCGGTCGAAGGCTACGTCGATGTGATTGCGATGGTTGGCGCAGGCTTTGGCGCAACCGTGGCGCCACTCGGCACCGCGCTGACCGAAAACCAACTCGCGTTATTGTGGAAGATGGCGGACGAGCCGATTCTCTGCTTCGACGGTGACCGCGCCGGGCAGAAGGCCGCCTGGCGCGCCGCCGAACTCGCGCTGCCTCATCTCAAACCTGGCAAGAGCCTGCGCTTTGCGCGCCTTCCCGAAGGTCAGGACCCGGACGATCTGGCCCGCGCCGGCGGACGCGCTGCCATCGAGGATGTGATCTCGGCAGCCCGGAATCTGTCGGACGTGATCTGGTCGCGGGAAATCGAAGGCGGCTCCTTTGCAACGCCGGAACGGCGTGCCGCGCTTGAATCTCGCATCAACGATCTGTCGAACGGCATTCGCGACGAAGTGGTCCGACGCCATTATCGCCAGGACCTCGCCAATCGCTTGCAGCAGATGTTGGCTCCTGACGTTGGCCGTGGCTATGAGGGACGGGGATTCCAGCGCGGTGCATTTCGGGGCGAATCAGCGGGGCGGTTTTTGTCCCGCCCGCCTCAGGCCGGCCGGAGGGAGCCCCCCGGCCGCCGGGTACCGGGTCCCTCCGGCCTGACCCCGCTCGGGCGCGGTCCCTACCAGGCAATGAGCCCGCAACTCGCCAACAGCCCGATCATGCCCGGCCGGCGCAGCACGATTTCCCGCCGCGAGGCGCTGATCCTGCAATCCCTCATCAATCATCCCTGGCTTCTCGATGAGCACCTGGAGGAGGTTGCGGCGCTTGAATTGGCCCATCCCGAGGCGCATCGGCTGCGGGCGGCGATCATGGCCGCCTTCGCCGCCGACCATCATCAGGCATCCGCGCCCTCCGAGCAGAGCGAGAAGCTACGGGGGGGCTTGGCAAACGGTGGATTTTCCAAGACTCTTCAAATGGTTGAGGCAACGATCACGACCTCGGCGGTATGGGGGGTGCAAAGTGGGGCGGCGCGCGATGACGTGCTTTCCACCTGGCATCAACTCGTTACCTTGCATCGACAGTGGCACTCCCTACTTAGAGAGCTTAGAGACGCCGAGTTGGCCCTCGCGGAGGAGCCCAGCGAAGCCAGCATGGGTTGGCTTCGCGACGTCAAGGCCCGATTAGCGGTGGTGGAGGGAACCGAAGCGCTGATCGAGGGCTTTGGCGAATCATCCCGCAGGACCGTCCGTTAACCGCTTACCCGCTCAAAAATAGTGCGGAGGATCGCGGTTGGTGCCACGAAAAGACTCGCCAAATCCATGGTTTGGCTGCAAAAACAGGGTTAAGCGAAACTTAAACAACCGCACCTTAAGGGGATGCGGCACATCCGCAGGGATTGCTGAAGGTTTGAAGGGGGTGGCGACAGTTTGCGCCGCCCTTTGTGCGTCAGACATGATCGGGAAGGCACGCGCCTTTTTTCTCTCATGTAGGGACGCGAGGTTTGATGAGAGCGGGGGCGCGTGACGCTTCCTCGCTCAAGCGCGTTTCGGGAGCTTGATGAATGGCCACCAAGGCAAAGACGCTGCAGGTTAAGGACAAGGAAAAAGACGAGAAGGCAGCGGATACGCCTGAGAAAGATTCTCCGGACGCGCCCTCGCCCTTGCTCGATCTGTCGGACGCCGCCGTCAAGAAGATGATCAAGCAGGCCAAGAAGCGCGGCTTCGTGACCTTCGATCAGCTCAACGAAGTGCTGCCTTCTGACACCACCTCGCCCGAGCAGATCGAGGACATCATGTCGATGCTCTCCGACATGGGCATCAACGTCTCGGAAGCCGAAGAGGCCGACAGCGACGAGGAAGCCAAGGAAGAGGCCGACGACGAGACCGATAACGAACTCGTTGAGGTCACCGCCAAGGCGGTCACCGAAGTCAAGAAATCGGAGCCCGGCGAGCGCACCGACGATCCCGTGCGCATGTACTTGCGGGAAATGGGAACGGTCGAACTGCTGTCGCGCGAAGGCGAAATCGCCATCGCCAAGCGCATCGAGGCCGGCCGCGAGGCGATGATCGCGGGCCTCTGCGAAAGCCCGCTGACGTTCCAGGCCATCATCATCTGGCGCGACGAGCTCAACGAGGGCAAGATTTTCCTTCGCGACATCATCGATCTCGAGGCGACCTATGCCGGGCCCGAGGCCAAGAGCGGCATGAACCCGGCGCTCCTGCCGGGCGATGGCCAGGCCGCCGAGGAAGGCGAAGCCGCGCAAGGCGCGCCCTCGCATGTGGCGCCGCCGGCAGCCCCGCCATCGGCCACGCCGTTCCGCTCGGCACCTGCGGACGAGGACAAGGATCCAGCCGAGGCAGCCGCCGAAGGCGACATGGACGACGACGAGTTCGAAAACCAGATGTCGCTTGCCGCCATCGAGGCGGAGCTGAAGCCGAAGGTGGTCGAGACCTTCGACAAGATCGCGAGCGAGTACAAGAAGCTGCGCCGGCTGCAGGAGCAGGACATCGCCAACCAGCTCGACTCGAACGGGCCGTCGCTCTCGCCGCACCAGGAGCGCAAATACAAGAAGCTGAAGGACGAGATCATCGTCGAGGTGAAGTCGTTGCGCCTCAACCAGGCGCGCATCGATTCACTGGTCGAGCAGCTCTATGACATCAACAAGAAACTGGTGTCCTTCGAGGGCCGCCTGATGCGGCTCGGTGACAGCCACGGCGTGGCGCGCGAAGATTTCCTGCGCAACTACCAGGGCTCCGAGCTTGATCCGCGCTGGCTCAACCGCGTCTCCAAGCTGTCCGCCAAGGGCTGGAAGAATTTCGTCCATCACGAGAAGGACCGCATCAAGGAACTGCGCGGCGAGATTCAGCAGTTGGCAGCCTTGACCGGGCTTGAGATCGGCGAATTCCGCAAGATCGTGCACAGCGTGCAGAAGGGCGAGCGCGAGGCGCGCCAGGCCAAGAAGGAGATGGTCGAGGCCAATCTTCGCCTCGTGATCTCGATCGCCAAGAAATATACCAACCGCGGCCTGCAATTCCTCGACCTGATCCAGGAAGGCAATATCGGCCTGATGAAGGCGGTCGACAAATTCGAATATCGCCGCGGCTACAAATTCTCGACCTACGCCACCTGGTGGATCCGGCAGGCAATCACCCGCTCGATTGCGGACCAGGCGCGCACCATCCGTATCCCCGTTCACATGATCGAGACCATCAACAAGATCGTGCGCACCTCACGGCAGATGCTCAATGAAATCGGCCGCGAGCCCACCCCGGAGGAACTGGCCGAAAAGCTCGGCATGCCCCTGGAGAAGGTGCGCAAGGTCCTGAAGATCGCCAAGGAGCCGCTGTCGCTCGAAACGCCTGTCGGCGACGAGGAAGATTCGCATCTTGGCGATTTCATCGAAGACAAGAATGCGATCCTCCCGATCGATGCGGCGATCCAGTCCAATCTGCGCGAGACCACGACACGTGTATTGGCCTCGCTGACCCCGCGCGAGGAGCGCGTGCTGCGCATGCGCTTTGGCATCGGCATGAACACCGACCACACGCTGGAAGAAGTCGGCCAACAGTTCTCGGTGACGCGCGAACGTATCCGCCAGATCGAGGCGAAAGCGCTGCGCAAGCTGAAGCATCCCTCGCGATCGAGGAAGCTGCGGTCGTTCCTGGACAACTAAGCAAGCATGCTTTCGGGCTTGCGGTGAGACACCTGAGCCGGTCACGAAAGCCCGAGCAGCTTTTGGAAAAACGGAGTGCGCAAAAAAAGGCCGGCCCGAAACATCGGGCCGGCCTTTGTGCTTTCGGCCTTGGTCTCTCTCACCCTGGCTGAGCGGATAAGAACCGGATGTCCCTACACCCGGCACCTGAGCTGGGATAGACCCGGTCAGAGGGGTGTTTTGAGCGATTCGTGACCTCACGGCCGGCCCTCCAGGGCCGTGTGATAGGCCATTCTGCTTGGGGGGCTAGATGCAGAAATCACTCACGATGGCTGCGGCAATCTTTTCTGCGACGGTCTTTTCATGGACGGCGGTTCGGGCGGCCGACCTGCCGCTCAAGACGCGGCCAGCGGCAGTCGCTTCCTTCGGCTGGAGCGGCTGGTACGTCGGCGCCAATCTCGGCTACGGTTTTGGTGACAACCGGATCAATATCGATCCGGTCTCTCCGGGGGCGGTGATCCGCTCCGGATTTGTCAGTCCGGTTCTCGATAACCACCCGCGAGGCGTTCTCGGCGGCATCCAGATCGGAGTGAACCGGCAGACGGGCAACATCGTCTACGGCATCGAGAGCGACCTTGCCTATGCTGGAATCCGCGACACGGTGGTCGGTCCCTTCCTGATTCCGAACTTCAATTTCCAGACCACCGACAGCCAGAAGCTCGACTGGTTTGGTACGCTGCGTGCGCGGGCCGGCGTGGCGGTGACCGATCGGGCGTTATTGTTCGTGACCGGCGGGCTTGCCTTTGGCCGCGCCAGCGTCTCCACCTTTGCCATCGACACCTCGGCTAATATTTGCGGCGGCACCATCAAGTTCTGCATTTCCGGCAATTCGCAGAACTGGATGGCGGGATGGACGATCGGCTCCGGCGGAGAATATGCGATCGCCCCAGGTTGGAGCGCCAAGCTCGAATACCTCTATTACAACCTCGGCCGGATCAGCAATTCCATGATCGACATCTTAGACCCGCCCGATGTTTTCCGGGGATCAACCGAGGTGAAGGGCAATATCGTCCGTGTCGGCCTCAATTACCGGTTTGCCCGATAGGCCCATGTCCTTCGTCACGCACGACGCGGCCTCCTCATCAAAATCTGCGCATCCGCGCCTGCATTCGGCCGTGATCCACTCACATCGTTTGCGGTGTGCATCATCCCCTTGATCGACTGCCGGACTTACGGTCCATCCCCAGCGCGGCCGCGAACTGGGCACCGCTGCGCCGGTTCGTTGCGACCGAGGCCCTGCTCGGCCGGCTCATGGCGCGGCGTGGCTGGACCGCCTTGCTCTATGAATTTCTCCGCTTCGGCGCGAAGCAGGCCTGGGCCAGTCTGTTTGCTGGCGTTGCGATCGGCCTGATGATCGTGACATGGCGGTTCTACCCAGTTGGCGCGCCGCTGGCGCGTTACGACGTCCTGTTGTTGTGCATGGTTGCCGTGCAGGCCGGGATGCTGGCTGGAAGATTCGAGACCCTGGAAGAAGCAAAAATCATCCTGATCTATCATGCCGTCGGCACGGCGATGGAGATATTCAAGACCTCGACCGGCGCCTGGATCTATCCCGAGCCGAATTTCTTCCGGATCGGCGGCGTGCCGCTATTTTCCGGATTCATGTATTCCTGCGTCGGCAGCTATATCTGCCGCTGTTGGCGACTATTCGATTTCGAGTTTACCGACCACCCGCGGCGAGTAAGTCTGGTCGTGCTCAGCGTCGCAATCTACATCAATTTCTTCAGCCATCACTACATCGCGGACTTGCGCTGGCTGTTGATCGCCGGGGCGGGATGGTTGTTCATGGGCACGCGTGTTCATTTCAGGGTCTGGCACCGCAAGCGCACGATGCCGCTATTGCTCGGGCTGCTGCTGGTGGCGCTGTTCATCTGGTGCTCGGAGAATGCAGGCACCTTCACCAAAATCTGGCTCTATCCGTCGCAGCGGACCGGCTGGTCGATGGTTTCCTTCGGCAAGCTCGGCTCCTGGTTCCTGCTGTTGATCATCAGCTATACACTGGTCTGCCTCGTCAACAAGCCGACGGCGGCCGTCAACGCAGCCTCGGAAGCAAGGAATTGATCGGTTGTGCCTTCGTCAAGGAAGGGACCGCTTGGGGTCGCTCGCCAGACAAAGCGAAGGATGTTATAGCGTTTCGAGCGACACCGCCCGGATGTGATCAGGCATGGATACCGGTTCGCGTGAAGAAAACACCTCAAGAATAATAATCATGAG
>Ga0207647_10001149_pt1 | contig 20375 bp, 18 predicted proteins | sample KBSCornC2_FD_184295 | JGI IMG/M metagenome (GOLD analysis project Ga0207647, IMG submission 184295) | Corn rhizosphere microbial communities from Kellogg Biological Station, Michigan, USA - C2 (SPAdes) (version 2) | ecosystem: Host-associated > Plants > Roots > Rhizosphere ... | reverse complement strand
GCGGCCTGCCCCGTCAGCTTCCTGACGAAGCGGTGGCTGGGCAAAGCCCTGAGGATTCGGACGCTGCGCGCGCTGACTATCAGCTGGTGTTAAGCGGGCTCGGCCCCTGTAAGCGCTGAATCAGTCACGCATCATATGAACGAAGTCGCGCGTGAAGCTTTCCAGATTTGCGCCGCCGTCGACGAACAATATCTGTCCGGTCACAGCCCTGGCCTGAAGTAAATAAGCGACCGCTTCGGCTATATCCTCGGGCGCTGAATTGCGCTGAAGCGGCATGGCTGCGCCGAGTCGCTGCCACTGCGCTACTCGATAATCTTCACCCGGAAGGGTCATGCCCGGTGCAACCGCGTTGATCCGCACGGCCGGTGCAAATGCGCGCGCCATCGCGCGTGTCACCGAGCCCAGCGCCAATTTGGAGGCGGTGTAGGCGGCCTGGTCGATCGGCGGATTGCGGAGCCGCTGATCCAACAGATTGACGACAGCGCCCGATTGTCCATCCGCAAGAGCGGAGGCGAAGACGCGCGTTAGCAGCATGGGCGCGATGAAATTGACGTCGAGATGGCGGACGAGCGCCTCACGCGACAGATCGCCCCACCGCCCTTCGCTAATGATAGAGGCACTGTTGATCAGCGCGTCGGGTGCTCGCCCGAATCGGGTCTTGACCTGCGCTATCACCGAATCCAGCTGCTCGGGATCGGCGAGATCCGCCGGGAAAACCGCCGATTCCACGCCGTGAGCGCGGACTGCGTCAGCCAGAGCGAGGTCGGGATCACCCGGACGATGGGCATGCAGCGCCAGGTCATAGCCCGCCGCGGCAAGCCGTGCCGCAATCGCGGCGCCGACCCGGTGCAGCCCGCCGGTGACGAGTGCGAGCATTCAGCGCCGCTCGCGCACCAGCGTCATGCCGATCGATTCGCCGCTCTGCGAAAGCGCCAGCTTGACGATCTTGACCTCTACCCGCCTGACGCGCGCGTCACCGCCGAAGATCGTATCGATGATATGATCAGCCACGGCCTCTACCAGGGTGAAATGGACGTCGCGGGGTAGACCTTCTTCCACTGCACGACGCAGGTCGAGATAGTTCTTGGACGCGCTGAGCGGCGTGTCGTGATCGAAACGGCGCAACGCGGGAATATCGGCCTTGATTGAGATCTTGAGCGGCTGAGGCATGTGCGTCTCTTCGGAATAGATGCCGGTCAGCACGTCGACCACCAGATCGCTCACCTCCAGTCGCACATAATCGTTAGGCGACCCAGTCTCAGGAACGAGTGTCAAGGGCTTGGGATGATCAAGGGCAGTCATTTCGGTCTCACTCATGTAATGCGCGCGCCCTAGCAGCCGTTGCCGGGAGCATCCAGCCGGGTTCCCTTTCGCGCGTCTTTCGGTATGGGGCGCACCCTTTCCCATCGGAGCCTGCCTTGTTGATCACGCTGTCCCCGCTCGCCGAAGCCGACCCGCAAGCCGTCGAGACGCTGCTCGATGCCGCTTTCGGTCCGGATCGACGTGGCCGCACGGCGTACAAGCTTCGCGACGGGATGTTGCCGATCCCCGATCTGTCGCTAGCGGCGCATGAGGACGACCGATTGATCGGGTCGCTGCAATGCTGGCCCATCGCGCTTTACGGGAGTGATGGTGCGACGCCGCTGATCCTGGTTGGCCCCGTCGCGGTGGATCCGGCGCGCCAGCAGCAGGGAATTGGCCGACTGATGATGGCCGAAATGCTGGCGCGCGCGGAAGGTCGCGAACCGCTCGTGCTAATCGGCGATCCTGAATATTATGGCCGCCATTTTGGTTTCATCGCCGACGCCACCACCAATTGGGAACTGCCTGGCCCGTTCGAGCGCCGCCGACTCCTGGCGCGGACGGACGGCCGCGATCTGCCTTATCGCGGGATGCTGGGCCCGCGCTCCTGAGCTTGGCGAGCCAAGGGCGCTTCCACCAGGCGCGATCCGGTTCTAACGGCGGGCCATGCCCGAACGCGCGCCGCCTCCTCCCGACCTTGCTGGGCTGTCGCTGGCGGAGATCGCGCAAGCCGTAGCCGAGCGGCGGTTGCCGCCGGTGGACCGATGGAACCCGCCGCATTGCGGGGACAGCGGCATGCGCATCGCGCGGGACGGTACATGGTACCATGAAGGCGCGCCGATTCTGCGGCCGGCCATGGTGCGGCTATTCGCAGGCCTGCTCCGGCGCGAAGATGATGGCCGCCATGTGCTGGTCACGCCCGTCGAGAAGCTCGATATCGTCGTCGAGGACGCGCCCTTCGTCGCGGTCGAAGCGCGAACCGAGGGCGCGGGCCGCGAACGGCGCATCGCGTTTCGTCTGAATACGGATGAGCCGGTGGTCGCCGGACCCGAACATCGCCTGCACCTCATCGATGGGCGGCCTTATCTCTCAGTCCGCAATCGCCTCGAAGCGGCGATCGCGCGTCCCGTTTTTTATGAACTTGCCGAGCAAGCCCTGGAGGAAGGCGGCAATCCGCCGGGTCTGTGGTCCGATGGCGCGTTCTTCCCGTTTGTTCCGGCATGAGCCTCGTCGACCGGATGCGTGCCGCACTCACGCGCGAAAGTGGTCATGTGCCGATCGAGGGCGATGAATATGATCGCGCTAACGGTATTTATGTGCCGGCCGCTGTGCTCGTCGCCGTGACCGATCGCGCCGATCCGGGTGTACTGCTGACGCTTCGCCAGCCGCACCTACGACGCCACGCGGGGCAGATCGCCTTTCCGGGCGGCCGCGTCGACCCGGACGACGAAAGCGTGATCGCCGCCGCACTGCGTGAGGCACAGGAAGAGATCGGGCTCGATCCGGCGATGGTGGAAATCGCCGGCACCAGCGATGTCTACCGCGTCGGCACGGGCTTTGCCGTCACGCCAGTGATCGGCGTGGTTCCCCCCGACCTCCCGCTCGCGCCGCACGAGGCGGAGGTGGCGGCGGTGTTCGAGACGCCACTGGCCTTCCTGCTCGCGCCGGGCAATCATGCGCTCAAGAGCACGATATGGGAGGGACGCGAGCGTCGTTTCCACGAAATCAATTGGGAGGACCGTCGCATTTGGGGCGCGACCGCGGGGATGATCGTCAACCTGGCTTTCCGGCTGAAGGGCGTGATCGATGATCCTGCCTGAGACCGGTTGGCGCACGCGCCCGGACCTGATTCGCCTGACCGAGGCACTTGGCGCACGGGAAGGCCAGGTGCGTTATGTCGGCGGAGCGGTACGGGATACATTGCTCGGCCTGCCCGTATCGGACCTCGACCTTGCCACGATATTGCGGCCGGACGAGGTTTCACGCCGGATACGCGCCGCGGGCTTCAGAGCGGTTCCGACCGGCATAGCCCACGGGACTGTGACGGCGGTACTGCCGAGCGGACCCGTCGAGGTTACCACGCTGCGGCGCGACGTCGCGACCGATGGTCGGCGCGCCACAATCGCCTTCACCGAAGATTGGCGCGAGGACGCAGCGCGTCGCGATTTTACCTTCAACGCGCTCTCTGCCGATCCGCCTGACGGTACGATCCACGATTATTTCGGAGGCGTAGCGGATCTGCATGTCGGCCTGGTTCGATTTATCGGCGATCCGCTGGCACGCATCGGCGAAGATCATCTGCGCATCTTGCGCTTTTTCCGCTTCCACGCACGCTTCGGCCAAGGTGCGCCCGATCCGGCAGGGTTGGCCGCATGCGCGCAGCGAGCGAACGATCTAATGGCACTCTCGCGCGAGCGAATCGCGCAGGAAATGCTGAAATTGTTGGCCGTGATCGACCCCACGCCGACCGTGGCATTGATGGTCGAGTACAAGATTTTTGCGCCCGTCTTGCCCGAAATCGATGCCGACAGCGTGAAACGGATGGCGCGGCTGGTCGCGCGCGAGCGATCTTATGGCGGCGATCCGGTGCGCCGCTTGGCCGCGCTGCTGCCGTCCGATCCGGCACTTGCTGACGTGGTAGGTGCGCGGCTCAAATTGTCCAATGCTCAGCGAAAACGGCTCATCAGCGCGGCCGAGCCAAGCGAACCTGGCCCAGCGCGTGCGCTCGCACAGGCAATCGGCGTAGAGGCAGCGCGCGATCGGCTGCTCCTGCGCAGCGCCGATCCGGCGGAAAGCATGCAGGCGCTTGAAGGCTGGACGCCGCCGCGCCTTCCAATTGGCGGTGGTGAACTGGTCACGATGGGACTTCGCGCGGGACCGCTGGTCGCAGCAACCTTGCAGGCCATCCAACAGCAGTGGGTTGCGGAGGATTTTCCCGATGCGTCGCGCGTACGCATTATTGCCGAGGAGAAGGTCGCTCAGGCCTTGCGTGCGCGGTAGAAATCGAGGGCGGCGTCGGCCGTCAGTGGGCGTGCGAAGTGATAACCCTGGCCAGTATCGCAGCCAAGATTGGCGAGCGTGCGCTCGGTCTCGGCCGATTCGATGCCTTCGGCGGTCGTCGACATGCCCAGCGTGCGCGCCAGGCTGAGGATGGCCCGGATGATTGCGACCGAATCGCCATTCTCATGCATGTCGGTTACGAAGCTGCGGTCGATTTTCAGGATGTCGATCGGTAGCTTCTGCAGATAAGCGAGGCTGGAATAGCCCGTGCCGAAATCGTCCATCGCCACGCGGCAGCCAAGATCATGGAGCGCGCTCAGCACGCGATTGGCGCGTTCAGGATCGGCGATGATCGAGCTCTCGGTCAGTTCCAGCGTCATGCGCTGGCCACCGATCCGGTTATAGTCGAGCGTCTTCTTGACCGCCTCATGAACCGAATCGCGCGCGAGTTGGACCGGTGATACATTGACGCACAATTTGAGCGGTAATTGCCCGCCATGGCGCTTGTCCCAATCGGCGAGCGTACGCGCGGTGGCATCGAGTGCCCAGCGACCAAGCGGGACGATCAGGCCCGATTCCTCGGCGACCGAAATGAATTCGGTAGGGGAGATCTGGCCCTGATCCACATGATCCCAGCGCGCCAGTGCCTCGAAACCCGAGACAGTGCCGGTCTGGAGATGAACGAGTGGCTGGAACGCCAAGCTCAGCGCGTCCTGTTCGATAGCGCGCCGAAGTTCGGTTTCGAGGCTGAAGCGACGACGGGCGTGGTTCACCTCGCCCTGGCGAAACATCTCGATCTGGCCCGACTGCTTGGCGCGCTTCAGCGCAACCTGCGCGTTGCGGAGCAAATCGCCGGACATGTGAATGCGTCGGTCCCACAATGCTCCGCCGATCGAGCAATCGACGCGGATTTCAAGCTCCGACAGGCGGATCGGCGTCGACAAAGCCGCCTGCAGCCGCGCTGCGGCATGCGTCACATCGCTCGCCGCTTCGGTTTTGCGCAGGAGAACGCCAAACTCGTCTCCGGCCATGCGTGCCAGCATATCGCCCTGGCGTAGTGCAGAAACGAGACGGCGCGCGACGGTGATGATCAGTTCATCGCCAGCCAAGGCGCCGATACATTCGTTGATGCGGCTGAAGCGATTGAGATCGACGGCCAGAATTGCGAAGCTATTATCCGGCCCATCACTATCAATCGCTTCCTCGACGGCCTCATCGAAAGCGAGACGATTGGGCAGACCGGTCAGGCTGTCGTGCAGCATTTCGGCGCGCAGCGAGCGCGCCGTCTCCACCTCGGCGGTGCGGTCAACCATGGTGACCAGCGCCCGGCGGCCATGTTCGCCTACCAGTGAAAGTTGTGAAAGATGCACGCGGAACGAACGGCCACCGATGCCAGGCTGCCGCCAATCCTGTTCGTGCCGCTCCTGATCGCTTTCAAGAAAGGCACGGACCGCGCTGATCAGCCCCTCTGCCTGATCACCATCGGCATCCGCACCACCGATACGACCGAAAGGTGCATTACACGCAGCGATCTTGGGTTGCTTTTGGTCGAGCACGATCACCGCGGCAGGAATATGGATCGCGTCAAGGTAACGCTGGCGAGCTCCCGCCAATGTCGGATCGAGATCGGATGTCTCTGTCGACGCCAGAGCGCCCGCTCTCCCTAGGGTCGCGGGACGCCTCTTGCCGCGGCTGATGCTCGCAACCTGCATTAGGATGCGCATAGGCCAAGAAGCGTTAAGATTTCGTCGACTGTGTTGTCCGGCTGGTACCGATACCGAAACGGTTATCCCTCGGAAATCCGGTCGGCGGCATGCGCCCCGCCGCCCCGCGCGCGGCACGCCATGGTCCAAGGTCGGTCTCGGTGCGGAAGCGCCCACTTTCGCCGCCCATCGGCCAGGTCAGGCCTTCTTCAAAACGGAAGGTGATCGCATCCGAAAGCCCGCCGTCACGATAGCGCTGAAGCTGCGCGCCCTGCCCCCGCGCGAGTTCGGGTACCTCGCTCAAGGGGAAGACGACCAGCTTTCGATTTTCACCGATAGCAGCGACATAATCATCCTCGGCGGCGATCGGCCGGGCAATCCTTAGCGCCGCGCCGGAGCGAAGATTAACGACCTGGCGTCCTTTGCGCGTCTCGCCGACCACCTCTTCGGTTTTGGCGATAAAGCCCTTGCCGTCGCTCGCCGCGAACAGAATGCGTTCGCCGGCCCGGTAGGGAAACAAGGCCGTAATTCCCGCCTCGCCCTCAAGATCGATCATCAGGCGCACCGGTTCGCCGAAGCCGCGCCCGCCGGGCAATTTGTCCGCGGCGAGCGTATAGACGCGCCCCGTCGCCCCCACGAGCAGCAACTTGTCGGTGGTCTGGGCATGAAAGGCGAAAGCCGGGCCGTCACCTTCCTTGAACTTGAGCGCCTCGGCCGAGCTCAGGTCGATATGGCCCTTCATAGCGCGCACCCAGCCGCGTTGCGACAGGATGACCGAGATCGGCTCGCGTTCTATCATCGCCTCGAGCGGGATTTCGCGGGCGGGCCCCTGTTCTTCGATTAGCGTACGGCGGCGGCCGAGTTCGGTCTCCTGGCTATAACGCTCGCGGAGCTTGCCAAGATCGCGCTTGAGGCGCGTACGCTGGCGCGCCGGACTGGCGACCAGCGCCTCCAGTTCCTGCGCTTCCTTGCTCAGCTCCTCGCGCTCTTTGCGGAGCTCCATTTCTTCGAGCTTGCGCAAGCTGCGCAGCCGCATGTTGAGGATCGCTTCGGCCTGGCGATCGGTCAGGTCGAACTCGGCCATCAGCACCGGCTTGGGCTCATCTTCCTCGCGGATGATCTGAATCACCCGGTCGAGATTGAGATAGGTGACAAGATAGCCATCCAGCAGCTCGATCCGATCCGCGATCTTTGCAAGCCGGTGGTTGGAGCGGCGGACCAGAACCTCGAATTGATGATCGATCCAGCCCGCCAGGGCCTGTTTGAGCGACATCACGCGTGGCGTGCGCTCGCGATCGAGTACGTTGAGATTGAGGGCGATCCGGGTTTCGAGGTCGGTCAGCCGGAAAAGGCTGTCCATCAAGGTTTGCGGATCGACCGTGCGCGCGCGTGGCTCGAGCACGATACGGATCTGTGCATCACTCTCGTCGCGTACGTCCGCGAGGATCGGGAGCTTCTTTTCGTTGATCAGCGCCGCGATCTGCTCGATCAGCTTGGCCTTGGCGACTTGATACGGGATTTCGCTGATCACCGCGACCCAAGTGCCGCGCCCCTGGTCCTCGATCGACCAACGTGCCCGCACGCGGAAAGCGCCGCGACCGGTTGCATAAGCCTCCGTGATCGCGGCTTCGCTATCAACGACGATGCCGCCCGTCGGAAAGTCCGGCCCTTTGACGAAGCGCATCAGTTCGCGCGGATCGCCCTCCGGTTGGTCGATCAGATGGACCGCGGCATCGATCAGCTCGGCGGCATTGTGTGGCGGAATCGATGTGGCCATGCCGACGGCGATGCCCGAGGCGCCATTGGCCAGCAGATTGGGGAAGAGGCCCGGCATCAGCTCGGGCTCTTGATCCTCATTATTGTAGGTAGGGCGAAAGCCGACCGCATCCTCGTCGAGGCCGGTCATCAGATCGATCGCGACCTGGGTCAGCCGTGCTTCGGTATAGCGATAGGCGGCAGCATTATCGCCATCGATATTGCCGAAATTGCCTTGGCCGTCGACCAAGGGATAACGTAGCGCGAAATCCTGGGCGAGGCGGACCATCGCATCATAGACCGATGCGTCGCCATGCGGATGATATTTGCCGATCACGTCGCCCACGACGCGGGCGGATTTCTTGTAAGCCGCACCCGGATCCATGCGGAGCAGCCGCATTGCCCAAAGCAAGCGCCGATGCACCGGCTTCAAGCCGTCACGCACATCAGGAAGCGACCGTGCGGTGATCGTCGAGAGCGCATAGACGAGATAGCGTTCCGAAAGCGCGCTATCGAAGGGGGCGTCGAGGATCTGATTGAATGGATCGGCGGTATCGGTGGTCATCGCATCCTCGACTAGCCGAGCCCCGCCCGCCCGCAAAGCACGCTTTGCAACGCATCGTAACCCGTGTAGTGTATTATTATGCTACAACACAGGGGATAATTCGATGCGTTTGCTCCTTGCTTCCGTCGCCGCCCTGGCGCTCGTCGCACCTGCGTTTTCACAAGCCCCCGCCGTTCCGCTGATCGAGCGATCCAAACTGTTCGGCAATCCCAGCAAGACCGGGGGACGGATCAGTCCCGACGGCAAATGGCTGGCCTGGATCGCGCCACGCGATGGCGTCCTCAACATCTGGGTCGCCCCGGTTGCCGATCCTGCGGCGGCCAAGCCGCTCACGGCCGAGAAACAGCGGCCGATCCGCTCTTATTACTGGTCGCCCGACTCCAGCATGATCCTGTTCGTCAACGATAAAGGCGGGGACGAGAATTTCCTGCTTTATGGCGTCGATATCGCCACCGGCACACAAAAGACGCTGACTCCGTTCGAGAAGACGCGGGTCGAAGTGGTCAATATCAGCCGGGTCGTGAAGGACCGGATCCTGATTGCCATCAACAATCGCGATGCACGCTGGCATGATCTGTACAGCCTCGATCTTGCCAGCGGGAAGCTGAGCCTGGTGCTGCAGAATGACGGTGATTATGCGGGCTTCCTGGCGGACGAGCAGCTTGTGCCAAGGCTCGCCACCAAGGCGACGCCGGATGGCGGCCAGGCCTTCTATCGTATTGTCGACGGCAAGGTAGCGGCAACGCCATTCAGCACGATCGGCCTCGATGATGCGCTAAGCACGAGTCCGGCCGGCTTCACCACCGATGGCAAGACGCTCTACTGGGTGGATTCGCGTGACCGTGACACCGCTGCGTTGGTTGCGCAGGATGTCGCGACGGGCAAACAGACCGTTGTCGCTCAGGACCCCCGCGCCGATATCGGCGGTGTTATCGTCGATCCCAAAACAGGCGTCGTCCGGGCCTGGTCTGTCAATTATCTGCGCAATGACTGGGTCTCGCACGATCCGGCCACGGCCAAAGACATCGCCTGGCTAAAGAGCCAGCTCAAAGGCGACATTACGGTCACCTCGCAAACCGACGCAGACGATCTGTGGACCGTGGGTGTCGATCCGGTAACGGCACCGAGCGCCTCCTATTTGTTCGATCGGAAGGCGCACAGCCTGAAACAGCTTTACGTTACGCGTCCCGAGTTGGTCGGCGCGTCGCTCGTGCCAATGCACCCCGAAACGATCCCCGCACGCGACGGGCTGACGCTGGTTTCCTATCTATCGCTGCCCGCCGGCACCGACCCCGACGGCGACGGCAAGCCCGATCATCCCGTGCCGATGGTGCTGTTCGTTCATGGTGGACCGTGGGGGCGCGACACTTATGGCTATTCGTCATGGCATCAATGGCTGGCGAACCGCGGCTACGCGGTGCTGTCGGTCAATTATCGCGCGTCGACCGGCTTCGGAAAGAAGTTCATCGCCGCCGGCAACCTCCAATGGGGCCGCAAGATGCATGACGACCTGCTCGATGCCGTCAGCTGGGCGGTCAAGCAGGGCGTGACTACGGCGGATAAGGTCGCGATCGCGGGCGGATCTTATGGCGGCTACGCGACCCTCGCAGGCGTGACATTCACGCCCGACACCTTCCGTTGCGGGGTCGATATCGTCGGGCCGTCCAACCTCTTCACCCTGTTGCAGACGATCCCGCCTTACTGGGAAGCGGGCAAGCAGCAATTCTACCAACGCATGGGCAATCCCACGACCGAACAGGGCAAAGTGTTGTTGCACGAGCGCTCGCCCCTCTTCGCGGCCGACAAGATCAAGGTGCCCTTGCTGATCGGCCAGGGCCAGAATGATCCGCGCGTCAATGTGCGGGAGAGCCAGCAGATCGTGGATGCGATGAAGGCGAAGAATATTCCCGTCACCTATGTCGTATTTCCCGACGAGGGACATGGCTTCGCCCGACCGGTGAATAATATCGCGTTCAACGCCATAGCGGAGAATTTCCTAAGCGCCTGCCTCGGCGGGCGGGCGGAGCCGATTGGCGATGCGCTCAAGCCCTCGAGCGCACAGGTCAAAGAGGGCTCGGATCGGGTTCCCGGCCTTTCGGCGGCTGTGACCGTGGCCTCGAAATAAGCAGTCAGGTGTGAGGAGCGGGCGCGGGACCGTCAGCCCGCTCCTCACCAATCTCTTGCAACAGCCATTCGCGGAAACGCTTGATCTTGGGGACCGCGCGTCTTTCCTCCGGATAGACCAGCCAATAGCCGAAGCCGCGCGTTGATAATTGGTCGGACAGACGCACCAGCCGGCCTTCTGCCATGTCGTTGCGCCACAAGAATGGGGTCAGCATCGCGACCCCCTGCCCCGCCATCGCCGCGTGGCCTTCATGCGCCTGAACATCGAGCCGCACGCCCGGGCGAATCTCATCCTCGTTCACCTCGACGCCTGCCTCCCGCAACCAATGCGGCCACCAGGGATCGTGCGGGCTGATCATCGGCAGGTTCAGCAAGTCCTTGGGCTCGATCTTGCCGCCGTGGCGCGCGAGAAAATCGGGGCTGCACATCGGCGTGAAATAGACCTGAAATAGCAGATGCCGTTCGAGCCCCGGCCACGGCCCGCGCCCGGCGCGGATCGCGACATCCACCTCGTCCTTGGCAAAATCAGTGATTGTGTCGGTCGCAATGAGGCGGACTGCCATATTGGGATTATTCATCTGGAAGCCGCCTAGCTTCCAGGCAAGCCAGGTATTGGCGAAGGTCTGGGTGGTCGAGACGGTCATCATCGACTCATTCTCGCTCCGCAACCGCGCGAAGGCGGCGTCTAGCGCATCGAAGCCGCGCGCCACCTGCGGGGCCGCGCGCTCACCGGCGGGGGTGAGCTGGACGCCGCGCCCATCCCGCCGGAACAAAGCTACGCCGAGCTTCTCCTCCAATAACTTGACCTGATAGCTTACGGCCGCCTGGGTCATGCCGAGCTCCGCGGCCGCGGCGGTGAAATTGAGATGACGCGCGGCCGCCTCAAATACGCGGATGGCAGACAGAGGCGGCAAGCGGCGCATGCTCGTACCATAAGCCCCACTTATGGATTGGAGGCAAGCTTCGATTGGCCTTTCCCTCCTGTCTGCTCCAATTGGGTTGGGCAGCCGACGCCCCTTCGGCCGCAGACAGGAGGTTCGCCATGTCCCATCACCAGCCCACACGCCCCGTGCCGAGCTTTGTCGCCCGCCTGGCCGAACTCCTCGCCGCCACCGATCGCTTCGTCGGCTGGTGGGGCGAGCATCGCGCCTGGCCCGCCAATGAATCGCCCCGGATTGGCCGCTGCCGATAACATATCCCGAGGATCGAGAAGCTCGCCGCAGCACGCATCCCTTCGCGTTGCGGTCGAGGGTGACCTGGTCTATATCCCCCTTACCCGCCCCGCCCGCGCCGAATCCCGGCCGCGTCCGGGGCGCTTCTCTTTTCTGCTCCTTGGGAGACTGCATTGTCGCGCCGCCGCCAAATCTACGAAGGCAAGGCCAAGATCCTTTACGAGGGTCCCGAACCGGGCACGCTCATCCAATATTTCAAGGACGACGCTACCGCGTTCAATGCGCAGAAACGCGGCACGATCAGCGGCAAGGGCGTGCTCAACAATCGCATTTCCGAGCACGTCTTCACGCTTCTCGCCAATATCGGCGTGCCCACCCACTTCATTCGCCGCCTCAACATGCGCGAGCAGCTGATCCGACAGGTCGAGATCGTGCCGATCGAAGTGGTGATACGCAATGTTGCGGCCGGCAGCCTGGCCAAGCGCCTCGGGATTGAGGAAGGCACGCAGCTGCCGCGCACCATCATCGAATATTACTATAAGGACGACGCGCTCGGTGATCCGCTCGTGAGCGAGGAGCATATTGCGTGCTTCGGGTGGGCCAGTCAGGAGGAAATGCACGATATCGCCGACATGGCGATCCGCGTGAACGACTTCATGACGGGGCTGTTCGCGGGCGTGGGCATTCGCCTGGTGGACTTTAAGCTGGAGTTCGGCCGGCTATGGGACAATGATTATTCGCGCATCATCCTAGCCGACGAGATCAGCCCGGATGGTTGCCGCCTGTGGGACATGACCTCGGGCGAGAAGCTCGACAAGGATCGCTTCCGGCAGGATCTGGGCGGCGAGGCCGAGGCATACCAGGAAATCGCCCGCCGGCTGGGCCTCTTGCCAGAGGGCGACACGATCGTGCTCGACATGGCGGAGCATCGTAAAAATCGCGGAAAATAACGAGCATTGAGGAGTTTTAGCGATATGGTCAGGACGATCACCATCGCGCTGATTCTCGCCGGTCTTGCCGTACCTGCCGCGGCCCGATCGAAAGCCGATCGGACCACTTCCGCCCAATTTAACTGCGATGCGATACAGATCGACGCGCGCCTGGACCGTGCAACTTTGCGCGATCTCGGGCCTGCTCACTCGCTCGATGAAGCGGCTGCCGTTTTGAGCCGGCATGGCGTCAAATTCGAGCGCGGCCCGCGCGTGCTGACCCTGACGAGCGCCCCACCCGGGCTCGTGCGCGATATCACGACCATGAAGCAAGGCGAGCCGATCATCCTGCCGGACGGCAACGGCAGTGCGATCTGCGTATTGCGGCCTTCCGAGGATTCGATCTAACGCGATACGTCGCGCTCAACCTGCAAGAACAAGGGGATAGGGGATGAAGGCGGTTCTCATAGGCGCAGCGGCCGTGGCTGCCTCAATGCTCTCGCCCGTGCGCGCGGCGACCGCGCAGCCCTCGACCGACGTCTCTCACGCTTTGCAATGCTTTCTGCTCGGTGGCTCACTGATCAATAATAGCGACGAGAAGATCAAATCGGTCGGGATGATAACCTCGATGTTCTATGCGGGGCAGGTCTTCGCGATCGAGCCGAATATCGACCTCACCGCCGCGATGCGCCGCGAGGCGCCCAAGATCACCGAGGCGCGTCTTCCGGCACTCCGAACGGAATGCTCCACCGAGTTGCAACGCCGCGGTGCGCAAATGAGCGCCGCTGGCCAGGCGCTTCAGGCAGACGCCGCCAAGAAATAGCGCTGCCTTTTTAGTCGGTTCCGGCTTTCTGGCGAGCGATCCAAGCGTCGAGCTTCTTCTCCAGGACCGCCATCGGAAGCGCCCCCGTGTTCAGGATCTGCGCGTGGAAAGTTTTGGGATCGAATTTGGGGCCCAGCGCCTGGATTGCGCGCACCTTTGCGTTGGAGATCGTGATCTGCCCCACCTTGTAAGCCAAGGCCTGGCCGGGAATCGCGATGTAGCGATCGACCTCGGCGGTGGCATCCGTCACGCTTTCTGGCGAGTTGTCGAGCATATATTGGATCGCCTTGGCGCGGCTCCAGCCATAAGCGTGAATGCCGCTGTCGACCACGAGCCGCATCGCGCGTAGCATTTCATCATTGAGGCCACCGATGCGCTGCCAAGGGTCGGTCTCCATACCGAGCTGACGCCAGAGGCTCTCGGAGTATAGCGCCCAGCCCTCCTGGAAGGCGGTATTGCCTCCGAACCGCATGAAGTTCGGCAGGCGCGCATTTTCCTGCGCCAGGCTGATCTGGAAATGGTGACCCGGCTCGCCCTCGTGAAGAAAGAGAGTCTCCATCTCCCAAGTGAGCCGTGAGGGCAGATCGTAGGTGTTGTAGTAGAAGACGCCAGGCCGCGAGCCGTCGGCTGTCCCGGGATTGTAGGAGCCGCCCGAGGCGGTTTTTTCCCGGTAGGCAGGCACGGGCCGTATCTCTAGCGGAGTTTTGGGAATGGTCGAGAACTGCTCCGGAATGCGCTGTTCCACGCGTTGCTTGATTGCAAGATAGCCATCGCGCAGGGCGAGCGCGCTCTTGGGCTGGAAGCGCGGACTGGAGCGCAGGAACGTGAAGAACTCCTTGGACCTGCCCTTGAAGTCGACGATCCTCTGCTGTTCCGCCAGTTCACGACGAATACGCGACACCTCGTTCAGCCCAAGCTGGTGCACGTCCTCCGCGGATAGGGATAAAGTCGTATTTGATTCAATAAGATATTTGTAGAGTCTCGCACCATCTTTCATCTTGGAAAGGCCAATCGTCGGCCGAGCGACCGGCAGATATTCATTTCTGAGAAAGTTACGCAGCCGCGTCTCAGCCGGAATGAGCACGTTCTTGATCTGCGCAGCATAGGCCCCGCGCAGTCGCTTTTGGTCGGCCGCCGAAATGCCGGCCGGGAATTGGCGTACGGGGCCATAGAAGGTCGAATTCTCAACCCCTTGCATGATCTGCGCGGTTAGCTGGTCGATGACGTTGCGGATCGTCAGCCGCGGCTGGACGATCTTGAGCTGCATTCCCTGGCGAAAGCGCACGATGGCCTCGTCCAGCAGGGCCGCATATTGGGCATTACGCTTAAGATTGTTCTCATAGTCGGCCAGCGTATTGAACGGCGCCGCGCCCTTTCCCGAGGCGATGTCGGGATACCAAAGATGGATGCCGAAGAAATGGTCGATCGGCCGCACCTGCAATGAACGCAGTAACGACCTGTCTGTCAGCAGACGCAGGCTCTCACGCGTCTGCCATTCGAATGCATCATAGGCGATCTGGTCGGTCTCATCGAGCTTGGAGCGATCGATTGCGCGCAACGCCACGAGGTCGCTCGCGGCCGCCGCACGCTCTGCGTCATAATGCGCATCGCTGAACGGATCGCCGAGGCGGTCCGCATAACGGAGATCGCCGCGGCTTAATGCCTCTACCGGATTGCGCTTGAGCTCGGCCTCATCGCTGGCCGCGAACAAGGCAAAGAGACGGACATGTTCCGAGGACGAAGGCTGGGCGTGGAGCGGCAGCGGTAGGATCAGCGCGGTTAAAGCGATCGAAAAACGACGCATGGACCCTCCAGGACTCCGCTCGTCGCGTAGGAGGACTAATCCGCCGCTACAACCACTTCGTCATTTATCGGAAGAAGATGGCTCCGGCGCAGGCCCTGGCCGGCAAATGGTCGGCGGCAGCTCGCGCAACCCCCGCCCCGCCATCGGCTCGCATCAATCCTTCCGTTTGGCAGTCGCCAGATCGCCCAGCATCTCATGCAAGGCGCCGAGGCAATCCTCGCCCATGCGCATGCAGCGCTCTGGCGACCATCCGAACTCGGAATCGGCCAGCGCCTCATTGTCCTTGAAGGGCATCTCCAACGTCATCGCGACCGCGCCGTAGCGGTTGGCGAGCTGGTTGGTGGACATCGTAAGGTTGGCACTACCCGGTCCGGCCACAGCATAGCCATGCTCAACCTGGAAATCGGGCGAACGGCGCGCGAGGATCTCGCGATAGCGGGCATAGAGATTGCCCTGCCGATCGGTCCAGTTGGGGATGCCCTCGAAGCCGGCCAGAAAGACGTACGGGATGGCCTCATCACCGTGCACGTCCATCGCGAAATCGACACCCGTCTCATCCATCTTGTTGCGCACGCAAAGCACCTCTGGACTGCGTTCGGGCGTGGGCTCGTGCCATTCGCGGTTGAGATTCACGCCAACCGCATTGGTCCGCAGATGGCCACGGCGCGACCCGTCCGGGTTCATGTTGGGCACGACGTGGAATGTCGCCTCGCGCCGAAGCACGCGCGCGACCGGATCGGCTGGATCCGTCAGCCGCCCGAGTGCGCCCTCCATCCACCATTCGGCCATCGTCTCGCCAGGGTGCTGGCGCGCATATAGCCAAACCTGGAGCGGCCCCTCGCCGATGTGAAGACAGTCCATCTCCTGTCCGTCGAGCGTCTGCCCCAGCGATTCGTAGCGGACGCCAGGCATGCCGGCGATGGTCGCAATCAGATCGTGGTGCCGCTCCATCGAATAGGGCGCGAAATAGGCGAACCACACATTGTTGCTCGACGGTGTATGGCGGATCGTGAGGATCTTGCCGTCGAAGCTGGTCTCAGCCAGTCGCCAATCCTCGCGATCCTCCGACCAGCGCGCCGAATAACCCGGCCAGCCAAGCGGATATGCGGACCCCGCGACGTTAAGGATGCGCAGTTCGATCTTACGGCCTTGCGCCCCGAGCAGGCGGAAATGGAACCATTGATAGAAATCAGACTGGTGATCGTTGACGATCTCCAGATCGAAGCGATCGCTCTCCTGTTTCAGGACGCGGATATTGCCGCTGTCGAACGCGGCCGAAATGTGGGCTGTCATTTGACCGTGATAGTGCGACCGGAAACCCCGGGGAAGCCCTGGAACATCGCGGAAGCCAAACGCTGTACCGCAGCCGCCGGCTGCGCCTCGGGCTTGCCAAAGCGCGCGCTCGTCTCGGCGCGGCCTTCCCATATCGTTGTTCCATCGGAGCGGCGCTTGATCTGCACGATCAGCCGGGTCGACACATATTGGGTCGGTTTGCCGGCAAAGGTCGTGCCCACGCCACCGCCTGCACCGCCGTGCCAGCCATAGCTGCCTCCGCCGATACCGATCGAAAAGGAAGAGCGCGGAGGGCCATCAAAAAAGGCCCGATCAACCGCGAGCACCGCCACCTGTTCCGACTTTGCAAGGCCCGGGGCCTCGGTGAAGCCGACCTTGGCCAGCTCGCCCCCCACGATATCGGCATAGGTCTGGAATTCAGGGCTACTGCGGTCCCCGCCCATCATCGGCTCGATGCTGATCTGGCCGGGGGCGAGCGGCTGGTTCAGGTGGAAGCGCGTGACTTGCGTGGTCGGGCCAGTCGCGCAGCCGGCCAGAGCCAGCGTACCCAACATGGCAACAAGCAGTCCGCGCATCATGCGTCTCCCTCCGTTTCGGCGATTGCAACGCTAGAGCAACGATTTCGCTGCATAGGCGCTGAACAGCAGTGTATCTGTGGCGAAACGGCGCCGTACGGGTTGACTTCGGCAGGCTCTCACCATACGGAGCGCCAACTTTTTCGCAGCTTTTGGACAGATAGGCAGGGTTACTCCGGTGAAGATCCGTAATTCGTTGAAGTCGTTGAAGGACCGTCATCGGGACAACCGCGTGATCCGCCGTCGCGGGCGCACCTACGTCATCAACAAGACCAACCGTCGTTTCAAGGCCCGTCAGGGCTGAACCACCTTCCCTGAGCGGGGATATGAGACGGCCGCGCGAAAGCGCGGCCGTTTTCATTTGTATTGAGGCGCAGGCTTTCGCGCTGGGTGCCGTTCGCAGCATCCCTGCGCAAGCGGGTTCAATTTCGTTTGCGCGTATGATTCGGCTGCGCCACGCTTTCGACAAAGGAGACTTTGTCGATGCGCCTCGCCGCCCTGTGCGCTGCCGTTCTACTTTCGACCAGTGCTCTCGCCAGCCCCCTTTCCCATGCGCAGATCAGCGCGATCGATAGCGCGGCGGAAAAGGCGCTTAAGACGACGGGAGTGCCCGCCGCCTCGATCGCAATCGTACGCGACGGCCGGATCGTTTATACCCAGGCTTACGGAACGCAGCGCGCGGGTGAGCCAGCCCGGACCGAAGCGCGTTACAAGATCGCCTCCATATCCAAGCAGTTCACCGCCGCGGCGCTGCTGCTGCTCGCCGAGGATGGCGAGCTTTCGCTGGATGATCCGGTTTCCAAATATCTGCCCGATCTGACGCGCGCCAATGAGGTGAAGCTGCGCCAGTTGCTGTCGCATACCTCGGGCTATCGCGATTTCTGGCCGCAGGATTTCCCCTTCGTCGACATGGAGCAGCCGACTACGCCCGCACATATCCTCGATAAATGGGCCAGGACGCCCCTCGACTTCGATCCTGGCGCACGCTGGCAATATTCAAACACGGGCTATGTCATTGCCGGGCAGATCGTGGAGAAGGTGGCCGGCCAGCCGCTGTTCGATTTCCTGAAGACGCGCATGTTCGACCGGCTCGGCATGCATCCGGTCGAACAGGATACGGGCATGACCGATGCCGACCCGCTCGGCTATCATCGTTACGCGCTGGGCCCTGTACTGATCGAGCAGCAGAGCGCGCCCGGCTGGCTCTATGCCGCGGGTGACTTAGCCATGACCGCTTCGGATCTTGCGCGATGGGACATATCCGTCATCGATCAGAGCCTGATGAAACCCGCCAGCTATAAGGAGCAGCAGACCGAGGTGCTGCTCACCAGCGGTGCGGGGACCAATTACGGGCTCGGCGTGGTCGTCGACATCAAGAAGGGACACCGCCGCATCAGTCATGGCGGCGAGGCGGTCGGCTATCTGTCTGAGAATCGGATCTATCCCGACGACCGCGCCGCGATTGTGGTGCTCGACAATGCCGATTTCGGCAATGCGCAGACCAGCATTGCCGACGCGATCGAGAATGTGCTGTTCGCGGATTCGGGCGACGTCACCCGCGCCAAGGCCGTGTTCGAGGGGTTACGCACCGGCAGGATCGATCGCGCGGCGTTCACCGCCAACGGCAATTATTATTTCACGCCCCAGGCGGTGGCCGACTATCGTGCAAGTCTCGCTCCGCTCGGTGAGCCCAAGAGCTTCACGCGCAACAGCTCCTCCCTGCGCGGCGGCTTCACCGCCGAGTCCTACACGCTTGACTATGGAACCAAGAAGCTGACGATCGTGCTGCGCGCCGAGCCGGGCCCTAAGGGCCGGATCGAGCAGTTCACCGTCTATCCGGCTGATTGACGCTTGCCGCTAGCCCTGCCCGTCGTGCGGGGCTCGTCAGGCCTGGAAGAGAATAGCCCTCGCGCCTGACGATCCCTGCGCGTCAATCCAGATAGCCTTCCAGCTCTTTGCCGGTGAGGCGCTGGACGTGGAGCATATTGGTCGAGCCCGGGGTGCCGAACGGGACGCCGGCCATGATGATGATCTTGTCGCCCGATTCGGCGATGCCGTGCCGAAGCGCCATGCGCTTCGACTTGCCCACCATCTCCTCGAAATTGGAAACGTCACGCGTGATCACCGCATGCGCGCCCCACAGCAGGCCAATCCGGCGTGCGGTCGTCTGGTTGGGCGTCAGGACCAGCATCGGCACGGACGGACGATCGCGCGCGATGCGGCGCGCGGAGGCGCCGGAATTGGTGAAGCAGATGATCGCGGAGGCTGAAATCGTCTCGGCGATCTCCCTCGCCGCTTCCGACAAAGCGTCCGCGGTGGTGGGATCGGGCAAGGTTTCGGTGAAATGGAGGCGGGCCTTGTAGCCGGGGTCGTTTTCGACCGCGACCGCAATGCGGTCCATCATCGACACGGCCTCTTCGGGCCAGGCGCCCGCCGCGCTTTCCGCCGACAACATGACCGCGTCCGCACCATCATAGATGGCATTGGCGACGTCGGACACCTCGGCACGCGTCGGTGTCGGCGCGACGATCATCGATTCGAGCATCTGTGTTGCCACGACGACCGGGCGGCCCATGCGGCGTGCCGTCTCGACGATCTGCTTCTGGACGAGCGGCACCTGTTGCGGCGGCAACTCGACGCCAAGATCACCGCGGGCGACCATCACCGCGTCGGCCAGCTCCAAAATCTCCTCGAGCCGATCGACTGCGGCCGGCTTCTCGATCTTGGCGAGCACCGCCGCCTTGCCGCCGATCAGGCGACGCGCTTCGGCCACATCCTCTGGCCGCTGCACGAAGGAGAGCGCGATCCAGTCGGCGCCCTGCTCCACGGCGAAGGCGAGATCCGCACGATCCTTTTCGGTCAGCGCCGCCATCGGCACAACCACGTCCGGAACGTTCAGGCCCTTGGAATTCGAGAGCGGCCCGCCGACCTCGACCAACGTCTCGATCCGTTCCGCCTCGATGTTCGAGACGCGCAACACGAGCTTTCCGTCGTCGAGCAACAGACGCGCGCCCACCTCCAGCGCCGCGAAAATCTCCCTGTGGGGCAATTCGACGCGATCCGCATCGCCTGGTGTGGAGTCGCGATCGAGCACGAACTTCTGCCCGGTCTCCAGAATCACCTTGCCCTCGGCAAACTTGCCAACGCGCAATTTAGGGCCCTGCAGGTCGAACAGGATCGTCGTCGGACGGCCGAGTTCCTTCTCCAGCGCGCGGATCGCCTTGATCAGCGGCTCCTTGTCCGCATGTGCGCCATGGCTCATGTTGATGCGAAACGCGTCCGCACCCGCCATGAACAGCTTGCGGATCATCTCCGGCGCGCTGGACGCAG
>Ga0207647_10001143_pt1 | contig 20401 bp, 26 predicted proteins | sample KBSCornC2_FD_184295 | JGI IMG/M metagenome (GOLD analysis project Ga0207647, IMG submission 184295) | Corn rhizosphere microbial communities from Kellogg Biological Station, Michigan, USA - C2 (SPAdes) (version 2) | ecosystem: Host-associated > Plants > Roots > Rhizosphere ... | reverse complement strand
CAAGCCAACGAAGTTCTTGCCGAAATTCTGGACGTAGGTCCCCACGACCTCGGACGTGTCGCGCTCAGGGTCCAAGGTCACAAAAACGGGAACGACCTCGTCTGCCTTTGAGCCAAGCGCATCGAGCGCCGCCGACATGACCTGCAGCTCCGCCGGGCAGATGTCCGGGCAATGAGTAAAGCCGAAGAAGATCAGCATGTATTTGCCGCGGAAGTCGCGGTCGGTGACGGTCTTGCCATTTTGATCGACCAGCGTGAAGGGTCCACCGATCAGGGCCGTGCCTGTGGTTTCGACCTTGGGGCCTTGCGCGCTGGTGACGATAAGCGCGGCCGCGCCTCCGAGCGCGCCAACGAGAAAGCCGGCAAGGATCACGATGAGGAGACGGCGGCGCATCTATTCTCCCAACTTCAACAGAGTGCCGTTGACCCGCGCGCTTGCGAGGAAGCGGCTGAAGGTAAGATAGCCAATGAAGAGGTACACGGCGTTCAATGAGAGCGCCCACCACAGCTCTTTTGCATCGAATGTGTGATGCAGCAGGATAGAACGCATGCCCTCGAACACGTGCGTGGGGGGTAGCGCGAGCGCGATCACCTGCAGCCAGCTCGGCAGCACCGAGACAGGGTAGTAAACGCAGCAGAGTGGGAGCAGCAGAAAGGCAAGCGACCAGGCGAGCTCCTCCGCGCCAAGCCCGTAGCGCAGGATGACGCCTGCCGAAATCAGGCCGAGCGACCAGCTCGTCAAAACCAGAACGGCGAAGAAGGCGACGAGCGGCAGGCCGAGATCGAGCAGATTGAAGCCGAACAGGAGATAAGCAGCCGTCGCCACCGGAATCATGCTCACGCTGAGGCGGATCACGCTCCAGACGCTCAACGCTATGATGAGTTCATAAGGACGGAGCGGGCTCGTCAGCAGATTGCCGAGATTGCGCGACCACATCTCCTCGATGAAGGTGGTGGCGAAACCGATATTCGAGCGGAACAGAATGTCCCACAGCAGGATCGAGCCGATGAGCACGCCGGCAGCCTGCGCCACTGGGTTGGTGGTGCCCGAGAGATATTTCTGGAGGAAGCCCCAGGTCAGCATCTGGAGGAACGGCCAATAGATGAGCTCGACCAACCGCACGCCAGAGCTTCGCAAGAGATAGATGTAGCGCTGCACCAGTGACCTGATGCGCCGGATCGAGGCGCTCAAACCTGTGGGCAGCAACAGGATGGGCTCTACACCCAGCGGCAATGTACGAGCGTCGCTCATGATGCTTTGCGTGCCGAGGATTCGTCGGCTTCCTCGCGAGTTCGCTTCGCGCGCCGGCGCACCACGTCGAGAAACACCTCTTCCAAAGTCTTCCGGCCGAAAGTCGCGATCAGCGTTTTGGGCGTCTCATCCTCGATGATGCGGCCTGCGTCGAGCAGGATGACGCGATCGGCGAGCCGCTCGACCTCGGTCATATTGTGGGAGGCGAGCAGCAACGTCGCGCCGCGCGACCGCGCATAATCTCGGAGCTTCCGCCTGATCCAATCCGCGGTGTCGGGATCAAGCGAAGCTGTGGGCTCATCCAGCAGGAGGAGTTCAGGGGCATTAAGAAGGGCCTTGGCGAGACCCACGCGGGTTTTCTGGCCCGCCGACAGCTTGCCGGTCTCGCGGTCGAGCAGAGGCTCGATCTGAAAATCCTCAGCGATATAGGCGATGCGCTCGGGAATATTGGCGATGCCGTAAAGCCCCGCATACACGGTCAGATTCTGCCTGACAGTCAGCCGCGCCGGCAGATCGACATAAGGACTCTGGAAATTGAGCTTGTGCGCCACGGTCCCGCGGTTCCGGCTGATATCGGCGCCGAACACCCTGACCTCGCCGGAGGTCGGCATGACGAGGCCGAGCAGCATGGCGATAGTCGTGGTCTTGCCAGCGCCATTGCCGCCGAGCAGCGCCACTGTCGTTCCCTGCGCCAGCTCGAAGCTGATATGATCGACAGCGGTAACAGGGCCATAGACCTTGGTGAGGTCGCGTACCGCCACTGGGACCCCCGCTGCCGCTACACTATCGTCAGCAGGCCCAGCGCCGGCCCCTTTGCCGAAACCTTCAACTCTCTCGTCCATAACCTTGCGCTGCTCGTCCGCTTTGTCGGAATTATGGCTCGATCCCACGTGTTAGACTTGAGCTATGGCCGCCATCGACAATAGTCAAATCAGCCGTCGCGCCCATGTCCCGGATTGGCTGCGGCAGGGCGAAAGCCGCTTGCGCCTCCAGACCATCGTGCGCCTGCGTTGGCTTGCCGTGCTCGGCCAGACCATCACCGTAGTCGGCGCCTATTGGGTGCTCGGCATCGACCTGCCGATCGGCGGCTGCCTCGCGGTGATCGCGCTCTCTGCCTGGATCAATGTCGCGCTCCGTATCCGCTACCCCGCGAGCCAGCGCCTGCGCAGTCATTATGCCTTTGTCATGCTTGCCTACGATGTTCTCCAGCTCGCCGCCCTTCTCTATTTGACTGGCGGCCTGGAAAACCCGTTCGCCTTCCTGCTGATTGCACCCGTCACGGTGTCGGCTTCGACGCTCCCAATCAGGGTCACCGCGTTGCTTGGCGCACTTGCCATCGGCGCGGCGACGCTGCTCACGAACTTCCATCATCCGCTCCCCTGGTTCCACCATTCCAACCTTCTGCTCCCATTCCCTTATGTGATGGGCGTATGGGCCGCGGTCGTTTCGGGCATCCTGTTCATCGGTTTCTATTCCTGGCGGACAGCAGAGGAGGCGCGGCGCATGGCGGAGGCGCTGGCCGCCGCCGAGATGGTGCTAGCCCGCGAGCAGAAACTCTCGGCGCTCGACGGGCTAGCCGCCGCTGCGGCGCACGGGCTCGGCACCCCGCTCGCGACCATCGCCGTTGTGACCAAAGAGCTGATGCGCGACGCCAAGCCCACCGACCCGCATTACGACGACGTGGTGTTGCTGCGGGCTCAGGCCGAGCGCTGCCGGGAGATTCTGGCCGAGCTCGCCGGTGGCGGTGAGCAGCACGACCTCATTGTGTCCCGGCTTACCTTGAGCCACCTGATCGAAGAGGTGGTGGCGCCGCACCGCCTCGTCGCCGTGCCCATCGAGGTCAGGACCACTGCCGTGGAGGACGTGGCGCCACGCACTGCCGCGGCTCAGGAGCCGGTCGCCGAGCGCAATCCCGGCGTCATCTATGGGCTAGGCAATCTGGTGGAGAATGCGATCGATTTCGCCGCCACCAAGGTCGAGGTCGAGGCGCGCTGGTCCGACAAGGCGGTCGAGATCGTCATTGCCGACGACGGCGCGGGCTTCCCGCCCAACGTGCTCGAGCAGCTCGGCGAGCCATTCGTAACTACCCGGCCGGCGCAGGGCTGGCGGCAGGAAGCGCCCGACGAGCATATTGGTATGGGGCTTGGCTTCTTCATCGCCAAGACGCTGCTCGAGCGTTCAGGCGCCATGCTTGCGCTCGCCAACCGGCCGCAAGGCGGCGCGAAGGTGACAGTAACCTGGTCGCGCGCTAAATTCGAGCAGCGTCCGGCGCGAGGTGAGCTGAAGCCCGAGCCGGTTGCCTAGCGTGGCGCGCAAATTGCCACTTGGTCGGTGGACATCGCGAACAGCTGCCGAAGGTTACCGGCAGTTCATTTTCCAGCTACCCCCTACTTTGGTATTGTTGCCGAGTGCCGCGAAACCGCTTAGCTCGCTAGTGGGCTGGGACAGGTTCCTAGGAGAGGGCCATGGACGTTCAGCAGATCTCACCTGCGCCCGCGCAGGCAACCCGCGTGTCCGACAACACTCTTCTCATCGTTGATGACGACCGTGCCTTCCTCGCGAGGCTTGCGCGCGCCATGGAGACACGCGGCTTCGAAGTCGAGGCTGCCGCTTCGGTCGAGGATGGCTTGTCGTCTCTGCGGCGCAGACCTCCCGCGTTCGCGGTGGTGGACATGCGCCTCGAAGACGGCAACGGCATTGACGTCATCGCCGCGCTGAAAGACGTGCGGCCCGAGGCGCGTGCCGTGGTGCTTACCGGGTACGGCAATATCGCCACCGCTGTCACAGCGGTGAAGCTCGGCGCGGTCGATTACCTCGCCAAGCCTGCCGACGCCGACGATGTCTACAACGCGCTCGTGGCGTCCACGACCGCGGTGAAGGCGCCGCCGCCGGAGAACCCGATGTCGGCCGACAGGGTGCGGTGGGAGCACATCCAGAGAGTCTATGAGCTTTGCAATCGCAACGTCTCTGAGACCGCGCGGCGGCTCAACATGCATCGCCGCACATTGCAGCGCATCCTCGCCAAGCGCGCCCCGAAATAGATCAGATCTCGAAGCTGCAGCCGGGATCGAGGTGTTGCTGCAACCGGAGTGCTGCGGCGCGCGCGAAGGCGAGCATCATGGCTCTGCGGCGTGCGGCCGACAGCCGCTCCTCAATCCCTTCCCGCACGAGTTCCGCGCCATAGCGATCGGCGAGGATGAGCCCAGCCTCTTCCGGGATGACCTCGCAAGGGAAATCCGCCCGCACCGCGAAATAAAGCCGGTCGCAATACTCGAGATAATCCTGCCATTTCGCGTCGGTGCGATAGTCGAGGAGGCAGGATTTGATCTCGACGATCAAAATGTCGCCGCTTCCTGACATCGCCACAAAGTGCGCGGCGGCCATTGGCGAGAGGCAACTCCGTGACAACACGGTGGCCGAGCGCGCGAAGTGCCCGGCACACGCCTCGTTGCAGTTCGGCTGCGACCTCCGATTGCCTCCCGTCGAAGGAGACGATGGGATCCTCGGCCTTGGCACCATATCCAGCATCAAGACTCCTAAGAAAATCAAATCGCGCTCACGGAGTCGTGCATGGTTATTCATTTCGCCTGTCGGAACAAGCTGCTAAATCTCGCGTTGGGTGCGATTGCCGGAAGGGAGCCAGTGATGAGTGCGTGGAACGCCGTGCTCGCCGAGCCAACGCCAAGCACCCAATCGAATACGTCCATCTTACGCGATCGTCTGTTTCGGACGAGAACGCTGTCGACGGAAATTGCGCGGCCCCTGAGCGATGAGGACCAGGTCGTCCAGGTGATGGACGACGCGAGCCCTACCAAGTGGCATCTTGCGCACACCACCTGGTTCTTCGAGGCCTTCCTGCTGAAGCGCTTCCTTCCCGGCTACCAGGTGTTCGACGAGCGCTTCGAATATTGCTTCAACTCCTACTACGAGAGCGTGGGGCCGCGGCAGCCGCGGCCTAAGCGCGGTCTGCTCACGCGTCCCTCGGCGGAAGAGGTGCGTGCCTATCGCGCTGCGATCGATGAGGCGCTCGAGCGCTTGCTTGACCAGGCGCTTCAGCCCGAGGCGGCAGAGCTTATTGAGCTCGGCATCAATCACGAGCAGCAACACCAGGAGCTGCTACTCACCGACATCTTGAGCCTGTTCGCGACAGAGCCGCTCAAGCCTGCCTATCGTTCAGCTCCTGCCGGTGTCGCCACAAGCGAAGCGACGCCTTTGAGCTTCCTTTCCTTCGACGGTGGCATCTTCGAAGTCGGGCATGAGGGCAATGGCTTTGCTTATGACAATGAGAGTCCCCGTCACGAGGAGCTGATCCGCCCATTCAAGCTCGCAACGCGGTGCGTGACCACCGGGGAATGGATCGAATTCATCGAGGGTGGCGGCTATGTGACCCCGACGCTTTGGCTCGCCGACGGCTGGAATACGGTGAACAGTCAGGATTGGCAGGGGCCGCTTTATTTCGAGAAGGCCGAAGGCGGCTATATGCAGATGAGCCTGCTCGGTTTCCGCCCTGTGGATCTCGCCGCGCCTGTCACGCATGTGAGCTATTACGAGGCTGACGCCTTCGCCCGCTGGGCCGGTCATCGGCTGCCGACGGAGTTCGAGTGGGAAATTGCCGCGGCGAGTGTGCCCCCCCAGGGCCGCACGCTCGGCCAAAATCATTTGCGCGCCATGCCAGCCAAGGCTGGCGCCACGCTTCAGCAGATGTTCGGCGACGTGTGGGAATGGACGGCAAGCGCTTATCTCCCCTATCCGGGCTTCAAGGCGGCGGCAGGCGCCGTTGGCGAGTACAACGGCAAGTTCATGGTGAATCAGTTCGTGCTCAGGGGCGGCTCCTGCGTGACGCCAGAGGGCCACGTGCGGGCGACCTATCGCAATTTCTTCTATCCGCATCAGCGCTGGCAGTTCATGGGCCTGCGTCTCGCCTCCTCCGCGTGATGGAGAGCGACACCTCCCTTCACGTCCCCTCCGATATCCAAGCGCATGCGCTCGGGCTCCACGCGAAGCAGGAGCACATTCAGGTGGATTTCGCCGCGGCCGTGCTCGCAGGCCTTGCGCGGACGCCGCGGAGCATCCCCTGCCGCTTCTTCTACGATGCGGCGGGATGCAAGTTGTTTGAGGAGATCGTCAAGCTCGAGGAATATTACCCGACGCGGGTCGAAGCCGCTTTGCTCGAAGTTCATGGCGTCGAAATCGCGAAGCTTGCCGGCAACGGCCGTGTGCTGGTCGAGTTTGGATCTGGGTCGAGCCGGAAGACGAGCCTCCTGATTGGCGCTCTCGGAAACCTTCCCGCTTACATCCCCATCGACATCGCGGGCGAGAGCCTGAGGGAGGCCGCCGAGTGGCTTTTAGCCCGGCATGAAGAGCTCACGATCCTGCCGCTCATTGCCGACTTCACCAAGACGCGCGCATTGCCCAAGGCCGCGCAAGGCTATCGCAAGCTTGGCTTCTTCTCAGGTTCGACCATCGGCAATCTGACCCCTATCGAAGCGCAAGCCTTCCTGGCCAATGCCGCGAAGCTGCTCGGCCCGGGCAGCGTCTTTCTGATCGGTGTCGACCTCAAGAAGCCGCCGTCGATTCTGCTTCCCGCCTATAACGATGCGCGCGGCGTGACCGGGGCGTTCAACCTCAATCTGCTCGCCCGGATCAACCGCGAGCTCGACGGCGAGTTCGACCTTAGCCGCTTCGCGCATGACGCCGTCTACAACGAGGCCCAGGGCCGCATCGAGATGTATCTCGTCAGCCTCGCGCGGCAGGCTGTTCACATTCTCGGGCGCACCTTCACGTTTGCCGATGGCGAGCGCATCCACACCGAGAACTCGCATAAATACACCGTGCCGGAGTTCCACGCGCTTGCTCGTACTTCAGGCTGGCAGCCGGTGAAGGCTTGGACCGACTCCGACAATCTCTTCAGTCTGCACCTGCTTCGCTTCGACTGACCTAGCTCGGGATCTCCGCCGGTGGGAGAAGTGGGACTTAAGAGCCAGGATAGTGTATAATAAGCGTTGAACGCGCTCGCCCTCGGCCGATTGGCGTCAAGCCCGGCCTGATCGGCCCCGGGCCCTCGAACCGACAGTTCGGGAGGAGCGAGGATAATAGCCGAGAGCACATCCGAAACCCCGTCGAGTGGACGGCAGACCAGCTATGGCTTGCGTCCCAGACCGTCGGTTCGCTGGGTCACTCGATACGAGGGAGCCGGGATATCCCGCTGCCCGCCGTCCGCCGGATCAATGCCGCTGATCTCAAAGACGTCTTGAGGAAGGGGCTTGAGGATTTTGGCGCCTATCGGTCGGACGTTATTTTCATCTGTCTGATCTACCCGCTTGTCGGGCTCGCGCTGGCCTGGCTGATCTTCGGCTATCAGCTTCTGCCGCTCCTGTTTCCGCTTGCCTCTGGGTTTGCGCTTGTAGGTCCAATCGCAGCGGTGGGCCTCTATGAAATGAGCCGGCGCCGCGAGCAAGGCCATCGCATCAGCTGGATCGATGCCTTCGGTGTGGTCCGCTCGCCCGGATTCGGCGCGATCCTCGTGCTGGGATTGGTGCTGGTGGCGATCTTCCTGCTGTGGTTGCTTGCGGCCAGTGTGATCTACGGGCTCACCCTCGGCCCTGAGCCACCCGTCTCGATCGCCTCGTTTGTCCGCGACTTATTCACCACGAGCGCAGGCTGGACGATGATCGTAGTGGGAGTGGGAGTTGGATTCCTCTTCGCCTTGTTGGTGCTCGCGATCAGCGTGGTGTCGTTTCCGCTGCTGCTTGACCGCGACGTCGGTCTTTACAGCGCGGTATCGACCTCGGTTCGCGCAGTGGCGACCAACCCAGGCCCGATGGCGCTTTGGGGCCTGTTCGTGGCCGGTGGACTCGCCATCGGGATGCTACCCGCTTTTCTTGGTTTGATCGTCGTCCTGCCCGTGCTTGGCCACGCCACGTGGCACCTCTATCGAAAGGTGGTGCGCTGAAGCTGCACTAGGCCGTTCGCGGCTTGCCCGGCACGACGAGGTTGGAGCGACCTTAAATCGCCCTCTGCTCGTAGCGGTCAAGAAAGAATAGCCTCGCGTCTATGGGTACACGCTCGTCGTGGGCCAGTGATACACTTGGCGGGTAAAGTGTTCTCTGTGGGAGGCGCCAATGGCTATAGGCACGCACTTACTGCGACATAAACGAGCCCCGAGGACAGCCTTACTTTGGGCGATTGCGATCGCAGCGGTGGCGCTTGCTGCATTAGGCGGCAGGGCCATTTCCGCGCAGGACAAATACACTGTGCAAGTGCCGGGCGGTCTCGCGTTCTCTGAGTTCAGAGGATACGAGGACTGGCAAACTGTCGCGGTCAGTCAGACGGAAGGCGTGCTCGCAGTCATCCTCGCCAATCCTACGATGATTGACGCTTATCGGGCCGGCATTCCCGGCAACGGCAAGCCTTTCCCCGACGGCTCCAAGATGGCGAAGATCCACTGGAAGCCGGAAAAGAGCGCCGAGGCCCCCGATCCGACGACGAGGATTCCGGGTACCCTGCATGACGTTGACTTCATGGTGAGGGATAGCAAGAGATTCACGGACAGCGGCGGATGGGGGTGGGGGGCCTTCAACTATGACGCCACCACCGACACGTTCACGCCCGCAACCTTAGCTGACCAGCCGCCGCAGGGGAACGACGCCAAGTGCGGCTTCGCGTGCCATACGATCGTGGCGAAAAAAGATTATGTTTTCACCGCATATCCCAAGAGGTAGGCGGGAAAAGATGGCTCAGGCCCATCAACCAGGCCAAGCCGCTTTTAGATCGATCTTGCCCGAGGATATCGACTGGAAGCCGTTTCCGGCATTTCCGCCTTCGGTACGACTTGCCGTCGTCGTTGGTCACCCGTCGGAGCCCGGCCCTTATACGATAAGGGTCAAGGTGCCATCAGGTGTGAAACTGATGCCGCACAGACATCCCGAGGACCGCGTCTACACAGTCATATCTGGCGTTTTCTACATCGGTCTCGGGGATCAGTTTGATGGCGATAAGGTGAAGGCGTTTCCGCCGGGCAGCGTCGTCGTTCTCCCGGGTGACACGTCCCATTTCCACTGGGCAAAGTCTGGTGAGTACGTCACGCAGGTCACGGCCATTGGTCCGCTTGGCATCGAATACGTGGATCTCGGCGATGATCCTCGTGGGGCCTAGCTTCCCACCGCGCGCGGCTTGCCCGGCACGCCGATAGGACACTCGAGCGCCGCGCGGTCCCACTTTCCGAGCGACGCAGCGGCCTCGTAGGTGCTGGTCAGAAACTGCATCAATGCACGCTCCGGATCCTCGGCACGAGCGACGGCGTCGTAAGGCAGGATAAATTCGCTGAGATCGTCGCTATAAAACGCCTCTGCCGGGCTGACCGGCGCCGACGCGAAACCCTCCGGCTCGGGATAGGCATAAGAGTAGAACGCGGGGTAAGGCACGAGATCGTTGCCAGGCCAGAAGCCCGCGCTGCTGACCTCGTGCGAATAGGCCTCTCGCGTAACGCGATCCGGCAGATAAGGCACGCCCCCAGGATGAAGGGGGGCCCGCCGGCCGGAAAAGCGAGTGACGGCAAGATCGAAGCTTCCCCAGAAGAAATGGACCGTGCTGCACTTGCCAAGGAAGGACGTGCGGAACTTGAAGAGCACCCGCTCGACTTCAGCCAGGATGCGCCAATGCCGTTCGGCAAAGTCGCGGTCGTAGGACGCGTGGGTATTGTCCTCGTTGAAGCGGATCGGATCGGGCAGCTCGTTAGGCATGTCATGAATGCGGACCTCGATGCCGAGCTCCTCCAAAGATTGGATGACCTCGGCATAGAGATCGGCGACAGACCGCGGATAAAGCCCGACCTTCCTGATCGAACCGTCGTCGGCCGTAGCGACCAGCGCGCGATTCAGAAAGTCCAACTTGAGCTCGAAGCCATAAGGGATGGACGACGTGGTCAAGCCCCGGGGCGAGACATAGAGAACAACGTGCCAGGAATGATTGAGCCATGGCGTCTGCGCGAGCCGGATCTTGCCAACGATCTGGGTCCAGAGATGCAAGGTTGCGTAGGTGTCTTTCCAGGCCACATAGGGCAAATTGGGCCACGCAGAACTCGCACGATTCATTGCTGTTGCCATCTGAGATGCCCGTTTATACCCCGCCAGGCGCTCGCTCCGACATAACGATTAAGGCGCACTATGTGGGCCAAACCTGGAACCTTCGTCGAAATCACGCACTGGTTGCCAGCGAATGAAGCCTTCGGCATTCTCCCGGCCTTCGCAACAGGGAAAGACACTCCATGGCCAACTTGACTACCGGCAATGCGGTGATCGGCCAATCCGGAGGCCCAACCGCCGTTATCAATCAGTCACTCGCGGGCGTGGTCGAAGGCCTGAATGCCGGGCTCGCCGCCTCGGGCAAGGTCAAGCGCATATTCGGCACGCGCCATGGCGTGCGCGGGCTTGTGAAGCCGGGCTCGGAAGGGCTGCTCGACCTGTCCTCCATCGGCAAGGCTAAGCTCGAAGCGATTGCGCGTGCGCCATCGGCGGCCCTCGGCTCGACCCGCGATAAGCCCGACGAGGCCTATTGCGAGAAGATCCTCGACGGTTGCCGCAGGAACGACATCCGCTATTTCTTCTATATCGGCGGCAACGACTCGGCCGACACCTGCCGCATCGTGAGCGAGAAAGCTGCCGCGGCCGGGTACGAGCTCCGCTGCTTCCACGTGCCGAAGACGATCGACAACGATCTCCTCGAGAACGACCACACGCCGGGCTTCCCATCCGCTGCGCGCTATGTGGCGCTCGCGCTGATGGGGGACGCGCTCGACAATGCGAGCCTCGGCGGCATCAAGATCAATGTCATCATGGGGCGAAACGCCGGCTTCCTCACCGCCGCGGCATCACTCGCCCGCGGAGAGGCGACCAATGGAGCCGCGCCGCAAGACCGGCCCGCGCCGCATCTCATCTATCTACCGGAGGTGCCGTTCTCAACCGACTCCTTCCTTGCCGATGTCGAGGCGGTCTACGCCAAGCTCGGCCGCTGCCAGATTGCGGTCAGCGAAGGCATTCGCGACGGATCCGGCGAGGAGATCGCGCCGAAGCTGATGCGCTCTGGCGAGGTCGATGCCCATGGCAATGTGCAGCTCTCAGGCTCAGGCGCTCTCGGCGACGGGCTTGCCGACTTGGTCAAGACGGGACTGACGCCGAAGGGCGGCAAGCCTCCGCGTGTCCGTGCCGACACGTTCGGCTATATCCAGCGCTGCTGGCCCGAGCCGTCGCCGGTCGATACCGAGGAGGCGCGCGCGGTCGGTCGTTATGCGGCAGAGCTTGCCGCCAAGGGCGATGCAAGCGCCTCGGTAATGATCGTCCGCACGTCCAATGCGCCCGACGCCTATCGCAGCGAATGCGCCCGCGCCGAGCTCGCCAAGGTGGCGCGTCGGACCAAACATGTGCCCGCTGAATTCGTTGTCGGCAAGAACGACGTGAGCCCCGCCTTCGATGCCTATTGCCGCCCACTCGTGGGCGACCTGCCCAAGTTCGAGCGGCTCTAGCTACGCTTCGACGATCTCACGCACATAGGTGGGAAGGGCGAAGGCGGCGACATGGACATCTGGCCGCCAGTGGCGGGTCGGGAAGCTGCCGGCCTTCTCGTAGCGCTTGGCGATCTTGCGCCGCTTGTGCTGCCTGAGCTTCGTGTCGTCGGTCGCCCAGCCATAGGACATCGGGCCGCCGAAATAAGTCGGCGTGGTGGCGAGATAGGCGAAGGCGTCATCGAACAGCTCGCGGAAATAACCCACGCTTTGCTTGAGCTCGGATGCCTGCAGGAAGGGCAAGCCATTCTGGGTCACGAGCAGCCCGCCGGGAGCAAGGCAACGCCGGCAGCCTTCATAGAACTCGCGGGTGAACAGCACCGCCCCCGGCCCGATCGGGTCGGTGGAATCGACCATGATCACGTCGAAGCGCTCGTCGGTCTCGGCCACAAACTTGGTGCCGTCGGCAATCACGATCCGGCTGCGCGGATCGTCATAGGCGCGGGCCGAGATTTCCGGGAAATACCGCCGGCATAGATCGATAACGCCACGGTCGATCTCGCACAGCGTGACCTGCTCGAGCTCCGGGTGCCTCAGGCTTTCCCTGAGCACCCCGCCGTCGCCGCCCCCCACGATCAGCGCCTTCCGAGCCCGCCCATGGGCGAACAGCGGCACGTGCGACATCATCTCGTGGTAGACGAACTCGTCCTTGGTGGTGAGCTGCACGATCGAATCGAGCATCATCACCCGGCCGAAGTCCGAGTTCTCGAAGATAATCAGGCGCTGGTGCTCGGTCTCGCTGTCGAAAAGGACGCGGTCCGCACTCAGGCGGACGCGGAAACCCCGGTGGAGCGTCTCTTCGACCCAGCGTTCCATCGATTCATTTCCTTGCCGCGCAACTGCTCCTTGACCACCACCTTGCGAGGCTCGAACGCCTCCTTCAGGACGTCGATGGCCGCTCTCGGATTGGTATGGCCGCACATGAACACATCAAGCGCGGCATAGCCATATTCCGGCCAGCTGTGGATCGAGATGTGCGACTCGGCAAGAACCGCTACGCCAGAGACCCCGCCGTTCGGTGTAAAGTGGTGAAGATGGATGTGCAGAAGGGTGGCACCCGCCACCTCCACGCATCGCCGGAGCGTCTGCTCAATGTGCTCCAGGTCGTCGAGCCGTTTGGCTCGAACGAGATCGATGATCAGATGAGTGCCCGCGTAGCGGACACCATCGCGCTCACAGAAAAAGTCCTTGCGTCCCTCTTGCTCAGAGGGGCACCGGGAAAGCTTTTCTTCCGTTTGGGCGGTGCTTGAACCATGATCCAAGTCCATCCCCAATTGGAAGAGGGCGTCACTGGACATGGCGTCCTCCCTCCAACCAGCAGATGTTCAAGTCTAAACGAGGCGCTATTTACACCCACGTTCGAGCGATGCAAGCGGTTTTTGACCCATGAGGCAGAATGACCTCAAAAAAGTTTCGCGCGTCGCTCCGAGTGGCGAGGCTGATGTCACTGATCTGAGCTCCGACATTCGCCGAGCGGAGCATGATGACAGTTTCATAATGAAACGCCTCGCGCTCGAGGCGGCGACACTCGTCCTGGCGGCAGCGCTGCTCGCCGTGGCGATCTCCGCCCATCCGGCGAGAGCCTCCGAGCAGCTGCCAGCGCTCGGCGCCGATGTCGCTGCGACCTCCGTCTCGGGTCTGTCCTCTGGAGCTTATATGGCGGGCCAGATCGAAGTCGCTCATTCGAGTCAAATCGTCGGCGCCGGCATCGTGGCCGGCGGTCCGTTCGCTTGCGCCGAGACGGAGGCAAGCAAGCTCGTTCCTTTCTGGCCCATGGCGGTAGCGCAGAACGCGCAGCAGGCGCTCTATAAATGCATGAAGACGACGCTCGGCGTGCCAGATCCTAAGGCATTGGCCGAGCGGGCAAAAGAGCTTGCCGACGAAGGCAAGATCGACCCGCTTTCAGGGCTCGCCAAGGACAACATCTATCTTTTCGGGAACGAGGATCAGACTGTTGCGCGGGCTGTGGTGGAGGCGGCGCGAGACTTCTTCAAGGACGTCGGCGTGCCCGAGACCAACATCACGCTGGTGGAGAGCAAGGGCGGGCACGCCTTCATCACCGAGGAGGGCGGAGCGGCTTGCGGCGTCAGCGCCAAGCCCTATGTCAGCGACTGCGACTACGATCAGGCCAAGGCCATCCTTGCTTGGATCTATGGTCCGCTCCAGGCGTCCGCTGCTGAGCCGAAAGGGCGCTTCATCGTGTTCGACCAGCAAGCCTTCGCTAAGCCCGCCGATGGGCTCGCCGACGAAGGCATCGTTTACATGCCTCTGGCCTGCGCGTCGCAACCAGGCTGCCGCGTCCATATCGCCCTCCATGGCTGCGAGCAGTCTCGCGAGACGGTCGGCGACGACTTCATCAAGGAGTCCGGTTACGCCCAGGTCGCCGACACGAACCGCTTCGTCATCCTCTTTCCGCAGATCAAGGCCAACGCGATCAACCCGCAGGGCTGCTGGGACTGGTGGGGCTATACCGACCTTGACTATCTCGGTAAGGACGCTCCCCAGATCGCCGCCATCTGGTCCATGGTCGAGCAGCTGGCAAAGAGCCCGTGAGGTCCGCTTGGTAACTGAAACCGACATCGCCGTCGTAGAAGCCGTGCTCGGTTCAGACCTGTATCGCCAATGCCTCTGCCTGCGCGAGACGGTCTTGCGCCGGCCGCTAGGCTTGACCATCACGCGCGAGGAGCTTGCCGATGACGCGTCGCGGCAGCATTTCTGCGCGCTATCCTATGGCGTCGTGGTGGGCGCGGTCTCGCTCAAGCCACTCGACGAGACGACCCTTCAGCTCAAGCAGATGGCCGTGGCGGCGGATCGGCGCGGGGCGGGAGTGGGCGCCCAACTGCTGGCTCACGCCGAGGCGTGGGGGTCAAGCGGCGGCTTCTTCCTGATGGTGCTTAATGCCCGCATGGGGGTTGAAGGCTTCTACGCGCGCTTCGGCTATCGGGCTGTCGACGAGCCTTTCGACGAGAACACGGTTCCCCATATCAAAATGACGAAGCAGCTCAGGCCCTAGGAGGAGAAGACGATGAGCCTCGAAGTCGGCGACAAGGCACCAGACTTCAGCTTGCCCACAGACGGAGGCGGCAAGGTCTCCCTCAAGGAACTGAGGGGCAAGACCGTGGTGCTTTATTTCTATCCGCGCGACGACACGCCGGGCTGCACAGCGGAAGCTTGCGCCTTCCGCGACTCCCTGCCTGACTTCTCCAAGGTCAAGGTCGAGGTCGTGGGCATCTCACGCGACTCGGTCGCAAGCCACGACAAATTCAAGAAGAAGTTCAAGCTCCCCTTTCCACTCGCCTCCGACGAGGACGGCAAGGTGACCGAGGCCTACGGCGTTTGGGTGGAGAAGAGCATGTACGGGAAGAAATATATGGGCATCGAGAGGGCCACCTTTCTCATCGATGCCAAGGGTGTGATCCGCGAGGTCTGGCACAAGGTGAAGGTCGACGGCCACGCCGATGAGGTGCTGAAGGCCGCCGAGGGACTGAGGTAGCGATCCCGCATGCCTACTATGCTGAGCGCTTCTCAATATTACTTCGGCCACGGCATGACCGGCACGGCGCTGACGGCGTTAGCCGGCGAGCCTTCGATGATCTTCGAACTGACGGCGAGATAGATGAGAATGTTCCGTTTCGAATCGGGGATGCGGTAGATGCGTGTCTTCTTGAAGAAGATGCTGGTCTTCTCGCTGAAGACCTCCTCCCGCTCGGGCGGCTTTGAGATGTCGGCCGTGATCGGCCCCGTCTGACGGCAGGCCACCGAGAAATTGGAAGGATCCTCGTTGAGGCCGAGCGGCTGGCCCCAGCCGCCTTTTCGAGCCTGCGAGATGAAGCAGGTGACCCCTGATGGGATTAGCCACAGCCTTCACCCTGGTCACCCTGGCTTTGCTCTACAGCAACCCCGCTGGAGATTACCGTGGAGTGCAGTTGTTGAGTTGGTTGCAGATATTGGGCAACGGGATCCTCGCCGCCGTGATGTGGTGGCTAACGTCCAAATTTGCCGCGTAGACAATCTTTGGCTGTCACAGCAACGGTTCCCCTGCACCAACATCCGTTGCGGCGTCGATGGGTCACACGCCTGGAGTTAGCTGCCGACAAAAGATCGCCGCTTTGATCGCCTATGATTTGGATTAGGACGGGGGGTACTTCTAACGGAGTATCCTCGATGTGTGATCGGCCTGCGAAGGGCGGTGACAAGTTGGTATCAACGAGCTTTCACGACACGCCTACACGCGGTTTCGCCGCGGCTGACGATCGTAGCGTGGCCGTGTGCTTGCTTCCGGGCACGGAGCTTTCCTTTGACAAGGAAATCCGATGCGAGGGAGTGATCTTCTCCTGGAGCCCCGGACACAAGGTGGCGAAGTTCCAACAGGTCAACAAGGCCAAACGGCACGCTTATCATGACGCTCTGGAATTTCCGGATGGGAAGATTGTCCTGCTGACGCAGTTGCGGGAGGGCCAGCACGCGAACCGTGTTGCAAATGCCGGTGCTTTCGTCTGTGGCGGTGCACGACACGAAGCGGAAGGGCGCGCTTGTAGAATAGCAGGTGGTGTTGATCTTGACCCGGGTGTGAAAGCTCGCGCTCTTATTCGTCAGCCCCCTGGTGATCCCCTGTGCGCGGCCACGGGGGGCGAACAAAGCAGCAGGCCTCCCTGAACCTAGGAGGCAGGGCTAAAGCCTTGTGCCAGTTGCGGCGTCTGCCGCCATGGTCAAGCAAGGACTTGACGCTTCACACAGATTAATTCGCGTCATAGTCTGGTCGCAGCAGAGATATTGTTGGCAAGGCGGTGGCATGCGGCCGCCAGTCTTAGCGGAGCGAGTATCGATGGAGCATTCCGACGAGCCTGAGCAAGCCTCTGAAGCAGTGGCGCCGGTCAACGACATTTTCGATGCGGTCGAACTCGCAAGCGCCGTCAACTTTGAGGAGTTTAAGCATTTCCTCGATCATGTTCCCATCGCCGTCATCGTCTCAAAGTCCCTGCGGGGCGAGCAGCGCATTGTTTACGCTAATAAGGCGTTCGAGGTTCTTACAGGCCGGGAGCTTGGGGAAATAAGGGGCCGGGGCTGGTCGATATTGGACGCGTTCCGGAACGAGGACGATCCGCAAGTCACGCTCGGCCAGGCGCTGGTTACCGATGAGGATTCTATTGGCACATTCCAGTTGCAAGGCCCGAAGCCCGCTCTCGTTGAGGTCTACGCCGGAGTGATTCAAGATGACGAAGGCGCCGAAAAATATCGCATTGCTGCGCTTGTTGACGTGACTGAGCGCGAACGTGCCCAGCGAGAGGAATTTGCCCGCCAAATCCGCGATAAGGATATCTTGCTGAAAGAACTCCAGCACCGGGTGAAGAACAACCTGCAGCTTATCACCGCCCTCATTCGGCTTGAGGCGCGCAACGAGCGGAGCGGAGACAAGTCTAACTTAGACCGGCTGGCTGGCCGCATTGAGTCGCTGCAATTCCTCTATCAGATCCTTTCAGCAACGCCGGCAGGAGAGGACATCGACCTCGGCCAATATCTCAGTCAGATCGCCTCAGGTGTCATGCGCACGCATGTGGTTGAGGGCATCAGGCTTGATGTCAAAGTCGAGAACGCGCCCGTTTCGATCAATGTGGCTATGCCCATCGGCCTTGCCGTCAATGAGCTTCTCACCAATGCCTTCAAATATGCTTTTGATGGTCGCGACAATGGCGTTATCACGCTGGAATGCTTGCGTGAGGAACCTGATCGTTATCGCGTCATCGTGGCAGACGACGGGATCGGCCTTCCTCCTGGCGTGAGCTGGCCCGCGGAGGGCAAGCTTGCCGCGCTGATCCTGCAAACGCTGCGCGAGAATGCCAAGATGGATCTTAGCGTTGAGTCTGTCTCTGGCGCCGGCACACGCATAACAATCATTTTTGTATACAACGCTGTGACGCTTAAGGCGGCGTAGATGGTTACGCTATTGAAAAACTCGCCGTTCACTTGCTCGCCGAACTATCCCGCTTCATGGCCCGTTTCTAAGATCAGCAATGTGTTGCCCCGTCATCAGGTCGAGCCACGCCTCGCAGGTCTCGAGGTTTGGTCTGTTGACGACGGAATGACCTTCAAGCGACCGCAGGCCCCGCTCATGTCCGCTTGTGGCACTTAGCAGACATTGATGCCGACGATGAGCATGTCTGCTTCTCGGGATAAAGCGGACATCCCTGATCCGCTCTCTAATGTCTGCTAGTGAGAGCGGACATTCGCGCTGCCTCAATCCAGGGAATCACGAAACTTCCGCGGCGTCACACCCGTCGTCCGTCGGAAGTTCGCGGTTAGGTGGCTTTGGCTCGAGAACCCGACGGCGAGGGCGATCTCGGAGATACTCTTCTCTTTCCGGAGTAGCAGATCGCGAGCACGACTTATGCGCCGCTCGATGACATAGCTGTGTGGCGATATTCCCGTACTGGCCTTGAAGCCGGTCGCAAAATGATGCGGGCTTAACTTAGCAATCCTTGATAACTCGACGAGACTGAGCTCGTCCTGCAGATGCTCGTTGATGTACTCGATGACGCGCTTCAGCGGTCTCGACGCGAGGCCGCCCTTGTGGATTGCCGGTGCTCTCGGGGAAGTACCGTAATGCCGGAGGATATGTACCGCCAGCGCGGCGCCGAGACTTTCTCCATACAACCGACCACCGATGCCGCCTTCGCTCAATTCTTCCCGACCGAGCAATCCAATGCGGTCGATCACTAGGTCGTGCACGCAGATAGCGGTCCTGAGCTCAAAGTTGTCGCCCCGGTCGAATTCCATTTCCCAGATGTGCTTGACGAATTCCACGTCCATTGCGATGGCGAAGAACGAGGGCGACGCCCGGCTACGGAACCAGAACGGTAATCTTCCATCGCCCACATGAGCGTGACCACGTGCGATCTCGTTCGAATGCAAGCGATCACTCTCCGCCGAGCGCCAATCCATCCGGAACGTCTCGCTCTCATGTATCGCCACCGTTACCTGGGGGGAGCGGACCCAGAAGCCCTCGATCGGCTGAGAAGTACCCCGAACTAATACAACAGCCCCAAAATCAAGTTGGTCTTTCAATGCGAGAGTTCGGATCGCCTGCGTCGATTTGAAATCGATCGTGAGCTCGCCTTCGCCATTCGGCGGTCTGATCGATCCCATGGTGGTTCCTTTGCTGGTAGGCCTTGCATAGCCCTTCTGCTGCAAGGCGCGTATCCGTACCAGAACGCCCCCCGATCCAACAACGCGAATGAGCAACATCAGGTTCGCTATCGCTGCTGACGGCGCCGGCGTCGAGGCCTGTCATGCCCCTTATCCCACCGATTTTCGGAATTTCCTGACAAGACCAGGTCATATCTGACAGACGGGTGCAGACCTGCCCATCACCTTTTCTCCTGTTCTTGGGTAGCTCACAAGAAGCCGGCTAGAACAGGAGAAACGTGATGCGAACGAGCCTAGCCTCAGTGACTGCACTTGCGGGCAGCCTGCTCCTACCCTGTTTGATGCTGGGGTCAAGCTCAAGCGGTAACAAGCGCGCCGGCATTGGAACCGCCGCGGCTGAGCGGAAGGATATGATCGGCTTCGAGCTGCTTGTCTGAACCGCAATAGGTGCAGGCATATCTATCGCGCTCCATAACGATTCTCCAGAAGCAGGAGTCTCAGCGCGCAGTGCTCATGGGCGGACAAGTCGAGAGTGTCAGCAAAGTAATCGCCCACATAGAGATGTGCGTAAGGTTCGTGCATGGCAAGGCGATCAACAATCAGCCTCTGGCGCTCGGCTTTGCGCCACTGAATGACCTCAGCACGATCCATGGACGACACGCTCAGCACCCCTCCGTCGTTCGAGGATCAGGCGGCGCCAACTCAACCGCCGCATGCAGAGAGCCTTTCGATGGCGCTCGCCAAGGCGTGCCTATAACGATCCGTTATATTACGGTCACGGGATGTATCGCACGGTTACAGGGATTAAGAACCGACCTTGAGCCGCTGCCAGTAAATTGCAACTTCGGGTCGATGGGGCGGGCTACGTCACACGGTTCAACTAGGTCGCGCTCTGTGAAACGTACACGCGGCAATCGGAGCGATCAGTAACCTTCCTGGCGATGGCGGCAGTGGCTTCTGCGTCAAACAGCTCGCGTCGCTCGTACGCGACCGTGGCAAACTTGAATGTCAGATGAACGGACGGCTCAGACGAGGTTCAGGTGCGACCTCCTAGACTTCCTCCTGGTTGAACTCAGACCGCGTTACCGCAAATGACCAAGGGTTGGCTGATTCCATTCTTGATGGCGGGGTTGTGGGGCGACAAAGCTTTTGCCGATTGTCTTCCCGCGCGTGACACCCCAGCATCGGTCATTGAATATTTTCAAAGATTCAATAAGCCGTTGCCCGAACAGTTTTGTGCCAAAGAGGCCGCCCCTCAAGCCTCTCACGAACCTCCCCAAAGGTCCTCACAAACCGAGGAAGCGTCAGGTCAGTACGGTGATGATAACGGTCCGGGTGATGGCTCCTTCGCTCAGTTCGAGGGTGACCAAGGAGGCGGTTACGAGAGGGACCAAGGCGGCTACGAGCGTGACCAAGGGGGCGGTTATGAGAGGGACCAAGGTTATGAAA
>Ga0207647_10001132_pt1 | contig 20537 bp, 27 predicted proteins | sample KBSCornC2_FD_184295 | JGI IMG/M metagenome (GOLD analysis project Ga0207647, IMG submission 184295) | Corn rhizosphere microbial communities from Kellogg Biological Station, Michigan, USA - C2 (SPAdes) (version 2) | ecosystem: Host-associated > Plants > Roots > Rhizosphere ... | reverse complement strand
AAAGTGGTCGGTTTCGGCGACCGCCGCGAAGGCCAGGACATCAAGTGGAAGCGAGTGCCCTGATCGAAAGGCTAATGGCACCTTTCCGCCCAAATGCGACGCTATCGGCTTAGGTTTGATTTCGGCCCAAGGCAGACAGATTCCTAGGTGAACTACGCGCGGGAGGGGCACCCTCACAACGTTCTCCAGAATCGGCCCTTTGTGCTATACTCCCCGCGAGTGAGGAGAATGCTTTGACCAAGGATTCGATCGGCATCTGTCAAAGCTGCGCCATGCCTTTGAGCGGCACGCGCTGCATGTATTGTGGCCTTGAAGCCAAAGGGGCGAAGACGCCCAAGCCCCCCAAAGAGGACGCTCCACTTCGTTAGGTCCGGCTTCCAACCATTGCGGACGCTTGAGCCTGCTGGCATCGCTTTCTTAGAATATGGCAGCGCCCCCGATCATCACTGATCTTGGCTCGCTTCGCTTTGATCCTCACGGGGCAAAGCTCTCGGTAGGCGTCCTCGAACCGTTCGTAGACCACCTGCTGGCGACCCTCGACTGCCTTCCGGAGCAACGCGCCGGCTCCCGCATCAATGGTCTGGCAGGGCTCAAGCCGTTCCTCGTCGCCGGGGGACCAATCGGCTCGATCGCAGCTGGCGTGCTTGGCCTTCACAGCCGCGCGGTCCGGGTCATCCTCTTCGACAAGTCTGCTGACGTGAACTGGGGCCTCGGATGGCACCAGGATCGTACGATATGCGTGAAAGAGCGGCTCGACGTGGAAGGGTTCGGTCCTTGGACCAACAAAGGTGGCATGCAACATGTTTCCCCGCCATTCGACTTGCTCAGCCGCATGGTAACTCTGCGTGTCCATCTGGACGACGTGCCAATTACGAATGCCCCTCTTCTAATTGCACCGGGATCACACAAGTTTGGTCGAGTGGCGGAGCCGGACCTTGATCGGGTCGTTCGACTTTGCGGGACAGCGGCATGCACAGCAAGCGCTGGGGACGTATGGCTCTACGCGACGCCCATTCTCCACGCCTCTGAAGCAGCGAGCGAGCCCGCACGACGGCGCGTTCTGCAAGTCGACTTCAGCGCTGAAGATCTGCCCGACGGGCTAGAATGGCTGGGCTGCTAACGTCCGCCTTCGACCCATTGTGGACATTGAGATCTGGTTGCTGTCCAACCAGCCAATCATGCCGAGGTTCTCGTTGATAGCGCACCAAGAACGACATCTCGTCGGGCGCATTGGCTGGCTTCGAGCTGCGGTCCTAGGCGCCAATGACGGCATCGTTTCTACTGCTAGCTTGATCGTCGGTGTCGCCTCCGCTGCCGCGAGCCGCGGCGAAGTGTTGCTGGCGGGTGTGGCGGGACTTGTCGCAGGTGCGATGTCGATGGCCGCCGGTGAATATGTTTCTGTCAGTTCGCAAGCGGACACGGAAACTGCCGATTTGTCTCGGGAGCGTAGGGAACTCGCGGCCTCCCCGGAGTCTGAACTCCGCGAACTTTCGTCGATCTATCAAAGGCGCGGACTTGATAAGGCAACCGCCGATGAGGTTGCCTTGCAGCTTACGGCAAAGGACGCAATCGGCGCGCACGCCCGCGACGAACTCAGCATAACTCACATTACGACAGCACGCCCGGTGCAGGCCGCACTGACTTCTGCCGCGACATTCACGGCGGGCGCTTCGCTTCCATTGCTCGCAGCATGGCTGTCGCCTTTCGGACCGCCGATGATAATCGGAGTGTCTGCCGCGTCATTGTTGTTTCTGGCAATGTTGGGAGCGGTCGGCGCTAAAGCAGGGGGCGCACCAGTAGCCAAGGCAACTCTGCGCGTGGCGTTTTGGGGGGCGCTCGCAATGGCGCTCACTGCGGGTATCGGCAAGCTTGTGGGAACCGCAGTATGAGCCGTTTCCCAACACGAACTTAATGACCGCTTTCCACCCAAACTTGCCGCTATGATCTTAGCGTCAGCAATCGACCCATTCCTGCCACTAGCGCGGGTTAGAGCTCCTAAGTAGCCAATGTGGCTCTAGGTGAGTGAAAATGTGTCAATCGCTTGCGCGTAAAGTGAGTGAGTCAAAACCGACACGGCAAGCACGCAGGCGAGGCGCGGGGACAAGCGCCGCCCGCCAGCTGAGGTGAGAGTAATTCTATTCGGAGCGGACGCGTTTTGAACTCGAAAGTCAGCGATTTTCGACGTAGCCGAATTTCCGACGGAACGTCAGAAGGCCCGGTTCCAAGGCATCTGACGCATGCTTTTCCACAATATGTATTCCCTCGTGCGCGATGGTCGCGAAGTTCGGGCAGTCCGACGCGGAACAGCGAACCGGCGGCTCATTCTTTCGTATGGCTACGGCAGTCCTCCACAGGCTTTGACGATCCCTTTGAGCCAAGGGACTATTCCGTGGTGGAGCCGTCCCACTCCTCATGGGTTGCCATTGCTTGGGCACGAGTTCTCTCCACCAGATGGTCGAGGTGCTCCGGCGGCCCGTAGATAGTATAAAGACGTAGCGGCGAGTTGCCCGTGTTGCGGACATTGTGGCGACAGCCGGCTGGTACGATCACTGCGAAACCGGCCTGGACGCGGTTCTCGATGCCATCGATATCGACCACTCCTTCGCCTTGCTCGAAGCGGAAGAATTGGTCGCGGTCTGCGTGCACCTCCTCACCGATCTGATCACCGGCTCGAAGAGTCATAAGAACCAGCTGAAAGTGTTTGGCGGTATAGAGCACGCGACGAAAATCACCATTCTCAAGCGTTCGCCGCTCAATGTGATCGCAAAATCCTTTCACTTGGGCTTCTCCCTCAATGGACGTTCGGTCAGACGAGCGCAGCGATTATCGCGATCGCGATTCCCCAACTGAAGATCACGAACGGCAACAGCAGGACGAGTATTGTCGCTTCACCCCCGCGCACTCTTCCGGCTGCGGTGGCAATCCCTTTGCCTGCAAATTCGAAGATGCTGAGGGGCTTCGCGGGCGATCCTTCAAGCTTGGTTCGGGCGAAGATGGCGGGAACCATGAAGAATGCGCCCAGAAAAAAGAAAATTACGCCAAGTGTCACCGCCATGTGTTCGCTGAGACTGAAGCCTAGAACGGCAACGAAGCCCGCAAACATCAACGCCATTGTGGCGTAGATAACACCCGGCAGTTCGAAAGTTTGGTCGGAGCAGGCGCGCTGAATTGGAGCGATCGGCGGAGCGACGATTTCGCCGCGAGCGCGAAGCATTCCTGAGTTCAACCGGCTGGTCATCGAAGTCCTCCTGTTCTTTCGGACAGTCGCTTGATTGCTCGGCCCCGGATCAAATCTAATCCGTAATTCTACCGATATGTGCGAGCCAAGGGATGCCGTCGCGCGTCACTCCTTTGCGGCAACACCCATCCCCTCACGACCAAACTCATCGAGTGCGGTCGGGTGGTTGACCACCTCTCTCTTCGCCGACCGCGCGAGCTGAGCGTCTGCGCGTTCTCTCGCAATCCTATCGACCTTTTCACGAGCTGCAGTCTTAGTCATTTTGCAGGTCCTTTGATCAGCACTTGGCTGTCCCAAACCTGATGCGCGCTCGGAGCGCAGGCCATACGCACTCCTACCTAATGACATGACACCTATTGGCGCGGAGAACTGCGCCACAAGGTAGGGAGGCATCGCTTCATGAACCGATACGCCATCTTCACAGCTGCGCTTCTTCTGTCAGTTGAAGGAGCAATTGCGCAGTCGGACGAAGGTCCGCCGCGCTGGGCGGCCAACCTGGTCAGGAAGCAACAGGTCATCATGCATGGCGTGCCTCGGACTTACGCTGCGATGCGGGACCCCTCGCCCGATACGGATGCAAAGCTGCAGCGGGGCAGCAAAATCTTCGACCAGCATTGCGCAGCCTGCCATGGTTGGGAAGGCAATGGCGCCGGACCCGAGGCATTCGCACAAATCCCCGCGCCAGCGGACCTCGAATGGCTGGCACGTACGCCCAAGGATCAGGCTCAGCCTTATATCTATTGGACCATCGCTGAAGGAGGCTCGGCTTTCGAATCAGAAATGCCAGCATTCAAGGGCAAGCTCAGCCGACGCGAGATCTGGTCAGTAACCGCCTACCTTCGTGCAGGAATGCCACATCGCTCGCCATGAGGCAGAGCCTCCAAATTAGTCAGCAACTCGTGACCAGGTTTGGGACTTGCAGAAGAGGGTGCCGAGCGCACAGCCACGCACCCTTAAATGGTTGTCGTCCAACCGGATAATCCGCGCCTTCGATCGTCGTTTGAGATCGGGAACGAACAGAATTCCGCTCCAGGAATTCAGCCCGGTGGCCACAAATTCGTGAAGCACTTCAATTCCGAGAAGTTCATCTGTGCCGGCACGACGAGCATCCGCCTGCGCCTTGTCCGAGGCCGATTGAATAGTCCCGCAGAGCGCCTGCGAGTTCGGACAGGATTCAATTCTAATGACAACGCTGCTACGGTCGTTGGTCCATAAACCTTCCAAACTCATCGGGGCCTGAGCGGCCAGAGCCAAGACGGCAACGATCACGTCAGCTCGCAGGCTCGGCGCTTACGCTCACACCCCAATGATCGCTATCAATCCTCGACTCACCGGTGGCCGGTTCGGCTGGACGGCCTACTTCGAATTGCTCCCGGTGACCCAGACCCTGAGTGAAATCGAGCATGGAGACATGTTGGCACCTTGCTCTCATGAACACCGCCTCGCTCGCATTTGGCAGCTGTGAACCAGAGAGATTGGAGTGCCTTTGCATCAGTTGCCGCCACGCCTCTTGTCGTTCGCTTTCGTTGACGATTTCGCTCGCATGGGCGGACGCGTAAACCGCCTGAAGTTGGTTCAAGTCTGGCGGCTCTGCAGCGACAGCAATAGAGATGCGGTCGTCGCGTTTGATATTCGCGAACTTCTGGCCCGAGCGATAGATCAGGAAGATCAAGTCAAAGCCTTGGTTGGCGTAGCCCACGATCGTCGTTTGGGGCCAACCGTCAGGACGAACGGTCGAGATCGCCATGATGCGATGGAGGTTGAGGATTTTGATTGCCGGATGTTCCATGGGATCCTCCGAGCTTTAGCTCGCTATTCCGCTGGCGCTTGCTTTGGACCGTCGAGTTCCCACGCGGGCGCACTCTCGAACATCAGCCAATTCCAGATAAGGGCGAAGATCACCCCAATGATGGCGCCGACGGCGAACGTTACGACGACCAGAGCGCTCGCGGAGGTCACGTTGTACGGAAGGAGCGCGTAGTCGAGCTGGATGAAATGGAGCCGGAGGACGAAATCCAGCACTGGCTTCGCCCAGGCAAGGCCGACGAGCACGACCCACATAAGGTGCCAGATGCCAACGACCGAGCCAACGGCGATGCCGGATTGAGTGGGGCTAATGCGACGCATGGTCTTGCTCCTCAGTGTGCCATGACGAGTGAAATCGGACAGCCGCGAAGAAGCTCTCGTGTCACGCCGCCGAACAAGAACTCGCCGGCACGGCTATGGCTGTACGCTCCCATCACGATGTATTGAGCGCCCGCGCGTGTCGCGAAGTCGACGATGTCCTCGCCGATCCCGTGAACTGGAAAGTGAGTTTCGATCTCCGCGTGGACGCCGTGACGTGAGAGATATTGGAGCAGACGTACGTCCGGAAATCCTAAGTCCTCGCCGTCTTCCACATATCGGACGATGCGGACTTCCGAGGCCATCCGAAGCAGTCCAATCGCGGACCTGACCGCGGCTGCGCTTTCCACGCTGCCGTTCCAGGCAATTACGGCCTTTCCAAAAGGGTCGAGCGTCCTGGCTTTATCGCCAGGTACGCACAGCGGAGTGCGAACGCTGCACAGCAATTCACCGACCAGGCTTGGCCCGGTTCGACCGAAATCGTGCCAGCTGGGATAGCGCCCGATCATCATGAGATCGGCAAAGGCGGCAGCCTGTATCAATTCCGGAATTGCCGACGATGTCGTGGACTCGTAGCTCCAGCTTACGTCCTCCTTTGAAAGCTGAGCTTCGAGGCGAATGCGAAGCTTGGCAGCTTCCTCTTCAAGGGCCTCGACGATCTCGCCACTGGCGAACGTGCCGCCATAGGTGTCGACGACGGTGTAAGCCTGGATCGGAACAACATGAAGAAGCTGCAAATGTGCCGAGCAGGCGCGAGCGAGTGAAAGCGTCGCCTGCAGCCAGTTGTCGAGATTGCTATCGTCATGGATTGCAAAAAGGATCGATTTGATCGCTGCAGTGTCGGCTTGATGAACGAGCTTCGATGGCCGCTCCATCACCAGATTGTTCGCGTTCTTCATGACGAATCTCCGTTGATCCGCTCCGATCATCGGCACACTGACGAAGCGGCAACATCAGGAGTTTCCCGTACCCGCGAAAATGGTTGATGCGCTGCTGCACCCGTGAAGGAGCACAAGCTTGGCCCGGTCTCATGAAAGCGCTCTCACGAGCGCAGCTCTTCTGTCGCGCGCCAAAATGTCAGCAACCAATGTGTGGTGCAAAGATATTGCAAACCAGGTGCGTGCTTTAAAAAAAAGCGATCGGCCGAATCGCTGCAGGTCCTGGAGGGGACACAGCAGATCAAACGAAGCCGTCAATGAGCTAGCAAGCCGCCAGCGACGCATCCGGAATATTCCGTATGATGCGTCATCCTCGCGCACCTTATTTCATGATCTTCGACAAGGGAGAAAGATCATGGAAACGACGCAAACTGAGAAAACGGACGTTGCGAAGCGTCAGGCTACCGGTTTCACGGAACAGCTGATCGAACCGTTCGCTCAGTTCCGCAACGACGTCGATCGCTTGTTCGAGAGCTTTCCATTCAGGATGCCGGCCTTGAACCTTCGCCGCTTCGCGTCCGCACCAGCGCTCGAGATGAGTGAGACGAAGAAGAGCTACAAGATCACCGCCGAGCTCCCCGGTATTGAACCGGACGACGTCGACGTGACCTTCGAGGACGGCTTCCTGCGGATTGCCGGCGAAAAGAACGAGCAGCGCGAGGAGGATGAGCGTGGCCATCGGCTCTCGGAGCGCAGCTATGGCGCGTTCGAGCGGATGATCGAGCTGCCGCCCGCCGCGAACACCGACAAGATCGAAGCCAAGTTCAAGCACGGAGTTCTGACCGTCACCGTAGCCAAGGACGGCGATGAAAAGCGGAACGTACGCAAGATCAGGATCAACAAGGCCTGATTGCCCCTCAACTGAGGAGGGCGGCTCGGTCGCCCTCCTTTCATGACTTGGGATGCGGCCAATTGCGTGGTTTTCCTCAAGGTCCCGCGGACGCCTACCGTCCAGGGAGGAGTTGTCGCATGCGAGGATTGATCCGATCGGCTTTGGTGTGCATCGCACTGGCCGCCTGCGCGCCGATGCCCGCAACACCGTATCAGCCCTATCGCGCGCATTCGGCCGGCGGAGTTCACGGCGGCTATTCAGAACAGGAGCTCGCGCCTGGCCACTATCTCGTGCGCTTCCACGGCAATTCCCTGACGTCACGCGATCGCGTTGAAGGTTACCTGCTTTACAGGGCGGCTCAGCTGACCGTTCAGGGCGGCTTCGATTGGCTCTCCATCCTCGATCGCAACATCGAGCACAATGTCCGAACGATCGTCCGTCCGGACCCATTCTATCGCTCTAGGTACGGTCCGGGATATGAAACCTGGCGGCCGAACTGGGACGTCTATATGCCCGGCTCCGGCTGGCGCCGATGGGATGACAGCGGCTTAGATCAGCCGTTCGATGTCCGTCGGGTCGAGGCCTTTGAAGCTACCGCCGAAATCCAGATGCACCGCGGACCGATGCCGGCGGATGAGCTACGGGCCATCGACGCCCGCAAAGTCATTGCACAACTTGGTCCGACGATAGAGCTTCCCACACCCTGAAGAAGCGTCGGCCAAGGCTCGACCTTGTTCCTTGCGAGCTGCAAGATCCTAAGCGGCGAAGTCGATCCGGTGGATAGGTTGTAGAGCTCTGCTCTCCGCTAGTTGTGCATCCACTCGGCAGCGCAGCTGATAGGCAGATGCGAGCTCTTCGTGCCGCTCGCGCGCTTCGGCGCTGGTTGCAATCCGCGCCGCTTCCCGTTCCTGCAAAATGCGGCGGAGGTAATAGGCTCGTTCGAAGGCATCCATTGCCCCTAAACAGCAATAACGCCGACGGATTGCATTACGTATTGTTACGCACCTGCGGTCATTTCTCAGATTGGAGAACCGTGACCGGAGCAGCAGCCGTATGCAGCGACTCCGAGGTAACGACGATCGTCATTCCGGGCTGGACGATGCCGGCCACTGCCGACTTGAACGCGTCCGGGGCACTGAACCTGTCCCAATCCTCCCTGGTTACGGGCGCATCGCTGGTTGGCTGTCCCGAAAGCTCGATGCGCACCCAGTGCTGTCCCGCAGAGTCCACACTACGCAGCGAATAAGCCCACGTGCCGCTCACTGGGCCGCTGATCGAAACCGGTGCGGAGCCGATCACCGCGCCGTTGCGAAGCACCACCGCGCGGTGATCTGCGGCGCTCACGATCACTGACACAGGCCCATGCGGGGATTTCTCCGGAGCCCATGAGATTGCTTCAGCGGCGCCGACTTGGTTCGTATTGCTGGCTACCAGCGCAGGCGTGGGAGCGACCCGCGGCGCCGCGGGAAGATTGGCAATAACGACGGTCATGCCGAGACCCGTGACGCCGTAGAGTAACTGGGCAAATCCTTTCGGCATTCGGATACAGCCGTGTGATGCCGGATAGCCCGGCAAATGTCCTGCATGGAGAGCGACACCGTACCAAGTCAGCCGCTCCATGTAAGGCATCGGGGCGCTGTCGTATTTGGACGAATAGTGGACGATCTGCTTTTGGAGGATCGTGAAAACGCCTGTCGGCGTCGAATGGCCAAGCTTACCGGTCGAGACAGTGGTGGCACCGATCGGAACGCCGTTCCGATACAGCACGGCGCGCTGAGTCTTCAGATTGACGATGAGCAACATCGGCCCCGCTGGGGCAATCTCAGGAGCCCAGACGTACTCGCCTGCTTTCAGATTCGATACGGTCTCGACGACGGATCCGGAGCTCACGTCGACCTGCTGCCCAGGCGCCGAAGCGGCGAAAAGCCCGGCCAGTCCGGCCATTGCTACGTGGGTACACCTCATGGCGGAAGCATCGACCTCGGGCCGATCGAAGTCGCTAAGGGAAATCACCTATTTGCCGAGCTGGGCGAGCTGGGCATTTTGGCACGATGAATTGGAAGTCTATCCGGTTGGAGCTGGCCAGCACGCGCGAGTTTCCCGCCGGGTCCGTCAGTCGAGCCTATCTGATCCGATTGCCGTTGAACGATCATGACCGGATCGATGAGGAAGCAATGCTATCGAACCCGGCACGTGCAACGGTGCGAAGACATTGGTCGACCGAACCCGACGAGATTGGGTTGATAATGCGAAGCGACGGCCACTGGTCGATGCGTTGCGATGGGAAGGATCGGTTGCTGCATCTCGATTCATCGCCAATTCGCCTTGGCGGTCGGCTTTCAGTCGTCGAACCGGACGGTGAAGTCAGACCCTTCAAAATCGCCAGCGTCCGCTGACCAAGCTCCTAACTGACGTTATACTTGCTCGAATGGATCAGTCGTTCGATCAAGGCGGGCCGAGCCGCGAGGAGCATCTTCGATCCATCCTCGCCACTGTTCCCGACGCCATGGTGTTGATCGATGAGGTCGGTGTCATCCTTTCGTTCAGTGCCGCTGCGGAAAAAATGTTCGGCTACGCCGAGGCGGAAGTTGTTGGCGAGAACGTTTCCATGCTCATGCCGTCGCCCGACCGTGAAAGGCATGACAGCTACCTGAAGAACTATCGCGAAACCGGCGCTCGGAAGATCATCGGGATCGGGCGGGTGACGACAGCCCGGCACCGAGACGGCAACACCTTTCCAATCGAGCTCTCGGTGGGTGAAGCGTGGGTCGACGGGAAGCGGATTTTCACCGGCTTCATTCATGACCTCACGCAACGCCGGCGGGCAGATATGCGCCTTCGCGATTTGCAGGGTGAACTCGCCCATGTCGGCCGTCTGAGTGAGATGGGGACGCTGGCTTCGTCTTTAGCCCACGAGCTCAATCAGCCGCTCACGGCTATTGCCAGTTACTGCCAAGGGGCAGCGGACCTACTGGAGGGCAAGCCTGACGCGGAGCAGCTCGAACTGGCTCGGGAAGCATTGCGCGACACGGCCGAGCAAGCCCTCCGGGCCGGTCAGATCGTCAGGCGCATGCGCGACTTCCTCAGCCATGGCGAGACCGAGCACCGGATCGAGAGCCTCTCGCGCATCATTAGCGAAGCGAATGCGCTAGCCCTGGTTGGTTCACGCGAGCATGGAATCGATGTCCAGGTCAGGCTCGACCCGCTCGCCGACGTCGTATTCGTCGATCGAATTCAGATTCAGCAGGTGTTGTTCAATCTGATTCGCAATGCAATCGAGGCGATGCTGGAAAGCGCCGTGCGATCGCTCTGCATATCCACGCTGACAGGACCAGAAGGATTCGTCACCGTCGAGATCGAGGATTCGGGCTCGGGGATCAGTGAGTCCGTGGCCTCGCAACTATTCCAGCCGTTTGTGACATCTAAGTCGACTGGGATGGGGATCGGCTTATCCATTTGCCGGACAATCATCGAAGCCCATGGTGGCCGGATCTGGTTCGAGGCCGGCGCGGACAGTGGTACCACATTTCTGTTCACCCTTCCGCTTGGGGAGATCGACGAATGACCGATGCCGGTACTCTGGTTGTACACCTGGTCGATGATGACGCAGCGGTCCGCCGATCCGTCGGCTTCATGCTCAAGACGTCGGGCCACCAGGTCGAAACGTATGATTCTGGGACCGACTTGCTGAAAAACAGTGGCGATCTGAAGGATGGCTGCATCCTGTTGGATATCAGGATGCCGGGCATGGACGGGCTCGAAGTGCAGCAGGCATTGCAAGATAGAGGGGTTGGATTGCCGGTGATAATCATGACCGGCCACGGTGACGTCGCCCTCGCAGTGAAGGCGATGAAGGCCGGGGCAGTCGACTTCATCGAGAAGCCATTCGAGAAAGGTGCACTGCTTTCGTCACTTGGCGAGGGCTTCAGCCGCCTCTCACGCAAGGAAGCGACCGGCGAGCGAAAGCGCGACGCCGAGGTCAGGCTGCAATGCTTGACGCCGAGGGAGCGCGATGTGCTCGATGGACTTGCCCAAGGCTTGCCCAACAAGACAATTGCCTATGATCTGGGCATCAGTCCAAGGACGGTGGAAATCCATCGCGCCAACTTGATGACAAAGCTGGAAGTGCGAAGCCTGTCCGAGGCGCTTCGAATCGCATTCGCGGCGAAGGAGGAGTGAACGCGCTAAGTCATAATCTCGATGATCACCTTGAGAGCCTTCGTATCTGCAGCCCGGCCAAAAACATCGTATGCCTCGTCAGCCCGGTCGAGCGGGAAGCGATGAGTGATGAGGGGCTTTGGATCGATCTTGCCCGTTTCGACGAGCTTCAAGAGCATTGGCGTTGAGACTGTGTCGACAAGCCGCGTGGTAATGCTGATGTTTGCCGACCACAGCGTTTCTAGGTGAAGGTCGGCCTTGCGCCCGTGAACGCCGATATTGGCAATTATGCCGCCGGGCGCGACGAGTTGTTCGCACAGCTCGAATGTGGCCGGGAGCCCGACGGCCTCAATCGCCGTGTCCACTCCTCGGCCGTTCGTTAGCGTCATCACCCTTTCAACAACCTTCTCGCGGCTGCTGTTGATGATCGTGCTCGCTCCGAAGCGCTTCGCGCACTCCAGGCGATTGTCGTCGAGGTCGATCAGGATGACCTGCGCCGGAGAATAGAGCTGGGCGGTTAGCAAGGCGGCCAGACCGATCGGGCCGGAGCCAACAATCGCCACCGTCCCGCCGGGCTGAACCTTGCCGTTCAGAACCCCGCACTCGAAGCCGGTGGGGAGAATGTCGCTGAGCATCACCAGAGCCTCTTCGTCGGCACCCTGCGGGACGTGGTACAGGCTCGAATCCGCATTTGGCGTGCGAACATACTCTGCCTGGCATCCGTCTATGGCGTTGCCGAGGATCCAGCCGCCATTTATGCAATGCGAATACATACCTCGCCGGCAATATTCGCAGGTGCCGTCCGCGGAGATGCAAGATACGAGCACGTGATCGCCGGGCCTGAAGCTAAGAACGGCCGGACCGACGGCGTCAATGATCCCGACGCCCTCGTGACCTAATATCCGACCAGGACTGACCGTCGGGACGTCTCCCTTCAAAATGTGCAGATCGGTTCCACAAATTGTGGTCTTCACCATCCGCACGATTGCGTCGCCAGGCGATTGAAGCTGGGGCTTCGGCCGGTGCTCGAGACTCTTCTTGCCGGGGCCGCCGTACACAACAGCCTTCATCATTTGCTGCTGTGCCGATGCCACGATGTCCTTCGGCTCCAATTCAGCAAGCTGATCGCTCGACGACGGCATAATGTCCTCCCTTAAGCTTCAGCGCCCAATCACGAGGGTGATCGGGCATTGATTGAAGAGGCTCCGTGTTACTCCGCCGAACACATACTCCCCGGCGCGACTGTGGCTGTAGCCACCCAAAACCAGATAACCTCCTTGAGGCACTTGCGACACGAGTGATGCTGCGATCGCTTTGTGGTCCGCGTAGCCGCCGGGGGGCTGCAATACGGTCAACTCGGCATGGATGCCATGTCGTGAAAGGTATTCGAGCATCCTTGTGCCGGGGAACGGCGTGGGCTTCTCTTCAGCGACCTGAATTATCTTAACCTCCTGCGCTATCTTCAGAAGATCGATCGACGCGCGAATCGTGTTTGCCGCCTCGTAGCTGCCATCCCAAGCAATGACGGCGGTTGTCGTGGGATCTAGGACCGGTTGATCATCCCCGGGAACGAGGATCGGTGAGCGGCAGTGATAAAGCAGATCACCAAGGAGGCCGACGGATGGACCGACAAAGTCCTGGTGTCGTGGATGTCGGCCAGCAACCACTATGTCTGATAGCGCCGCCCGATTGATAATCGCGGCAGCCACGTCTCCGTTAATCTCTTCAAAATCCCAGCTGACGTCCTCGATGCTCAGTTTCGCTTCGAGGCGCTCACGTAGCTTGGCCGCCTGCTCGTCAATGGCCTCCATCGCCTTTTTCATCACGAACATGCCGCCAAAATTGTCGAAGGCGACATAGGCTTGGATTGGTGTCACGTGGATGCAGCTGAGGTGGGCAGCACAGGACCGAGCGAGCGACAACGCCGTTTCCAGACGCTCCTCTAAAGACGAGTCGTCTTGGACATGGAGCAGGATGCTTTTGGGCCCTTGACCGAAGTCAGCACTCGCCACTGGCGCGGTCGCGGCCATCATTAACTGATCGGTCGTCATCTTGGCTCTCCTGGCGCATTTGCTGGGCCGGGAGTTTTCGGCGACGGTGGCTCAACCTGAAATCAGGGATTCCCCTTAGGCGGTGCCGGTCGTCCAATCTTTTCAGGGCAAGCATTCTTAAGATACTGGCGCTCGGCGTCGAGTAAGCGCTGCAGCGTCTCGCGCTGCTGAGGATCCGTGCAGGCGGAGAGCTGCGCTTCGAAGCGCCGTATGTTTTCGCGCGCAATGAACTCCTGCACCGCATTCCCCGCGACTCGAGTCATTGAGTCGATATATTATCACAGGTTAATCCGTGAAACATCACTGATCCCCCGGATAATTGCGTAGGGACAAACGCCGGTCGCTCAGAGCATGTATCGATGATGGAGCAGAAGGCCGTCGATATTCTCAATAGTCACCGCCTGATGGGCCTCGCGACTCTCCGCGCGGATGGATGGCCACAGGCGACGATGGTGAGCTACGCTAACGAGGGGCTACTGCTCTATTTCGTGATATCCCGGCAAAGCCAGAAATTCGCCAATATCCAGCGCGACAGCCGGGTCTCCATCGTTATTGGACGCGATTTCGACGATCCGCACGAAATCAAGGGATTGTCGATCGGAGCGAATGCATCCGAGGTCCGAGATCCGGCCCAGCGTGACCGGGCAATAAACCTCATCTTAAACAGGCATCCGGCGCTTGGGAGCATGGGCGGACCGGACTTGCAGCATTCGGCCGTCATGCGCGCCTACTGCAGTATCGTCACGATCCTCGACTACTCGAAAGGGTTCGGCCACTCCGACCTTCTGACGGTTGGCCCCGGCGGCGCTGAGATGACCCCGGCCCGTGACGACGACTGGGGGTTTCTCGTTCAACGAAATGAGGAAAGGAATGATCAATATTCTGGTTGATCGTGATCATCATTTTCTTGGCGCGCTTTGGATACAGGGGCGAGGCGGCGCGGGACTTCGCTGGGGCAACCCCGAGGGCCGGCGCTCCGATTGGATGAGAGTGTTTGCGCTAGCCGTCTTCAACCAACTGGGACGGGTTGTCAGACTTATAGGGCGTGAAGCGCCAGCTCTGAAAGGGTCGGAAGCGGCATTCCCCCAAGCTGCCGCTTCCTCACTCCCGGACGCCCTCTCGGAGATTGTAGTGCCCTAGCAACCACGGCATCGTCAGTCCCTGGACCAGTATCGAGAAGGCGACGGTCACAAATGCGGCGATGATGATCGCGTTGCGCTCGGGCACAGATGTCGGAACAGCAAGTGCGAGCGCCAGCGCCAGAGCGCCCCTCAATCCGCCCCAGAATAAAGTATGCTGATACGGCAAGGGCAGGCGCCAACGGGATCGGCTGAACAGCAAGGCGAGCGGATAAATGGAAATCGCGCGGCCGATAAGGACGAGGATGATGGCGACAGCGGCTGCAAACCAACCGATCTCGTGCAGCGGCTGATTGGCCGCGTTCATTCCGATGAGGATGAAAATGACCGAGTTTGCGAGAAATGCGACATATTCCCAGAACGACAGTACCAGCACTCGATCCTGATCAGCGATAATACCGTTCTTGCTGGCGCCGCCGATAGTCAGACCGGCCGTGAGCGCCGCGATGACTCCCGATGAATGATAGTGCTCGGCGAGTAGGAATGACGCGTAAGCGACAATCGTCGTCAGTGTGATCTCGATCAGGTGGTCGTCGGTCCGCCCCGCGATGACGAGCGCCACTCCGCTGATTGCCAGACCGATCGCAACGCCACCGCCAGTCGCCCAGATAAACGCCAAGGACGACGTCGCGAAATCATTCGGGCCGCCATTGGCGAGAGCCAACAGAACAGCGAACCCGACAGCGGCCGCGCCGTCATTCAACAGGCTCTCGGACTCGACCACCATGCTGAGCCGCTTTTCAGCCTTCATCTCGCGGAAAGCCGCAATCACTGAAACAGGATCGGTGGCCGCGATTAGAACGCCGAACAGTGCGGCGCCAATCCATGACCAACCCAATAGCTGATGCATTCCAAATCCGACCGCCGCGCCCGCGATTGCAACGCCCACGAAAGCCAGCGTCAGCGTGATGGGAAGCTCATTGCGGAAGCGTCGCCAGTCGAGTTGCAGGGCCGCTTCGAAGACCAGGGGCGGCAACAAGACGTTGAAGATGAGTTCCCGCGACAGCGGGAAATCGGGAGCATTGGGGAGTATCGCGATGAGCAAGCCCGCAACGACCAGACCAACGATGTACGGCAGGTGCAATCGTCGCGAAAGCATCGCGATCAGGCAAGCAACAAGGAGTAGCGCCCCGATTGGAGTAAGGACGTCGGTCACGGCCCGTGGTTAGTCGATGATGAGGTTACTCGACCAGCAAAACCGAAGTTCGAGTATCAGCTTTCCGCCGAAACTTGCCGCATCTAACCGACCCAAAGCAGACATTAGGCCGCCTGGGCTTACTGCTGGTTGTGCTGCTCGATACCTTTGTCGACAACCACCAGCGCATTCTGGGCAGTCGGGATCGGCTTGCCGTTCTTGCCCACGAGCGGGACGGGCTTGAGCTGCACCGGAACCTCGGCGCAAGCGCGTTGCACGAGTGCCGGATCGACGACCTGTTTGTGCTTCAGGAGATTGATCCCGACCGAGTTGATCAGGGTGCAATCGGAAACCTGCCCTGCCTCGTTCAGGTAGAACTGGATCTCGAACGGATTCTCACTCGATTGTGGGGCCGGGCCTGGAATCCGGATGCCGAACCTCGGCGCTTTGAATTGGGTGTTCTCCCGGACATTGGCGACCAAAATCAGCTTGCGATAAACGCCGATGATCTTGCGACCGTCAGGCCCATGCGCCGGTTCGAACACGGCACGCATCCGGAGGCGGCTGCACACGTAGGGCCCCATCTGCGGATTGCCGGCATAAACGTGCCCCACGCAATTATCGAAATAGCCGTACTTGTTGATCGTCATCTCGGCCACGACCACCGACAGCTCGCCTTTCGCCAGCCCCTGTGTCGGAGTGTCGTAATAGTCGGACCACCAGTCGACGGTCATCACCGGAACGGGTGCAGTGACAGCCGCCATTGCCAAAAGTACGTTCAACATGGGGAGGGAAGCTGCCTAGTAATGCGGCTCTTGTCCACACTCTCGTCTCGCGGCCACAACGGACCCAAAGCTGCCGCTAGCCTCGTCGATACCTCAGAGGTCGATTGTCACCCCCGCAAAAGCAAATCGTCCCAGTGCATCGTATAGTTGGGGAACGGTATTTCCGTTCTCAAACGGCGAATTCAACGCTTCTGAGCTGACAATGGGTGGCCGGCGGTCGAACAGGTTGTTTGCGCCAACACGGAAATTCAATTTGTCTGCGACGCGCGCACCGATGGTAAGGTCGAAATAGTCCTGAGCGCCGATGCGCCTGTCCGCCGGTGCGACGGTGGAAACGCAAGTCGGGCCTGTGTTGACATCGCAATCATCCATCAGGCCCGCATTCTTCACCGCGGACAAATGGCGCCATTGGCCGAGGATTCCGATCTCCCCGGGAAAGCGCAGAGCGAAGCGCAGGCGGTGACGATATCTTGGATTGGGCGTGCCAGAGAATACGCCGCCGCACGCCTCACCGAAGAAACCTGCGCAGTTGAACCGACCATCGCCGGCCTCCGAAGCCGGCCGGATTCCGCTATCCACCTCCAATTTCCGGAGGAAAGTCGACGCGTAAGCGAGACTGAAAATCGACCTTCCGATTGGGTGGTCATAGCGAGCATTGACGTCCGCGCCGTTGGTTCTGAGCTCGACGCCGTTAATATTGGAGATGTCGATAAAGCCGCTTTCGGACAGCCACAACGAGCCACTGCCGGAAGTCCGGTGGATCCGAGAACAATAGAAAAAGTCTCCCGTTGCCAGGCACCGGTTCATGACTGTCTGGAAGTTCGACATTGCGATAGCGCGCCGAACCTTGATGTCGAAATAATCGACGCTGAAACTGAAGCCGCGAATCCATTGCTGCGGGAGCACGATGCCGAACGTGTACGTGTCGGCCAGTTCAGGCCTGAGGCCCGCATTTCCTCCAACCAGCACGTTGTACCGGTTAGCCGCGCTGGGCACGATGTTCCCGTATTGCGCGGCTGAGACGCCGGTCAACGCGCATTGAGCAGATGAGGCGGAGGGGCTCACGCCAGCGCATGGGTCGGCTCCTTCACTAACGCCGATCGTCTGCGCCGAGAACAACTCGACCAAATTGGGTGCGCGGTTTGCGCGGTTGTAGCTTCCTCGAAATCGGAGACCAGAGACGGGTGTGAAGACCATGTCCACCTTGAACGCGCCAACATCAAAGCTGCGGCTCGCCACCTGATATTTCGAATAGCGGTAGGCGGTGCTGAGCGTCAGCTCTTCGAAGAGTGAATTGGTGATGACTGGGATCTGCACCTCGGTGAAAAGCTCACGGACATCAAAGTTACCATCGAGCGGCTGGACGGGTTGGCTGAGGCCGGCTGCGTCACCGAGTTCGAAAGCCGCGTTTGGGTGAGTCTTGATGGATTCCTTGCGGTATTCGGCGCCGACGTTGATGGCGATCCCCCGGTCCGACCAAGGGCTTTTGACCCCATATTCTCCGGCCATGATCGTGAAGTTGACATCGGCCAGCTCTTGGCGCGCGATGCCGTTGAGGTGGAGCGGAGCTTCGAGGAAGGCGAGGCTTTGTGGGGTGACTGCACCGGATTGAAAGATATTCCACGGCACGCAGCTTTGGCCGACCACATTAGTCGGGTCTGTCAGCCGTATCCGGCAAATGGGCGTACCTGGAGCAGTGTTCGAAACGCCGCCAATGGCCGGGTTCGGGACGACATCGAGCGCCAAGGGTAACCGGCTCGGCGAAACGTCGTTCAGGATCGACTGTGTCAGCCGGGTCGCCCCGACTTGATAATAGGCATCGTAGGAGATGGCATCGGACAGATCACCGCGCACCCCACTCACGACGCGCCAGGTCTTATGGCGCAGACGGTCCTGTACCGCTCCGCTCTCACTGGTGCGCCGACCGATCGAAGCGATTGCGCGGGTCACACCCTCAGCATCGACGAATATGTTGTTCGCTACGCAAATCGTGTTGATTTGCTGCGCCGACAGCAACGGATTGTCGCAATTGATCGTGTTGGTTGCGAAGAGATCGCCGGATGGCGCGGACTGCGAATAGGTTCGATCGTCCATGAACATCGCTTCGATGTAGGGTTTGGCGGCCCTGCTGATCTCGTAATCCGCGAATATTCCAAATGAGTAGCGCTCATCGGGACGCTGCAGGAAATCATAAGCACTCGAATTGAATGGCGTAGCGCCCGGCGCAAACTGATTTCCCTCGATCTGGAAGGTGCCGACATTCGTCAGGAGCGTGCCGTTGGCCGCGGCTAACGAACCGCTGCATTCGAATCCGCTAAAGGAGGAGCCCGCGACGAGCGGGCAGTAGGACGTGTCGCGGCTGGATTGCGCGACCGCATCTTGCTTTCGATATGCGGCATAAACCGTGACATGCCCGTTGTTCGAATCGAAGCCCTTGCCGAACGCCACCGAGATGTCCCGGGCGCCGCCGCTCGACCGAAGACCCCGCGGCGCGCGCGCGAAACCGTTGTCGAAGATTTGATCTGACGCTTCATTATCGTGCACGTAACTCGATGCCTGTGCGTCGATCCTGAGGCCGTCGAAGTTAGTGTCCATGATGAAATTGGTGATGCCGGCGATCGCGTCGGAACCATAGACCGCCGAAGCACCGCCGGTCAGGTAATCGAACCTCTTGATCAGCGCCCTGGGGATGAAATTGACGTCCGCGAACGGCGCGCGGGGATCTCCTGGCTGCATGCGCCTACCGTTAATCAGGACCAGCGAGCGCTGCGGGCCAAGGCCGCGCAAATTGGCGTTGGCGACGCCTAGGGCGGCCTCATTGACGTTCCTACCCTGGGCGGGGAAGGCCGAGGTTTGCGAATTGATGACGTCGTCGGTGTCTGTCATCCCGAATACCCAGAGGGTATCCGGTTTTGGAGCACTCTCCGCGAGAATAATGGCGCCTTTGACCCGCGCAGCCGAAACTCCTGCCTCCAGCGCGCGCATATCTTCACTGTCTTCGACCGCTTCAGGTGTCCCGGCCGTTGGCGCAGCGCCGGGTGGGCTGATTGGAACCGGATCCGGATCGGCTCGGGCGCCGCTAGCCATGAGGAGCGTCGACGCAAGCAAAACGCGGTACAGCATCGGTCGCAATTCCCCCGTCCAATCATGGCATTGTTGCATTGAACGCAAGCGGCATCCAGCCGCTGCGTTGCCGCGGCCAGTGGCAGCTTTCCACCCAAACCTGCCCGCGTCAGAAACCGATCCAAAGCTGCCGCCAGAGGATATCGTCGGCGAACACTGTTTGGAGCGAGACAAGGCGAGGAACACCCTACCAATGCTCAAGTTGGTTATTTGAGCGAGCGTTTGTCGCTCAGCACACGTGGTTGCCGCGCAATCAGCGCGCCCGGGGACCGCCACGAAACAGAAGGACCTCGACGATGAAAAGCAATGTGAGCCTCCTTATGGCGGCTGGAGCAATCGTTCTCGCGCCAGCGGTCGCAGTTGCAGCCCCGCCGAGCGGCGGGCCTCCAGGCGGCGGTTCCGCGATGCACGGCCCGAGCTCAACTATGACGGCAACCCCGCAGTCCCCGACTGGAAATGGCGGCGGATACAATCACACCAACTCGCCGCAGCACGCCACCGGCCAGCCTATGCAATCCTGTGAAACGACTGGCTCGCCTCCGGGGGGCTCAGGGAGCGCGCCGGGATCGGCCTTCAGTGGTGGCACGGCCGACGAGAAATATGCGGGAACTCAGCCGCAGAACTCACGCAACACCGCGTCCGTATCGCAATACGACGTCGCCTGCGCCAATCAGCCACATTGAAGACAACTGCATTGAAGCACCGGTCGCTACGCCGCGGCCGGTGCTTCATTGCATTATCCTTACGGCGGCAATCGACCCAAACACTAGGTGGATCTACAAGATGAAGTCGCTCGCTTGCAGCGTGTGCAGCGCATCGATCCTGACCGTGAAGTCCGCAACTCCGTCGCCATTGGTGTCGCCTGCGACGTAGGTGACCCCGCTCTGCTGGTAATAGCGCAGTTCCCCGGCATGGTGCCCGAACGCGGCATTGCCGATGAAGCTGAAAGCCTGGTCACCGCCGGTAAGCGTGTTGGCATCGACGTTCGAGAAATCGAGCTGGTCGCCCTCGGCC
>Ga0207647_10001131_pt1 | contig 20539 bp, 14 predicted proteins | sample KBSCornC2_FD_184295 | JGI IMG/M metagenome (GOLD analysis project Ga0207647, IMG submission 184295) | Corn rhizosphere microbial communities from Kellogg Biological Station, Michigan, USA - C2 (SPAdes) (version 2) | ecosystem: Host-associated > Plants > Roots > Rhizosphere ... | reverse complement strand
GCCGACCAATCCGGGCGGCCTGCCGATGGACGTATTCGACGGCATCCGCAAGAACGTCGCCGAGAACCGTTCGCAGTTCTACAAGGATCTCGCCGTGCCATTCTTCGGCTTCAATCGTCCGAATGCGAAGGTGCAGCAGGGCACGATCGACGCATTCTGGGCACAGGGGATGATGGGCGGCGCCCATGGCCAGTATCTGTGCGTCAAGGAATTCTCCGAGGTCGACTACACCGAGGACCTGAAGAAGATCGACGTCCCGACGCTGATCCTGCACGGCGATGACGACCAGATCGTGCCGATCGACGATTCCGCGCGCCTGTCCGCGAAGATCGTGAAGCACGCGCAGCTCAAGATCATCCCCGGCGGCGCGCACGGCATGTGCGTGGTCGATGCGGCGCGCATCAATGCCGAACTGCTCGCGTTCCTGAAGGCGTAAACATTGCCGCACGGCGCGCCGCGCGTCGACCTGCGTTGCGACGCCATCCACGTGATGGTCAATCGCGCGCAGGTTCGGCAGCGGAACCTGAACCGGTCACCCACACGCTCGACGCGATGAACGGGCTGGCCGCGTCGAGCGAACCCGAATGTTCAGAACGTTTCAGCGCGCCTTCAGGAATTGGCGAGCGCGCACACGTAGACTGGTTTCACGAGCCGACGTGCGGGCACTTGCCCGCGCGTCGGCGCCCTTCCTGGAGTGACGAATGATTTTCGGTGCATTTTGTCTCGCGCATCGAATCGGGTACGACCGGCCGATTCGCGTGGAGCACGCATGAAGCACAAACGACTCTGGCTCGGTGCGACCGGCGTCGCGATCGCGGGCCTCGCGATCGCCGTCGGCATCATGGTCCGGCCGTCGATCGCGCCGATCGAGCCGCCCGCACGCGCATCGTTCGATCCGCAACTCGTCCGGGCCGGCGCACGGGTGGTCGCGCTCGGCGATTGCGTCGTCTGCCATACAGCGAAGGACGGCAAGCCGTTCGCCGGCGGGCTGCCGCTCGCGACGCCGTTCGGCACGATCTATGCGACCAACATCACACCGGATGCCGATACCGGCATCGGCCGCTGGTCGCGCGACGCGTTCTCGCGCGCGCTGCGCACCGGCATCGCCCGGGACGGGCATCCGCTCTACCCCGCTTTTCCGTACATCCACTTCACGCGGATGTCCGACGACGAGATCACGGCTGCCTACGCGTATCTGATGACCCGCGAGCCGGTTCAAGCAAGCACGCCGAAGAACGACCTGATCTTCCCGCTCAACTTCCGCCCGCTCGTCGCGTTCTGGAACGTGCTGTTCCTGCACGAAGGCGCAAGCACGCCGGACCCTGCGCAATCCGTGCAGTTGAATCGCGGCAAGGCGCTGGTCGACGGCCTCGGCCACTGCGCGTCCTGCCATTCGCCGCTGAATGCGATCGGCGGCGAGAAGGCGGGCAAGGCATTCGACGGCGGCATCGTCGACGGATGGGAAGCGCCGCCGCTCAATACGCTCGGCCACGCGGCACGCCCGTGGACGCAGGCCCAACTGGTCGCGTATCTGCGCACCGGCCGCGCGAGCGAGCATGGCGCGGCCGCCGGCCCGATGCTGCCCGTCACGCGCGATCTCGCGACCGTGCCCGCGGAAGACGTCGAGGCGATCGCCGCGTACATCCTGTCGATCCAGAAGCCTGCCGGCGCGCGGCCGGCGACGGCCGGCGCCGGACACAACCCGACGACACCCGCCGGACAACGCGGTGCGGTGCTGTTCCAGGCGTCGTGCGCGCAGTGCCACGGGCCGGCGGCGCCGATGCAATCGATCGGCGAGCGGCCGACGCTCGCGTTCAGCACGGCGGTCGCCGCCGACACGCCGCGCAACGCGATCCAGATGATGTTCAACGGTATCGGCTGGCATGGCGAGGACACGCTGAACTACATGCCGTCATACCTCGACCAGTACGACGATCGCCAAATCGCAGATCTCGCCGCGTACATCCGCGAAACGTACTCCGATCGCCCCGCATGGAGCGACGTCGAAACCCTGGCGGCGAAACTCAGAAAGGAGGACCGCACGCGATGATCACCCTCACCGTGAATGGCGCGCGGCATACGCTCGACATCGACCCGTCCACGCCGCTGCTCTATGCGCTGCGCAACGACCTGCACCTGCACGGTGCGAAGTTCGGGTGCGGTCTCGGACAATGCGGCGCGTGCACCGTGATCGTCGACGACAAGCCGATGTTCTCGTGCCTGATCCCGGTCGCCGCGATCGGCGCACGCAGCGTCAGGACCATCGAAAGCCTCGGCACCGCCGAGCGGCCGGGCAAGCTCCAGCAAGCGTTCATCGATCATCAGGCGGCGCAGTGCGGCTATTGCATCGCCGGGATGATCATGCGCGCGCAGGCGCTGCTCGAACGCAACCCGAAACCGACCGAACGCGAACTGCGCACCCACATGGAACCGAACCTGTGCCGTTGCGGCACCCACCTGCGGATCCTGGCGGCCGTGCGCCAGGTCGCGGGCCTGCCGGACCCGGAACCGGCCGGCGCGCCGGTCATGATCAGCAAAGGGCTCTGATGAACGCACCCGACGACATCGACGAAGGCCGCCGGCACTTCATGGTTTCCGGCGCGCTCTTCGTCGCGTTCAGCCTGGCGCCGGCCGCACGCGCCGCCGCCGAGGTCGTGATCGCCGACGAAGGCGCGGCCGTGCATGTATCGCGCGCCACCGAAACGCTGGCCGGCAGCCTCAAGACCAACCCGCTGCTGGATGCGTGGATCAAGATCACGCCCGACGGCAAGGTCACCGTGTTTACCGGCAAGGTCGAGCTCGGCACCGGCGTGCGCACCGCGTTGCTGCAGGTGGCGGCCGAGGAGCTGAACATGAAGCCCTCGCTGATCACGTTCCTGACGGCCGACACCGGCGCGTCGCCGGACGAGGGCCTGACCGCCGGCAGCCATACGATGGCCGACAGCGGCTCCGCGCTGCTGAACGCCGCCGCGCAGGTGCGCGCGCTGCTGGTCGACGGCGCGGCGAAGCAGTTCGGCGTCGATCCGCGCACGCTCACGGTCGCCGATGCGCTGATCAAGGCGCCGGACGGCCGCACGATGCGCTATGGCGACGCGATTCGCACCGTCGACCTGCATCGCAACGCGACGCCGACCTCGCCGCTGAAGCCGCCCGCGACGTTCGCCGTGATCGGCACATCGCTGCCGCGCGTCGATATTCCGAACAAAGTCACCGGTGGCGTCAGTTACGTGCAGGACATGGAGCTGCCCGGCATGCTGCATGCACGCGTCGTGATGCCGCCGGTGTACGACGCGAAACTGCTGTCGTTCGACGAAGCCGCGATCCTGAAGATGCCGGGCGTCGTCCGGATCGTGCGCAACGGCAGCATGCTTGCCGTGGTCGCGCAGGGGGAATGGCAAGCAGTCGTCGCGCAGCGCGCGCTGGCCGCCGCGTGCCGCTGGTCGCCCGGTCGAGCGCTGCCCGACCGCAATACGGTTCATGAGGATCTCAAGCGGATCTCGACGCAGCACATCGAGATCGCCAATACGCATGCGCCAGCCGCGCCGCCGGTGAAGACGCTGAGCGCCACGTTCCTGAAGAATTACCTGCTGCACGGCTCGATCGGGCCGTCCTGCTCGGTCGCGCGTGTCGAGAACGGCATGCTGACCGTTTGGACCCACTCGCAGGGCGTGTATCCGCTGCGCGACGCGCTGGCCGAGATGCTGTCGATGCCGAAGGCGAACGTCCGCTGCATCCACACCGAGGGCTCGGGCTGCTACGGGCACAACGGCGCGGACGACGCGGCCGCGCATGCGGCGCTGATCGCCGCCGCGATGCCCGGCAAGCCGATTCGCGTCCAGTGGATGCGCGAGCAGGAACATACGTGGGATCACTTCACGCCGGCGATGGTCACGGAGCTCAGCGCGTCGCTCGACGCAAGCGGCCGCATCGTCGACTGGAAGTACGCGCTGTGGAGCAGCTCACACAACGAACGCATCGTCAATGCCGGCCGGCTGCTGCCCGCGCGGATGCTCGAGCCGCCGTTCGTCCCCGCGCCGTCGACGCCGATGCTGCAGCCCGAAGGCGGCGGCGATCGCAACGCGATCCCGCTGTACGCGCTGCCGAACATGCACATCGTGAACAATTTCTCGCCGACGATGCCGCTGCAGACGTCCGCGATGCGCTCGCTCGGCGCGCACACGAACATCTGGTCGATCGAAAGCTTCATGGACGAGCTCGCGCACGCCGCCGGCGTCGATCCCGTCGAATTCCGGCTGCGTCACATGCAGGATCACCGCGCGCAGCAGGTGATCAAGCTCGCCGCGACCAAGTTCGGCTGGCCGCGTCCGCCACGCGCGCGTAATCGCGGCGTGGGCTTCGCGTTCGGCAAATACAAGAACCTGATGGCTTACGTCGCGATGGCGATCGAGATTTCGGTGGTGCCGGAAACGGGCCAGGTCACGCTCGAGCACGCGGAAGTCGCCGTCGACGCCGGGCAGGTCGTGTCGCCGGACGGCATCCGCAACCAGATCGAAGGCGGCATCGTGCAGGCCGCGAGCTGGACGCTGTACGAGGCGTTGAAATACGATACGCAGCGCATCCGCAGCTTCGACTGGAGCAGCTATCCGATCCTGCGCTTCTCGGCGGCGCCGCAAAGCGTGAAGGTCCATCTGATCAATCGCCCCGGCGCACCGTTTCTCGGCGCGGCCGAGGCGTCGATGGGACCGACCGCCGGCGCGCTGGCCAACGCGATTTTCGACGCGACCGGCCAGCGCTTGCGCGAAATGCCGTTTGCCGGCGACGGGCTGAGGAAACGCATCGACGCATAGCGTCACGACACAACCGATCGCGCCGGCACGAACCGGCGCCGACAACCGACAGGCTGGAGATTGAACGATGGATACCTTGCTTTCGATGCGCGTGTTTACGCGCATCGTCGAAACGGGCAGTTTCACGCGCGCGTCGGACACGACCGGGCTGACGACACCGCGCGTGTCCGCGCTGCTGAGCACGCTCGAACAGCACCTCGGTTGCCGGCTCTTGAACCGCACGACGCGCCGCATTTCGCTGACGGAGGACGGGCAGGCGTACTACGAGCGCTGCGTCGGGGTGCTGCGCGAAATCGACGACATGGAAGCGGCGGTATCGCAGGCGCGCAACGTGCCGCGCGGCCGCCTTAAGGTGAACCTGCCGCCGGCGATGGCCAAGCAGATCATGGTGCCCGCGCTGCCCGAGTTTCTCGCCGCCCATCCGAACATCTCGATCGAACTCGGCGTGACCGATCGCCAGATCGACCTCGTCGGCGAGGGCGTCGATTGCGTGGTGCGCATCGGCGCGCTCGACGACTCGGGGATGATCGCCAGGCGGATCGGCAGCCTGACCACCTGCACGTGCGCGGCCCCCGCGTATCTCGACCGATGCGGCGCGCCCGAAACGGTCGACGAACTCGCGCAGCACGTCGCGATCAGCCACATCTCGGCCGATACCGGCCGCCCGCGGCCGTGGGACTACGTCGTCGACGGCGAAACGCGGATCGTGCAGATGTGCGGCACGGTCGCGGTGAACGACGCCGATACCTACATCGAGTGCGGCGTCGCGGGCATCGGCCTGATCAAGACCTCGCTGTACCTGGTCGAACCGTATCTGAAATCGGGACGGCTGCGCGAGGTGCTGACCGATTTCAACGCGCCGCCGCGGCCGATCTCGATCCTGTATCCGCCCAATCGGCATACGCCCGTCAAGCTCAAGATCTTCGTCGACTGGCTCACGAGCCTGTTCGCGCAGATTCCGACGCTGCAGGGCCAGCGCGGCTGAACGCCGCCACCGTCGGCCCTGCCCGGACCCCGCGTCCCGACCGTTTTCACGCCCCTGACACCGCGAGCGCTGCGCGCCTTTGCGCGGCACGCAATGCTCGATTGCGCGACGGACGTATTCCGTTGTCATCGCTCGATCAATAGTCTTGACGGCAATGCGGCGTGCATCGCTCGCCGCTTGCGAAATCGCAATGCGCCGCCCGGCAAACGGGCGTCCGACATCTCGTTCAAGGAGTCGACCATGTCAACGGAATCCCCCGCCCTCGCGGCCCACGGGCAGACGCCCAGGCTCACGCAGGGCCTCATCCTGCTGTTCGCGTTCAGTTGCGGCGCGATCGTCGCGAACCTGTACTACGCGCAACCGATCACCGAGCTCATCGCGCCGGGGCTGCACATGTCCGGCGGGATGGCGAGCCTCATCGTGTCGCTGACGCAGATCGGCTATGCGCTCGGCCTGTTCTTCATCGTGCCGCTCGGCGACCTGCTCGAGAACCGCAAGCTGATGATCGTCACGGCCGTGATCTCGATCGCGAGCCTCGCCGCGGCCGCGGTCACCCGGACGCCCGGCCTGTTCCTCGCGATTTCGCTGCTGATCGGCTTCAGTTCGGTCGCCGTCCAGATCCTGGTCCCGCTCGCCGCGCACCTCGCGCCGGATCATTCGCGCGGCCGGGTGGTCGGCACGATCATGAGCGGGCTGCTGCTCGGCATCCTGCTCGCGCGCCCGCTGTCGAGCGTGGTGGCCGACGCGTTCGGCTGGCGCTTCGTGTTCGCCGCGGCCGCCGGGGTGATGACGCTCGTGACGGTGGTGCTCGCGCTGACGATTCCGTCGCGCCAGCCCGATCATCGCGCGACCTATTTCGACCTGATCGGCTCGCTGCTGCATCTGGTGCGCACGATGCCGGTGCTGCGCCATCGCGCGTTCTACCAGGGCCTGATGTTCGCGTCGTTCAGCCTGTTCTGGACCGCCGTGCCGGTCGAGCTGACGCGGCACTACGGGTTGTCGCAATCCGCCATCGGCCTGTTCGCGCTCGTCGGCGCGATCGGCGCGACGTCGGCGCCGGTCGCCGGCCGCTTGGCGGACGCCGGCCACACCGTGCGGGCGACGCTGATCGCGCTGGTCGCCGGCGCACTGTCGTATGCGGTCGCGCTGCTGCACGGCGTCGGCCTGTACGGCCTCGTCGTCACGGGCATCGTGCTCGATTTCGCGGTGCAGATGAACATGGTGCTCGGCCAGCGCGAGATCTACGCGCTGGATGCGACGAGCCGCAACCGTCTGAACGCGCTGTACATGACCAGCATCTTCGTCGGCGGCGCGATCGGCTCCGCGCTCGCGAGCCCGCTGTACGAACACGGCGGCTGGCCGCTCGTCGCCGCGGTCGCCGGCGCCTTCCCGATCGTCGCGCTCGCGCACTACCTCGCGATCGGCCGGCCGTACGCGCAACGCCACGCACGCACCTGAACCGGCGCCGGCCGCCGGTCGCGCGCACGCATGCCGCCCGGCTCGTGCGCGCGCCGGAGCGCCGCCGGCATGTCATTCCGACTTTCCACCGGGGCCGTTGTTTCGCCGTCCCACCGCTTGCGGCGGTGCGATGTGCGACGCCCCTGCTCAACGCACAAGGAGTCCACCATGTCTTCCCTGCTCAGCACCTATGATCTGCGCGGCCTGCCGCTGCCCAACCGAGTCGTGATGGGGCCGATGACGCGCTCGCGCGCACCATCGCGCGGCCAGCCGACCGCGCTCATGGCCGAGTATTACGCGCAGCGCGCGTCCGCCGGCCTGATCGTCACCGAGGCGACCAACGTCAGCCACACGTCCGCGGCGTTCGAACTGACGCCCGGGCTCGTCACCGACGAGCAGGCGGCCGGCTGGAAGCAGGTCACGGACGCGGTCCATGCGAACGGCGGCCGCATCTTCGCGCAGTTGTGGCACGGCGGCCGCGTCAGCTCGCTGACGCTGCTCGGCGGCGACGCGCCGCTGTCGCCGTCCGGCGTCAACGACGATCTCGAGCAGTTGCAGGTGTGGGCCCGGTTGCAGAACGGCTACTACACGAAGATTCACGCGACGCCGTCGCGCGCGATGACGACGGACGAAGTCGCCGCGACGGTCGACGACTTCGGCCGCGCGGCCGCCCGCGCGATGGCGGCCGGCTTCGACGGCGTCGAGATTCACGCGGCCAACGGCTACCTGCCGCACCAGTTCCTGTCGTCGACACTGAACCGCCGCGACGACCGCTACGGCGGCTCGGTCGCGAACCGCGCGCGCTTTCTCGAGGAGATCGTCGACGCGGTCGGCGACGTGATGCCGCTCAGCCGTGTGGGCGTGCGCATCTCGCCGTACGCGCAATACAACAACGTGCGGGACGCGGATCCGGATGCGACGTACGCGTACGTCGGCCGCATGCTCGACGAAGCGGGCGTCGCCTACCTGCACGCGGCCGATACCAACGGCTGGAGCGGCGAGCCCGACCTGCCGCGCATCATCGAGCACACGCGCAAGACCTTCAGCGGCACGCTGATCGTCAACGGCGGCATCACGCCGGACGCCGCGAATGCGCTGATCGATGCGGGTGACGCCGATCTCGTCGCGTTCGCGCGTGCGTACATCGCGAACCCGGATCTCGTCGAACGCATCGCCACGCGTGCGCCGCTCGCCGTGCCGAAGTCGATCGGCTGGTACGGCGGCGAGCGCGCGGGATACGTCGACTATGCGCGGCACGACGCGGCGGCGCCGACCGCCTGAGCCGCGTCGCTCAGCGACGCAATGCCGGCGGGCCACACGGCCCGTCGCTTTGAAAAGGTTCCGTCAGACGTCCTTCCAATGCGCACCCAGCACGCGCCCGCAGAAATTCGGCCGGTGAAAATCCGGATCGGCCCGCTCGAGCACGTCGGCGCTCCAGGTGCCGAACGTCGATGCCGGCCGGTGCGCGACCCCGTGGGCGACCGCGTCGAGGAACGCGTCGCCGAACCCGTCGCCGCGCGGATAAGCGGCGAGCAGCGCGCGGCGCTCGTCGGCCGAATACGCGTCGACGTCGGTGGCCATCAGGTCCGTCGATACCGCGCTCGACAGCGCGCGCGCCAGCGGCGACACGCGGGCGGCCACGCCGGGCGTCGTATGCAGCGCGATCGCGCGCCATACGTCGTCGCATATCGGCTGCGGCGTACGGTGCCGCGACAGGAACGCGTGCGCGGCATCGGCGCTGTCGAGCTCGTAGCGCGCGCTCGAGCGGCAATACGCGGCACTCAGGCCCATGTTCGCGTACAGGGCGGCCACGTACAGCGCGTCGGCATCGCACGTGTCGCCGGCGCGGCGCGCGGCGAGCGACGCGAGGACGAATACCCGGCAAGCGTGGTCGGTGATCACGCGCGGCAGCGACGCGCGCGCGGCCTCGGCGGCCTCGATCGCGATCGGCGTGCGCGGAATGCGAACGCCGGCGACTTCGTCATTCGCCGATGCGCACGTGTGCGCAGAATTCATGTCGTCTCCTTCTGCCCCGTGCCGGGGTCGAAAAATTGCTCGTTCTTCGCGCCACGCGCGCCGATACCCGTCGCCTAAAACGCGGCGCCGAGGCAACCGAACGCGCTGCACGGCTCGGCGAGTTCCGTCGCGGCCGCATCGAGGCGCCGCGCGAAACGACGTCCATATTCGCGCGCGAAACCGGCATCGCGGCCGCCGTCGGCCGCGGCTCGCGGCTGCGCGGACGCGACCGGACGCCACCGGCCCATGCCGCCGAACTCGGCCACGGGCGACCACGCGGGGCTCACCGGCAGCGGCGGCGGCGCCAGCGGCGCGAATTCGTCATCCGCGTGCACGACCTTGCCGTCGACGATCGTCAGGACCGACGACAGGTGCTTGATGCGCGACTCGTCGATCGTGAAGTAGTCGTCGGTCAGCACCGCGAAATCCGCGTACCGGCCGGGCACCAGCGCGCCCTTGCGATCGTCTTCGTTCGAGAACCACGCGCTGCCGACCGTATAGCGGCGCAGCGCCTCCATCCGGCTGAGCCGATTGCGCTCCGGATAGAGCACGGTGCCGCCGACCGTGCGCCCGGACACCATCCAGTACAGCGACACGAACGGGTTGTAGCTCGCGATGCGCGTCGCATCGGAGCCGGCACCGACCGGCAGCCCGGCCGCCAGCATCGCGCGGATCGGCGGCGTGCGCGTGGCGGCTTGCGCGCCGTAGCGCGCAATGAAGTACTCGCCCTGGAACGCCATCCGGTGCTGCACCGTCACGCCACCGCCGAGCGCCGCGATGCGCGCGATGTTCGCATCCGAAATCGTCTCGCAATGATCGAAGAACCAGCGCAGGCCGTCGAACGGGACGTCGCGATTCACGGCTTCGAGCACGTTCAGGAAGCGGCCGATCGATTCGTCGTACGTCGCGTGCAGCCTGAACGGCCAGCGCTGGCTGACCAGCAGCCGCACGACCGCGGTCAGTTCCGCCTCGAGCTCGTCGGGCAGGTCCGGGCGCGGTTCGAGGAAATTGCCGAAATCGGCCGCGGAATACACCAGCAGTTCGCCGACGCCGTTCAGCCGCAGGAACGCGTCGCCGTCGCCGGGCTTGGCCAGCGTCATCCAGCGCGCGCAGTCGTCGATTTCGCGTCCCGCATGCTGGACGAACAGGCTGTAGGCGATGCGCACCGTCATTTCGCCGCGCTTCGCGAGCGCCATGAGCGCGGCGTAATCGTCCGGATAGGCCTGAAAATCGCCGCCGGCGTCGATCGCGCTGGTCACGCCGAGGCGGTTCAGCTCGCGCATGAAGTGCCGCATCGAATTCATCTGATCGTCGAAGCCGAGCCTCGGGCCCTTCTCCAGCGCCGCATGCAGGACGGCCACGTCCGGGCGCGCGAGCAGCATGCCGGTCGGCCGGCCGGCGCGATCGCGCTGGATCTCGCCGCCGGGCGGATCGCACGTGTCGCGGCCATAGCCGATCGCGCGCAGCGCGGCCGCGTTCAGCAGCGCGCTGTCGCCCAGGTGCATCACGAACACCGGCGTGTCGGGCGCGATCGCGTTGAGCTCGGCCACCGTCGGCCCGCGCTTTTCGGCGAACTGGAATTCGGTCCAGCCGCCGACCACGCGCACCCACTGCGGCGCGGGCGTGCGCAGCACCTGGCGACGCAGCATGCGCAGCGCCTCGGCCAGCGTGGAGACGCCGTCCCAGCGCAGTTCCAGGTTGAAGTTCAGGCCGCCGCGGATCACGTGCAGGTGCGAGTCGTTCAGCCCCGGGATCACGGTGCGGCCGTTCAAGTCGATGTGAAGCGTGTCGCCATGCGCATGGCGCATGACCTCGGCTGCGCTGCCGGCCGCGAGAATCCGGCCGTCCTTCACCGCGAGCGCGGTCACGAACGACTGCCTGTCGTCCTGCGTCGCGATCTTGCCGTTGAATACGATGAGATCCGCCGATTCCGCGGATTGCGTCGCCTTAAGCACCGTCAGCCTCCCCGCTTGCGCCGCAGGCCGGCAACCGGCCGCACGCGGTATGTCGGCGGTTTGACGTTACAAGCACCATCCACCCTCCGTTGAATATTGATCGACCGGACGGCCGGCCGCGTTGCGCGGGTGCGTCCTGAGCGGGCCACGCATGCCATCACGCGGCCGATTGCATCGCATCGAGGGTCTCGTGGCGGAGGTGCGCAGGACCGGTCGGCCGCGCCGTCTCCGAGCGGATGAAACTCTGCACCCGCGCGAGGCGCCGCACGTCGACCGCGCGCGATTGCGGGTCGAAATGCCCCGACAGGTTCGCCACCAGCGACGATGCCTGCCCGATACGCCCGCGCTCGATCAGATGATCGGCGAGATCGAGCGTGCCGCGCAGCGCCCACATGGCCGCACCTTGCCCGTCCGCCGCATGGATCGCCATCAGCAGATGCCGGTGCCCGTCCGCTTCGCAGGCGACCGCGCGCTCCGCGTCGGCGGTGCGGGCCTGTTCGAGCATCGCCAGACCTCGGGCACGCAGCAGTTCGGGCACGAACAGATGCTCGCCTTGCGCGCGGCAGCACGCGAGCGTCGCGTCGAGCTTCACGCGGGCCTCGGCCGCGCGGCCCGTGCGTGTGAGCCCTTCCGCATACGCGACCACCAGCGGCGCGAGCAGGCGCCGGAAGCCGCTCGCCTCGATGCGTCGCAGCGCGGGTTCGAGCCGCGCCAGCCCGGCGCCCGGATGGCCGGCCTGCATGTCGAACTGGCCCGCGAGACATTCCGCATGGTCGAGCCAGATATCGAAGCCGTTCGCCTCGGCGGCCGAGCGCAGCGTCGCGAGATAGTCGGAGATGATGTCGTGATCGCCATGGCGCAACGCGATCGGCACGGCCGCCGCGCCGAGCACGACGCACAACGCCAGCGCCGACCCGCCGCGGCGCGCGGATTCGACCGCCTGCGCGGCGAGCCGCATCGCATGGTCCACGTCGCCCTGCATCCAGACGAGCCGCGCCAGCACCGTGCGGCCGAGCGTCGCGACGTCGATGCCGAGCGCCGCTGCCGCGCAAGGCGGTTCGCCGGCCACGGCCAGCTCGGCCGTGGCCGCCTCCAGCCGCTCGCGCGCCTGCGCATGCTCGCCGAAGTAATGCAGCGACGTCGCGACCATCGCGTTCGCCAGCAGCCGTTGCGGCCGGTCGCCGCGCCGCTCGGCCGCCCGCTCGAAGCGCATCGCGTAGCGCAGCGATTCGTGAATGTCGCCGTGCGACAGCGTCGCGTTCCAGAGTCCGACCATCGCGCTGGCGTCGAATGCGTCGTCGCCGACCCGCCCGGCAAGGCCGAGCGTGCGCTCCCACATCGCGGCGGCCGTCTGCGTATCGCCGTCCGTATACAGCAGCGCCGACGCATAGGCCGCGCGCAGCCGCATCTCGCTCGACGCGTCGACGGCTCCGAGCGCGCCGGCCTCGATCGCGTCGAGCGCGCGCCTCGCCGGGATCGAACAGTCACGCATGCGCGCCGGCTCCCGCAATGCGAGCGCCAGCGCGTCGGCTTCCGCGACCGGCGGCTCGGCCGCCGCGGGTTCGCGCACGGCTTGCACGGGAGCCGGCATCCGGGCTTGCGCCTGCGCGAGTTCATGGCGCGCATGACGCTCGGCGATGCGTTCGAACTCGCCCTCGTTATGCAGCTTCTCCAGCGCATACGCGCGCGTCGACTCGGTCAATCGGTAGCGCGCCTGCGCGCCGTTGAATTCGACGGTCACCAGCGACTTCGCGACCAGCTCGCCGAGCACCGCGATCATTTCGGCGGGCGACATGCCGGGATCCATCGCGACTTCGCGGGCCGCATCGAACGTGAACGGGCCGACGAAGCACGCCATCCGGCGAAACAGCGCACGCGCGGCCGCATCCAGCAGCACGTAGCTCCAGTCGAACGTCGCGCGCAGTGTCTGATGGCGCGGCAACGCGGAGCGCAGGCCGCCGGTGAGCAGGTTCAGCCGGTCGTCCAGACGCGACGCGACGACTTCCAGCCCGAGCGTCGCGACGCGCGCGGCAGCCAGTTCGATCGCGAGCGGAAGCCCGTCGAGCCGCCGGCAGATATCGCCGATCAGCCGGACACCGGCCGCGTCGATCACGCAATCGGGCGTGGCCGCGCGAACGCGGGCCAGAAACAGTTCGACCGCCGAATGACGCGCAATCTCGTCGACCGTTGCGGCGCCGTCGGGCACCGCCAGCGGACTCACGCGGAACACGGTTTCGACCGAGATATGAAGCGGTTCGCGACTCGTCACGAGCACCCGCAGCGGCGCGACACGCGCCGTCAGCGACTCGACGAGGTCGGCCACCAGATCGACGACATGCTCCGCGTTGTCGAGCACGAGCAGGCTGCGCGACACGGCGAATGCGTCGCCGAGCCGGTCGACGGCCGGCACGCCATGCGTATCGAGCCCCAGTTCAGCGGCAATCGCGAGCAGCACGTCGTCGCGCGTCGTGGCTCGTGCCAGTTCGACGAACAGCGCGCGCTCGCCGACCCGGCCGCGCCACGCGTGCGCGACGCGGTCGGCCAGACTCGTCTTGCCGATGCCGCCCGCGCCGACGAGCGTGACGACCGGCGCACGGTCGATCATGTCGACGATCTGCTCGAGCTCGGCGCGGCGGCCGACGAGCGGGGCCTGATGGACGGCTTCGGCGTCTGGCGCCGCGGCGGCCAGGTGCGCCGCCACCGCGTGCAGGAGCGGCGGATTCGCGACCAGCAGATAGCCGCGGCCCGGGACGGTCTTGATCAGGTCGCGGCTCGCGCCGAGCGCCTTGCGCAGCGCCGCGACATGCACCTGCAGCCGGTTTTCCTCGACGATCAGGCCGGGCCAGACGGCATCCATGATGTCGTCCTTCGACACGACGGAACCGTTGGCGCGATGCAGTACTTCAAGTATGTCGAGCGCGCGCGCGCCAATACGCAGCGCCGCGCCGTGACGGCGAATGTCCCGCTGCTCGAAATCCACCGATAAAGCCCCGATCTGGATCATGGCCGCCTCCAGGTTCCCCACGATGACCGCCATGTGAACGGAGCAGGTCACGGGGGCGGGAGTCCGCACCCGGCCTGCCGTTCAGGGCGGGTTCAAAGTCTCGAAAATGTCGGGCCGAGTGTATACGCGGATTTCGTAAAAATCTTGAAGGAAAATGCGCTGATGCGCCGCGCCGGCGGCCGCCGCCCGGCGGGAATGCAGATCCGGCGATATCATTCGCCCCAGCGTGTTCGCGTGCTGGTCGGGCCCCAGCACCGCCCGAAATCGTCCGCGACAAGCATTTCGTCAAGCAGCGGACATTTGTTCAAGTTATCTTCGGCCTATCGGGCCCGCTGTATGTACCGGACGCCACGATGCTCGCCCGCCGTCCGACTCCGAAGGAATTTTCGCCATGGCAGATCCCCTCGCCGCGCCCCCCGCGGCACCCCCGAAAGACACGCTCGGCTGCATCGCGAACCTGCTATCCAAGGATATTGAAAGGTCCGCGGGCGGCCTGACGCTCCACCGCAAATGCATGCGCGACGAACAGTTCGAGCGCATCGAGATGCCGGCCAGCGATCGCGGCTTCCTGATCGGCGTATCGCTGAACGCCGGCCACCGGCGGACGATCTACCGCGGGTCCGGCAAATCCGAGCGGCGGTTTCAGCACAACTCCATCTACATTCGGGACTTTTCTCGGAATTTCCGCGCCGACCTCTACGGCCAGTTCGATTTCGTCCTCGTCGAGCTGTCGCATCGCTATCTCGGCGACCTCGGCCGCGAGCACGACGGTCTGGAAATCGGCGGCCTGAGTTGCGCGCCCGACGTGCAGGACGCGGTGCTGGGCCACCTCGCGCAAGCCGTCGCCAACAGCCTGGACGGCTCCGGCGCGCTGAACGCGTTGTTCGTCGAGCAGATGGGGCTCGCGATCGGCACGCATCTGGCCTGCCGTTACGGCAATGCGCGGGCGCGCGACCTGGAGCGCAAGGGCACGCTGTCGCCGGTCAAGGTCGCGCTCGCCAAGGAACTGCTGATGGAGAAGGCGGACCTCGGCGTGTCGATCGAGGAAGTCGCCAACGAATGCGATCTGTCGCGCGGCTATTTCATCCGCGCGTTCTCGCGCGCGACCGGGCGCACGCCGCATCAATGGCTGCTCGAACAGCGCGTGGTCCGCGCGCGCCAACTGATCGAGACGACCGACATGACGCTCGCGGAAATCGCGGCCGCCTGCGGCTTCGCGGACCAGAGCCATCTGAACCGCCTGTTCGCCCGCATCGTCGGCCATCCGCCCGGCGCGTGGCGGCGCGGCATGGCGCGTTGAGCTGCCGGTGTCGAGGGGTCGTTCACGCCCGTCTCAGGCCCCGCCCGGCGCGACGAACGATTTCCTCCAAGGGCGGAATCTGCGTTACTGACATGGACCGGCGCTATTTCAGCGGCGTCTCGTCGTAGTTGACCGGCACCCAGTCGTACCGCTCGCCGTCTTTTCGCAAATGCCCGAGCCCGGGAAACGCGATGTGCGCGGCACCGACCAGATACCGCTTGCCCGCCACGCGCGCGAGCGTGTCGCGCCGCGTGCGGCGAGCCGCATCGGCATCGGTGTCGTACTGGACGGTGGCGCCGGTGTCCTGCAACTGGATCGCCGCGACGTGGACGATGTCGCCCCACGCGAGCAACCCGGCGTTGCCGCTCTCGATCAGATAGGCCGTATGGCCCGGCGTGTGGCCCGGCATCGGCACCGCGCGAATGCCGGGCGCGAGCGTCGCTTCGCCGCGAAACGTACTGAAGCGCCCGGCCGCGACGTAAGGCGCGACCGACGCGGCCGCCGCATCGAAAAACGACGCGAGGAACGCCGGCGCCTGCGCCTTGCCGTCCGGATCGAGCCAGTATTTCGCGTCGATCTCGTTCACGCGGACGGTCGCATTCGGAAAGGTCATCCTGCCGTTCGAAACCAGACCGCCGACATGATCCTTGTGCAGATGCGTGAGCAGCACTTCGTCGATCTGCCCGGGCTCGTAGCCGGCCGCGCGCAGATTGGCGAGCAGCTTGCCGCAGCAGTCGCCATAGAGCACGCCGGCGCCGGTGTCGACGAGGATCCGCTTCGACCCGGTGTCGATCAGGAACGCGTTGATCGACCCTTGAACCGGCGGCTCGAGAAATTCGCGATCGAGATCGCGCCGGATGGCCTCCTTCGACACGTCGCGAAACACCGTATCGATCGGAAACGGATGCGTCCCATCCGACAACGCGACGATCTGCACGCTGCCGAGCTGCTGCCGATAGAATCCGGGCGGCTGGCGCCCGCCGCCCGGCTCGTCCGCGAATGCCGCCGACGCGACGATGCCGAGACACCCCACGACGAGCAGCATGCGGCCCGCGCGTGTACACCAGTTCAGGTTCTTCTTCAAGTGCGATCCCGGGTTTGCGTATCGACGATATGCCGTGACACCGAGCTTAACCGTCAGGACCGGGAATAATCCTGAGCGACGCATGAATCGTTCTGAACGCGGGATGCGATGCGATCCACGGCCACCGGCCGGCGATAGAATGCGAACGGCATGCAACGCATCGTCGCGACAGCGACACGCACCCCGACGACGACATGGACAAATTCTCCGCGCTGCGCGCGTTCGTTGAAGTAGCGGAAGCCGGCGGCTTCTCCAGCGCAGGGCGCCGGCTCGATCTCGCCGCTTCGTCGGTGGTGCGCGCGGTGGACGCGCTCGAGGCATCGCTCGGCACCGTGCTGCTGAACCGCACCACACGACAGGTCACGTTGTCCGATGCGGGCGCCGTCTACTATGCGCGGGCGAAGCAGCTGCTCGAGGCGCTCGCGGAAGCCGATGCACTCGTCGCCGATCGCGGCGACGAACCGTCCGGGCCGCTGCGCGTGTCCGTGCCGGTCGCGTACGGCATGCACCGCATCGCACCGCACGTCGGCGCCTTCCTCGCGCGCTATCCGAGGCTCGATCTCGATCTGCAACTCACCGACGCACGCGTCGATCTCGTCACCAGCCGGATCGACGTCGCGATCCGGCTCGGCGAAGCCGCGCCGTCCGCGGAGGTCGTCGCGCGGCAGCTCGGCACGTTCCGGCGGTATGTCGTGGCGAGCCCCGACTATCTCGATGCGCACGGCACGCCATCGATGCCGGGTGAGCTGGTCGATCATGGATGCCTGCGCTTTCACTTCGGCGGCGACCAGCAGGCGTGGTCGTTCGTCGATGCGCACGGCGCGACGAAGGTGCTCGTCACCGGGCGACTGAAATCGAACCACAGCGAAGTGTTGCGCGCCGCCGCGCTCGATGGCGGCGGCATCGCGCTGCTGCCCGACTGGCTGGTCGATGCCGACGTCCGGGCCGGCCGCCTGCGCAGGCTGTTCGAACAGTACGACGTCGTGCCCGACGCGGCACGCTCGATCGTCACCGCGCTCTACCTGCCGAATCAGCGGGGCTCGAAGCGCGTCACCGCGTTCATCGATTTTGTCGAGGCGCAGGCTCACACGCCGTGCTGAATCGCACGGCATGCGGCGTTACCAGCCGAACTTCGCCTCCATGCCGACATAGTCGGCATTGCGCGCACCGAGCGCACGAATCGAATCGGCGACCTGGAAGTGCACGGCTTCGACGGCAAGCGCCACGTTTGCATTGACGAGCCAGTCCACGCGGGCCTGCGCATACATGCCGGTCCACGCACTGCCCTTGCCGGCCGTGCCGGGCACCGCCGACATCCCTTGCCCGTAGATCGCATCGGCCGTCGTCGCGCGCCACTGGAAGCCGACCGCGGTCATGACCGTCACGTTGCTGGCCGGCTTGAACGTCAGCGACGGCTTCACGTGAATCAGGTTGCTGTAGCCGGTGTAGCCGGCGAGCGTGAAGTAATAGCCGTTCGGGAACAGCGGGTTGAAGGTGCCCATGCGCCCGTCGCCGGGATGCCGGTCGCCCGACGCGCCGTCGAACTGAATGCCGATGCGCGGCGTGCCGGCCGTTTTGAACGTGTAGCCTGCGAGCGTGCCGAAGGCCCACGCGCCGATCGTGTCCGGTCCGATGTGCCCCGTCTGGAGCATCGCCTCGGCGTCCCAATCGAATTGCCCCGATTTGCCCGCGTAGCGCATGTCGAACACGTCGCGCCGTTCGGTGCCGGCCCCGGCGAGATAGCGCGCATTGTCGCGGGTATAGCGCGACCAGTACGCGGACAGGTCGCCAGGACCGGTGCCGCTGCGCTCGACGCGCACGCCGTCGAATCTCAGGTGCCGGTTCGAGACGTCGTCGAACACCGCGTCGTTGCGGTATTGCACCGGGCGCGTCACATAGCCGATCAGCCGCCATTTGCCGATTTCGTAATTGGCCCACAGCGCGTCGAACGCCTGACGCACGTTGGGACCGTCGCGCACCGACACGAACCGCTGCAAGTCGAATGCCATTTCCTGCCGGCCGATGCGCGTCTTGAAAGTGCCGCCGCCCAGCTGATCGACATACGCGACGAACGCCTGTTCGATGTCGAGCTGATCGCGATCGACCACCCCGACCGTATCCTTGCCGAACGGCCGGGAATCGACGAACTGGACGAACGCCTGGAAATGCCCGGCATAGCGCAGATCCGCGTGCACGTTCGCACGCTGGATCACGTAATTGTCGTCATGCGCGGCGCCCAGCCCGAACAGCGGCGCATTGTTCAGCTCGAAGCGCTCGCGCAGGTTCGCGCCGAGCGACAGGTAGGTCGACGGATCGCCGCCCAGCGGGATGTACTTCAACGCGTCGAGCGGCTTGCGCGGCACGCACGGATTCGCGAGCACCGACCAGTCTTCCTGCCAGCGGTTGAACAGCACCGTCGGGCGCTTGGCCGTGCAGGTCGATGCAGTGGTCGCCGCGGGTGTGGTTGCCGATGTAGAAACCGATGACGCAGTCGAAGCCGGCGCCGGTTCTTGCGCCGGCGTCGAAGTCGATGCTGCCGGCGTCTGCGCGAACGCCGCGTCGGCGCCCGCGACCAACAGCCCCGCGACGATCGACAGGCGTGCGGCCCGCTCGAAGCGGCAGCCGTGATGTGTCCGTTGCCGGCCCGGCCTCCGCCCGATCATGCACGCTCCTGCGTGGCCGGTACAGCCGCTTGGGACGAACCCAGCGCAAGCATCGCCAGCGCACAGACAGGCGCGAGCAGCGCCGCAAAGCCGACGTAACGGAACCCGAGCGCACCGCCGGCCGCACCGAGCGCGAACGCGACGATCGCCGGCAGCATCTTGCCGAAGCGTGCGCGTGCCGCCGCTCGGGCGCTGTCCGTCGTGCCGGCCGACAACAGGTCGACGACATCGAGAATCGCCTGCGTGACGTTGCCCGTCATCACCGTGTTCGGCACGCCGGCGCGCGCCATCACGCGCGGATGCGCGTTCTGCACGCCCATCGCGAACGTGCCGACGATGCCGGCCACCAGCACCGGCAGGCTGTCGGATTGCGTGACGGGCGTCGCCCACAGGCCGGCCGCGCAGAAGCCGAGCAGCAGCACGGCCTGGACCGTGTGCAGCGCGCGCGTGCCCTGCCAGCCGGGCCGCCCGGACATCGACCGCGCGATCAGGCTCGCCGCGACGACGCCGCACACGAACGCGGGAAACACGCTGAGCTTCAGCACCACGCCCTGGCCGAAGCCCGCGATGCCCGCGCCGATCAGCACGAAGTTACCCGTCACATGTGCGGTGAACAGGCCGAACAGCGCGACGAAGCTCAGCGTATCGACGAACCCGGCCACCGCCGCAAGGATCGTGTCCTCGTGCTTCATCGCGCCGCGCTCGCGTGGATCTCGGCGACGTAGCCGCCCGGGAACTGCACGAGCGCCGCGTCGCGGCCGTCGGCGGTAAACGTCGGCACGAGCACGGTCACGCCGGCGGCTTCGGCCCGCTTCAGCGTCGCGCCGAGATCGGGCACTTCGTAGCCGGTCATCTCGCGCCCGAACGGGTACGGCAGGCTGCCGTCCGTCACGAGCACGGTCATCTTGCCGAAGCCCGATTCGATGCGGATGCGGCGGAACGTGTCGTTCGGACGACCGATCTCGACGCCCGGCGCCTTCAGGTTGTCGGACACGACCTTGCCCTTCGAGAACTTCACGAAGTCGTGCACGAACTTGCGCACGCTTTGCGGCGACACGTACACGCGATTCTCGGGAATGGTCTGCAACGCGTCGTAGTGCGGCGCCTGCGTATGCCAGTAGAGCTGCATGTTCACGCCGCCCGTCCACGCGATGATCGCGTCGCGGCCGATCGGGTCCGGAAACGTGTCGACGATCACGTCGGCGCCGTGCTCACGCGCCGACTTCACCGCGACGTCCATGTCGGCGACGAGATAGCCGGTGCGCT
>Ga0207647_10001130_pt1 | contig 20542 bp, 18 predicted proteins | sample KBSCornC2_FD_184295 | JGI IMG/M metagenome (GOLD analysis project Ga0207647, IMG submission 184295) | Corn rhizosphere microbial communities from Kellogg Biological Station, Michigan, USA - C2 (SPAdes) (version 2) | ecosystem: Host-associated > Plants > Roots > Rhizosphere ... | reverse complement strand
GCAGGCGCTGGCTGCGTTGCCGGAAACCGCGCAGGCGCCTGCATTCCTGCGCCTGTGGACGTGCAAGGAAGCGGTGCTCAAAGCATCCGGCGCCGGTATCAGCTCCGGTCTGGAGCGCGTGGAATTCGAGCTCTCCAGTGCGGGCCTCGTGCGCGGCATGCGTGACGGCGAGCCTTGGCGAGTGCTCGCACTGGCGCCGGACGACGCGCACATCGGCGCGATCGCATTCAGGGGAAAGTCTGTTCCGGTACGCGCTTTCGTGACGCAAGCCATTGCCGCGGAAGCTCAATCCAGCTAAGTTTCGAGGATTGGCGCCGGGTTCACCCTGAATGTTGAAGCTGCTGCGTAATTTCGCGCTGGCCGGATTGCTGCTCGCCGGCATCATGAAGCTGCTGGCGTGGTGGGCGGTCGGCGGCGACGTGCAACGCGTAGTCACGGCGCTGGCGCCGTACGCGCAGATCAAGTACGACGGGGTTTCCACCGGTCTGGACGGCAGTGTCAGCCTGGACAAGGTCAGCGTTGACGTCGGCCACCACGTGTATCGGGCCGATCGAGTGGTGTTCGAGGCCCCCAGTCTGTTCTGGTTGTTCGGCCACGCTTTCATGGGCGGCGATGCCCTGCCCGCGCAGTTCAGTGTTTCTGCCGAAGGCTTGAAGCTGCCGCCGCTGTCGTGGCTCGACCCGCAGCTGTTCGATCCGGTCACGTTCGTGCCGTTCGCCGCCGCCGGTTGCGGCAGCGGGTTTGGTGAAGCGGATTACCGGCGCATGGGCGTCAACGTGGCTGCGCCTTCGCAGCGGCTCGACTACCGCTACGACACCGATCAACACACACTCAACCTGCAACTTGTGCTCAACGCGCCGGGATTTTCTCGGCTCGACTTCGAGGCGGACCTGAAGAAATTCGAGCCCTCCGCAATCGCCTCGCTGGCGATGTGGGACAAGGTGCACGTCGATCAGATTTCGACCACGTACACCGATCAGGACTTCCTCGCCAAGCGCAACCAGTTCTGCGCACAGCGCGTGAACAGCCCGACGCCACAGCAGTTCATCGAACGCCATATCGCGGCGGCGCAGGAACTGCTCAAGGCCAAGCGCGTGGAACCGAGCAACGAACTCGTGCAGTTGTATCGCGCATTGGCTGAAAAAGGCGGCCGCGCGAGCCTGTTGAGCCTGCCGAGCGCCGGTTTCGTCGTCGCCGCCGTGCACGGCGCCCCGGAGGAATTGCTGCGCCAGCTCAATGTGACCGCGCGCTATCAGGACAAGCCGCCGATCATGTTCCGTCTGGCGTTTACGCCAGCACCGGAACCACCGCAGCCCGAAGCGGTGCCGACGCCGACATCCGCAGCACCGGCGCCGTCGACGGCTGTAGCGGCAGTCCCCATGCCGGCCGCGAGTTCCGGCACTGCGGCTGCGGCAAATCCGCCCGCGGCAACGCCGACGCCTGCCCCGGCACCTGTCCCGGCACCAGCAAAGGCCATCGCGGCCACTACTGGCACAGCGGCTGCCCCGGTGTCCGTCACGGACAAATCGGCCCCGCCGACAGCGGTGGCTTCAATGCCTTTGTCGACTGCGAGCAAACCAGCGGAAACAGCAACCCCGCCAAAGCCAGTGCACAGCCTGGACCACAGCCTGGATCAGGATGAAGCTCGTCTAAGCTCAATTACGCCGCCACTTGCCCTGCCCAAACGCGACGTCAAACCGACGCTGACGCCACTCGGCCCCTCCGAGGAAAAACCGCCGGCGGGATCACTGTTGGCTTCGATCTGGAAACCGTCGGTGCTCGAAACATTGCCGGACGTGGAAAACCCTGAACGCAATTACGATGTCGTCGACTACGCCCGGCTCGGTTCGTTGCTGGGCCGTTATGTGCAAGTGGTCACGGAGGGCGGCAAGAAGATCGGCGGCCGCGTGCTCGGCGTCGACGAGACGGGCGTCAGGCTGCAGGTCAACCGTGAAGGCGGCACGGTCACATTCGTTGTCGTCAAGACGCGCGTGCAGGAAATCCGCCTGCCGCACTATTAAAATGCAACGATTGGACGCACTCGTCCGTCGTGTAAACCCATGAACGCCGCCGCCGATCCTGCCGCAGGATTTGCCCGAGAAGTCGAGGCCATGATCCTGGCGCGCGCGCAACGCGGTGATATGCAGGCCTTTGCCGAACTCTACCGCTATTTCGGCCGGGCCTGTTTCCAGCTCGCCTTGCGCATTCTGGGACAGCGGCAACACGCCGAGGACATGGTGCACGAAGTGTTTTTGAAGATGATGGATACGATTCGCAGTTATCGCGGCGATGCCCCGTTCGGCGCCTGGCTCAAGCGTCTGACCGTGAACGCCTGCATCGATCAGCTGCGTCGCCAACGTCATCCGGCCGAGGACGACGCGGAACTCGCCTTCGCCAACGCACAGAGCGCGGACGCCGAAGCCGCCGACATCGTCGACACCGGCGCGTTGCTCGCGCGGCTGCCGCCGCGCGCACGCGCTGTCGTCGTGTTGCACGAACTGGAAGGTTATACGCATACCGAACTCGCCGGCTTGTTTCAGCAGAGCGAGAGTTATTCCAAATCGGTGTTGGCCAGGGCGCTGAAGCGTCTGAATGCACTGGTCAGCGCCGCCCCGATGTCCGCACAGGTGTTGCCATGGCCGATCAAGAACTGACCCTGCACGAGATCGTGCAGCGACTTCCGCTTGCGGAAACCGCGCACGTGGGCGCCGATCTGTGGCCACGCATCGCCGCTGCGCACCTGCAACGCCAGCGCCGCCGTCGCGTGCAGCGTCTGGCCGGGTTCGGCTTGGCCGCTGCGGCCGTGTTTGCGCTGGCGCTCGCCGTGCCCGCGTGGCTGATGAAAACCGCGCCCGCCGTGGACTGGCAGGCCCGCGCGCAAGCGCTGGAGGTACAGCTCAACGCAGTGGCCGCGCGCAGCGACAACAATGGGGTAGTCGACGCCGAACTGGCGCGTATCGATGCCGCGCTGCAGTCCGCTTACGACCGCGGCGCGGCCACCAACGAATTGGTTCCACTGTGGAAACAACGCAGCGACTTGCTCGGTGCACTGCTGACCGCACGCCAGCAGCAAGTCACGCTGACGCGTATTTGAGGTGAATTGAAGTGAACAAGAAGACCCTGATCCCGATGGCTTTGCTGATTTGCTCGGCAAGCTTCGCCGCCGACAGCCAAGATCCCGCCGCCACCGAACAACGCCTGCGCGAGGACGTGCAGAGTCTGCTCGCGCACATGGCCGCGAGCGGTGCGCTCGGCAAGCAACCACAGAACCTGCACCTGCGCGTGGAGCAGCCGGCGCAGCGCGTGTCGGATTTGGGCGTGCTGATCGACTCGGCCAGCGCCGACCGTGCGCGCGAAGGCTTGCGCGTGCTCGGTACGACACCAGGCGGCACCGCGGAGCGTCTCGGCCTGCGTCCCGGCGACGTGCTGGTGGCGGTGAATGGCACCTCACTGCGCAATCTCGGCGCGGATGCCGATGGCAAGGCCCTCGCCGCGACCACGCTCAAGTCCGCCGTCGAGGGTCTGCCCGATGCAAAACCGCTGCAGCTGGATGTCGAGCGCGAAGGCAATCTGCTCGCGCTCAACGCGCCGGTGCACAGCGTGCTGTTGCCGGCGTTGAGCATCGAAGTCGGTTCGGCGGCTGCCGCTGCGGCAGCCGAGACAAGTCCGCCACCGGCCGAAAGCGAGGGCTGCGGTCGCATCAGCACATTCGATGTTGCTTCGCCGAGCGCGCAGCAGTACCACGCCAAGCTGATCCTGCTCGACGGTACGAGCCCGATCAGCGGCCATGAGACCTACCGGGTAAGCGCGGGCGAGCATCATCTGCTCGTCGCCGAAGACATCCCGACGAATTTCATGGGCGCCGGCCCGATCGGCACGTGGCGTACGCGCAATCATTCCTACAAGCCGCTGACCGTGATGGTCAAGCCCGGCACTACCGCAATGATTGCGGCGCAGCTGCACACCGATCGCGTTTCAGAAATCAGCCGCGGCGGCTATTGGGATCCGGTGATGTGGCGCGAAGTGCCGGAAGCGTGTCCTTGAGCGGTGATGCAGAGTGAGCGACGCCTCGGTTTGGTAGGTACGCGCCGCCGCATTTAGCATCGGGTGTCTCCGTTTGGTATTTCAATGTTCGGCTATGCTTTGCGCGCTGCTGATCGCGCGAGGTTGTGCCCTGAATCGAATATTTGCACTGTTGCTGATTGCCGCCGCCGTGACGGTGCACGCGCAATCGGTGCCAGCGGAGGATTATCGACGGCATCTGCAGCAAGGTGTCGACGCCGGCGCCTACCAGCAAATCGCCGCGGGCTGGCTTGACGGCGGCGAGCGCCAGACCTGGTTCTTCGGGCGCGAAGCGAAACCGGATTTGGCCAGCACGTACGAGATCGGCGCGGCGACGGAAATTTTCACCGGTCTGCTGCTCGCGCAGGCCGCATACGAAGGCAAGCTTCGCCTACAGAGCTCCGTGCGCGAGTTGCTGCCGAAAAATTTCCCCATTGCTGACTCCACGCTCGGCACGATCACGCTGGAGGAACTGGCGACGCACCGCGCGGGTTTGCCGGCGCTGCCGCCGAATCTGCTGCCGGCGAATATCGACGACCCGTATGCGGATTATTCGACGCAGAGCCTGTATGCGCTGCTCGCGAACTCCCATCGCGTGGAAGTTTCCGGACCTGCGTACTCGACGCTCGATGCCGGATTGCTCGGTGAGCTGCTTGGCCGCAGCTACGCAAAGCCGTACGCCGAGTTGCTCGATGAAAAAATTCTGAAGCCTCTTGGCATGGAGCATACCGGCTTCGATGACGACGCCGGGCTGCTGGTTGGACACGCACGCGAGGAGCCCGCGCCGCACTGGCATTTCGGTGCACTCGCCGGCGCTGCCGGGTTGCGTTCGAGCGTCGGTGACCTGCTCTCGTTTCTGCAGCAGAATCTGCGCCCGCAGAATTCGCCGCTGCGCGCAGCCCTGTTGCTCGCGCGCCAGCCGCAAAGCGATGGCACGCAAAGCGCCGGGCTGGGCTGGAATATTCTCGAAGTGACCGACGGCGAACAATCCTGGCCGCTGGTCTGGCGCGCCAGCCGTACCGCCGGATTCGCCACATTCCTGGGTTTCCGTACCGACCGTCAGCAAGCGCTCGTGCTGCTCGGCAACGGCGATACGGATTTGAGCGCGCTGGGCCTGGCCTGGCTGCAGCAACAAACACCGCCGCCCTTGCCTGAGAGGGGGCCGACTGCACCCAAATCGGTGCCGGTGGACGACTACCTCGGGCTGTACAAGCTCGATGGCGGCGGCGAGTTCATCGTACGCAACAACGCGCGCGGCCTGAGCGCGCAAGTGCGCGGGCAGACGGCACAGCCCCTGCGTGCCGTCGCCGAGGACGCGTTCGTCGGCGATTCGCTCGCACTGGCGTTCACACGAGATCATGGCAAGGTGAGCGGCGCCATCGTCAACATCGGCGGCCTGCACGTGCAGGCGCGCCGCCTGAGTGAACACGCCCCTGCCATTGCGCGTACCCCGATCGACGTTCCCGTGCCGCCCGATCTGGCCGGTGATTACCTTCTGGAAGGCTCGATGCTCGTGCGCGTTCGCACCGGCGAGCACACGCTGGCACTGCAGATGACCGCACTGGCGCCACTGCGCCTGCTGGCGTTTGCGCCGGATCGCTACGCCGACGCGGCCGGTACCTGCGAGGCGACGTTCCGGCGCGACGACAAGGGCTCAGTGCACGAGCTGGTGTTGAATCTGGGTGGCATCGATCAGACGGCCAAACGCGTGCTGTGGACAGCGCCCGCCACGAAGTAGCATGCTCGCGCGATGACTGTGCTCAGTGTCAACGTCAACAAGATCGCGGTGCTGCGCAATTCCCGCGGCGGCAGGGAACCCGACGTGCGCCACGCGGCGCAAACCTGCATCGCCGCGGGTGCTGGCGGCATTACCGTGCATCCGCGCCCCGACCGCCGGCACATTCGCCCCGACGATGTGCAGGTGCTCGGCGAATTGTGCCGCGGACTGGTCGAATTCAACATTGAAGGCAATGGTTTCGCGCCCGCGCGCGAAGGTTATCCGGGCTTGATTGCGTTGGTCGCGCAAACGCAGCCGGCGCAATGCACGCTGGTGCCCGACGGCGACGGCCAGATCACCTCCGATCACGGTTTCGATCTGCGCGCTGATGCTGCGCGCCTGAAGCCGCTGATCGCCGCATTGAAAGCGCACCGCGCGCGCGTGAGCCTGTTCATGGACGTCGATGCGCCGGACATCGAGCGCGCCGCCGAGCTTGGCGCCGACCGAGTGGAACTGTATACAGGCCCGTACGCAGAGGCGTACGCGCGCGGGCATCACGCGCGCGAGCTCGAAACGTGCGTGCGCGCGGCCGAGCGTGCGCGCGCCGCGGGTCTGGATGTGAACGCCGGACACGATTTGAACCAGGCCAATCTCGGCGCACTCAAGCAGGCGATTCCCTTTCTTGCCGAAGCATCGATCGGTCACGCGCTGATTGGCGAAGCGTTGTACGCGGGGTTGGTGCCGACGGTGCAGGCGTACCTGAAGATTCTCGCCGCCTGAAAAAAAAACGCCGCGTCTCCGCGGCGTGTTGGTCAGGGGATTTTGCGCAGCGATCTATTCGCCTGAAGAAACGAAACCAATCTTCACCATGCCCGCGTTCTTCGCATCGGCCATCACGGTGGCGACAAGCTGATACTTGGCATTGCGGTCCGGCTTGATGTCCAGTTCAGGCTGTTGATCCTTGAGCTTGCTGCCAAGCACGCGCAGCTGCGCCTGTAGCGCCTCTTCGGTGATGGGCTCCTCGTTCCAGAACAACTGGCCGTTGGCCTGCACGATCAACTTGATCGGCTCCGGCGGTGGCGGCGGCGGAACGGGCGGCGGTGGAGCTGGGATCGGCAGATCGATCGGAATCTTGTGCGACAGCATTGGCACCGTGATCATGAAGATGATCAGCAGCACCAGCATCACGTCGACGAGCGGCGTGACGTTGATGTCGGCCATCGGACCGCTGCCGCCGCCTGTTGAGAATGCCATTTCAACTACCTCTTGAACTTTATTGAGCAGCGGCGCCCTTGCCATGCGCCTGGGTGATGAACCCGAGTTTGGCGATGCCGGCGCCCTTGGCGTCGCCCATCACTGTCTGGATCAACTGATATTCGGTGTTTTTGTCGGCACGGATCTGCACTTCTGGCTGCGGCTGACGTTGCGCGGCCACGCGCAACTGGCCGATCATCGTCGCTTCGGTGATCGGCTCGTCGTTCCAGAACAGGTCGCCGGTGTCCTTTACCGTCAACGTGATCGGCTGGTTCGCGACCTCGTCGGGCGGCCGGTCCAGACTCGCGATCGGCAGCTCGACCTTGATCTTGTGTGCGGCCAGTGGCGCCGTGATCATGAAGATGATCAACAGCACCAGCATCACGTCGACCAGCGGCGTGACGTTGATTTCCGCCATCACCCCGCCGCCGCTGCCGCCTGCACTGAACGCCATGGCTTACTTCCTCGGCGCTGGCGCCGCACCCGGCTTTGGCGCGGCTATCGTCGCCGCAGCGCCGATGTCCACACGCGAACCGGTGGCAAAGAAATCGTGCAAGTCGTGCGCGAATTCGTCGAAGTGCGCATTGGTCACGCGGTTGGCGCGGATGAAGATGTTGTAGGCAAGCACGGCCGGAATGGCGACGCCGAGACCCATCGCGGTCATGATCAGCGCTTCGCCGACCGGACCGGCGACGGTTTCGATACCGGCGTTGCCCGATGCACCGATGGCGATCAGGGCGTGATAGATGCCCCACACGGTGCCGAGCAGGCCGACGAACGGCGCGGTCGAACCGGTGGTGGCAAGCCAGGTCAGGCCGCCTTCCAGACGCGCGCTTTCGCGGGCCACGCCTTGGCGCAAGGCGCGATCGATGAACTCCGAACGGTTCAGTGCTTCGACGAGGCGGCTGCCTTCATGACGCTGGTGATGCGCCGCGGCCGACGCGCAGTCGAGGGCGATTTTCGAGAAGGGTTCCCACGCCGGCTGTTCTTCCATCGTGCGCACGGCTTCCTGTGCGGACGGAGTTTCCCAGAATACGTGGCGCACGCGGTCGGCGCGGCCGCGGATCTGCATCGCGCGAATACCGTTGACGAAAATGAAGAACCACGAACCGATGGTCATCACGATCAGGATGACGAAGACGGCCCAGCCGAGATAATCGAAGTGCTGAATCAGATGGTCGAAACCCATCTGCGACAGGGCAGCGGCATCGCCGTGGCCCGCTACGGGCGCCGCCGCGGCGGCTGGATTGGTTTGATCTTGCATAGCGCTACCCTTGAGGTTAAAGATCTATGTTGTCATCACTTGCGGCAGGACGCTACCCACCGCGCATTCGTTACAGTTCTGTCAGGTTGAAGTCGAACGGTACCAGCGCATAACCTTCGTACGGTTTGCCGTTGCGCGAACCCGGATTGAACGTCCATGTTTTTGCCGCGGCGATCGCAGCTTGATCCAGTTCGCGGTAACCGCTGGATTTTTCCACCGTGATGTCCTTCGGCGAACCGTCCAGCCCGATCAGGACTTTCAAGATCACCTTGCCGGAGTGGTGCTCGCGCACGGCCTGCGGCGGATAACGCGGCGGGCGCATCTTGCGATAGCTGATGTTCTCGCTTGGCGCGATATCCTGCGGCGGCGGCGGCGGCGCGGGCGGCGCGGGCGGCGTCGGGATCGACATCGGCGTCGGCGGCGCTTCTACCGGTGCCGGCGGCGGCGGGGCCGGCGGTGGCGGTGCGAGCTTGATCTTCTCGACGATCTTCGGCGGCGGCTTCTTCGGCGGCTCCGGCGGCGGCGGTGGCGGCGGCGGCGGTGGCGGCGGCGGCTCGACGAAGTTGACCACGACGACGGCGTCCTTGATCTTTTCCTTCGCCGCCGGCGGCGCGATCGGCGCCATCAACATGATAAAAGCGAACGCATGGATGCCGAACGTGGCGGCAAAACCAACGGTGCGCCTCCAGCTGAAGGGCTCGCGATAATCGTGGTACAGCTCGGACATCAGTCAGAACCAGTATGTGTCAGTTGTTCCCTACGCAGACGCATACCACAAGTGCAGCGTCGCGCAGGACGATCGTTCCAGGGAGCGCGCTAAGGTACACCAGCGCGGGCCATTTTGTATAGATGCTCTAAACCTTTGGGCGGCCAATCCGCATCGGCGCCAATCCCCTGCAACGCAAGGGATAGGCTGCTGGCCGGTGTTTTCGACGCCACGCGCCGTCAGTGTTTTCCACCACGCATCTTGGCGAGTTCGGCTTCCGCATCGTTGCGGGTTTCCGCATCGGCCTTGGCTTTTTCGAACGCGGCTTTGGCGCCGGCCGTGTCCTTGGCGCCGAGACTCAACTTGCCGAGCAGCAGATTGGCTTTGCCCGGCTTGGAGACGCCGCGCGCAATCGCTTTTTCGGCCACGGACTTGGCTTCGGCCCAGTTCGTCTGCGAGCCGAGAATCTGCGCGCGCGTCAGATCGATGTCGCCATTGCTCGCCAGCGGCGAGGCCTTGCCGTAGGCCGCCAGCGCCTTGTCTTCCTGCTGGCCGATCATGTACGCATCGCCCATCAGCTTGTAGTTTTCCGCGCTGGCTTTGACCGCGCCTTTGGAAAAACCTTCGGCGAGCACGTCGCCGCCTTTCGCCGCGACCGCCGGTTTGTCGCTGTTTTGGCCGATGCTGGCGTAGAACTTGGCTGCCGAGACGTAATCCTTTTCGTCCGTAAGCATGCCCTTGCTGCGCTCCTGGTCGAGCAGCGCCAGCGCCTTGTCGTTTTCGTTCGCCTGCGTGTAGACAACGATCGCGTTGTGCACGACCGCTTTGTTGTTCGGATCTTTCTTGAGCTGCTCCTCGATCACGCCGGAGGCTGCGCCGGCCTGCCCGCTTTCGGCGAGGCTCGCCATCAACAGCTGGTTCCAGGAATCCTTCGGCTCGTTCGTCATCGACTGCGCTTTCTTGATCGCCGCGATGGCTTCCGGATATTTCTGCAAGCGATAGTACGCGTTGCCTTCCAGCGCGTAGGAATCGGCGGTTTCGCGCTTGCCTTCGGCGCGCCAGGTCTTGAGCTGGTCGAGCGCAGCTTGGTATTGGGCGTCGGCAAGGTATGCGTTAGCCATATTGAGCATCGAATCGAAGTAGGGATCATTGCCGACAGAATTGAGTTCGATCAGCTTCTGGTAGTTTTCGATCGCGCCTTTGTAGTCCTGCGAGTTGAACTTGACGTTCGCCAGAATCTGATAGGCGATGCCCTTGGCGTATTTGCTTTTGCTCGAATCGATGACCTTCTGCGCATTTTCCTGCGCTTTGGCCTCGTCGCCGCCGTTGAGGCTGTCGATCGCCGCTTGGAGAGCTTTCTGGTCGCCCGGATTGGTCAGGTCGCTCTTCGGCTCATGGCGCGAAGCATTTGGGTAGTGTGTCTTTTCCTCTTTGGCAACGGCACTAAGGCTCGTCAAGGCGAACGCGGCGACCAGCACCACGCATGCCGCGTTGCGTATCCAACTCCCCATCTGCTTGCTCATGGTCTGCTCCTTGTAAGTTCCGTGGCGAATCTATTCGACACCGGGGGAACGCGAGATTAACCGCGCGGCGGCAGCGGCTCAAGGCGAGCCGCAGCAATCACGGGCAGATTCTTCAGACGTCCAGATTGCTGACGCGCAGCGCGTTCTGCTCGATGAAATCGCGGCGCGGCTCGACCACATCTCCCATCAGTGTCGAGAAGATCTGATCGGCGGCGACGGCATCTTCGATGCTGACTTGCAGCAGACGGCGCGATTCCGGATTGACGGTGGTTTCCCACAATTGATCGGGATTCATCTCGCCCAGGCCTTTGAACCGCTGGATCGTACGGCCTTTCTTGGCTTGGTCGAGCAGCCACGCGTCGACTTGCGCGAAATGGCTCACCGGCGCACTGGCGTTGTCGCGGCGGACCTGTGCCCCAGCCTGGATCAGGCCCTCGAGCTGGCGCGCGACGTCGCCGATCGCGCGGAATTCGGCGCTGGCGAAGAACGGCGCCGGCAGCACCTGCGTGTGGCTCAGTCCGTGGTGTTCGCGTTCGATGACCAGCGCGGCCGGGTGTTCGGGCGTCGCTTCGCGCAGACGCAGCTTGTACACCGGCTTGCCCAGGCCCTGCGCGTTGATCTTGCCCGACAGTTTCGTCATCCAGGTTTGCACCGCGCCTGTAGCGGTCCACGCGTCGGCGAGCGGCGCCGGCAAATCGAGCATCGCGGCGAACACCGCTGAATCGGCGCGCTGACTGGAACGCGCGATTTGATCGACTGCAGCATGGTAATCGAGCAGCAGTTTCTCCAAAGCGGCGCCGCGCAACGGCGGCGCGTCTGCCGCGTAGCGCAATTCCGCGCCTTCGACCGCGTTGGCGATCAGGTAGGCATTGAGCGCCGCGTCGTCCTTGAGGTACAGCTCCTGCTTGCCCTGCTTGAGCTTGTACAGCGGCGGCATGCCGATGTAGATGTAGCCGCGCTCGATCAGTTCCGGCATCTGCCGATAGAAGAACGTCAACAGCAGCGTGCGGATGTGCGAGCCGTCGACGTCGGCATCGGTCATGATGATGATGCGGTGATAGCGCAGCTTGGCAATATTGAACTCGTCCTTGCCGATGCCGCAACCAAGCGCAGTGATCAGCGTGCCCACCTCCGCGGAAGACAACATTTTATCAAAACGCGCTTTTTCCACATTTAAAATTTTACCCTTGAGCGGAAGCACCGCCTGGGTCTTGCGGTTGCGGCCCTGCTTGGCCGAGCCGCCTGCGGAGTCGCCCTCGACGAGAAACAGTTCCGACAACGCCGGGTCTTTCTCCTGGCAGTCGGCGAGCTTGCCGGGCAGACCGGCAATATCGAGCGCGCCCTTGCGCCGCGTCATCTCGCGCGCCTTGCGTGCGGCCTCGCGCGCACGCGCGGCGTCGACGACCTTGGCCGCGATCGCGCGCGCCTCGGTCGGGTGTTCGAGCAGGAATTCCTCGAGTTTCGCGTTGAGGATAGATTCGACCGTGCCCTTCACTTCCGAGGACACGAGTTTGTCCTTGGTCTGCGAGGAGAACTTCGGGTCCGGCATTTTCACCGACAGCACCGCGATCAGGCCTTCGCGCATGTCATCGCCGCTCAACGCCACCTTTGCCGACTTCTGCAAGCCGGTCGCCTCGATGTAGTTGCCTAGCGTGCGTGTCAGTGCCGCACGGAACCCGGCCAGATGCGTACCGCCATCCTTCTGCGGAATGTTGTTGGTGAAGCAAAACGTGGTTTCCTGGTAGGCGTCGGTCCACTGCATGGCGACGTCGACCGTGATGCCATCCTGCACGGCGCCGAGCGTGATTACGCTCGGGTGCAGCGGCGCCTTCAGTTGCGCCAGATGTTCGACGAACGAGCGAATGCCGCCTTCGTACTGGAAGGTGTCGTGCTTGCCGACGCGCTCGTCGAGCAGTTCGATCTTCACGCCGGAATTCAAAAAACTCAATTCTCTCAAACGCTTGGCGAGAATATCGTAGTGGAATTCGGTGTTGGTGAAGATTTCCGTACTCGGGCGGAAGCGGACCGTGGTACCGCGCCGGGTCGAAGCGCCGAGGCGCTTGATCGGATACAGCGGTTCGCCGAGGTGATATTCCTGCTGGTGCTGGAAACCTTCGCGATCAATCGTCAGCCACAAGTGATCCGACAGCGCGTTGACGACGGACACGCCGACACCGTGCAGGCCGCCGGACACCTTGTACGAGTTGTCATCGAACTTGCCGCCGGCGTGCAACACGGTCATTACCACTTCGGCCGTGGAGCGCCCTTCCTCGTGCATGTCGACCGGAATGCCGCGGCCATTGTCGACGACGCTCACCGAATTGTCGGCGTGCACCGTGACGGTGACGTGATCGCAATAGCCTGCCAGTGCTTCGTCGATCGAGTTATCGACGACCTCGAATACCATGTGGTGCAGACCGGTGCCGTCATCGGTGTCGCCGATGTACATGCCGGGTCGTTTGCGCACGGCATCCAGGCCCTTCAGGACCTTGATCTTGCTGGCGTCGTATTGTTCCGAAGTGGGATTTGGATTCGGTGTGGGATCGGACATGAAGGTGGGCGCCAGGCGCCACTGCTCCCAAGGAAAATAACGCGTAATTATAGCAAATTACGCACTTCGCCGTGTTCCACATGGAACAGTGAAACCGGGTGTCGGCCGGCGCGCAGCGGCTGCGGAATGTCGATGCCGGTAATCAATACCTGCGCGTTGGTCGCCGCCAGCATATCGACGACCAGCTGCTGATGCGCGCCGTCGAGTTCCGAGGCCAAATCATCCAGCGCAACAATGGGCCACTGATCCCGTGCCATGGCGTATACGCGCGCCTGAGCCAGCACACACGCCAACGCGCACAGCTTTTCCTGGCCGCGCGACAGGTGTTCGCGCTGCGGGGCGTGTTCAAAGCGGATGCTCCAATCGGCCCGATGTGGTCCGCGTGTGGTGTGTCCGCGCGCGCGATCGCGGGCGCGCGCTCCCGCCAAGGCTTCAGCCAGTTCAAGTCCATCGGGCCACCCAGCGCTCAACTGAGTCGCAGCAAGCCCGAGCTCCGGCAGGAGGAGTCCGAGTACAGCCGCCAATTCAGCCGAGTATCGAGCAAAGTAACTGGCCCGCATTTGCACCAGAGGTGTCCCTGCCGTGGCAAGTGCCTCGTCCCAGGCCGTCAGCTCGGTATCGTCCGCGTTCTGTTTCAAGGCGGCATTGCGCTGGCGCAATACCCGACTGTACTGCCGGGCATGAGGCAGCAAATCCGGTTCCACGTGGAACACACCCCAATCCAGAAAACGTCGACGTTCGGCACTGCCGCCGGAAATCAGTGCGTGACTGCCTGGCTCGAAGCACACCACGGCGCACTCGCGCAGCAAGCCACCGAGGCTCGGAGCGGGCAGGCCATTGATTTTGGCTTCCCAGCCCTCGGGAGTACGGGCGAGGCCTAATCGGATTGGACCTGTCCGGCGCGACACTTGCGCCGAAAGAGTCAGACGTTGCGCGTCTCGACGAATCAGCGAATCAATAAGCCCCGTACGGAAACTCTGCGCATGCGAGAGCAGGTATGCGCCTTCCAGGATGCTGGTCTTGCCGGCCCCGTTTGGGCCCACGATCAGGTTCAAACCGGGGGCGAACTGCAGCTCGAGCGCGGCGAGATTGCGCAAATTCTCCAGGCGCAGTTGTTCCAGCCACACGGCTCGAGGCCGTTACAAACGCAATGGCATGATCACGTGGCGCGACTTGTCGCTGGCCGGCGCGCGCAGCAAGCAGCTCGAATTGGCGTCGCGCAGACACAACGTGACGTCGTCGCCCTGCAATGCATTGAGCGCGTCGAGCAAATAATTGACGTTGAAGCCAACACTGAGCTCATTCACGCCCGTGCGCGCTTCAACTTCCTCGACCGCCTCTTCCTGTTCCGGATTATGCGCGACGATGCGAAGCTTGTTCGCACTGACGTCGAGCTTGACGCCACGGTACTTTTCATTCGACAGGATCGCCGCTCGTTGCAGCGCGCCGCGCAGCACGTCGCGTGCGAGCACCACTTCCTTGTCGGCGCCGATCGGAATCACCGCTTCGTAATCCGGGAAGCGGCCGTCAATCAGCTTCGAGGTGAATACCACGTCATTGTGCCGGACACGCAGGTGGTTGCGTCCAAACTCCAGCTCGACATTGCCCTCGCCGGATTCGAACAAACCCTGCAGCTCCACCACGCCTTTGCGCGGAATGATGATCTGGCGCGCCGCGGACTTGCCGGCATCGATGTCGGTTTCCGCCAAGGCCAGCCGGTGGCCGTCCGTCGCGACGCAGCGCAAGGTCTTTTCACGCAGATCCAGCAGCATGCCGTTGAGGTAATAACGCACGTCCTGGTTTGCCATCGCAAACGCCGTGCGATCCATCAATTCCTTGAGCGTGGTTTTCGGCAAGCTGACACGCTCGATCAACTCGATGTTGTCGATGACCGGAAATTCCGTCGCTGCCAGCGTCGCCAGCGTAAAGCGGCTGCGCCCGGAACTCACTGTCACGCGCTCGCCGGCAAGTTTGAATTGCACCTTGCTGCCATCGGGCAAGGCACGGCAAATATCGAACAACTTGCGCGCGGGAATAGTGACTTCGCCCGATTGGACGTCCTGTGCTTCGACGGTCGCCGACATCTCCACTTCCAGGTCGGTGCCGGTGAACTTCACCTTGGCGCCATCGGCAACGACCAGCAGGTTCGACAGCACCGGCAAAGTCTGCCGCCGTTCGACCACGCCGATCACTTGCTGCAATGGCTTGAGCAGGGCTTCGCGCTGGATGCTGAATTGCATGTAGGGATATCCGTTGTTGTTCGTATAGATATAAATGAAGAGCGGTAGTAGGGCCTGTGGATTTCGGTTAAACTATTTTTTCATGTTTTAAATCATAGTGTTGCGAACGAACTGCCTATTGGCAAGTTGCGGGAGCGGCTGTGCACAGCTTGTGGACAAAACCGCGCTCTCGATTGTTGCACACGTTATCCACATCCCCTACCCGGTCAATTCGCGCAGCAGTTTTTCCCAATCCTGCTTCATCTTGCCATCGACCAGGCACAGCTCGCGGATCGTGCGGCAGGCATGCAATACCGTGGTGTGGTCGCGCCCGCCAAACGCTTTGCCGATTTCCGGCAGACTGTGTTCGGTCAATTCCTTGCTCAGCGCCATTGCCAGCTGGCGCGGCCGCGCCAGCGAACGGCTGCGGCTCGTCGACAACAGGTTCGGCAGACTGATCTGATAGTAGTCTGCCACGGTCTTCTGGATATTGGTAAGGGTGATCGCCTGCGCATGCACGGTGAGCAGATCGCGCAGCGTTTCCTGGGCAAAATCCTCGGTGATCGGCACGCCAAGAAAGTTCGCGCGCGCCGCGAGCGTGTTCAGAGCACCTTCCAGGTCGCGTACGTTTGAACGCATGCGTTTGGCGATCAGAAACGCCACGTGCTGCGGCACGTCCATGCCGCGCGCCGCAGCCTTGCTCAGTAAAATCGCCGCGCGCGTCTCGAAATCCGGCGGCTCGATCGCGACCGACAAACCCCAGCCAAGCCGCGATTTGAGCCGCGGTTCGAGGTTGTCCACTTCCTTGGGATACTTGTCGCAGGTCAGGATGATTTGCTGCTTGCCCTCGAACAACGCGTTGAAGGTGTGAAAAAACTCTTCTTGCGTAGTGTTCTTGCCGGCAAAAAACTGGATGTCATCGATCAGCAGCGCGTCGACGTCGCGAAACCGGCGCTTGAAGTCGTCCATCTTCTTCGTGCGCAGCGCGTCGATCATTGCGCTGACGAACTGCTCGGAGCGCAGGTACAGCACGCGCATGGCCGGGTTATTGGCGCGAATCAGATTGCCCGCCGCGTGCATCAGGTGCGTTTTCCCAAGCCCTGTGCTGCCGTACAGCAACAGCGGGTTGTAGGCGCGGCCAGGATTGTTCGCGACCTGCATCGCCGAGGCCTTGCCGAGCTGGTTCGACTTGCCTTCGACGAAGGCATCGAAGGTGTAATGCGGGTCGAGGTTGTGTTCGAATTCGGCGGTATCGTTCGCGGAAAACTTCAGGGCCGTCTTGTCGACGCGGCGTCCACCGAGCGTGCCGACTTCGATGCGCAGCCTGACAGGCGAGCCATTGAGGTGCTGCAACACGCGTTCGATCCGCGGCTGGAATTCGGCCTTGACGAAATCCAGCGTGTACTCATTCGGCGCAAGCAGCCGCAGACCTTCGCTGTCCTCGCTGGCCTGCAAGGGCATCAAATAGGTGTGCATGTCCTCGACGCTGAATTCAGCCCCGAGGCGTTCGAGGCAGCGTCGCCAGATCTCGCTCATTGTGAAAAGTACCGCGCGCGGAATGCGCAGTCTAACCCCGGCGCCTGAGTCCGCCAAGCAGCACAGCGTTGACGAAAGTACACTTTTACCAATACAATCCCGCTTCTTTGTCGACCTTAAAAGAATCGTGTCATGGCCACCAAGCGCACTTTCCAGCCCGGCAATCTCAAGCACGCCCGCACGCACGGGTTCCGCGCGCGCATGAAGACGCGCGGCGGCCGCGCCGTGCTCAATGCGCGTCGCGCCAAGGGCCGCAAGCGCCTCATCCCGTAAGGTTCGTGTGGCGCTGCGCCATCCGCGTACCGCCCGCCTGTTGCGTCCCGCCGATTTCGCCGCGCTGCGCGAACGCAGCCAGCGCGTCAGCACGCGTCATTTCACTGTCCAGTATCGACCCACGCAGCTTGCTGCGCGGCTCGGCATGGCGGTGTCGCGCAAGGTGTCCAAGCGCGCCGTGGAACGCAATCGCATTCGCCGGCAAATCCGCGAAACCTTCCGGCTCATGCGCGCGCAACTGCCGAATGTCGATATCCTGCTGATCGCGCGCCCCAGCGCGACGACACTGGCGAACCCCGCGCTGCGTGAAGACCTCGCCCTGCTATGGCAACGCTTGATCGCTGCACACGTCGCCGCCACATTGAATGCGGGCGAGCCTGACGGCACAATGCGCGCCTCTTGATCGTGCGCGAGCAGCATCGGCTGCACGATTCCACCCAACCATTTTCCAAGTCGCGATATCCGCGCGGCGCGCATCGGCAAACCTGATCATGTCCTCAACCCGTTCATTCCTGTTCGCCGGCCTCGCCTTCGTGGCATTCCTGCTCTGGCAGGCCTGGCAGCAGGATTACGCACCCAAGCCCGCAGCAGCGCCGGCAGCGACCGCGACGTCATCGCCGCCAACCGTGCCGACCGTTCCTTCGAGCGCGGAAGTGCCGCAGGCTTCGTCCGCCGCCGCGCCGGCTGTGCCGCCGCCAGTGGTTGCACCGGCGCCGGTGGCGACTGTGCAGCGCATCGAAGTGCACACCGACTTGTTGCGCCTGGTCATCGACACGCGCGGCGCGGCGATCGTGCAAGCCGACCTGTTGAACTATCCGATCGACCCGAAGGCGAAAGACAGGCCCGTGCGTCTGCTTGACGATGCGCCGGCGACATTCTTCGTCGCACAGAGCGGGCTGGTCAGCGGCAGTGGCGCTGCGCCGGATCACCAGTCCGTATTCAGCGCGGAAAAAACCGATTACTCGCTGAGCGGCGAGACGCTCGAAGTGCCGCTGACGTGGGCCGATGCGTCCGGCGTGAAAGTGCGCAAAGTATACAAGTTCACGCGCGGCAGCTACCTGATCGAAAGCCGTGTCGAGATCGACAACGCCGGAGCCGCCGCGTGGAACGGCAATGAATATCGCCAGTTGCAGCGTGTACCGCTGGTGATCGAAAGCGGCAGCGGCTTCGCCTTCAACAATCCGGAAAAATATGCGTTCGCCGGTGCGGCCTGGTACAGCCCGCAGGACAAATTCAAGAAGCTGGACTTCGGCAAATTCGCCGAATCCCCGCTCAAGGCCGAATTCTCCGGCGGCTGGGCGGCGTTGCTGCAGCATTATTTCTTTGCCGCGTGGATTCCGGCAGCCGACGAGCCCGACTCTTATTCGACGACGGTGGTCAGCAATCCAGGTGCTGCGCCGCGCTATTTGATCCGCGCATTGTCACCGTCGATTTCCGTGGCGCCCGGCACGAGCCGCAGCGTGACTTCGCATCTGTATATCGGCCCCACGCTGGAGAGCCAGCTCGATGCGATCGAAAAAGCCGGCGTCGCAAAAGGCCTGTCGTTGACTGCCGATTACGGCATGCTCACGCCGATCGCCGAACCGATGCACTGGATTCTGGTCAAGCTGCACGCGCTGGTGGCCAACTGGGGCTTGGCCATCATCCTGCTCGTGCTCGTCATCAAGCTGGCGCTGTTCAAGCTGTCCGAAGCGCAGTTCCGCTCGATGGCGAAAATGAAAAAACTGCAGCCGCGCATGGAGGCACTGAAAGAACGTTACGGCGACGACAAGCAGAAGCTCAGCGCGGCGACGATGGAGCTGTACCAGAAAGAGAAGATCAACCCGCTCGGCGGATGCCTGCCGACGTTGATCCAGATCCCGGTGTTCTTCGCGCTGTATTACGTGCTGCTCGAAAGCGTTGAGCTGCGCCAGGCGCCGTTCTTCGGCTGGATCCAGAATCTGTCCGCGCCCGATCCGTATTTCGTGTTGCCGATCCTGAATTTCGCCGTGATGTTCGGCACGCAATTGCTGTCGCCGGCGAGCCCGGGCATGGACCCGATGCAGCAGCGCATGATGAAGACGATGCCGCTGATCTTCGCCGTGCTGTTCGCGTTCTTCCCGGCCGGCCTCGTGCTGTATTACACGGTCAACGGCGGCTTGTCGCTACTGCAGCAATGGATTATCACGAAACGTTTGCAGGCGGCGGACGCGAAAGTTCGCGCGGGATGACGCCAGCGACCGAGACGATTGTCGCTGTCGCCACGCCGGCCGGCGCCGGCGGCATCGGTATCGTCCGGGTGTCGGGCCCACGCGCACGCGCGGTTGCGCAAGCGCTGACCGGAAAAAGTCCCAGACCGCGGCTTGCGAAATTTGCTGCGTTTCGCGACGCGGACGGCGCGGTCCTGGATCGCGGCGTGGCGATTTTTTTCCAGGCGCCGCACTCGTTCACCGGCGAGGATGTGCTCGAGCTGCACGCGCACGGCAGTCCGATCGTGCTCGATCTGCTGCTCAAGCGCGCGTGTGCGCTCGGCGCACGTCAGGCCCGACCCGGCGAGTTTTCCGAGCGCGCATTCCTCAACGGCAAGCTCGACCTGGCACAAGCCGAAGCGATCGCCGATCTGATCGCCAGCGATTCGGAAGCCGCTGCGCGCGCCGCATTGCGTAGCCTGGAAGGAGACTTCTCGCGCGCCGTGCGCGCATTGCTCGATGCGCTCGTGCGCCTGCGCGCGTGGCTGGAAGCGGCACTGGATTTTCCCGAAGAAGAAATCGATTTTCTGAGCGCACCACAGCTGACCGGCGAATTGACAGCGTTGCGCACGCAGACCGATGAACTGCTTGCCGCCGCACGGCGCGGCGTCGTGCTGCGCGACGGGTTGCACGTCGTCATCGTCGGTGCGCCGAATGTCGGCAAGTCGAGCCTGCTCAATGCGCTGGCACAAAGCGAACGCGCCATCGTGACCGAAATTCCAGGCACTACACGCGACGTGTTGCGCGAAAGCGTGAACCTGCACGGCATCGCCTTGACCCTCGTCGATACCGCGGGTCTGCGCGAATCGCACGACGTCGTCGAACGCGAAGGCATGCGTCGCGCGCGCGCGGAACTGCAGCGCGCCGACGTGGCGATTCTGGTCACGGACAGTGCGCACGCCGGAGGCGATCCGGCGCTGCTCGCCGATTGCGCCGCCGGCGCAACGCATCTGATCGTGCACAACAAGATCGATCTGGCCGGCGAGAGCGCGCGCGTCGAATCGAACGGTAGTACACAAATCCATATTTGGCTTTCCGCGCAAACCGGCGCAGGACTGGACCTGCTGCGCGCCGAATTGGCTCGCCTCGCGGGCTCCGGCGAAAGCGCCCAAGGCGCATTCAGCGCGCGCGCGCGTCACGTGCAGGCGCTGGAGACAGTCGCGCAACATCTGCGCGGCGCCGCCGAGCAGCTGATCGAGCGCGCCGGCG
>Ga0207647_10001128_pt1 | contig 20563 bp, 19 predicted proteins | sample KBSCornC2_FD_184295 | JGI IMG/M metagenome (GOLD analysis project Ga0207647, IMG submission 184295) | Corn rhizosphere microbial communities from Kellogg Biological Station, Michigan, USA - C2 (SPAdes) (version 2) | ecosystem: Host-associated > Plants > Roots > Rhizosphere ... | reverse complement strand
TGACTCCCTTTACGAATCAAGCAGGAACCCACATGAGCGACATTCTCGACCGAATCATTGCCGTCAAGCGCGAAGAAGTCGCGGCGGCCATGCGCAGCGCGCCGCTCGAGGCACTGAAACTGGAAGCATCGGCGCGCGACCTGCGCGACTTCGTCGGCGCACTGCGCGCAAAGCAGGCGGCCGGCCACGCGGCGGTGATTGCCGAAGTGAAGAAGGCGAGCCCGTCGAAGGGCGTGCTGCGCGAGCATTTCGTGCCCGCCGACATCGCACGCTCGTATGCAGCCCACGGCGCCGCGTGCCTGTCGGTGCTGACCGACGAGCAGTTCTTCCAGGGCAGCGTCCGCTACCTCGAGGAAGCGCGCGCGGCCTGCACGCTGCCGGTACTGCGCAAGGACTTCATCGTCGATGCGTACCAGATCCTCGAAGCGCGCGCGATGGGCGCCGACGCGATCCTGCTGATCGCGGCCGCGCTCGACACGCCGCTGATGCAGGACCTCGAGGCGTATGCGCACTCGCTCGGCCTCGCGGTGCTGGTCGAAGTCCACGACCGCGACGAGATGGAACAGGCGCTGACGCTGAAGACACCGCTGCTCGGCATCAACAACCGCAACCTGCGCACGTTCGAGACGTCGATCCAGACCACGCTCGACATGCTCGACATGATTCCGCCGGAACGCATCGTCGTGACCGAGTCTGGGATCCTGTCGCGCGCCGACGTCGACACAATGCGCGCGGCGAACGTGAACGCGTTCCTCGTCGGCGAAGCGTTCATGCGCGCCGAGCAGCCGGGCGAGGAACTCGCGCGGATGTTCTTCTGATGGCGATCGAAACGGAAATCAAGCTCGCGCTGCCGGCCGGTCAGGCCGATGCCGCGCGGCGCTTTTTCGCGACGCTGACCGGCGAAGACGGCGACGTCATCACGCTTGCGAACGTCTACTACGACACGCCCGATCTCGCGCTGGCCCGTTCGAAGAGCGCGGTGCGCGTGCGCCGCACGCCGCATGGCTGGCTGCAGACCTTCAAGACGGTCGGCAGCGCGCAAGACGGCCTGCATAGTCGCCACGAATGGGAGTTGCCCGTTGCCGGCGATGCGCTCGAAATCGATGCGCTCGTCGCCACGTGCGACGTGCCGGACGCTGCCGCCGCACTGCGCGACGCGGCGCCGGCGCTGCACGCGCTGTTCCGGACGGATTTTTCGCGTACGCTGTGGCGCATCGCAATCGCCGGTGCAACCGTCGAGGCTGCGGTCGACGTCGGCGAGATCGTCGTCCAGACGGAAAACGATACGCGCCGCGAACCGATCAGCGAAATCGAACTCGAACTGATCGACGGCCCGGAAGCGGCGCTCGCGACGCTCGCCGCCGAACTGCAGCAGGCGCTGCCGGGCCTCGCCCCCGAAAACATCAGCAAGGCGCAGCGCGGCTACCGGCTGCGCGCGCAATAAACACGCATCACGCATGGCAACCCGCAAGACTCTCCGCACGCCGCAGCAGGCGTCGCTGTTCGACGATCCCGTGCCGGAAACGGCGCAGGACGATGTTTCCGCTACGGCGCCCGCGCCGGCCGCAGCCGGGCGCAAACCCGCAAGGAAGGCCGCGGCAACCGCCCCGGTTTCCGCCGCGCCGCAGCCCGCGCGCCCCGTTGTCGCGAACATTCCTCACCTCGCCGCGCAGTTCGACGCGCTGCCGGCCGCCTGGCGCGACGTGTTGAAACCGTTCACCGACAGCGACGCGTATGCGCCGCTGTGCCGCTTCGTCGACGACGAGCGCGCGGCCGGCAAGACGGTCTACCCGACCGACGTGTTTCGCGCGCTGCGCCTGACGAGCCCGGACGACGTGAAGATCGTGATCCTCGGCCAGGACCCTTACCACGGTGACGATCGCGGCACACCGCAGGCGCACGGCCTCGCGTTCTCGGTGCCGCCGGCCGTCCGCACGCCGCCGTCGCTGCGCAACATCTTCAAGGAAATCGCCGCGAATTTCGGCCACGACACGCCGCGTCACGGCTGCCTCGACACCTGGGCGCGCCAGGGCGTGCTGCTGCTCAACACCGTGCTGACGGTCGAGCGCGGCGCGGCTGCGAGCCACGCAAAGCGCGGCTGGGAGCAATGCACGGACACGCTGATCCGCGAACTGGCCAATCGCCATCGCGGGCTCGTGTTCATGCTGTGGGGCGCGCACGCGCAAGCGAAGCGCGCGCTGTTCGATGCGAGCGCCCACTGTGTGCTCGAGGCGCCGCATCCGTCACCGCTGTCCGCGCACCGCGGCTTCCTCGGTTGCCGCCACTTCGCGCTCGCGAACGACTATCTCGTCGAAGCGGGCCGCGAGCCGGTCGACTGGCGCTTGCCGGAAGTGGCCGAAACGCTCGCGTAATCGCGTTCCGCTTTTACCCGCACCACGCAAGAACGCCGCGCCCTTTCGGGACGCGGCGTTCTTTCATCCGGCGACGCAACGCGGGGGCGATGCACCCGCGCCGGCCTTACGCGGCAGCGATCGCTTCGCGTGCGCTGGCGAGTGCCGCGCTCTGCGAATCCGGCCCGAGGTTCAGGCCTTCCGCGTGGATGAAGCTCACGTCGGTCAAGCCGATGAAGCCGAGGAACGTGCGCAGGTACGGCGTATGGCTGTCATTCGGGGTACCGAGGTACTTGCCGCCGCGCGCCGTCACCACGTAAACCTTCTTGCCCTTGATCAGCCCTTCCGGACCGTTCTCGGTGTAGCGGAACGTGACGCCTGCGCGGGCGATCCAGTCGAAATACGTCTTCAGTTGCGACGAGACGCCAAAGTTGTACATCGGCGCACCGATCACGATGATGTCGGCGGCTTGCAGTTCGGCGATCAGCGCATCGCTCTTCGCGACGATCGCATTCTGTTCCGCGCTGCGCTGGTCGGCCGGCGTGAAGAATGCGCCGAGTACCGATTCGTCGAGGTGCGGCAGCCCGTCGGCCAGCAGGTCGCGAACCACGACGTTGGCGCCGGCGTTCGATTGTTGCAGCTTTGCCGTCAGTTCGTTGGCCAGCAGCGTGGATTGCGCACCTTGCGAGCGCGCCGCGGAATTGATTTGCAGAATGGTCGTCATGTCAGGCTCCAGTTGGGCTGCGCTTCGGTAGCGCGAGTGACGCCATTGTGCGTGGCCGCATCGTCGCGAAAAAGCGGCTCAGGGGCGACGGATTGTTGCACCAGCAGAACAATCGATGATCGCACCCCTAAAGCCGCTCGTGCAGGATCAGCCCTTCAGCCACGCTTCCCTGGCCTTGCGCGCGGCGGCCGGTTTCGCGGCCGCCGTGAGCCGGTAGCGCATAACCTCAGGCCCGTCCAGCTTCAGCTTCGCGGTCCGCAGCTCGTCGCGGCGGAATGCGTGCACCTCGACCTTGTCGCCCGGCCGGTAGCGCGCGAGCAGCGTGTCGAGATTCGTGCCGGTGACGCGCAGCCCGTCGAGCGCGATCAGCGTGTCGCCGGCCGACAGCCCCGCGCGATGCGCGCCACCGCCCTCGTACACCGCCGCCAGCGTGCAGTCCGCGCCGCCGCGCAGGCGCGCGCCGATCGTCGGTTTCGCGGCCGCGCCAGCCGCGACCTCGGGCACGAGCGTCACGCCGAACGGCGCGAGCAAATCGGCGAGCGGCAGGTCGCGCGTGCCGTGCACGGCGTCGGCGAACAGTCGGCCGAGGGCCACGCCCGTCGCCTCCTCGATCAGCGCCTCGACCTCGTTTTCCTCGACGCCCGCCTGCTTGCCACGATAGAACTCACGGCCGTAGCGCTGCCACAGCAGACGCATCACGTCGTCCAGCGACTTGCGGTCGCGCGTCTGCGCGCGGATCGCGAGATCGAACGCGAGCGCGACGAGCGAACCCTTCGTGTAATAGCTGACGATCGCGTTGGTCGCGTTCTCGTCCTGGCGGTAATACTTGATCCACGCGTCGAACGAGCTGTCCGCGACGCTTTGCTTCAGGCGCCCCGTACCGCGCAGCACGCCGCCGACGGTACGGCCGAGCGCAGCGAAATAGTCGTCCTGCGACATCAGCCCGCTGCGCACGAGCATCAGGTCGTCGTAATACGACGTGAAGCCCTCGAACAGCCACAGCAGCGACGTGTAGTTCTCCCGCGCGAGGTCGTACGGCACGAACGCGGCCGGCTTGATGCGCTTCACGTTCCACGTGTGGAAATACTCGTGGCTGCACAGGCCGAGATACGTGCGATAGCCTTCCGTCGTTTCCGACCGGCCCTTCACCGGCAGATCGGTGCGGTTGCAGATCAGCGCGGTCGACGCACGGTGCTCGAGGCCGCCGTAGCCGTCGCTCACCGCGAGCGTCATGAACACGTAGCGGTCCATCGGCGCCTTCTTCGATTTCGGCTCGAACAGCGCGATCTGCGCTTCGCACACGCGCTTCAGGTCGGCGCGCAGCCGGTCCATGTCGAGCTGCGTCACGCGCCCGGCGATCACGATGTCGTGCGGCACGCCGTGCGCGTCGAACGTCGCCAGTGCGAATTCGCCGATCGTCACCGGATGGTCGGTGAGCTCGTCGTAGTTCGCGGCTCGATATGCGCCGAACCCGTAGCGCCTGGTGCCGCGCGCCTCGGGCAGCGACGTGCCGACGCGCCACGTGCGGAACGCCGCGCCCGCCGGTTTCGCGATGTCGACTTCGCACGGTGCATCCTCGCGACCGGCGACGCTCAGGAACACGGCCGTCGCGTTGAAGAAGCCGCCCGATTCGTCGAGATACGCGGAGCGGACCGACAGATCCCACGCGTACACGTCGTAGCGCAGCGTCAGCGTGCCGTTCACCGGCGCGGCCTGCCACGTGTTCTTGTCGGTTTTTGCGATCCGCACCTTGCGGCCCGCGTCGTTGAACGCGGCGAGCGTCACGATGTTGCGCGCGAACTCGCGCACGAGGTAGCTGCCGGGAATCCAGACCGGCAGCGAGAAGCGCTGGCCTTCGGGATCGGGATCGGTGACCGTCACCGACACTTCGAACAGGTGCGCGGCAAGATCTTTCGGGGCAATCGAATAACGGATCGGCTGGGTCATCGTGGCAATCGGTCGGAAATCGGACGGAATATGGCGGCGGAAACGAAGAGAGGCGCCGGCAGATACCACGGGCGCCCCTCGCTGGCCGGGCCATGCGGCCCGGCGTGCCGGTCGGTTACTTGCTCGACGCGAGCGCCTGGTTCAGCTGATCGGCCGACACCGCGCCCGGCAGGCGACGGCCGTCGGGCAGGAAGATCGTCGGCGTGCCCGTCACGTTCATCCCGCGGCCGAGCGCGAGGTTCTTGTCGAGCGCGCTCGTATCGCAGTTGCCGGCGCCGGACGGTGCGCGATGGTCAAGCATCCAGCCTTCCCAGCTTTTCGCACGGTCGGTCGCGCACCAGATCGCCTTCGACTTCGTGGTCGAATCGGGCGACAGCACCGGGTACAGGAACGTGTAGACGGTCACGTTGTCGACCGACTGAAGCGTCGTCTCGAGCCGCTTGCAGTACGGGCAGTTCGGATCGGAGAACACCGCGATCTTGCGTGCGCCATTGCCCTTGACCACCTTGATCGCGTTCGCGAGCGGCAGGCTCGCGAAGTCGATCTTGTTCAGGTCGGACAGGCGCGCGTCGGTCAGGTTCTTGTGCGTCTTGGTGTCGACGAGGTCGCCGAGCAGCACGTAGTCGCCGGCTGCATCGCTATAGATGATCTGCGTGCCGAGGTTGACTTCGTACAGGCCCGCGACCGGCGATTTCGACACGCTCTTGATCGGCGCGTCGCTGCCCAGACGCGCTTGCAGCGTGGCTTTCAACTTGTCGGTGGTCTGGTCGGCCTGCGCGGTGCAGCCGAGCGTCGCCATCGTGACGGCCAGCGCCAGCGACGCGATGCGGATCGTTTTTTTCATCCTGTTGTTCCTTCAGCTCAATCGGAGTGCACGTCACAGTGTACGCCGTAACGGAGCCCTGTCCGACAGGCCGGGCGCGCGAAGGTTCGATCAGCCGAGCGCCGCCGATACGAGCCAGCGCTTCACGAGCGGTTGCGCGCCGACGAACGCCATGCCCGCATTGCGCACCGCCTTCGCGAACGAGCCGGGCACCGCGAACAGCCGCTGCAGCCCGTCGGTCGCGACCATCAGCGCGCGGATGTCCTCGCGGCGCGAACGCTCGTAGCGGCGCAGCAGCACCGTGTCGCCGAGGTTGCGGAAGGGTTCCTTGTTCGCGATCGCATCGGCGAGCGCCGCGACGTCGCGCAAGCCGAGATTCATCCCCTGCCCCGCGAGCGGATGGATCAGGTGTGCGGCATCGCCGACGAGCGCGACGCGCGGGGCGATCAGCTTGTCGACGGTCTGCAGCGCGAGCGGGAAACCGGCGGCCGGCGTCACGCATTCGAGCGTGCCGAGCTGCCCGTGCGACACGCGCTCGACTTCGGCCGCGAGTTGCGCGGGATCGAGCGCGAGCAGTTCGTCCGCGTGCGCGGTGTGTGCGGACCACACGAGCGACACGTGACCATCCGGCAGCGGCAGCAGCGCGATGATCTCGCCGTCGCGGAACCATTGGGTGGCGGTCTCGCGGTGCGGAAGCGATGCCTTGAAGTTCGCGACGACGCCCGTCTGCCGGTAATCGCGCCGCTCGATCCTCGCCCCCATCTGGGAACGCACCCAGGAATGCGCGCCGTCCGCGCCGACCACGAGATCCGCTTCGAGCACTTGCCCTGACGACAGCGTGAGCACGGCCGCGTCATCGCGCACGTCGAAACCTTGTGCGCGCGCATCGAACCACGTGAGGTTCGGCTGGAACCGCAGCGCGGCGTCGAGCGACGTCTCGATCAGCGACGATTCGGCGATCCACGCAAGCTGCGGTACGGACGCCTGGTACGCGGAGAAATGCAGTTCCGCATGCGCGTCGCCGTACACCCGCATGTCGTAGACCGGCGCGAGCCGGCCATGGTCGAGCGCCTGCCAGACCCGCAGCCGCTCCAGCAATGCCTGCGAGCTGGACGACAGCGCGTAGATGCGCGTGTCGAACGCGAGATCGGCGGGGCGCGGCGCCGCCGGCTGGGCGAGCAAGGCGGTCTTGTAGCCGGACTGGGTCAGCGCGAGCGCGGCCGTCTTGCCGACGAGCCCGCCGCCGACCACGGCGACGTCGAAGGTGTGGTGGGCAGTCATGGCGGGCATTATAGCCGCGGGGCCAATCCCTTACGCGGCCGGACTTTGCGGGAAATCAGCAGAATCGCGGGCTGGCCCGGCGGCGCGGCGGCCCGTCGCATCGGGCGTTGGGGCGAAGGCCGGAAACCGGGGCGTCGGCACGGTACAATAGCGGCTTCGAACATCGGCCCGCCGCGCCCCAGGCGCCGGCCGTCCCTATTTTTCCCGCGCCGCCGCGCTTTGTCCGGCCGCGCCGCCTCACCGGTCCGAAGGATTCCATGAGCCTCAAATGCGGCATCGTCGGCTTGCCCAACGTCGGCAAGTCCACCCTGTTCAATGCGCTGACCAAGGCCGGCATCGCCGCCGAGAACTACCCGTTCTGCACGATCGAGCCGAACGTCGGCATCGTCGAAGTGCCCGACACGCGCCTGAAGGCGCTGTCCGAAATCGTGAAGCCCGAGCGCGTCGTGCCGGCCGTCGTCGAATTCGTCGACATCGCCGGCCTCGTCGCCGGCGCGAGCAAGGGTGAAGGCCTCGGCAACCAGTTCCTCGCGAACATCCGCGAAACCGATGCGATCACGCACGTCGTGCGCTGCTTCGAGGACGACAACGTCATCCACGTCGCCGGCAAGGTCAGCCCGATCGACGACATCGAAGTGATCAACACCGAGCTCGCGCTCGCCGACCTCGCCACCGTCGAGAAGGCGCTCACGCGCTACTCGAAGGCCGCGAAGTCGGGCAACGACAAGGAAGCGGTGAAGCTCGCCGCAGTGCTCGAGAAGGTGCGCGCGCACCTCGACCAGGGCAAGGCCGTGCGCGGCCTCGACCTGTCGGACGAAGAGCAGGCGCTGCTCAAGCCGTTCTGCCTGATCACCGCGAAGCCGGCGATGTACGTCGCGAACGTGAAGGACGACGGCTTCGAGAACAACCCGCACCTCGACGCGGTGCGCAAGTACGCGGAAAGCGAGAATTCGCCGGTGGTCGCGGTGTGCGCGGCGATCGAGGCGGAAATCGCCGATCTCGACGATGCGGACAAGGAAGCGTTCCTCGCCGACATGGGCATGGAAGAGCCGGGCCTCGACCGCGTGATTCGTGCGGGCTTCAAGCTGCTTGGCCTGCAGACCTACTTCACCGCGGGCGTGAAGGAAGTGCGCGCGTGGACGATCCACATCGGCGACACGGCGCCGCAAGCGGCCGGCGTGATCCACACCGACTTCGAGCGCGGCTTCATTCGCGCGCAGACGATCGCGTTCGACGACTTCGTTTCCTACAAGGGCGAACAGGGTGCGAAGGAAGCCGGCAAGATGCGCGCGGAAGGGAAGGAATATGTCGTGCACGACGGGGATGTGATGAACTTCCTGTTCAACGTCTGAACGTTGCGTGATCGCTTCAGAGAAAAGCCCGCTCATGCGGGCTTTTTTCTTTTCGGCACACCGGCCGCGTCGTAACAGGCTCGTCGGGTTTCGATCCGGCTATGCCAGCGGCATGCTGACTACTCGACGCTGTCGCATTGGATTGCGCGAACCGACGCGTGCTCGATACGGTTGCGCGGATGGTATTTCGACCAGACAAACTGACTGAAATAGCTTTCTGCCACCTCCGTCCACGTCCGGAGCCCGTCGTCTTCCTTCAGTACATGCCTGGCGTTGACCAGCAACCAGGAAATCACGGCCTGACTGTCGCGACACTTCGCGCATTCTCCTGACGTACAACAGCGCGCAAGCGAGGCAAAATCGGCGCGATACGCATTGAAGCTCGGTAGTGCGGGCCACCCTGATGCGAAACGATCCACGTTTTGCGGATGATCCTCACTGACGCTCGGACAACTCGCAGCATTGAATACTCCCCAAGCGGTCTCGCCCCGCATCAGGGCGGCCAGATAATAGGGATGGCTTGCAATGGTTTCACGGTATTTCGCCTTCAAGTCGAGCAGCACGTCCAGCAACTGCTCCTCCCCCCGCCGCCGCAGCGGACCTTCAATGTCGTAGGGGCTGTAGTAATTGAACAGCAACCGATTCCCATTATCTCGAATCTTGCGCACCGTTTCCTCGATGTACGCAATACCGTCAATCGTCACTGCGTAGACAAAACCCGCACGCTCGTCATCGCGATAGTTTGCCAATGCCTTGCCGAACAAGCCGGTGAAGCGCTTTCCGTTCGGGCCGATCGCACGCAATTCGTCGTCGAGTGGCCCACCGCCAAATACGGAAATCGCGATGGTGATGTCCTCGAAACCTTCATACGGGATTCTTCGAAGCCCGTTCGTCGATACGGATACCTTCGGCATGTGTTTCCGGAACATCCGTATCCGATCGAGATGCAATGCGGGCTCGCCGCCGATCAACAGCGGCGCATTGATCCCGCGCGCAGCCTCCTCCTTCACACGCTGCTCAAAGCGAAGCGCATCGTTCAACTCGTGTGATGCCGTATCGAATTCGTTCTCGAAAAACCAGCACCCTTTGCAACGAAGGTTGCATTGATTCGTGAGATGGTAAAGCGACGCACGCGTCTCCTTCGCCTCGTTTCTAACGGCCTTGAAGCGCGATTTCATTTCACTTGAATCATCCATCGTGGTCTCCTGATGAGAGGGTGAAAGCGACACGTGCCGTCAGCGCAGCAATCCCCTGGTGAGTTCCGGCCACAGCGACGAATGCTCGCGCCGGAACATGCCGACGTGCCCGATTGCTCGGCCGTCGGGGTTGTCGGGATGGATGAAGTGGACGTCGGACTTGGCTCTCGGCAGCAGGCGCAGCCAGTCTGCGATATTGGCTGGCGTGGCAAGGGGGTCGTCGGTTGCGGCCACAACGATGACCGGAGCGGTAAATTCGTCGTAGTAGTGGCGCGCCACCCCTGATCCGAATTCGTTTGCCACATATCCCGGCCGACTGCACCATCGGGCCCACTGAATTCCGACGCGCGGCGGCAGATCATCACCCCAGCCGAGTGCTTTAGCCGGAACGTACCCGAGCAAACGAACGGAAAGCGGCACATACATATGCGCAAGCAACAACGCCGCGAAACGTTTTGGCCAGCGAATGTTGCCGACATAGCCGGAAGACGCGGAGATTGCGCACAACGAACGAACCGACGCATGATTCGGCATCAGGCCGACCAGTTGTGCGCCTGCGCTATGTCCGATCAAATGTGCGGCGTGCGCACCGGTTTCGCCAAGGAGCCAGTCGAGCGCTGCCGGCATGTCGAGTTGCCCCCAGTCCTGTTTCCGCGCACGGGAATCGCGGACGTGACGGGTATCGAGCGACGCGCCGATCCCTCGGTAATCGAATACGAACGTCGAATGACCGGCTTTGCTCAGCCAATCCGCGAACGGGAAGTAAAAAGATTGCCGGATTCCTGTCGCAGGGCAGATGAGCACGGGGGAACGATTGCCGTCGGCCGCCGGGAAATAGGTGCCGTTGAGCCGGAATCCGTCGTGGGCGGAGAAAGCGATGCTGACGCGAGTTGTCGAACGCTCAGTCATTGTTTCGACTTCGACACGGTCGACGAATGAAAAAGCGTATCGCTCGCGCACTTGGATATCAGGTCCTGCCCGATAATGCCGACCATCGACAAAGCGTCCCAAATTGATTCATTCATCGATTCACCTCGGTAATCGAAGCGATCAATGTAAGAGCAAGTCTTTGTCGATGAAATCAGACGAGTTCGATTATTACGCGCTAATTACGGCTTGCTTCTCGTCTCTCACAACGCGTCACACGTTACCTTCAGCCGCCGCATTGGATAAAAAAAAACGGCCCGACCGGAAAATTACCGATCGGGCCATGTTTCGCGACGCGGGCTTTCCGCCCGCCATCACTTCACTCCATCACATCGCCGACACGCGCCGCCCTTCACTGACCCGCGCATCGCGCCCCCGCTTGTTCACCCACGCGGCAAACAGCACGATCAGCGCCAGCACGGCCGTCGCCCCCACTTCCATCCGGTGTTCCTCGCTGACGAACATCACGGTCAGCGTACCGCAAATGAACAGGATCACCGCCCACGTGAGCCACGGGAACAGCCACATCCGCAGCGGCAGGTCCGCGCCGCCCGATTCGAGCGTCTTGCGCATCCGCAGCTGCGAGATCGCGATCACAAGATATACGAGCAGCGCGATCGCGCCCGACGTCGCCAGCAGGAAGCCGAACACCTGTTCCGGCATCAGGTAGTTGGCGATCACGGTCAGGAAACCGAACGCCGTCGATGCGAGCACGGCCGCACGCGGCGTGCCGGTCGAATCGGTGCGGTGCAGGAACGCGGGCGCGTCCTTGCGCCGGGACAGCGAGAACAGCATCCGCGACGCGGTGTACAGCGCGGAATTCAGGCAGCTCGCGACCGACACGAGCACGATCACGTCGATGATCGCCTTCGCGTTCGGCACGCCGATCAGCTCCATCGCACGCTGATACGAACCGTGCTTCGGCAGCAGCGGATCGTTCCACGGCACGATGGCTGCGACGACGAGGATCGAGCCGAGATAGAACAGCGTGATCCGCCAGATCACCGAATTCGTCGCACGCACGATCTGGCGTTGCGGGTTATCCGATTCGGCGGCCGCGATCGTCACGATCTCGGTGCCGAGGAACGAGAACATCGTCGTCAGCATCGCCGCGAGCACCGCGCCGGCGCCGTGCGGCATGAAGCCGTCATGCGCGAACAGGTTCGACACGCCCGACACGGCCGGCGCAGGAACGATGCCGACGATCGCCGCACCGCCGATGCACAGGAACACGACGATCGCGACGACCTTGATCAGCGCGAACCAGAATTCGAATTCGCCGTAGTTCTTGACCGAGAAGAGATTGGTGATCGTCAGCAGCAGCGTGATGCCGAGCGCGAAGATCCAGGTCGCGACGCCGGGGAACCACGCATTGAGAATGGTCGCGGCGGCCGTCGCCTCGATCGGGATCACGAGCACCCAGAACCACCAGTACAGCCAGCCGATGGTGAAGCCTGCCCAGTGGCCGATCGCGCGATCGGCATAGGTCGAGAACGAACCGCTGTCCGGATGCGCGACGGCCATCTCGCCGAGCATGCGCATCACCAGCACGACCAGCACGCCCGCGATCGCATACGCGAGGATCGAAGCCGGGCCGGCCTCGGCGATCGCGTGGCCGGAGCCGACGAACAAGCCCGCGCCGATGACGCCGGCAATCGACATCATCGTCACGTGACGCTGCTTCAGGCCCGTGCCGAGGCCTGTGTTGCTTCCACTCATATGTCTCTCTCCAAAAAACGATTCCGGTACGACCGGGGGTCTCGTGAAGGCGGCGCGGGGAGTTGTCGTTGTTGAACCCGGCAGCCCGCCGCGCGTGCGCGGCATGCGGGCAGGAAGCCGGATCGAGCCTGGTTCGGTCGGTGCGCGACGCAGTCTGCGAAGCTGCGGGTGCGATGCGGCACTCGGGGATGCCGGCGCATCGCGTGCGCCCTTTCCGTCGGCTGTCGGTCAGCCGCCTTCGAAGCGAACGAGTGTAAGCATCAAACGGTTCTTCACTAAGAACCAATTGAAGAATTTCGATGGAACCACTTGTTGCATCGATGTGAATCGATGCAACGGTTGGTCCGGTTCAGCTTCAGTTTGGCGCGCCGGCAAATCGGGCCGCGGCCCCGTTCCGTCGAAGAGGTTCGTTCGCCGCACAGGCGCCGCGCCGGATCCTCAGTTCGCCGCGCCTGGCCCTTCGTCCCGCCATTTGGCCGGCACGATCGCCTGCCATTCTCGCAGAAGGAGATTTTTCACGGCGTCGGGATGCGCGGCCGACAGGCGCACCAGCACGATGGGCCAGCCCGCGTAGTGGTCCGTCACGTAATAGACGTCGGGCTCCGATTCGATCAGCCACGCGCGCTCGTCGGGGCCGACGCCCTTCACGACGAGCGTGTCGCCGTCCTCGCGCAGGCGCGCGAGCATCTTGCCCTTCACCTTGAGCGCGGGCGTGCCGTACGACGTGCCCTCCTCGACACCGCGCCATGCCAGCGCGATCCGTCGAACTTCGTCGAATGTCACGATGCGCCTCCGTCCGTTGATGATCGACGCCCCGCACACCGTAGCGGAAATCGGGGATGGCGCCTAGCTGCGAGGTGTCAGGCCGCGCGGCCGGTGACGCGTGCCTAGCGGCCGGCCGCGCGCGCCGTCAGCGGCGCGCGTCCGGTAGTGGCGACGATCGCGAACGCAATCGCATTGGCGGCCGCGCTGGCCAGGATCGGCACGAGATAGCCGCCGCCCGCGTCGTAGATGAAACCGGCCGCGGCGGGCCCGATCAGCGTGCCGAACGCAACGCTCGTGTACAGCACGCCTATGATCGCGCTCACGTTGCGGCCGCCGAAGTAGTCCATCACGACGGCCGGCAGCACGGCGACCCAGCCGCCGTAGAACACGCCGAACACGAGTGCGAACGCGGCGAGCGTCGCGACGCTTCCGGCACCGGCCCACGCAACGAGCGCGACGGCCATGCCCGCGAACATCGCGAGCAGCGACGCGCGGCGGCCGAAGCGATCGGCGAGGCCGCCGAGGAAGAAGCGCCCTGCCGTGCTGCCGACGCCGATCGCGCCGAGCAGCAGCACGGCCGTCGACGGCGCGACGCCATGATCGAGCGCGTACGGCACGAGGTGCACGAACGGCACGAAGACGCCGAACGAGCACACGAGACACGCCGCGTAGAGGCTCGCGAACGGCCGCGATGCGACGGCCTCGCGCACGGTCGCACCGGCCGGAACCGCTGACGCGGCACCCGGCAGCGCATCGCCCGCTTGCTTACGCGCCACATCGCCGTCGGGCAGCAAGCCGCGCCCGCGCGGGTCGTTCTCGATCAGCAGCGACATGCCCGCGCCCACCACCACCGCGAGCGCCGCCAACGTGACATACGCGCCTCGCCAGCCGACGTGCGCGATCAGCGCGGACGCGAGCGGCGGCATCACCAGCGTGCCGACGCCGATCCCTGCGACCGCGAGCCCCGACGCGAAGCCGCGCCGCCGCACGAACCAGCGTTGCACGGCACCGACGGCCGGCACATACGCGCAGCCGACGCCGAAGCCGACACCGAGCCCATATGCGACATAGACCTGCAGCAACGTATGCGCGGCACCGGCCGCGGCGAGACCGCCGGCCGTCAGCAACATGCCGGCGACGGCGAGCCGTCGCGAGCCGAAGCGATCGGCAAGCGGGCCGCTGACGATGCCGAAGCCGAAATACAGGAAGCCGGCCAGCGAGAACACGAGCGAGATCTGCCCGCGCGACGCGGCGAAATCCCGCTGCAGCGATTCGACGAACGCGCTGAATGTGTATGCACTGCCGAAGCCGACGAACGTGACGGCGAACGCGGCCGCCACCACATACCAGCCGTAGAAGACGCGCGATGCGCGCGGGCCGCTCATGACGATGCTCCTCCCGGGTTCCGCCGGACGCCGCGCGGCGCCCGGATTGCCTGATGGATATAGTTGAACTATGTTGATCGCATCGGTCGCCGCAAGTCGGTCGCGGCGAATGCGATCCGATGCGACAACGGTACTCGCGCGCACACATTGCCTCAAACGATATTTCATCGGCCTTTCGCTTTAGAAAAACTGAATGAACCGTTCCCGCCTGCCGCCCCTCAACGCGCTGCGTGCGTTCGAGGCGGCGGCCCGCCACCTGTCGGTGAAATCCGCGGCGCAAGAGCTGTCGGTCACGCCCGGCGCGGTGAGCCAGATGATCCGCACGCTCGAGCGCCACCTCGGCGTGCAGCTGTTCGAGCGCGTGAACCGCGGCATCCTGCTGACCGCCGCGGGCCGCGACTACCTGCCGCCCGTGCGCAACGCGTTCCGGCAGATCGCCGACGCGTCGCAGCGCGTGTCGGGGGCCGCCGACAGCGGCGTGCTGACGGTGAGCGTCACGCCGTTTTTCGCGTCCGCGTGGCTCGTGCCGCGCCTCGCGCAGTTCCGCGACGCGTGCCCGGAAATCGACCTGCAGATCGTCACGAGCCATGCACTCGCCGATTTCTCGCGCGACGGCGTCGACGTCGCGATCCGCCACGGTCTCGGCCGTTACATCGGCTTGTGCAGCGAACGGCTGCTGACGGTGGAGATCGTCGCGCTTGCGGCACCGGCACTCGTCGCGCGGCTGGGCATGCCGGCCACGCCCGCCGACCTGGCCGGATGGCCGCATCTGCACGACGCGGAGCGCAAGGGCTGGCACATCTGGTTCGACGCGCAGCGGATCGACGATTTCGGTCCGCCGCGCGGCCCCGCATTCGACGATTCCGGTCTGTTGCTGCAGGCGATTCTCGCCGGCCAGGGCGCCGGCCTGCTGCCCGCGGCGATGGTGCGCGACGAGCTCGCGAGCGGCCGGCTCGTGCAGCTTGCCGACATCGCGTGGCTCGACGACTTCGCGTACTACCTCGTCTATCCGCCGCATCACGCGGAACGCACGAAAGTCGCGGCGTTCCGCCGGTGGATTCTCGAGGCCGCGCAAGCCGACGGCGCGGCCTCGATGACCGGCGCGGCGTAGCGTCGCCGCACCTCGGCGCAGCGGCACCGATCTTCGGCCGATCGGCTAACATGCGGCCCGGGATCGACAGCAGATAACAACATCCGGAGAGAGACCATGCCTGCCCAGCTCCGCCGCGCGATGCGCATCGCGACCCTGTCCGCCGCGCTGTTCGCCGCGTGCGCTGCCGTGCCGCCTGCGGCGCACGCGTATCGCGCGTCACCCGGCCACGGCTACAGCAACGAAGCCGACCTCGACCGGCACGACACGTACCGCAATCGCGACGGCGACACCGTCCATGCGCCGGCCCATTCGAAATCGGGCCGCGTGCCCGAGGGCGCGAGCGCACGCTGCCGCGACGGCACGTACAGCTTCAGCCGCCATCGGCGCGGCACCTGTTCGGGGCACGGCGGCGTCGCCGCGTGGCTGTGAACGCGGGTCGGCCGAATGGCCGGCGCGGTGCCAGCGGCAGCCGGCGGCGAAGTACAATACGCGCTCGCGCCGCCAACCCGCGGCGACACCGCCACGCCCCGCGCGGCACGCTCCGTAACGAATCATCCGACGCCACGCAGGCCCATGCGCCGCGAGGCAGTCTCAACCCATTTCTGACTTTCACACCCAAATGGCCCAATACGTTTTCACGATGAACCGGGTCGGCAAGATCGTGCCGCCCAAGCGCCAGATCCTGAAGGACATCTCGCTGTCGTTCTTTCCCGGCGCGAAGATCGGCGTGCTCGGCCTGAACGGCTCGGGCAAATCGACGCTGATCCGCATCATGGCGGGCGTCGACAAGGACATCGAAGGCGAAGCGACGCCGATGCCGAACCTGAACATCGGCTACCTGCCGCAGGAACCGCAGCTCGACCCGACGAAGACGGTGCGCGAAGCCGTCGAGGAAGGCCTCGGCGACCTGTTCCAGGCGAACAAGAAGCTCGAGGAAATCTACGCCGCGTATGCGGAGCCGGACGCCGACTTCGACGCGCTCGCGGCCGAGCAGGCGAAATACGAAGCGATCCTCGCGTCGAGCGACGGCGGCAGCCCGGAGCAGCAGCTCGAAGTAGCCGCCGACGCGCTGCGCCTGCCCGCGTGGGACGCGAAGATCGAGCACCTGTCGGGCGGCGAAAAGCGCCGCGTCGCGCTGTGCAAGCTGCTGCTCGAGAAGCCGGACATGCTGCTGCTCGACGAACCGACCAACCACCTCGACGCCGAATCGGTCGACTGGCTCGAGCAGTTCCTGGTGCGCTTCCCGGGCACCGTCGTCGCCGTCACGCACGATCGCTACTTCCTCGACAACGCAGCCGAGTGGATTCTCGAACTCGACCGCGGCCACGGCATTCCGTGGAAGGGCAACTACAGCAGCTGGCTCGACCAGAAGGAAGAGCGCCTGAAGCAGGAAGAAGCATCGGAATCGGCGCGCCAGAAGGCGATCAAGAAGGAACTGGAGTGGGTGCGCCAGAACCCGAAGGGCCGCCAGGCGAAGTCGAAGGCCCGTATCGCGCGCTTCGAGGAGCTGAATAGCCAGGAATACCAGAAGCGCAACGAAACGCAGGAAATCTTCATCCCGGTCGGCGACCGCCTCGGCAATGAAGTGATCGAGTTCAAGAACGTCAGCAAGGCGTTCGGCGATCGCCTGCTGATCGACAACCTGAACCTGAAGATCCCCGCCGGCGCGATCGTCGGCATCATCGGCCCGAACGGTGCCGGCAAGTCGACGCTGTTCCGGATGCTGACCGGCAAGGAACAGCCGGATTCGGGCGAAGTCGTAATGGGCCCGACCGTGAAGCTCGCGTATGTCGACCAGAGCCGCGACGCGCTCGACGGCTCGAAGACGGTGTTCGAGGAAATCTCGGGCGGCGCCGACGTGCTGACGGTCGGCAAGTACGAAACGCCGTCGCGTGCGTACATCGGCCGCTTCAACTTCAAGGGCGGCGACCAGCAGAAGATCGTCGGCAACCTGTCCGGCGGCGAACGCGGCCGCCTGCACCTCGCGAAGACCCTGATCTCCGGCGGCAACGTGCTGCTGCTCGACGAACCGTCGAACGACCTCGACGTCGAAACGCTGCGCGCGCTGGAAGACGCGCTGCTCGAGTTCGCCGGCTCGGTGATGGTGATCTCGCACGATCGCTGGTTCCTCGACCGGATCGCGACGCACATCCTCGCATTCGAAGGCGATTCGCAGGTCACGTTCTTCGACGGCAACTACCAGGAATACGAAGCCGACAAGCGTGCACGCCTCGGCGAGGAAGCCGCGAAGCCGAAGCGCCTGCGCTACAAGCCGATCAGCCGCTGAACGGCGCGGCCCGGGCACCCGGCACTGCGGCGACGCGGGGCCGGTGCCGACAGCGGCCGCCGCCGGATCGGCAAAATGAAAAAAGCGGGCCGCTGGCCCGCTTTTTTTATCCGGCTGTGGTTCGGCCGCCTACGCGAGCGCGCCCAGTTCGCGCAGGCGCGCCTCGGTCGCTGCCGCGCTCGTGTGATGAATGCCATGCCAGCCGAGCGCGGTCGCGGCCGCCGCGTTGTTCGCGTTGTCGTCGATGAACACGAGCTCGTGCGGCGCGATGCCCGGCAGATGCGGATCGATCCGCGCGTGCATTTCGCGATAGATCGCCGGATCGGGTTTCACGAGCTTCACGCGGCCCGACACGACGATGTCCTTGAAGCGCCGCAGCACCGGGAAGTTGTCCCATGCATACGGAAAGGTCTGCGCGGACCAGTTGGTCAACCCGAAGAGCGGCATCCCCTGCGCGTCGAGGCGGTCGACGAGCGCGGCGCCTTCGTCGAGCACGCCGCCGATCATCTCGTGCCAGCGTGCGTAGAACGCGCGGATCAGCGCCTCGTGCTCCGGAAACTTCGCGACGAGCTCGCTCGTTCCGTCGTCGATCGTCTGCCCGCCGTCCTGGCGGATCACCCAGTCCATCGCGCACACGTGCGTGAGGAACCAGCGACGCTCGGTTTCGTCCGGAATCAGTTGCCGGTACAGATATTCCGGGCTCCAGTCGATCAGCACGCCGCCGAAATCGAACACCACGGCCTTGATCGTCATGCGAACTCCGTTGCAAGCACGTCCGCGAGCGGACGCGGCCGCACCGCGTTGCCCGACAGCGTATTGTTTTCCCACACGAAGTGATGATGCGCGACGATCTGCGCGGCCGACAGGTGCGTGCGCTCGTTCGTCGTGTGCAGATCGGAGACGACGGTCGTCCGGTAGCCGAGCAGCGCCGCGCGGCGGGCGGCCGAATCGACGCAGAACTCGGTCGCATAGCCGCAGATCAGCACCGAACGGACACCGTGGCCGTCGAGCTGCGCGGCGAGCGGCGTGTCGTGGAACGAATCGCTCACCTGCTTGCGAATGCGCCAGTCGGCGCCTCCGACGATCAACGCCTCATGCAGTTCCCAGCCGGGCGTGCCGGGCACGATGTCGTCGTCCGCATCGCCGTCGTGCTGCACGAAGCACACGGGCGCGTGGGCCGCGCGCGCCGCTGCCGTCAGCCGGTTGATGCCCGATACGACGTCGTCGAGCCGGTACGCGGGCCGCGCCCGCTGCACCAGCCCGCGCTGCATGTCGATCACGATCACTGCGGTGTCTGCCATCGGTTGCCCTCTCGGTCAAGGTCCGGCCGACGTGCGGCCGGTATCGCGTATTGCGTCAGATCGGCTGCGTGCGCGCGTCGAGCCACGCCTTCGCGTCGCCGCTCACGTGCCGGCCGACACGCTCGCGGACGGTCGCGTGATACGCGTTCAGCCACGCGCGCTCTTCTTCATGCAGCATCTCGACGAGCACGCAGCGCGTGTCGATCGGGCACAACGTGAGCGTCTCGAACGCGAGGAAGTCGCCGAACTCGGTCTGCCCGCCCGCGCGGTTCACGACCAGGTTCTCGATCCGGATGCCCCACTTGCCGGGCCGGTACACGCCCGGCTCGATCGACGTGATCATCCCTTCTTCCATCGCCGTGTACGGCTCGGCTGGCGCGTAGTGCGAGATGACCTGCGGGCCCTCGTGCACGTTCAGGAAGTAGCCGACGCCGTGGCCGGTGCCGTGGCCGTAGTCGAGCCCGGCCGCCCACATCGGCGCGCGCGCGATCGCATCGAGCATCGGCGAGCGGATGCCGCGCGGAAAGCGTGCGCGCGACAGCGCCATCATCGACCTCAGCACGATCGTGAAATCGCGGCGCTGGAGGTCGCTGAGCGTGCCGACCGGCACGACGCGCGTGATGTCGGTGGTGCCGGTCGTGTACTGGCCGCCCGAATCGACGAGCAGCAGGCCGTCGCCGGCGATCGTCGCGTGCGACTCGGGCGTTGCGCGATAGTGCGGCATCGCGCCGTTCGCGTTGAAGCCGGCGATGGTGGCGAAGCTCGGCGACACGTAGCCGGGGCGCCGTGCGCGCGCGGCCGTGAGCTGCTCGTCGATCGTCAGCTCGGTGACGGTCTCGCGGTTCACCGCCTGCTCGAACCACGCGAAGAATTCGGCAAGCGCGGCGCCGTCGTGCTCCATCGTCACGCGCACGTGCTCGATCTCGGCGGACGTCTTGCGCGACTTCGCGAACGTCGACGGGTTCACCGCCTCGATCAGCTTCACGCCGGCCGGCACGGCCTCGAGCGTGCCGAACGTCACGCGGCGCGGATCGATCAGCAGCGTCGCGCCGTCGGGCAGCGCCGCGAGCGACGCGTGCACTGCGTCGTATGCGCGGACCTCGACGCCGTCCCGCGCGAGCGACGCGGCCAGCGCCGGCGACACCTTGCCGTCGGCGACGAACAGCGTCGCGCGATCGGCGCCGATCAGCGCGTGCGCGACGAACACGGGATTGAAGTTGACGTCGGCGCCGCGCAGGTTGAACAACCACGCGAGATCGTCGAGCGTCGACACGAAATGCCATTGCGCGCCCTGCGCGTGCATCGCGCGGCGCACTTCGGCGAGCTTGCTCGCGCGCGTCGTATCGGCCTGCGGCGCCAGGTGCTCGAACACCGCGTCGCCCGGCAACCCCGGGCGCTCCGGCCAGATCGCG
>Ga0207647_10001127_pt1 | contig 20564 bp, 17 predicted proteins | sample KBSCornC2_FD_184295 | JGI IMG/M metagenome (GOLD analysis project Ga0207647, IMG submission 184295) | Corn rhizosphere microbial communities from Kellogg Biological Station, Michigan, USA - C2 (SPAdes) (version 2) | ecosystem: Host-associated > Plants > Roots > Rhizosphere ... | reverse complement strand
GTGGGCGGGATTCAAAACTCATCGAGGAGAGCTTATAGAAAGGACTTGAACGATCCGCCCACTGCCGTGGGCGGGATTCAAAAGTCCTTGAGGGACAGGTTGTAGAGAGGCTTGAACGATGCGTCCACTGTCGTTTAGAAGTTGTGCAAGCACGTGTCTCAACGATTCCTGTAAAGGTGTTGTTCGTCACACTCAACGATGTACTTTCGAATTGCCCGAGTCGGTGGTGAGGGTCTTTCCCTACGGCCTTCTATTGATTCCTGAAATCCTTCCTCGTATTATCCACCCGGTCCCCGGCAATCGAACGAGCACAAAACCAGCTCAGATCTGGCGTGTTCGCCAGATGGTTTCCAATAGCTCGTTCATCCCAGAGTCGTGGACACACGATCCTATGCCCTCGGTTTGGCATGAGAGTTTTCAACGACAGGATCGCGTTCAAAATCTCCCCAGCCGCTGTGCTGTCACCAAGCTTGAGAATTTCAACTAAGGATCCCTCAATCCAGTGAGCCAAGTTTTTATGCAGCGAAACGTTGACTCAAGGATTTATGAGTTTAAAGGCTTTCGTCTCGAAGCGGGCCAACGCCGACTTCTGTTTCAAGGCCAGCCGGTACCACTCAAACCCAAGATTCTTGATCTTCTGCTGTATCTCGTAGAGATGCGGGGTCAACTCGTCGTGAAAGAAGACTTGATGCGAGAGATCTGGCCGGATTCAATTGTCGAGGAAAACAATATCACTGTCAGCATGTCGATCTTGCGTAAGACCCTCGGCGACGATCAGCTTACGCACCAGTTTATTGAGACAGTACCGCGTCGCGGTTATCGTTTCTTGGCGGAAGTGACAGAAGTGCCGGCTGAAAAGCCGGCGGCAAGTGTAGCGCGCCGCCCTGAGACAGAACCCGAGCCCCCGGATGAAACAATCGACTCGCTCGCTGTGCTTCCATCGCAGATGCCAGGCAGCGATCCAGACGTTGAATATCTGTCGGAAGGGATCACTGAGAGCATCGTCAACATGCTCTCCAGCATACCAAAGCTGCGTGTTCTTGCGTGCAGCACCGTGTTCCGTTTCAAAGGCAAAGATCTTGATCCGCAAACAGTTGGCTTTCAACTCAACGTCAAAGCCGTGATGATGATCCGGGTCATGCGGCTCGGTGAAAAACTGATCATCAGGAGCGAACTGGTCAAGGTTTCCGACGGCTCGCAGCTCTGGGGCGAGCAATACAATCGCAGTCCAAACGACATTCTGGCGATTCAGGACGAGATCGCGAAAGCGATTTCCGAAAGTTTGAAATTCAAGCTCACTCGCCAGGCTCAAATACGCCTGACGAAACAGCCAACGGACAAGAGCGAGGCCTTCAATCTCTACCTGCGAGGTCGATATTTCTGGAATAAGTACAGCAAAGATTGGGTCTTGAAGGCTATCGACGCTTTCAAACAGGCGATCGAGATCGACTCAAATTACGCACTGGCATACTGCGGCCTCGCCGATGCTTACTTCCGGCTTTCAAGCGTTTCTTTTAAACCGCTTGAAGTGCTGCCCAGAGCGAGGGAAGCGGCGTTGAAAGCCGTGCAAATCGACGAGAACCTCGCGGAAGCACATGCCTCGTTGGCATTAATTCACGTTTATTACGAGCATGACTGGATGCGAGCGGAGAGGGAATTCAGAAGAGCGCTTGAGCTGGATCCGTATCTCATTTCAGCACACCAGCGATTTGGATCTTATCTGTCGTTCTTGGGGCACTACGAAGAGGCGTTACGACACTACGAAACTGCTCTCGAGCTCGATCCGTTTTCACTCCAAATCAACACGAACTTTGCCACCACCTACTATTTGCGCGGGGAGTATGACAGGGCGGTGAATCATCTGAATCGCACCCTGGAGTTGGAACCCAACTACATGCCCACTCATTTCGTGTTGGGTTGCGTTCATATCCAACAGAAGCGCTGGGAAGATGCCATTCAGGAGTTTCAGTTCATCTACAAACTCGATGAAGAAGCATATCTGACGATGGGTTTCATGGGTTATGCTCACGCACTTGCCGGTCAGCGTGCTGAAGCCCAGACCTTGCTCAACGTGTTGCAGGAGATATCACAACGAAAATATGTTTCACCATACGCGATGTTAGTTATTCATCTCGTGCTTGGACCAGAAGAGCGCGTGTTTGAGTTACTTGAACAGCTTTATGAAGAACACAACGATTGGTTGGTGTGGTTAAAGGTCAGCCCTGAACTTAGACATCTGCACGACGATCCACGCTTCAAGACTTTGTTGAGGCGAGTAGGTTTTATAGATTAATTTAATTACGCATAACCCTCATTTTATCATCCCTCGTTTTAGCATCCAGTTAGGAATTATTTAGCAACTCGTTAAAGACTCGACACAACTCATCGTGTAACCTCCGCAGCCTCCCGAAGCGACGTCTCCTCATGTTGAACGCCCAGTTGCTCTTTCATGTTCGCATACCACACGAGTGATGTGATGGTTTGCGCCTAAAGTTTTTGAGTTGTCTCGGATCGAACTGAGACGAAGAACCTTTATTAATCTCGACCGTTTCTTAAGGCCTGAATGTCGAACAGGAGCAGGCCACCGGCATCATTTACAAAAGAATAGTTCGAAACCAAGGAATGACCATCGAAGAATAAATAACGGAGCGTCGTCGGAGAAGTGAGTTAACCGCAGCTCATCGTTAACCGCAGTCAAGCTCAGGCCGAGACGATCGCCCACAAAATTCCCGATCCAAAGTTCAGGGCATTTTACGCGTACTGATAGTAAGGGCTTACCCACACCTGTCGAGCGTTGAGCCCGAGTTTTCGACTCACCACTCGACAGTACATTTGACTGAATCATAAGGAACCACAAGGAAGACTACGTGGTTCTTAGAGCGGCAGCTTTGCCTTGCAGTCGATCCCCCACTCGGTGAACCGTCGCTGCCGCATTCCACCTTGCCAGGCTTATTAACTCAGAGAAATGAAAGCAGCGGTGTCACCATGTCAAGCGAAATTGGAGATAGTCTTTGCTGGTATGTCGTTCACACTCACCCGAAACAGGAAGAGCGCACCAGCAGTAACTTGCAAACGTTGGATTTGGAAACCTTATCTGCCAGGCTGCGGGTAAATAAGTACAACGAGTTCACCGGTCAGTTGATTAGAGCCGTCAAACCTCTCTTCCCGAGTTACATCTTTGCACGCTTCAAATTCAACGAGGCCTATCACCGCATCCGATTCACCAGAGGCGTTCACAGCCTCGTGTGGTTCAACAGCACTCCGACGCCGGTCGATGACGAGATCATCGAATTGATCCGATCGCGAGTGGGGAGCGATGGTTTCGTGAAAACGACGGAAGAGCTCAAACCGGGCGATGCAGTCGTGATCAAGGACGGACGCTTCAAGAATCTTTGCGGTGTTTTCGAGCGTGACATGTCAGACGCCGATCGAGTCAGAGTCCTTCTGAACACCGTGAGTTTCCAGGCACATGTGGTCGTCAACCGGTCACTCGTCACCAAAGCTCCGCAGGATGAACGAGCGGGAGGGATGTATGTCTAGCGAAGCAGTCGCAATGGCAAAGCAGACGATGGAGTTTCAGGCGGAAGTCAAACAACTCCTTCACATTGTGATCAACTCGCTGTACACGCACAAAGAAATCTTTCTGCGTGAACTGATCGCAAACGCATCCGATGCTTTGGACAAACTACGAGTGTTGGCTCTGACCGACAGTGCCGTGCTCGAAGATTCTCCTGACCTCAGCATATTCATCGAAACTGATCCGGCGAACAGAATTCTAAAGATCTCCGACAACGGCATCGGCATGAGTTACGAAGAAGTGCTCGAGAATATCGGCACTATTGCGAAGTCGGGTTCGGCGAAGTTTATGCAGCAGGCCGTCAATCAGAAGGGCGCTGATCTCGATCTGATCGGTCGGTTTGGTGTTGGTTTTTATTCGGCGTTCATGGTGGCGGAGAAAGTTACCCTCTTAACCCGACCTCCAAAGACCACCACTGGCGTGAAATGGGAATCCAGTGGCGACGGCATGTACGAGATTGAGGAGATCGAGAAAAAGTTGCGAGGCACCGAAGTTATCCTGCACCTGAAGGCGACCACGCCCGATGATCACTATGAAGACTTTCTGAACCAGTACACGATCCAGAACCACATCCAAAAGCACTGTAACTTTATCGCGTATCCGATTCGCATGAACTTCGTCACCGAAGAAGCGGAATCGGATAGTTCCGGGCTGATTGTTGAAGACACAAAGCAAATAACGATTAGCGAACGAACGCTTAACTCGATTCAGCCAATCTGGACGAAAAACCCAAAAGAAACAGAGCGCGAACAGTACCTTACGTTCTACCGCCAACACTTCCACGACTGGAACGAGCCGGCTGAGATTTTGCATACGAAGAGTGAAGGCACAGTCGAATTCACCGCGCTGCTTTTCATTCCGTCGCAGGCGCCTTACGGTCTCTACACCGGCGACCCGCCCAAAGGCCCGCAACTCTATTGCAAACACGTTTTGGTGGTCGACGACTGCCGCGAGTTATTGCCCGATTATTTTAGATTCGTGCGCGGCATCGTCGATGCGAGCGATCTACCGTTGAACATTTCTCGTGAGACGCTTCAGCACGACGCGCAAATGCAGGTCATTAAGAATCACCTCGAAAAGAAAGTACTCGAGCGACTCAAGTCCATGCTTGCGGAGGATCGGCCAAAGTACGAAACGTTCTGGAACGAGCTCGGCAAGTCGATCAAGGGCGGCCTGTTCATGGACTATCGGAACACCGAGAAGTTGCAGGACTTGCTGATCTTCGAATCGTCTTACTCGACCGAACAGAAGACTACTTTGCGGGAATACGTCGAACGCATGCCCGAGCAGCAGAAGGCGATTTACTACACGGCCGGTCAGAGTCGCGCTGCAATCGAGAAGTTGCCGCAGCTCGAAGTGCTCCGGGAGCAGAACGTCGAAGTCCTCTACTTCCTGGATAAAGTCGACGAGTTCCTGACCCAGCACCTGAGCGAATACGCCGGTAAGAAACTGCAATCAGTGTCGCGCGGAGATCTCGATCTGAAGAACGATGCTGCAGTCAGCACGGATGAGCAGTACAAAGAGTTGCTGCAATTCATGCAGGAGACGCTGAAAGACAAGGTCAAGGAAGTACGACTCTCGAAGCGTCTGAAATCGAGTCCCGTGTGTCTGGTCAGCAGCGACTTGGGCTACAGCCTGAACATGGAGCGCTTGATGGCCGAAGCCAATCAGCCGATCTTGCGCGCGACCCGAATCCTTGAAGTAAACCCAAACCACGGCGTTATCAAGGCGTTGGACAAGATGTTGAAAAACGCAGACCGCAGGGAGCGTCTTGCAGACTGTTGTTATTTGCTTTACGACCAGGCGATGTTGGTCGAGAACTATCGTGTCGAAGACCCGGTGAAATTTGCAAATCTACTTTCGAGTTTAATCATCGAGGCTTACGCCGACCGGCAGTAAGCATGCGCGTTCAATCAGAGGAGGCGACAAATGAGTTGGAACGATCCTGACCGAGAAGACACCACAATCTACAAGGTGGTGATCAATCATGAAGAGCAATACTCGATCTGGCCTGCAGATCGTGAGAACCCGTTGGGGTGGAATGATGCCGGCAAGACTGGTCCTAAGGCCGAATGTCTGGAGTACATCAAAGAAGTGTGGACCGACATGAGACCGTTGAGTCTGCGTAAGCGCATGGAAGAGATGGCGAAGAACCCGCCGCCACCGCCACCGCCTCCGAGCAATGAGCCCAAGCCCCGTGGCAACGAGTTGGTGAACCGTTTGTGTGAAGGCGACCATCCGGTGGAAGCGAGTCTGCGTCCGGAGAAGACGGCGCAGATTCTCAAAGAACGAATCGACCTGGGGCACGTGCACATCAAGTTCACTGAGACGCGCGGTGGCACTGAACTCGGCGTTCGTCTCGATGAGCATGCGAGCGATTTGAGCAAGGCTGATTTCGAATCAGGAACAGGGACCGTGCATCTCGAAGGAACGCTGACGCTGAATTACGTTCCGGTTCGTTGCATAGCCGACATCGATCTCGCAACGTTCGAAGGCAAAGGCCACCTCGTTTCTTTGGAAGCGGAAACCGCAGCCGCGTAAATCAGTTTTTCTCTGTGCAACCCCTGAAATCGGTCCTATATGTCCTATAGGACCTATTCCAGAGAAGAGCAATTGAAAGGAAGGTCCATATGGCCGACATTTACGACAATCTAACTAACACACCGTTGATCGCTGCCGTCAGAGATGGTGACGTCGACAAAGTCAAAGAGTTGCTCGACGGCGGCGCCGACGTTAACGAGCCGGGCGAACAGGGATGGACACCTCTGAACTGGGCCTCCGGTAAAGGCAACCTGGAACTCGTCACTCTGCTGGTTGAGAAAGGCGCCGACGTTTTCAAAGTTGGTCGCGATCAAAGAACCCCGCAGATGATTGCGCTCGCCGCCGGTCGCGCGGACGTGGTGAGGTATCTGCGCGAAGCTGAAGATCGTGTCGAAGGTGACAAGCCGGTCCGCCCACAAAGAAAGTACTGCAAGGCTCATCACATGTCAGACTTTCGTCAGTTTGCAGGTTGGAGTGAAGGTCGCATTAACTGGAAGAAGAGCGCCGGTGAAGCTGAGAACCAGCAGTTCGCTGACGACGATGTGGTGTTCTTGCACGAGGACTACACGGTCACCCAGTCGATCTGGTCCAACGAGAACGTCATCTTCAACAATGTGACGCCTGAATGGCAGGACTTCTGCAACAACGTCCTCGGATTCAAAGTGCCTGATGATCTTGATCTCATCGTTGCAGCCAGCGCCGCGAACAGCGAAGGTGCAGCGGCGAATGTCTAAGGACTTTTGCTTGAACACAGTCAGAACCACCTCGCGGTAGCGGTGGGTGCGCAGCAATTATTAAGGCAGAAGCAAACCAGGGGTGTTGATATGAACCGACGAGTAGTTGTAACCGGTATCGGTGTCGTCTCTCCAATCGGAACCGGGAAGGCAGCTTTCTGGCAGGGCTTGCTTGCCGGCAGGAACGGCATAAGTGATATCGATTTGTTCGATGTCTCGGAATTTCCCTGCCGCCGCGGCGGACAGGTGCGAGATTTTGTTCCTTCGCAGTACTTGAGTGCGGAGTCGATCAGCCGCATGGCCCCGGCAACGCAGTTTACCGTCGCGGCGGCGAGGATGGCCGTCGAAGACTCACGCCTCAACGGACACATGGAACCCGAACGGACCAGCGTCGCAATGGGCACAACCAACAGCGAAGGCGCCGTGCTCGAAAAAGTTGCCGGGATCTGGGCCAGGGAAGGCTACGAACAGATCGATCCGCAACTAATCACGAGATATCCCGGGCATCTTATTCCGGCCCATGTAGCCATGGAGTTTGGAGCCGAAGGCCCGATTGTCACATTGCCCAATGCGTGTTCGGCAGGGAATTGGGCCATCGGTTTTGGCGCCGACTTGATCAAGTCAGATGAAGCTGATGTGGTTCTGGCAGGAGGCTGCGATTCATTAGCGCGTAATGCATTCGTCGGCTTCAATCGGGCGTTTGCTATGGCGCCGGAAATGTGCCAGCCATTTGATAAGAACAGAAAAGGCTTGATGCATGGTGAAGGCGCGGCTGTGCTGGTCCTGGAAAGTCTTGACCTGGCCCAAAGGCGCGGCGCGCACATTTATGCCGAAGTCGCAGGCGTTGGTGTGAGCTGCGATACTTATCACATTACCGGACCGGATCCGACGGGCAAAGGGGCTGTCGTGGCCACCATGAACGCCCTCGCCGCCAGTGGCCTTAAACCTGAAGACATCGATTACGTTAGCGCGCACGGAACCGGGACGAAGCCCAACGATAAAGTCGAGACTCTGGCAACGAAGAAGGTCTTCGGCGATCTTGCGAAGCGCATTCCCATCAGCTCCATCAAATCAATGATTGGCCACAGCTTTGGAGCAGCCAGCGCTATCGAAGCGGCCGCCGGCGCTTTAATCATCGAAGAAGGAATGATCCCGCCAACGATCAATTACCGCGAGCCGGACCCCGAATGCGATCTGGATTACGTTCCCAACGAAGCCCGACAACACAAGGTAGACGCGTTGCTGAGTAACGCGTACGCCTTCGGCGGAAACTGCGCAGTGCTGGCACTGCGATCCATGAGGTAATTCGGATGTCCAAACGGGTAGTTATTACTGGATTAGGAATCGTGTCCCCTGTTGGCACGGGCCGGGAAGCTTTTTGGACCAGTCTGACTAACGGCCGGACCGGAATCAGGCCGATTACGCTCTTTGACACGTCTCAACTGGCGTGCAAGACAGGCGGCGAGATCTCGGAGCTTGATGCCCGCGCGGCACTTCCCGGAATCAAGACAGGAATGCTCTATCGCACGGCGCAACTGAGCTGTGTGGCCGCGAAGTTAGGACTTGACGATGCGAGCATTGAGTTGAACGCCGAGACCAAACCGCGGATCGGAGTGATGATCGGCAACACTCTCGGCGTCATGCAAACCTACCTCGAGTTTTGTCGCACTGCGATCACGAAAGGCTACATAGCGGCGAGTCCCATGGACTTCGCGAATAGCATACACATCACGGCGGCTGGATATATCTCCGTGTTGTTCGGGATCTCGAATTTCAACAGCGTGATCTCGTCGGGAGAGTTGAGCGGTCTCGATGCGATCAAGTATGGCGCGTCGTTCATCCGGAATGGCAACGCCGATATGGTGATCGCCGGTGGCGTCGAGGCGATTTCGTTGGAGATCTACCTGCTCAATTACCTGCCGAAGTTTCTTTCCGGATCGACGGCCGGGCAGCGCGAGTTTTGCGCGCCGTTTGGTAAGGGAAGAAACGGTTTCGTGTTGGGTGAAGCGGGCGCGCTCGTAGTGTTGGAAGACTACGAACATGCGGTTGCGAGAGGCGCTCGTATCTACGCAGAAGTGCGTGGCTTTGGCGCTGGTTTCGACGGCCAGGCGTTTTTCAGTTCTACGCCGGCAGCGAAAGGATGGGCGCGAGTAACCAGTTTGGCCATCAGGCGATCCGGTTTGTCGCCGGAAGACATTGACTATGTCAGCGCCAGCGCCAATTCCTCAGTTGCAGGCGATCGAGCGGAAGCCGACGCGATCAGAAACGTATTTGGCTCGACGACCGATCGACTGCACATCAGCGCAGTGAAATCGATGACCGGCGAGTCGTTGAGCGCCTCGACCGGCGTTCAGGTGTGTGCTTCAGCACTCGCCTTGCACGAAGGCGTCATTCCACCGACGATTAACAGTGAAGAGCAGGATTCCGACTGCAACATACCTCTGTTCAGTGAGACCCGCGAAGTCAAAATCAAGACGGCGCTAATCAGCGCGGGCACCGCGACCGGGCTCGCCGGCGCTCTCGTGCTCAGCACTCCGCAATAATCACCGCTCTCTGCGCAACTCAGCCTCAATAAAGGTCCTATAAGTCCTATAAGTCCTATAACCTATTGATGCCGAGGTTGCACAGAGACAGTTCAAAAAACCAAAAAAGGAGACCAGAACAATGCAGGAATACAACGATGTTATTCGCAATATAGTGGCCCAAATTGGTGAAGTTGAAATCGACAAAGTCGGTGATGAAACGCACTTCTCAAACGATCTCGGCATCGACTCGTTACGCGCCCTCGAATTAATGGTCGCGCTCGAAGATAAGTTCAAGATCCGCGTTCCGGAAGAACAACTGGAACGGTTCACGACGGTCAGCAGTTTGGCCGAGTTAGTGATTGAGCTTCAAGCTCAGGCCGCAGTGTCGAGCTCGGCGTAGCAATCGGGTCTACAGGACCGATGCGACGACTGAGAACTTTGATCGATGAGAGTTAAGCATGCCGGAGGTTCATGAACGCCATGGCAACCCACCTTTGTAGTAACTCATTTCGCTTGGAACAGTCCGAAGGATCAATCAAGTCCGATCCCCTTCTCGCTATTCTAAGAGGCTCTCACGACTGATGCCTACCTGGTGAAGCACGTGGTTTCGAAAACCGAGTGTGATCGGATTTGGCAGAATTTCCCAGAGCAATCGGCAAGTGGTGTGAGGTAACAATGGATTTCACATTGACTGATGCGCAGGTGGTGGTCCAACGGAAGGCGAGGATACTGGCCACCGAGATCGTGTCGCAACACGTCGAAGCGATGGAGCGCGAAGATCGTTTCCCCGTCGAAGTGTGGAACGGGATGAAGGAGAATCGCCTCTGGGGAATCCCTTATCCCGAAGAGTACGGCGGCAGTGCCGATGGTTACGTGAGTTACGTTCTGGCGCTCGAGGAGATTGCACGTCAGAGCGTCGCAGTCGGTGCAACGCTTTCGGTTCACACACTTGCGACCGGAGCGCTTTATCACTACGGCACGTCTGAGCAAAGGCGAAAGTTTCTACCACCGCTTTTGACCGGCGAGCAGATCGGAAGTTTCTCGTTCACTGAAAAGGCGACCGGATCCGACCCGGCGGCGATCACGACGACATTCGTTAAAACCGATAAGGGTTTTCAACTCAACGGCAGAAAGATGTTCAGTTCCAACTCGACACACGACGGCGTTGCGATTGTCTTTGCAAAAGAGAACGAGAACCAGGTCAGCGCGTTCATCGTCCCGAAGAATTCACCAGGCTTCAAACGCGAAGAACGTGTGAGAAAGATGGGACTCGGCGGCTTTGAAACCGCTCCGTTTACGCTCACGAATGTATTCGTTCCGGAAGAAAACCTTCTCGGTGGAGACGCCCAGCGAGGAAAGGGATTTCAAATCCTGCTGGACATCATCTCGATTGGGAAGCTGGGCATCGCCGCACAGTCTCTCGGGTTGGCCCAACGCGCACTCGAAGAAGCAATCAAGTACGCAAGCCAGCGAAAGAAGAGCGACAAGCCCATCCGGATGTTGCCCACAATTCAGACTCTCATTGCCGAGATGGCCGTGGAAGTCGAAGCCTCGCGCTGGTTGACTTACCACGCCGCCTCACAGCGAGAGATCGGGAAGAGCATCGCTCTCGAAGGCGCGATGGCGAAGTTGTTCAGCACGGAGTCGGCAAAGAGGGTCGTCGACAAGGCGATGTCAGTGCACGGCTGTTATGCGTATACGAAGGACTTTCCGATCGAACGGCTCTACCGCGACGTAAAGCTGGGTGAGTTGTACGAGGGAACGCCGGAAATGCAGAAGATTCTAATTGCTGCGAAGGTCTTGTACGCGAGATGAATTATGAATTTTTCCAACAACGGCAACAGCGGCGACACTATTGGGCACGTCAACGGTAAACGATCGCGCGTGGTGATTACTGGTCTCGGCATAGTCAGCCCGGTTGGCATCGGGCGAGCCGAGTTCTGGAACAACATCATCAACCCGACCTCGCCCGTCGACTACATCGGTAGCTTTGACACAGAAGATCTGCCGACAAAAATCGGCGCAGAGCTAACGGCCTTCAATCCGCTGGCGTACTTGAGCGAGAACGATGCACGGCGATTTGATGAAACGGCGCAGTACGCGTTCGTCGCATCGAGGCTGGCGCTTGAAGACGCCAACGTCGATCTCGACACGATCAACCGCGATCGGATGGGCGTGATCATCGGCAGCGGTCATGGTCCAATCAAAGCCATGGAGCGCGGGATCCAAGTCGTCGGGGACTCTGGCATGCACGGCCTTAGTCCTTTCGCGATGGCTAACGCGAGCACGAATATCGCCCCTGGTCTCATAGCGCTGAAGCTCGGTTTGAAAGGTCCGAACTTCTCGATGGTCTCGGCATGCGCCTCAGGCACACACAGCATCGGCTCTGCTTATGACACGGTGGCGCTGAACCGCGCGGACCTCATGTTGGCGGGAGGCACCGAGGCGTGCATCACGCGCTTCATCTTTTCGGGTTATTGCTTCATTTCCGCCATGTCTCGTCACAATCAGGAACCCAAAAAGGCTTGTCGCCCGTTTGACGCGGCGCGCGATGGGTTTGTGATGTCGGAAGGCTCAGGCATCGTCCTGTTGGAAGAGTTGAATCATGCTCTGGCCCGCGGAGCACACATCTATGCCGAGGTGGTCGGATATGGCGCCGCCAATGATGCGGTGCACGTCACCAACCTGAGTCGCAGAGGCATTGGCGTCCGGAAGGCGATGGAACTCGCGATCGAAGATGCGGGCATCGGACTCGACGACATCGATTACATCAACACGCATGGCTCCTCGACGGTCCTCGCAGACAAGTGTGAGGCTGCCGCAATCAAGGATCTCTTCAAACACCGCACGAGGGATCTGCTCATCAACTCAACGAAATCGATCACGGGACACATGATGGGCGCGTCGGGAGGAGCTGAGGCGGTCGTTTGCGCGCTGTCGTTGAAAGAGGGGATGGTACATCCGACGTTGAACTACGACACCTTCGATCCGGCCTGCGAACTCGAAGGGATTACGAATCAGGTGGTAAAGAAGGCCCTTAACTACGTTCTCTCAAACTCGATTGGGTTTGGCGGCGCGAACAGTTCACTTGTTTTCAAACGCTACGAGGCCTGAAGCTTTTGCACAGATACTGAGAAATCCCGCCCACGGGAGTGGGCGGATCGCTCAGGTCCTTTCTATATGAGGCTTCTTTTGCAAGATTCGAATCCCGCCAACGGAAGTTGGCGGATTGTTCAAGTCCTTTACTATTTATCACGGAAGTTCGTGGGTTTGTGATGAATAGCGCGGACTTGAACAATCCGCCCACTTCCGTGGGCGGTATTGAACCTCTTTGAAGGTGTCGGTGTTAGAAAGGACTTGAAGTATCCGCCCACTGCCGTGGGCGGGATTACGAAGAGTTTATGGAACTGTCGCCCACTGCCGTGGGCGGGATTAGGGGGATTCTCCAAGCGGAGGTGAAATGGCTAACACGGAAATAAACCTCGATACACTGGCCGGCGAACTGCTCACCGGTCCGGACCTCGACTTCCGCATCAAGACAGCGCGCACGCTCGTTAAGATCGGCAGTCGGGAGGCGCTCGAGTTGTTACGCAAGGCGATGGACGATAGAGATGAGACGTTCAGGGCACGGTTGGTGAAGGTCATCGCCCGCCTGGATCATCCGCTTGCCACTGAGATAGTCATTAAAGCCTTCAACGATCCTGACTGTTACGTGCGCAAGAGTGCTGTCGAGGCAGTTTCCCACGTCGATCATCCCGATATAATTCGGGCGCTGGTCGATTGTCTTCGCGACGAAGAGATTAACGTCCGTGAGAGCGCGGTGATTGCGCTCGAGAAGAGCCGCGACGCCGACATGGTCGTGAACATGCTTTCTACCGCGCTGACTGACTCTCACTGGAACGTCAGACGCGAAAGCGTGGAAGTCATCGCCCGCGTCGGTGGCAGCCGCGCGTTCGAACCGTTGCGTCTAGCATTAAAGGACAAAGATCCCGAGGTTCGTTTGAGCGCACTCGTTGGATTGGCCGATCTTGCAGATGAGGGCGTGGTTGATAGTGTCGTCGGCGCGCTCACCGATCCCGACGTCAGCGTTCAACTCGAAGCATTGGATATTGCCGGCAAGTTTGGCAGGCCGGTGATTCTGCCGCTGCTCGAGGAGATTGGGGCGCGAGAAGGTGCGCCGATGATGATTAAGCAGGCGGCAGTGAGTGCTCAGAATAGAATCCGAGCGAGAGGTATGGCAGAAGTAGAGACGGTGAGCAGCAAGTCGAAAGTAGTCTGGCGTACTGACGGCAAATCAGTTCAAGTTAAACCAGTAGAAGTCAAACCGGCTGAAGTTAAACCCATTGAAGTAAAACCCGCCGGCAATGGTCAGGATGTCAATCCCGACCCCCCGGCCAACGGCGTCGACAAAATCTATGCGATCGATCCGAAGAGCTGTATTCGTTGCGCATCCTGCTCGAGTATCGCTCCCACCATTTTCCGCGTTGCCGCCAAAACCGCTTTTATCAAGCGGCAACCGCATGATGCAGAAGAAGTGAATCAGTGTGAAGCCGCTCTCGGTAATTGTCCCACTGGCGCCATAAGCTCCACGTTAAAACAGCGATCGGCTTGACTGCTCGATCATAGTTCGAGGACCGGCCCACTGTGGCCCATTGAAAGGAGAAGCAGTATGGACAGCAAAAGCATGGCAGCAGTCCCTTACCCCAGCAGTCTTGAGGTAGCGGCTAACGCTAATCCGGATTTACTGGATACGGCACTTTATTACGGTCTGTTTCGCGAGGCTGAATCGGTGCGTTGGAAGATGTCTGACATTCCGTTCGATGCGATCGAAAAAGACAAGGCGCCGCCGGGACTGGTCGAACTTATCAGAGCAAATGCGGCTGCAGAGCTCACCACGTGGACGGCAACAAATCAGTTCTTTCAGGGTTTCTCGGATGACGTCGACTTCACGCAATGGATGACGGTCTGGCTTTACGAAGAGACCAAGCACCCGCAAGCGTTGATGTGCTGGGCCAAGCATTTCGGTGAATCGTTCGATACAGGTTTCTTTCTCGAGGGCCGCAAGACGTATCCGTTCATGAATTCCAAGATGGGAACGCTCACCTTCAACATTCTCTCGGAGATCGAAGCGGCGACGTACTACCTGAGTGTCTCTCGGAACGTGCAGGAGCCTGTCTTGAAACTAATCACGAAAAACCTGGCCGCCGATGAGGCACGCCACGCGTCCAGTTTTTATCTCTACGCGAAGAAACGAGTGACGCAGTCTGACAATCCGCAGTTGGAACGATTCGAGGCTTTGAAGATGCTCTATTTCTGGCTGGTCCGACATCAAAACGTCCAGCATCCGGTTGCGCTCTTCGCGAACAAGATAGCCAGGGGAGGGGAGTTCGAAGGGTTGGATCGCATTGTGGGTTACAACACGGAGAATATGCACGTGCGGATGCGAACGATGATCGGGAACCTGGTCGGCCTCACGCTCGATAACAAAGAGGAGGTTCGAAAAAACTTCCTGCAACTGCAAAAAGAGAATAGCGCGACCGCTAACGCGTAATTCGAGATTCAACTATGCACATATGCACACCAGCGACATTCTAATCTTAAGAGGCGACGACGTGCGTCAACTGCTCGAAGGGCAGGAGACGGCCATACTCGCGGCCGTGCGCCGCTCGTACGAAATTCACGGTTCCGGCGAGAGCTTTGTGCCGCACTCAACCTTCCTGTCTTTTCCGAACGGCAACAGCAACCGGATCATCGCCCTGCCGGCATATCTCGGCGATGAGTTCGACACCGCCGGAATCAAGTGGATCTCATCTTTTACAAGTAATCTGAGTTTGGGCTTGGAACGTGCTTCGGCCGTTGTCATCTTGAACTCAATGTCGACAGGGCGGCCGGAAGCGATCCTCGAAGGTTCGGTGATCAGCGCGAAGCGAACCGCGGCCAGCGCGGCACTCGCCGCGATCTCTCTGCATCACGAGCAAAACGAGACTCGCGCCGGACTGATCGGTTGTGGCTCTATCAATTTTGAAATCGTCAGGTTTCTTAAAACAGTCTTTCCGAATCTCGCTGAGCTGGTCGTTTTCGACCTCGACCGGCAGCGCGGTCAGCAATTCGCGGCGAAATGCGAAGCGAAGTTTGGGTTTGCCGGGATTGAACTGGCCCCGCAGATCGATGATGTGTTCAGAAACTGTTCGCTCGTCTCACTGGCGACGACTGCATCTCAGCCACATCTCGCGAGTCTTCCGGAAACTACTTCGCCGCGGACGATACTCCACATCTCTCTGCGCGATCTCGCGCCGGAGATAATTCTTAATGCCGACAACGTCGTAGACGACGCTGATCATGTGTGTCGCGCGCGTACGTCGCTCGACCTTGCCGTGCAACTGGCAGGCAGTCGTGACTTTATTCGTTGCGCGCTTGGGGACGTTCTAATTGGAAGAGCCAAACCGCGAGACGATGTTCACAACACAACCATTTTCAGTCCATTTGGCCTCGGCATTCTCGACCTCGCCGTGAGCAAGCTGGTCCGCGACCTGGCCCATGCCAACGACAGCGGAACAGTGGTGCCCTCGTTCCTTCCCGACTCGTGGATAGCCGTACCAGAAAACCAGGCGATCTGATCGTCGATGCTTGTCGCCGCCAGAACATCCTGTCTGAAAGACTGTACGGTCCAAAAGAAATCTCGCTTTAATCCGCTTTGAATTCGCGTCATCCGTGTCCCTCAAATTCTCGTCACTCATAGATCTCCTCCAGTATCGCGCGTCAAAGACGCCCGAGCGCACTGCGTTCATTTTCCTGGAAGATGGCGAGTCGGAAACGGCGCGCATAACTTACGACGAGTTGCATCAGCGTGCGAGAACGATCGGCTCCTGGCTACAGTTGCACAAGGCTACTGGCGGGCGTGTTCTGCTGCTTTATCCTTCCGGTCTCGATTATATCGCCAGTCTGTTCGGTTGCATGTACGCCGGGGCGATCGCCGTACCTGCTTATCCGCCAAGTCACAACCGTGGGCTGGATCGCCTCGAAGGGATCATCAACGACGCGCAGCCCGCATTTGCCCTCACGACCAAAGACATTCACTCCAAAGCGGAATTACTTGATGAGTTTCGCGAGATGAAGATCGTCGAGACCGATCGGATCGACAAGAGTTTCGCGGAGTTCTGGTTTCATCCGTTGCTAAGTGAACGTTCTCTCGCCTTCCTGCAATACACCTCCGGATCGACGGCAACGCCAAAAGGCGTGATGCTGACTCACGCCAACCTGCTTTTCAACGAAAGATTGATCCAGAAGATTTTTCAGCAAACTGAAAAGTCGATCGTCGTGGGCTGGTTGCCGCTTTATCACGACATGGGCCTGATTGGCAGTGTGCTGCAGCCAATCTACAACGGCTCCAGTTGTATCCTGATGCCGCCCACCGCTTTTCTGCAACAACCCGCGCGGTGGCTCCAAACAATCTCACGATACGGAGCGACCACCAGCGGTGGCCCAAACTTCGCTTACGAGCTTTGTATCCGCAAGATCGACGAGGAACAGAAAGCCGCGCTTGACCTAAGCACGTGGAGCGTGGCGTTCAATGGCGCCGAACCGATTCGCGCGGAGTCGATCGAGCATTTCACGCGAGAGTTTGGTGCGTGTGGCTTTTCAGCGAAGGCTTTCCGGCCCTGCTATGGACTTGCCGAAGCTACTCTGATCGTTTCCGGTCAAAAGAAACCGCGGGCCCCGCTGATGAAACACGTCGAGGCGGATGCTTTGACTTACGATCGCGTGGTCCAGGCCACGGATAAAACCACTCAGGCTCGCCCGCTGGTCGGCTGCGGCCATGCTCTAGGGCAGGAACTGATCATCGTCAATCCTGAAACGCTGACAAGATGCGCCGCCGGCAGGGTTGGTGAAATCTGGCTGGCCGGCAGGGGGGTCGCACAAGGCTACTGGAACAATCATGGTGAAACGAAGGCCGTCTTTCGTGCCTTTCTCGCAAACGGCGATGGGCCATACCTCCGCACCGGCGACCTTGGCTTCAAGCACAAGAACGAACTCTTCATCACCGGCCGTTTGAAAGACCTGATCATCATCCGCGGCGTGAATCATTATCCGCAGGACATCGAGCACACCGCCCAGCGAGCGCATGAGAGTTTGACGAATCATCGTGGCGCCGCGTTCTCGATGGATATCGACAGTGAGGAACGGCTCGCTGTGGTCCATGAGATACGGCCGCACCGCCAGATGGACTTCGACGTGCTGGTCAAAGCGATTCGACAGGCCGTCGCCCATGAACATGGCGTGAATGTTTATAAGGTCGCTCTCGTTAAGCCGGGAGTAGTGCCGGTTACGACCAGCGGAAAAATTCAGCGTCGTGCGTGTCGTCAGGCCCTGTCGGCAAACAGTCTCGAGGTGTTAAAGCTCTGGCAAGAAAGTGCGACGGGTGTTGATGAAGACTCGCTGCTGGCTGGACCACCGTGGGAGGCGACGGCGATTCAGGCGTGGTTGCAAACGCAAATTGCGACGCGTCTTCGATTGGCAGTCGACGAAGTGGCGGTCGATCGACCAATCGCTGAGTATGGTTTGGATTCGCTGGCCGCTGTCGAGATCAAGCACAGCATTGAAAAAGTGCTGGGCGTGCAACTACCGCTCACGAGTTTTCTACACGCGACGACGGTGCAGGCTCTCGCGGCGCAAGCGATCAGCCTGTTGTCGAATTATGAACCAGTAGGTCTCGCGTTAAACCATACGGACGAATCGATCGCACCGCTGTCGCAAGGTCAACGATCGCTCTGGTTCATGCAACAGCTTGCACCAGAAAGCACGGCTTACAGCATCGTTTCCGCGCTTCGTATTCTGTCAGACGTTGATACGGGCGCTTTGCGACGCGCGTTTCAGTCGTTGACGGATCGACATGCGATCCTGCGCACGACGTTTCGTACGGTTGCAGGCGAGCCGGTGCAACATGTCAGCGATCATGTTGAAGTCTGTTTTGAAGAGATGGATGCTTCGGCATGGAGCGTGACTGAGCTTGAGCGGTATTTGGACGCGGAGGTTCACCGGCCATTCGATCTCGCGACCGGACCGTTGCTGAGAATTAACTTGCTCAGGCGAGACGCACACGAGCACGTCCTTCTGATCGCAGCGCATCACATCATTGCCGACCTCTGGTCGTTGGCAATACTCCTTCAGGAGCTGGGTGATGCGTACAAGACAGAAGTCTCCGGCGTATCCAGTTCACTCCCATCGTTGAGCTTTAGTTACGCAGATTACGCTCGTTGGTAGGAAAGGACGTTGGCAAGTGCTGAAGGAGACCGTTTGTGGTCCTACCGGCAGCACTCAGAAGATTGTTACCCAAACGACCTCCGCGTCATGATCGCAACAACACCAACAAGCAACTGGCTCACGTGTCCCAAACCGAATCCACGCGCGAGCATGCGTCTTTTCTGCTTTCCGTACGCCGGTGGCAGAGCCGCAGTCTTTCGCACCTGGCCTGATGAACTGCCGGCGGGGATTGAGTTTTATGTGATCGAGCTGCCGTCGCGAGGCAGACGGATCAAAGAACCACCGATCACTCGTATCGAACCGCTGGTGCGCGGCATCGCCGGCGCGATCGAGCCGTTGTTAGACAAGCCGTTCTGCTTCTTCGGCCACAGTATGGGAGCCCTCACGAGTTTCGAACTTGCACGTCTGCTACGACGTGAAGGTCGCCCGCTGCCATTGCATTTGTTTGTCTCGGGTGCAGTCGCGCCACAGTTCAGGGACTCGCATCCGGTCACCTTTGATCTTCCCGAACCCGAGTTTCTCGACGTGCTTCGGCGTCTAAACGGCACGCCAAGCGAAGTGTTGGAGAACGAGGAGCTGTTGCAGTTGGTGCTGCCCACGCTGCGCGCTGATTTCGAGTTGTTGCAAGTTTACGAATACGCGGATGAGCCGCCGTTTAGCTTTCCGATCACGGCTTTCGGTGGATTGCAGGACAAGGAAGTAAGCCCGGAGGATCTCGAGGCGTGGCGCGTGCAAACTGCTTCCACATTCATCCTCAGAAACTTTCCCGGAGATCATTTCTTTCTCCACTCGGATCGCTCGCGTCTACTCTGGGCCATGTCGCAGCAGTTGGTTTCGTTAGTCAGTCGGCGGTAGTTACGTTCTAACTACTGACACAAGGACGCACAAGCGACACAGAAGACAAGATGTCAGTGCGGCATGTACTCTCCATCGCGGAACTAGGGCCCGAGAATTTGGCGGACCTGCTTCAATGTGGTTATGCGTTCGCCGGCGCAAGCAGCATCGAAGCGCATCCGTTGGCAGGGAAAGTCGTGGGAATATACTTTCGCGGCACTTCGACGCGCACACGAACTTCGTTTACGGTCGGGGCGATGCGCCTGGGCGCTGGGATAATCCATTTCGGCCCGCACGATCTACAACTTGTGACAGGCGAAACGGTTCAAGATACCGCGCGCGTTCTGGCAGGTTATATTGATGTCTTAGTGATTCGAACTAATCAAACGCTGGCCGAGATGAAAGCCTTTGCCCAGCAAAATGAGATGGCCGTCATCAATGCTATGAGCGACAACGAACATCCTACCCAAGCAATTGCCGATCTTGTCACGATCCATGAAGCCTTCGGTCGGCTCGATGATGTGCACGTGCTTTACCTTGGCGAAGGCAACAATACCGCCACCTCTCTGGCGCTAGCCGTATCAATGACACCCGGGCTACGTCTCACCTTAGTGACGCCCTCCGGGTACGGACTGCCGGACAGCGTTCTCGAAATTGCTCACCAGTTCGCTCAGAAGTCGGGCGCAATCATTGAACAACATCACCGGGCAGACCGGTTGCCGGCGAACGTCGACGTTGTTTACACAACGCGCTGGCAGACGATGGGAGTCCCCAAGCCCGACCTCAACTGGCGAGAAAAGTTCGCTCCTTTCAGCGTCACGCCCGAGTTAATGGCGCGCGTCTCCAAACCCGCCGGCACCATTTTTCTTCATGACTTGCCAGCCGTGCGCGGCCAAGACACCCACGACGAAGTTCTTGACGGTCCACGAAGCCTTGCCTTCAGACAAGCCCGCCATAAGCTAACCGGCGCGATGGCCGTTCTTTCCTGGTGCGTGGCTGCGGCATAGCCCACTTCTCGCTTTAAAGTTCCTCTCGTCCTCGTAGTGCAGCACTTCTTGCAAATAGGTGCTAAGCGTAACGGCTCGTTCATTT
>Ga0207647_10001125_pt1 | contig 20586 bp, 17 predicted proteins | sample KBSCornC2_FD_184295 | JGI IMG/M metagenome (GOLD analysis project Ga0207647, IMG submission 184295) | Corn rhizosphere microbial communities from Kellogg Biological Station, Michigan, USA - C2 (SPAdes) (version 2) | ecosystem: Host-associated > Plants > Roots > Rhizosphere ... | reverse complement strand
AGGAACGTCAGCCGCTGGACGTCGGCGCGGTAGCCCGTGGCGCAGATGACGTGGTCGGACTCGAGCGTCGTCGGCGGCTCGCCGTGGGTGCTCGCCAGCGTCAGGCGGACGCCGTCCCGCGTGGATTCCGCCCGTTGCAGCGAACGACTGGTGTAGGTCTCGACCGAGGCCTCGAACGGCTCCTTGAGGTGCCACGCGGAGCTGGGGCCGAGATGGCGTCGTACGATCTCCGGTCGCCAGCGGGCCGGGACCAGCCGGAACAGGTCGGGAGCGTCGCAGCTGGCCCGCGACCGCCATCCCGGCCCGAGACCGGATGTGGGCCGGTGCAGCCTCTCGATCACCGTCCGGCGCCGGCCGCTCGGCGGCGAGGAGAAGTGCACCGAGTCCGAGCGCGCCACGAGTCGCGCGTGTGCGCCGGCTCGGGCCAGCCAGACGGCCAAGTTGACCGCCGACGCCCCAGCCCCGACGACCGTGACCCGCTGGCCCTCGAAGCGCTCCAGGTCACGGTGGGCCCTGGAGTGGCTGACGAGCGCGGGCGACAGGCCGTCGGTGATCGAGGGCATCGAGGCGAAGTGCGTGATGCCGGCGGCGACGACGACCTGCTTGGCGACGAGCTCCTCGCCGTCGTCGAGCCGCAGACGGAATCCATCGCGCTCACACCGGACGGAGGCCACCTGCTGCTGCTCCAGGTTCGGGACGTAGCGCCGCTGGAAGTCCAGGCCGTACTCGATGAAGGTCTCCAGCGACACCGGGCTGTCGGTGGGGTGGTAGGCAACGCCTCGCTCGAGGCAGTAGTCCGACAGCCTCGCCCCCGGCTCCGGCGCCGAGAGGTTGGAGGCGAACCCGTCCGACTTCAGGTACATGCCCTTCGGCATCGCCGTCCGCCACGTGTCCAGCGGCCGCCCGAAGATCCGGAAGTCCGCGCGCGCGTGCTGCAGGTGCGCCGCGACGGACAGTCCGTACGGACCGGCACCGATCACAGCCGTGTCGCAGCCGGTCATCAGTCCCTCCCCTGCCTACCACCGCGTCCGGGGGACCGTGTCAGCCCGAGCCGTTCCGTGGAGGGTGGGGGAGTTGCTACCCCCTCATTTGGGTATGTGGCACCGAGCCGACGACCGAGTCCCCGGTTCCACCCGGATCGTGGGGTGTCATGCCTCACCTTTCTGGTCGACGAGCGCTCGTGACTGGCGCCTCTGGCGGGATCGGCGACGCCATCGCAGTCTCCTTGGCCCGCAGCGGCGCCTCATTGCTCGTGGCCGGGCGCGACCAGCGCAGGCTTGCGTCGGTAGCTGCTCGCGCTGGCGGGGCTATCGCGGTTGCTGGGGACTTGAGCCTCGCCGAGGACGCGAACGCCCTCGCGGACATCGCGGCCGGTGTCGACATCCTCGTGCACTGCGCCGGTCTCTACGGCCGCGGCGAGGACCCGGAGGAGTTCGCCCGGATGCTCGGCGCGAATCTGGTTGCTCCCTACCGACTCACTCACCTGCTGTTGGAGTCGCTCACCGACGTCGTCTTCGTGAACTCCAGCCAAGGGCTCAACGCGAGTCCCGGTGTCGGGCAGTTCGCAGCCACCCAGCACGGGTTGAAGGCGGTTGCTGATGCCTTGCGTGCGGAGGTCAACGACGCCGGAACCCGCGTGCTGAGCGTGCACGTCGGTCGGACCGCCACCTCGCGGCAGGAGCGCATCTTCGCCATGGAGGGGCGTCCGTACACGCCGGAGAGGCTGATGCAACCCTCCGACGTCGCCGACGTCGTGGTCGCGGCGCTGACGCTGCCGAGGACAGCCGAGATGACCAGCGTCTCGATCAGGCCGATGATGAAGGCCTAGGCCGTCCCCCCGTCGTCGAGTCGAGGGCCCAACGGTCACTCCCCAATGTCAGGTATCGCGACGCGGGCAAGCGGACGGCGAGGGTCGAGTGGGATGTGATGTCGACGAGCGACCGGACTCGCGGTCGCATGGGGTTGGGGGTTTCCGTGACCAGCGTGATCGTGAATTCGCCGTGCACCGACGACGAGCGTCGACATGCGCTGTACTCAGGCGACATCTTCGTGCACACCCACTCTCCTGCCATCCAGGCCTTCGTGGACTTCACACGAGGGATGATCGAAGATGCCTTCGGCGGGAGGGATCCCGAGACCGCGCAGTACGACATGGATGTCATGCAGTACGCAGCGATCCTCGGTGATCTCAAGCCGGCCTTCATCCATCACCCGGAGTCCAAGTCGCACCTCCGCGCGATCCTCGTCGAGCACGGGGCCGACCCCGAGCTGACCTACTTCGACGTGCCCCGCATGCGCACCTCGACGTCCGACAACTTCCTCACGACCGGGATCGCCTACGCCTTCCATCCGCATCGGGACACCTGGTACTCGGCCCCGATGATGCAGCTCAACTGGTGGTTGCCCATCTACGACGTCACGCCTGACAACGTGGTCGCCTTCCACCCCCAGTACTTCGACCAGGGCGTCGCCAACGGCAGCGAGCGATACAACTACTACGCCTGGAACCGCGACAGCCGCGCGATCGCGGCTTCCCAGATCGGCGAGGACACGCGCGACCAGCCGAAGCCCGAGGAGCCGATCGCCCTCGAGCCCCAGGTCCGCCCGGTACCACCGGTCGGAGGTGCCATGGTGTTCTCCGGAGCGCAACTGCACTCCTCGGTGCCGAACACCTCCGGGCGGACACGCATCAGCGTCGATTTCCGAGTCGTCCACCGTGCCGACGTGGAAGCCGGTCGTGGGGCGGTCAACGTCGACTCGCACTGCACGGGCACCACCATGCGCGACTACCTGCGGGTCTCGGACCTCGAGCGTCTGCCGGCGGAGGTGGTCGCGCCGTACGACGCGGGCGTGCCGCAGGAGCTGCTCGAGTACGCGATCTTCGGCAACTGAGGAAGGGTCGATCCGTCATGCGCGTCCTGGTCGCAGGAGACCGCGGGTACCTCGGCGCCGTCCTGGTGCCGATGATGCTGGCGGCCGGCCACGAGGTCGTCGGCCTGGACGCCGGGTGGTACGACGGGTGTGACTTCGGGCCACAGCCCACCGGCTACCGCTCGCGCACCGGCGACATCCGCGACCAACGCCCCGAGGACCTCCAGGCCTTCGACGCGGTGGTGAACCTGGCCGCGATCTCCAACGACCCCGTCGGCCACCTGAACCCGGAGGCGACGTACTCCGTCAACGCGCACGGCGCGGCGCACCTGGCGGAGGTGGCCCGCGACGCGGGTGTCCCGCGTTATGTCTTCTCGTCCTCGTGCAGCCTGTACGGCGCGGCCGGGGACGGCGCGGTCACCGAGGAGAGTGACTTCAACCCGGTGACGCCGTACGGCGAGAGCAAGGTGATGGCCGAGCAGCTGATCGGCAAGCTCGCCGGGGAGGACTTCAGCCCGACGTACCTGCGCAACGCGACGGCGTACGGGTCGAGCCCGCGGCTGCGGGCCGACATCGTGGTCAACAACCTCACCGGTGCAGCACTCACGGCGGGCGAGGTGCGTCTGCAGAGCGACGGCTCTCCGTGGCGTCCCTTGGTCCACGCCCAGGACATCGGGCGTGCCTTCCTCGCCGTGCTCGCCGCCGATCGGGACGTCGTCCACGACCAAGCCTTCAACGTGGGGCGCGACGAGGACGTCGTCCAGATCCGTACCATCGCTACCGCCGTCGCCGAGCGGACCGGCGCCCCGGTCACCTTCGCCGAGGGCGCATCGCCGGACGCGCGCGACTATCGGGTCGACTTCGGCAAGATCCGGGAGCTGCTCCCCGCGTTCCGGCCGGCCTGGACCGTGGCAGCGGGCATCGAGGAGCTCGCGACCGACATGGCGCGGCACCGGCTCACCTCCACCCAGTTCACGCGCACGTTCGTCCGGCTCGAGCGGATCAACCAGCTCAAGGAGGCGGGGCGACTCGACGACCTGCTCCGGCGCCCCGCGCTCACTCCTGCCGGCTGACCTGGACCGATGAGCTAGGAGCAGGGCCGTGCACCGTCCCCGAGTCGCCGTCGTCGTCGTGACGTACAACAGCGCGGATGTGCTTCTGGCGTGCCTGGAGTCCCTCCGCGACGGCGGGGCCACCGGGGTCGATCTCCTCGACGTGGTGGTCGTCGACAACGCGTCCAGCGATCTCTCCCTCGAGGTCGCGAAGTCGGTGGACGGGCTGCCGGTGTCGGTGGTCCAGATGTCGGAGAACCTCGGGTACGCCGCCGGCCTCAACGCGGGAGTGGCGACCCTCCACAGCCGGCCGCCCGACGCCGTCATGGTGGTCAACCCCGACTGCCGCCTGCAGCACGGGGCCCTCGCCACGCTCGCTCGGGCTCTGCAGGTGCCCCCGAGGGGGATCGTGGCCCCCCGGTTGATCAATCCCGACGGGTCCCTCCAGCCGACCCTGCGTCGTCTTCCGACGGTCACGGGAGCGTTCGTCGAGGCCCTGGTAGGAGGGCGGCTCGCCGATCGCCTGGGACTCGGAGAGCTGATCTTCGCCGACGGCCCCCATGACGTCGCGGGCCCTGCGGCGTGGGTGACCGGAGCGGCGCTGCTGATGAGCTGGGGCCTTCTGGAGGCCGTCGGGCCGTGGGACGAGACGTTCCTGCTGTACAGCGAGGAGACCGAGTTCATCTTCCGGGCGGCCGACCACGGATGGACGACCTGGTACGAGCCGGCGGCCGTCGTCGGCCACATCGGAGGCGAGTCCAGTACCCGTCCCGGGTTGGCGGCGTTGCTGACGGTCAACAAGGTCCGACTGTTCCAACGGCTTCACGGCCCGCTTCGCGGTCGTGCCTACGCCGCGGGAGTGCTGCTCGGCAACCTGGTGCGCGCGGCCAGGGGGCAGGCCACGGCCCGTGCCTCCGTCGCGGCGCTGCTGCTGCCATGGCGCCGGATCACCGCGCTGTCGGAGCTGCGGTGACCTCCTGGCGCCTGGTCCCCTTCGGCGAGCTGACCGCAGGTGAGCTCGACACGTGGCGCTCCCTCAGAGCCGCAGATCCGCGGTTGGACAGCGCGTACTTCGACCCGGCGTTCGCTGCCGCCGTTCAGGCGAGCGGCGTCGACGTGACCGTCGCCGTCGACGGACGGGGAGCCGGGCTCACCGGGCTCATGGCCTGTCAGCGGGACGGGGGGACGTTGCGTCCTGCGGGCTGGCCCGGCGCCGACTTCCAAGGGCCGGTGATGACCGAGGGAGGTCGGCTGGACCCCCGAGAACTCCTGGTCGACGGGGTGCACACGGTCGAGTTCGACCACTGGCTGCTGCCGAGTCGTGGGATCGAGCCGTGGATGGAGAGCTGCGCCGCTTCGCCGTACGTCGAAGTCGCGGGCGGCCTGGACGGCTACCTCTCCCGAGCATCCAAGACGGGCCGGGACAACCTCGCCCAGGCTCGCAGGCGCACGGCGAAGGCCGAGCGTGAGCTCGGCCGGGTGCGGTTCTCTGCCCACTCGTCGGATCCCGCGGCGCTGGCGTGGCTGGTCGAGCGCAAGCGGGAGCAGTACGCCTCAACGGGAGCTCGCGACTACTTCGCCGACCCTCGTCACCGCAATCTGCTCAGGTTGCTGATGGATACTCAGGGGTCGGGCTGTGCAGGGATGCTGTCGACGCTTCGGATGGGGGACCACCTCGTCGCCGCTCACTTCGGCATCCGGTCGCAGCACGTCCTGCACTGGTGGTTCCCCGTCTACGACCCGGCTTTCGCCGCTTACGTGCCCGGGTGGATCATGCTGCGTGAACTCGCCCTGGCCGCGCCCGAGCTCGGGCTCGAACGCATCGACCTCGGCCGCGGGGACGACGAGTACAAGCGCCGCGCCCGCACCGGTGAGGTCCAGGTGGCCGTGGGCCTGGTCACCGGGACGGAAGTGCGCCGCGTCGCACGGCGCGCCCGACGTACAGCGGTGAACGCAGCAAAGGCCTCGCCCATGGCGCCGATGCTCCGGCGCGTCGTCCATGCACACCGCGGTCGCAGCACAGTGACCTAGGGGCCACGCGCTGTGCTCATGGCCTCATGACGGGCTCGGCGGCCAGCTCGTCGGCAGCCTCGCTCCCGGCCGTGCGCAGCAGCGCGCCGGCTAGTCCGGCCAGCAGGAAGGCGAGGGTGGTGACGGTGGGGAAGGCCACGAAGTCGAACGTCCCGAACGCAGGGAAGATGACGACCAGGGACGCCATGAGCGACAGGGCGAGATCGCGGTCGAGGCGACCCGCCGTGGCGGCGACGCCACGGTCAGCGGCCAGCGAGCGGACACGGATCGTGGCGTACACGGCAGCGGCGAACACGAGGAGCAACGCCGCCAGACCGGCGAGGCCACTGTCCACCATGGTCAGGAGGTACTGATTGTCGAAGACCTCGTGCTTGGGGGCGTACCACGTCCCGATGCCACGACCGAGCCATGGATGCAGCGAGATCAGTTGCCTCGCCGTCGCGTAGTCATGCGTCCGCCACTGAACGCTGTCGTCGCTTCCGGCGTGCTCGAACAGGCTCAGGAAGGTGCCCAGCAACCCGGGGGAGACGACCTTGATGACCACGAGGAAACCTGCGCCGGCAACGATCATTCTCACGCGTCGTCGCGCCGGCCAGCCGAGCACCAGCACTGCCGCGGCACACAAGAGCGCAATGATGGCCGATCTCGAGACCGAGAATGCCAGGCCTGCGAGGATGAGAGCGACGCAGCTCCACCAGAGGCGCGTCGGGCTCCCCTTCTTGGCAGCAGCGAGGGTGCAATGCAGCGCCAGAGGCAAGACCATCGCGCACACCACGCCGAACTCCAGGGGATTGGCCGCGGTTCCCGAAGCCCGGTTGCGACCATCTCGGCTGCCGATGGCGGATCCGATCTCGGTGAAGTGCATGCCGGGCGGTCGAGCGTGGCTCGTCAGGTCGAATCCGAACAGGTACTGGATGACTCCGACAGCGGCCATCACGGCCCCGCAGGCGACGATGACGTGGAGGACGAAGTAGATCCGGTCCCTCCCGCGAACGCCGTCGCACACCGCGAGGGCCACGAAGATCAGTGAGAACATGATCACCAACGCGTGGGTGCCGATGTGACGCTCGTCCGGGGGAAGGTACGAGGCGCTCGAACTGCCGAACGCGGCGACCAGCACGACGCAGTAGACGAAGAGTGCCGTCCGGACTGGATTGCGCCCCTTGGCGGCGCCCAGCGTCATCGAGCACTGGGTGGCCAGCCACAGCGCGCCCAGGATCAACGCCACCACCGTGGCCGGAGCCAAGGACAAGGGGATGCCATTGAGGACGAGCCGAGAGGGAAGTACGAATTGAAGGGTCGTCAGGATGGCGATCACCGTGGCGGCGTCCGCCGACCGAGAAGGATGAGCGCTCACGGCCTCGGCAGCGCGCGGATACTCTTCGCCGGCCGGACGGGAGACGGCCAGGCTCACGGTTCCTCCAGAACTGGAACGCGCGGCGCGCGTGGTGAGGGTCCGGTGGTGGAGGGACGGCGGGAACGCTGCCACCGACGGGGACGAGGATCGGGAGCGTTCTCTGGCGGACGACGACTCTCGTCTGGTGCTGCTACCCGATCTGCCGCAGACGTGCGCTTGCGTCGCAGCGTGCGAGATGCGGCCATGCTGTCGAAGCCGAAGACCGCCACGAGGGTCATCAGACCCCCCAGCGCCCCGGCTGCTGCTGCCTTGCGCATCGGACTGCTGGTCTGAGGTTGCCCCGTGGTCGGTGCCACGACGACCTGCATCAAGATGTGCGTGGATGTCGGTGCGTTGAGCTCCTGCTGTCGCTCCTTCAAGACATCTGTGGCCATCGCGGAGGCGCGCCGGGTGATGTCCTGGGCCTCCGCGGCGGTGGCCGCGGTTCCTTGGATGAAGATGAACGGACCTGACTCGAGCAACTCCGGGTTCGTGCTCCCGTTGCTCACCTGGTAGCTGCTCGTGTTCCCAGGCGTCATCCCCAACGCTTGGGCGGTCTCGAGGCTGTTCATCTGCTGGATGACGATCGAAGCCGTCAGCGCGAGGCTCTGGTCGAAGTTCAACAAAGGGTTGGTGACGACCTTGGGTTGGTGCGCGGTCGGCGCTGTCGTGGCCCCGGACAACGGGGTTGTCAGCACCAGGATGCTGTCTGACTGGTACTGCAGCGGCACGGTGGAGTACGCGGCCGCCGCCAGTCCCACGGTGGCGATGAATGCGGGTACGGCGACGTACCATCGCCGGACGAGGACGAGCACGGTTTGCCAGAAGTCCATGGGATCCTCCGTCAGCACTCTCTTTGCAGAGCTTCGGCCTTGAACGTGGCCCCCCACTGATAGGCGATCTGGCGGGGCCACTGACGCACCGGAAGCGGGGTCGTGGCGACATAGACCGTGCCCGGGAAGCATCGCTGCACCCGTAGCCTCGCTCGCCATGCCTGGTCGGGGGTCGTGACGAGGATGACGGACGTCCAATGCTCCTCACTGGCTCGCCGACCGATCCACCGCGCTTCCCCCCTCGTGGTCGCAGGGATCGGGCTGAAGCACTCCACAGTGATCCCGCGAACGGCTGGAAGACAGGTGTTCGAGGTGGCGTCCCCGGGAAGGGTCGACTGGATCACCAGTGGGGCCACGTGGTTCCGAGCCAGCCGGAGCGCCGTGACGTCCCGATCGCCAGGACCAGCCAGCTCGATGATCGCGTCGGCATGGGCCGGAAGGGTTGGCAGGCTCGGCCAGACGAACAGGCGTGCGGTCAGCAACGACGCAACGACGAACCCCAACACGACCACGATCGCCAGCCGGCCCAGGAGCCGTGAGGTCCTTGCAGGCGGAGGCCTGCGCGCCGTGTCCGCCAGAGGAGTCTGGTGCGCCACCGACACTTGGCGACGAGACCCAGGAGTCATGAGCTGCGGGACCGCGACTTCACCTTGACAGGCACAGGGAGCAGCGCCGGCTCGACCTTCTTGCTCGATGCCGAGTTCCGGCTGGGCGCCGCCGACTTCCTGGTCGCCGACACCTTGGTCGCCGGCCTGGAGCCCTGCCGGCTGTCGGACCCAGGGCTCGGGGTCGAACCGGGAGGCTCTTTCGCGAACGACGGTGACTTCGCGGTGGTGGGACCGGTTCTGCCGCGGGCCGGTTTCCTCCCGGAGACCGTCTCCCCGACCGGGACTGCTCGGCCGGTCCCGTTCACTCCTGCTGGTGAGGCAGATGTGATGTCTGAGGCGGGAACCTGCTCCCCGGCTTCGGTGTCTGCGCTCGACGCGGGCACGCGCGGACGCGCGCGGAGCCGCAGACGCAGGTAAGCGGCGCCGACCGTTGCCATCAGCCCTAGGAGAAATGCGAGTACTCCGTACTTGAGCGCGCGTAGATGCTGGTACTGCGGCGCGCTCGCAGGGACGACATCGGCCAGCCCTACGTAGGTCTTCTCAGGGGCACTCAGGGTGCGCTGCCACTCCTGGAGCTTCTCCCGTGTCAGGGTCTGCGCGTCGAGTACGACGCGACGCGCTTCGTCGGCCGACGCGCTTCGTCCGACGAAGTACAAGAAGGGGCCGTTGAGGCCGAGCAGGTTCGGATTCGTACGACCGTCATCGATGTTCAGGGTCGTCGAACCAGTGGCTCCCAAGTCCTGGTCGACCTCCCGGGTGTTCATCGCCTCGATCAGGATCGCTGACGTCGTGGTCAGGCTCGGGTTGAAGTTGAGCATCGGGTTGGTCAGGTCCGCGGGCTTGCGAGGGTCCTGCGACTCGGTCCCTCCGTACTGCGTCGTCGTCAGCACCATCGTCGCGCTCGACACGTACGTACCCGGTGTCATGGCGAACGTCGTCGCACCCAGCACGAGTCCTATCAGCAAGGCAGGCACAGTGACTCGAGCTCGTCGAAGCAGCCCAGCGACGGTGTTCCAGAACTCCATGCGTGCAGATCCCCCAGAGGCTGTGTGTGCCCGCAGTTTCCATGGACAGGAGCCGACACGACCTTCGGACGGCCCTGCGATCCCCTATTCAGGGGAGAGGCTCAACAGGACTGGGGGTGCGGCACGCGGACTACCTAGCCTCGCAGGGAGGTCGCTCTCATCGGGCGGGGCGAAGGCATGGGGGTCCGGGGGAGGAGTCTGTCCGTGGCTACTGCTGATCTTGTGACGTCGAGCGCGCTGGGGCTGAAGGCAGGCGACGTCGTCGTGGTGAGGAGTCCGGAGGAGATCGCGGCAACACTTGACGCGAACGGAGAGCTCGACGGCCTGCCGTTCATGCCGGAGATGTTGGCCTTCTGCGGCCACCAGATGCGTGTGCGCAAAGTGGCGCACAAGTCATGCGACAACATCGCCAGGACCGGCCTGCGTCGGATGACGGACGCCGTACACCTCGTGGACTCGCGCTGCGACGGTTCGGCGCACGGTGGCTGCGAGAACGCCTGCTCCTTGTACTGGAAGGAGCGCTGGCTGACTCGTGTCCAGACGGGCGAAACGGTGTCGCGGGCGCCCGACTCAGGGACCAGGCGTCTGCTCCCCCTTCTGGTGGAGAACGCCACGAAGGAACCTTTCGAGGACGGGGCACCCCGATACAGCTGCCAGGCGACCGAGATGCTTCGAGCCACGCCGGAAGCCATGCCGCGCAAGGACTTCCGTCAATACCGAGAGGACCTCTCGTCGGGCAACGCCCCTCTCAGGGCCGTCATCCGATCATTCTCGGTTGACCTGTTCAACCTGTACCAGGACCTCAGCAGGCGATTCCTGCCCCCGGTCCTGCAGTTCAAGGGCGGCCTTCACTGGCGGTTCCTGAGAGGTCGGGTGACCTCGGGCCGCACTCCCACCCAGCATCTCGACCTGCAACCCGGAGAACTGGTTCGCATCAAGTCCCGCGAAGAGATACTCGCGACACTGGACGGAGACCTCTTGAACCGGGGGATGGGCTTCGATGCCGAGATGTCGCGGTTCTGCGGGCGTACCGCTCGAGTCAAGGCGCGTGCCGTCCGCTGCGTGGACGAGGCGTCGGGCCGCATGCTCACCATGAAGAACCCCTGCATCATCCTCGAGGACGTGGTCTGCGAGGGCGCCTTCAGCGCCAATTGCCCACGCGAGTTCGTGTGCTGGTGGCGGGAGATCTGGTTGGAGCGGCTCGAGCCGGGACCCGAGCATGGTTGAGCACTCCCCTCGCCGTGCGGCCTGCTCGAAGCGGGCCGGCGCCGCGGTGACGACGCTTGGTCCATTGGTGTCGATAGCCCTGCCGGTGTTCAACGGCGCGGACAGCGTCGAGTCCGTGATCGAGTCCGTCCTCGCGCAGACACACAGCCGCCTCGAGCTGCTGATCAGCGACAACGCGTCCACCGACAAGACACAGGAGATCTGCACCGCCTACGCCCGCCGCGACCCTCGAATCCGTTACCACCGGCACGCAACCAATGTGGGCATCGTGAAGAACTTCGTCGGGGTCGCGCAACGCGCTCGGGGCGAATACCTCCGATGGATCGGTGACGATGACTGGCTCGAGCCCGAGTACCTCTCCCGCGCGCTGCGGGTGTTCGCGGAGGACGAACGGCGGGTGGTCGTGACCACTCAGATCGTGTATGTCGGGGCGGATGGCACTCGCACCCTTGACACGAGCTACGACCCGGCGGCCCTTTCCTCCGAAGATCCGGTCGAGCGGTTGGGGGAGCTGCTGAGACTTCTCACGAGTGATTTCGCCAGGCTCGATCCCTTGTACGGTCTGATCAGGCGCGACCTGGCGGCTCTGCCACGACGCAACATGATCCGCGAAGACCAGATCTTCGCCGGGCTCCTCGCCCTCGCCGGGCCGTGGGGTCACGTGGCGGAACCCCTCGCGAGACGCAACCGTCACGAGGCAAGTGCGTCTGCCATGGCCACACTGCTCGGCGTACCGCGTTGGCAGAGGCACGTGCGAGTGCTGCTTCATTGTCGAGAGCTCTCGCACCTCGTGAACTCATCACCTCTCGATCGTGGCCAACGGCTGCGAGCGCATGCGGAGATCGTCAGGTTCTACGCGCGCGGCAAGCGCAGCGCGACGCGGCGGAGGGCCCTGGGCGCCGACCAGGTGGTACGTCGAGCAGCTCGTCTCGCCGTAGGCCGGACGACATGACCTACACGGCGGGCAGCGAGGTCACGGTCGCCCAGGACCGGACGCCGTCGTCCGGAGTGCGGATACCAGGGCTGGACGGTCTGCGTGGGCTGGCCGCCCTGTTTGTGGTCCTGCATCACTGCTACTTGGTGTCCTTCCCGGGATACCCCCGGACCACCGGACCCTGGTGGGCAGGATGGATGATCTACGGCCACCTGGCTGTGGTCGTGTTCATCGTCCTGTCCGGGTTCTCGTTGGCGGTCGGTCCTGCCCGCCGCGGGTGGCGCATCGGCAGCCTGCGCACGTACTCGCACCGCCGGGCGTGGCGCATCCTGTCGGCGTACTGGCCGGCACTGGCGTTCAGCCTCCTCATGGCCTGGTTCGTGCTCCCGCAGCCGCCGGGAGGCTCTGCCACGCTGCGGTCCGTCGTCGTCTACGGTCTTCTCGTCCAGGACGTCACGGACGCCCCGAGCCCCAACGGTGCCTTCTGGTCGATCGCCGTCGAGGCGCAGCTGTACCTCTTGCTTCCGATCATGTTCCTGATCGCCAGGAAGCGAGGCGTTGCGGCCATGGTGTTCACGGTCGCACTTCCGGTGCTGCTCATCGGTCTCCTGTCGCCCTCGAGCGACTTCGTCCAGCTCTTCGTCAGGTTCACGCCCCAGCTCGCGGTCGGCTTCGTGGCCGGCGCGGCGGCCATGGGTCTCGCCGTCCATGAGCGGTGGGCACGACTGCCGTTCCCGGCGCTGGCTGCCACGTGTGCGGCATTGCCACTCGCGATGATCGTCGTGGGAGGCTCCCAGTGGACCGTTGCGCACTACTTCTGGGTGGACCTCGCCGTCACACCATCAGTGGCGTTCTTGCTCGCGGGCTTCGCGACGGGCGGTGCGCCCCGAATCGCAAGACCGCTCGAGACCCCGGCGCTGCGCAGCCTGGGCGGATTCTCCTACAGCCTGTACCTCGTGCATGCTCCCATCGTCGTCGCGATCGGGGAGCTCGTGGTGCTCCCTGCTGTCGGACATGGCCCGGACGCGATGGCGCTGATGCTCGTGCTAGCGGTTCCGGTCTCGCTGGTCGTGTCGCGAGGCTTCGCAGCCTTGTTCGACCTGCCGTTCCAGCGTCACAAGTCCTGGTCGGCCCTGGGCGCAGCCGGCAGAGCCCGCTTGCGGACGGCACGGCAGTGGACGCGCCTCGGCGCCCCCCGCGCCTCATCGCACGCCCCTGCCGGTCATCGAGGTTCGATCACCAACCCCTGGGAATGAGGCCGACCCGAGTAACCCGCCCTGTCGCCGGAGGCGAGAACGACGACCTGCTCCAGGCGCTTCGCCATCTCGACGGCATCGAACTGCTCGACGGCCCGGCGCCGCGCCTGAAGACCCATCTTGATCCGCAACGTGTCATCTGCGGCAAGCCGGGTCATGGCGCGACACATCGCCGCGACGTCCCCCTGCTCGACGAGGAAACCGGTCACGCCGTCTGCCACCAGGTCGACATTCCCGCCAACCGTTGTCGTGACCACCGCCAGTCCACAGGCCATCGCCTCGACGATCGAGACCGGCGAGCCCTCGTTGCCCAGTGAGTGTTGGAGGAAGACGTCGTAGCGAGGCAGCTCGGTCGCCAAGGTGGCGCTCTCGACGTGCCCGTGAAAGCGCACCCTCTCGCCGAGATGCCTGACGGCCACCTCAGCCATCAGATCTCCGCGCGCCGGGCCGTCGCCGTAGACGTCCAACGATGCGTCGGGATGGACGGCCGCCACCTCGGCGAATGCTGCGATCGACTCCACGCACCCCTTCTGGGCGACCAGGCGCGACGCGATCACGAATCGGATCCCACCCGGAGATCGCTCGACCTTCGGGACGAACGCGTCTGTGGGGGCGCCGCACGGGATCACGTGCACCCGCTCGGGCGGGACCCCTTCATCGAGCATCCAGCGACGTTCCTCGTGGTTCACCACGACAATCTGTGCGAACCTGCCGAGTCGTCGTTGCAGACTCCATCTGTACCACCGGTTGTGCGCGAGGTCTGGTCCACCGTGGAAGTAGGCGATCACCGGGACGTGCATCTCGTGGGCGATGTCGATGCTGCGCAACGCCACCTCGCCGTAGTAGCACAACAACGCGGCGGGCCGCCGTTCCTCGATCAGGCTCTTGATCCCGGCGCGTTCTCGACCGCGGGCGGCATAGAAGTTCCTGCAGTGCAGCCTGCGCGCACGAAACAGCCACCGCCCGCGCCCGTGGAAGGGCGCTGGGTCGACGTCGAGCACGTGCACCGGAATCCCGATCTCGGGAACGTCGTGCGTTCCAGCGGGCAGCCAGTACATGAGCTCTCGATCGAGTGCTGTCATGGCGCAGATCTGGCGCCACATCCACGGTGCCTGAGGAGGGGCTAGCTCCTTGGCTGCCACGAGGGTCATGGTCCGCTCGGACATCTCGTCCTGCGAGGGATGGCCCGCACGTGGGCTGCCGCCGAGGGGCGCCGTCACCCTAGGCTCCTGCTCTCCGCATCAGTCTCAGGTCACGCGAGAGACCCAGGTAGAAGTCCCGCTGTCGGGGAAGCATGGCCAGGACACCCGCGTACACGCAGCCCACAATCGCCCCACCGAGCACCACCCGAGTCAACGGTTGGTCGAGGTGGCGGACGCCGGCCCAAGCAACCGCCGAGGCGGCGGCGCTGCCCAGGAGCGGGCACCACAGGGTGCCGAGCAGGTCACCCACGCTCACGGGTGTTCCCTTGACGCACCACAGAAGGTGGGGAAGCACCCAGAGCGTCAGGCCGAGCGAGTATCCGGCGGCTACACCGGTGGCTCCGTGGGAGACACCCAGGGAGCAGGAGACGACGATGACCGCCGTGTAGACGCACGTGATCTGCAAGGAGCGGCCGACAGACCCCAGTGAGTGCAGGAGCCAGTACGTCGGGCCCTGGATGAGGGTCACGACGAGTCCTGCCGGCGCCAGCAGCTGGAAGATGTGCGCGACCTGTGCCCACTGGGGGCCGAGGACGACCCGGACGATGTCTGCCGAGAACACGGTCGCGAACACCAACAGGGGTACGACCAGAGAGATCACGACCGCATAGCCCTTCAAGAAGTAGCTGCGGTAACGGTGGCGGTCGTCCTGGATCCGCGACAGTGCCGAGAACGCCACCCACCCGATCGCCGCGTTCAGGTTGGTCATGGGCATGGTCACCAGCTGGTACGCCCGACCGTAGCTGCCCAGCGCACTGGCGCCCTGGAATCGACCGAGCAGGACCTTGTCGATGTTCTCGGCGACGTTGACCATGACCGACTGGATGGTGACGACGCCACCGAAGTGGAGCATCGAGGAGATCTCGGAGTCGCGTCGGGGTGCCCCCGGGATCCAGCCCGTGGTCACCCAGGACAGCAGCGTCAACACAGCGGGACCTACCAGACTGGAGGCGACCAGGGCCCAGTAGCCGTAGCCGGCGAAGGCGAGCGCTATCCCGGCGGCCATCGACATGACCTGAGCCAGGATCTCGATGGCCGTCAGGGTCACGTATCTGAGGTCGCGTTGCAGGATGGCGTTGTGCTGCACACCGGCTGCGTTGACCAGGAAGCCCACGGCCAAGGCAGCGGTGACCCACGTCAGTCTCTGGTCGCGATAGAACGCGACGAGGACAGGTGCCGTGGCGAGCGTCAGGACGAAGAGCACGACGCCGATGAGCATGTTGATCCAGAACAGGGTCGAGATCTGGCCGTGCGTCACCGAGACCCGCTGGATCGTCGCGGACGAGAGCCCGGCGGAGGTGAACAGGGCGTAGAAGCCGGTGATCACGGTCACCATCGCAACGAGTCCGAACTGCCCGGGGGTGAGAAGACGCGCCATGATCATCAGGAAGACCAGCCGCAGGACGAAGTTCACGGCCTGACCGACCAGCTTGGCAGTCCCGCTGCGGACGACCCTCAGCTTCAGGTCCTCTGCCTGCGCACCGTCGTTGGTGAGGGTCATGAAGCCTTCTCGGTCGGAATGCTGCCAGAGCTCAGCAAACCTCGGAAGGCTCGAGGAATCGTCGCTTCCTGGCTCGCGTACCCCATGTGGGGGAGGCCCTCAGCGGTCAGCTGCAGAACGTTCTGCCCGGCGGCCCCAATGACCCTCTCACCTGGCCTACCCTGCCTGCGTGAGGGTCAAGCGTTCCGTCTCTGTCCCAACTCGGTCCGGCGCCCGTCGAGGACGTGCCAGAGCTGCCGTCCCTCTCGTGGCGGTCTCACTGATGGCGGGCGGGCTCCTGAGCGGCGCGTCCACGGCGACCTCGCAAGTGCCCCCCCGTGAGAACGCCACTGCTCTCCCGCTGAAGGATGCGGCCGTACACCGGGCGGCGAAGCCTCCGGTCGTCAGCCTCAAGCTGGACAGGGCGCGGACGACGACTGCCAAGCGAGTCGGACTCACGATCGTCGTGCGTCCCGCGCCGGGCCAGTCGGCATCCGCACGGGCGCGCCAGCTGAGAAGCCTTCGCACAGGTCGGGTCAAGGTGGTGGAGAAGGGCGGTGGCCGTCAGCACTCGATCCGGGCCCGGCTGGTCGACCACCGCGTGCATGTGCTGCTGCCAGGGCTCGTGCCGAGCGTGCATCGCGTGCGGGCGACCTTCTTGGGCAACCAGCTGTTGCGGCGCGCCCAGTCGCCGACCAGGTCTCTGGTCGTCCTGGCACCCAGGGGCACGAGTGCGCACTTCCCACGCGCCGGCACGACGGGAGTCCCTGCCGGAGTGACGCTCCACGACTACAAGGGGCCCTGCGTCATCCAAACCGATCACACGGTGATCGACGGGAAGACGATCGGGTGTGGTCTCACGATCCAGGCGCGTCACGTAGTGATCAAGAACTCGTCCCTGCGGACCGTGTGGTTGGACCAGGACGTCATGCACGCACAGCATCGCCACGGGTGGTCGGTGCGCATCGTCGACAGCGTCGTCGACGGGGGTCACTCGGACGGGCCCGGTGTCTGCTGCGGGAACTATCGCGTGGTGCGTGTCGAGATGAAGGGCGGACACAACGGTGCACAGTGTGAGAACGGCGCGAGCTACTGCGTTCTGACCGATTCCTGGATCCACGCCCAGTATGAGCCCTCAGGCGGACTTCGACATCTGGGCGGGTTCTTGAACGACGGCGGGACGCCGACCACCCTGATCCACAACCGGATCACGTGCGACGCCTGGGCGGAGAACGATGAGGGCGGGTGCACCGGCGACGTCAACTTGATCCCGAACTTCGGCGTGATGGCGGGCGTCCTCGTCCAGAACAACTATCTGGGGGCGAACGCGAACGCCGCCTACTGCACCTATGCGGGCGCGACGCCTGGACTGCCCGGCTACGCCCGGCGTTCGAACCACATCGTCTACGTGGACAACGTCTTCGGCAAGAACGACGTCGTCTCGGCCCCAGCCCCGCACCCTGGCAGCACCAAGCGGTGTGCTGACTACGGGCCGGTCACCGGGTTCGATGTCGACGGACCGGGGAACTACTGGAACTCGAACCACTACGAGAACGGCACCGTCATCGTGTGCGGGCGCAAGCATCGGTGCGACTGACTCACTGCGAGGTCTCAGGCTTCGCTGACGCCCGTCGAGGCGGCGATCAGGTTGAGAACGAGCGCGAGCGCGCTCGAGGACGGGGCGATGTCGCCGTCGGCGAGGGCGCCCAGCCAGGCCGGGGCGAACACGTCCAGCCGGTCCACCCGACTCAGGGAGGACGGGTCCGCCCGCAGATGTGACGCCACCTTCTGGACGAGGACCTCACCGCCGGCGGGGGTACGCGTGCGGGCTCGGAGACGCTGTACGACCTTGGATCCGGACTTGGACATCGTGGCGCGCGCGAGCCGTGCCGAATTCTGCCACGAACGCTCTGCGTACGCCGCCGGCGGCGGCCGACCGTCGAGCGGTGTGCCACCCAACTCCTCGTCGAGCTCCAGCTGCAGCATGCTCAAGAACCTCGAGTTTCGTTTGTCCCGGGGGGCGAGGGCCTGAGCGAGAGAGATGAAACGATCGTCGAGCATCGGGTTCACGATCTCGCGATCGAGGCAGACGGCGGTCTCCGTGACGCCGCCCCAGCGCTGCATGCGATGGTTGAGGTAGAGGTCGTCGGTGGCCTCCATCCAGGGCCGTCTGCTCTCGGTGAGAGCTCGGATCACCTCCCGGGTAGCGAACTCGCGGGCCCAGTCCCGGAAGGCAGGCTGGAGCGCTTCGGCCGGAACTGCTTCGTTGGCGAACATCCGCCAGGCGGCCAGTCGTCGGGCTCGTGCCTGGGAGACTCTGGCCCGGGTCGGCGGCCCTAGGTAGTAGAAGCCGCGCGCCACCTCGCCTCCCAGTCCCGAGATGCGAGGTCCGGGCTCGGATCGGGACTCTGCGTAGGTGAGCGCAGCGTGAGCGATGGGGTCGGCGGAGTAGTCGAGTCGATGTGCCGCCTCGAGGCACATGCTGAAGGCCTCGTCCGGGTCGAGAGCGTCAAGGCCGGACAGCGTGAGCACCTCGTGGCGCATGCCGAAGCGGGCCGCGAGCTCGGAGGCGATCGTGAGGTCCTCGTCGCCGGGCGCTCCGAGAGTGACCGCCCTCAACCGCTTCCGCAGCGGGCCTGGGATGGCACTGAGCAGCAATCGCGAGTCCTGCCCACCGGTGAGCTGGAGACCAGCATCGGGATGCTGCTCCACGTACGCCTGAAGGTACGTGCGCAAGAAGTCGGCAGCAGTCGTGACTGCGCGACCGAGAGAAGGGGGGTCGGTCATCCGGGGGCGCGCATAGGACGAGAGCGCAACGGCGCCTGCCTCCAGCGTCGCGATGGTGGCCGGTGGCAGCTTGGCGACACCCTCGAAGAGGGTGCGGTCCCCCAACTGCCACCCCAAGCAGCTCTGCACGGCGATCGCGGCATGATCCAGCTCCGCTCCGAGCGCCGTCGCGCAGGCACGGCTCGAGGTCGAGACGACGCCGTCATCGGGCTTCCGCCCGAGAAAGACGTGCCGGAAGCCGAGGTAGTCGGTAGCGACTCGCGTGCCCCCCGATGCCATGGCGATCGCCGCCGCGAAGGTCGGCAACACCTCGTGGAGTGCTCCTGGGGCATCCGCCAGCAGCTGTCGCACCTCGACTTCTGACATGTCGTGCTCGTGCCGACGGGTGGTCGCCGAAAGCATGACGACGCCGTCGTCGTCCTCGCAGCTCTGCCCAGCCGCTCTCCCAGGCGCCTGCCCAAGCGAGCGTGAACGCAGGGAATCGTCTCTGGACGCTACGACGAAGGCGCCGCCGGTTGCACTGGAGGCGGACCTCATACGGACCAGACTATTTCGTCCCTGGCATTGGGCCGGGCCCATTCACCCGAGATCCCGCTGGTTGGGTATGTGCGCGGATGGCATGATGCCCAACGACGCCGGCTCGGAGCTCGAAGAGGTGGACAGGAGCGCGCGTGGCACACGGTTCGTCCCACCTGGCCTCGGTCATCATCCCGGCGCACAACGAGCAAGCCGTGCTGGACCGTTGCCTCTCCACGCTCCTTGGTGACGTCGCCCCCGGGGAGCTCGATGTCGTCGTCGTCGCGAACGCGTGCAGCGACGCCACTGCGCGCGTCGCCCGGTCGCACTCGGTGCGTGTCGTCGAGACCGCCGTGGCGGGAAAGCCGTTCGCCATGCGCTTGGGCGACGACGTCGCTCTGGCGTACCCACGGATCTACCTGGATGCGGACGTGGAGCTGACCACGGGAGCCGTCCGGGCCCTCGTTGACACGGTGTCCGCGTCCGGCGTCCTCGCCGCGTCGCCGGTGCCGGAGTACGACCTGACCGGGGTGCGCCCGATCGCCCGGCGCTTGCACAAGGTGCACAGGCTGCTCATGTCGGACCGACGAGGTCTCGCCGGTGCCGGTGTCTACTGCCTGAACCGGGATGGCCACAGCAGGGTGGCTCCCTTCCCTGACGTGATCTCTGACGACGGCTACGTCCATCGCTCGTTCAATCCTGAGGAGCGAGTCGTGGCGGCACGTGCGCGCAGCGTGGTCCGTCCCGCACCGACATTCGCGTCGAGCGTGCGTCGCCGCGTCCGCGTGCGGCAGGGCAACAGGCAGCTCGACGCAATGGGCCTGTCTCTCGACGAGGGGAGGTTGGGCCTCGGCGCGCTCGGCAGGTTGCTGCGACTTCGCCAGGTGACAATCGCCGACGCCGCCTTGTATCTCGCGTACATCGCGGCCGACCGCGGAGTCGTCTGGTGGCAGAACCTCCGTGGCTCCGACGTGTCATGGGGAACCGACACGAGGAGCAGACACGGGTCCGGTCCGATCGATGGCGGGAACTGAGTGCCGCCCCACCGGCACGGCGCCGACTCGCCTCGCCAGGCGATGGGCGGGTCGCTCCACCGCGCGATAGAACAAGACGGCGACCACGAGTGCCAGGGTGAGCTCGATCGGGAGAGCCAGCCACAGGGGGAGGCTCGCGTGTGTCGCCAGGGCGAAACGGATCGTGACCGGCTCCTGGACGAGGTAGAGGCTGAACGACAGTAGTCCGAGGAGCTGGATCGGTCGTCGCTCCAACAAGCGCCGAACCGGGCCGCAGAAGGCGGCGGTGAAGACGAGCAGGGTGGCTCCCGCGGCCGTGTATGTCATCCATAGATCGCCGAAGACGGCGCCCGGC